>Ga0182738_1000659_pt1 | contig 46070 bp, 46 predicted proteins | sample eDN5th30CBELigMG_FD_128876 | JGI IMG/M metagenome (GOLD analysis project Ga0182738, IMG submission 128876) | Enriched Miracle-Growth compost microbial communities from Emeryville, California, USA - eDNA 5th pass 30_C BE-Lig MG (version 2)... ... | reverse complement strand
CTCAGCCACGGCGAGAAGGATGTTTGCAGGGACTTCATATTTCACGGCAGCCTGGATTGAACAGACAACGCGCTCCGGTAAATCGGGAGGCAGATCCATCACTCGCCTGCCCTGTTACTTGCTGTCCCGGAAAGCAGCGGCTTCCGCTTCGGCGTCCAGCTTCGTTTCTGTCGATCCAGCGAAGGCATTGCCCTTGAATTGCGGCTCAGGGATATTAGAGCGAATGGCTGAGGCAACTTTTCCGCCCGGAGTTTGTGCCACGCGCCCGCCTTGCGAAGCAATGCCGCTCTTGACCGCTTCCATCCCTCCACGAGCAAGATGAGAGCCCATTTCGGCCACAAAGCGCGAGGGCGTGCCCATTGCCTGGGCCAAGCCACCCAGCGGAGTGTCTTGTCGGGGTTGCGTTTCGGCAAACATGCCCATGCCGCCTTCCATGCTGGCATGCGCTGCATCGAATGCGGCCTTGATAGCGGATGCTCCACCTGCCGCATTGGCGGCTGAAGCCATCATCATGCCTGTGGCGACACCTGTTGCAGTTGCGGCCGCGGCAATCGCGGTGCCGGCACCCAGGTTGCCTATTCCCCCTGCCCCACCGCCTACAATGCTGCTTAGCATGGGCGGAATCTTGTCGACCAGCACAAGAAGAATGATGGACACGACCATCATTACACCCATCTCCTTGAGATTGAGGCCCATGCTCATGTGGCGGTAGTAATCATCCAGAAAGGTCTTGCCGATGCCAACCAGCAGCACCATGGCAAAGAGCGATATCGCAACCCCCAGGACAGTGCGGTAATAGTTGATCGCGATCTCCGAAGTCCAGCGGGAACCACCGAATCCTAGGAAGAAAATGCCGGCATAAGCGAGTATCCAGCCAGATACCAGGAGCAGCACCATGTTGATGCTGACCAGCGCCAGAATAATGAGGATCACCGCCGCCATGATGATTCCCGTCATGCTGTCAATTGGTAAGCGCAGCGTGGACTCATCCAGTGCTCGATAAAAGATATGAAAACCAATATCGACGATGCCTGATGGAGAAAGCACATCACGCAGTCCACTTGCTTCAGAACCAATCTGCTTGAGCGAGGAAATGATCGAGGTGGCGAAAGCAGGCCCATTCATGAGCAACCACCAGAAGAAACCGGTAAAGATCGTGAAGCGGAGGAATTCGGCAAAGAATTCACCTATATCAGCCCGGCGCAATGCCATCAGGCCGAATGTCCAGACCATGCTGATTGTCACGAGTACCCAGAAAAGCCAGGATGCACGCTCAGTAATGATGGTCGCCCACGCACTGGCGGCCGTCTGATAACGCGTGAGTATATCATCCAGAACATCGGCATTTCCGATTGCTGCCTGCGCATGCAACGAAGTAAGCATCAATCCCAGCAGTAATACCAGGGTGGTGGTTTCTAATGAAATCCACTTTTTCATGCCATCACCAGCTCTTTTTCTGGCTTGGCTTATACCCTTCAGGTAAGCCTTTCGGGCACTCCTTGAGTAAGGCCGCTTGTTTATCAGGATCTGTCGTCCATGCCAACTCAGCACAAGCTGGATTGGGCTCCTCCACTTTCTCCGGTTCCTTGGTCCCACAGCCGGTCAACAGATTGACTGTTAGCACAATCATCATTAATGCAATTCTTTTCTTCATCTTCCCTCCTTACCAAGAGCGCGGCGTACTTCGTTGAAATGTCCCCTGCCGTGCCTGCACTGCCGCAGCTGCCTGCTGCGCCTCTATATCCGCAATCCTTGCCTGACGTGCCGCCTCGGCATTCTGCTGGGCAATCAGCAATGCTCTAATTTGCATGAGTTGGCTGGCCTGGTTGCTCGCAAGCTGGTTCGCGGCCTGGATCGCTGCCATCTGCCCCGGCGCATCCTCGGCGTTCCTCTGCAATTGCTCGAGCCGTTCCGCATCCGCCTGCAGCTCCAGCTCCTGCAGCTCGAGGCTGCGGATCATTGCATCGTTTGCAAGCTTCTCGCCATCCGCATTTAGGCGCCGGTTAGTCTCAAGGTTTGCTCGCTCTTCCACTGTACAGCCATTGGGCCCGAAACAGGGCGAATTCATGTAATAGGACGGGTTCTGGTAGCGCAGCAGGTAGCCATCGAGGCTGCCTGCCTGGTTGCGGTAGTACTGCAGCGTGTTCATCGCGCCCATCAAGCGCATGGTAGTCATCTGCGCCTGGTTCCAGACATAGGCGGTGGGAGCCACCGAGTTTCGCAGCATGTTCTCGTACTGCAATAGCTGCAGCTGGTACTGCTCGACCATCTTCATGGTCTGGTTCACGCCCTCGATCGCCGAGATGACGTTCTGCTGCATGTTGGCGGCATCGAACACGGCAATTCCGCCGGCCTGAACTGCATGAATTGGCAAAGCGGAGAGGCCTGTGATCATGGCTGCTGTACTGATTGCTCGAGCCGCATAGCGCGCACGCTTATTTATCCCCTTATCCATTCGCATTTCCATTCGGCGTATTTCCATTCAGGTTTGCTCCCCTGTAGTCGAAAGCCTGGTACGGCCGGGCCAAGACCATGTCCTTCGTGACCGTGACGTTGAAGCGGTATCCCGGGCGAATTTCAAGCGTGGGTGAGATGTTCAGGTTCTTCGAGATCATCTGCGTGATCACGCGTCCCAGTTGCTGACCCAACGTTGCGCTCAACACGCTGCTTGTCGTCGGCGCTCCGAACGTGCCGGCTATCTGGTTCCTGCTCTGGCTCAAAGCCACCCCTGCCGAGATGGCCGACATCAGGATCGCCGTGCCAAAGAGCCGCGCATAATGGTTGTTCACCTGGTCGGTGAAACCGGCGTAGCCTGCTCCGGTGGAACCGGGCATCGCACCAATATCCATGGTCTTCCCATCCGGAAAAACCATCCTCTGCCATGCCACCAGCACGCTTGCCTGCCCGTAGGCCACTTCGCTCGAATACTCCCCTTCCAGCTTGGTGCCTTGCGGGATCAGGAGGTGTTTTCCGGTGGCGGTATCAAACACGTCCTGGCTCACCTGACCGAAGATCTTGCCCGGCAGGGAAGAATTGATGCCGGTAATCAAGGTTGCCGGGATGACAGAGGTGGTCAGCACTGAATAGGGCGAGCGCGGCGGCGTGGGCCTGGAATCGAGTCTCCATCGATCTTTCCCTTCCCTGTTGTCGAATGCGCCGATATCGTTGCGCGACGAGCGCTCCTGCTGGGCTTGTGAGGCATCATCAACATCGTCATGCGCAATGAGTCCGGCACCTTTGAGCTGGGCCAGGCGCTCCTTGTACACGGCGGTAGGATCGGGGCTTGCGACTGGAGTGGCTTGCGCCCTGGGCGCATCCTGCGCTGCGCGCCTCTGGATTTGCACCCCTGTTTTAGCCCTCAAAGCTTCCTCGAACTGCTGCACTTTAAGCTGCCGGATGCGCTGCATTTCCTGCGTCTCGGGGGAAGCGGGATGTCTTGCTGAAGGCAGATTGGCGTGCATGGGTGGCACGGATGGTAGATTTGGATTCTCCGGATAGCCATTCTCGTGGATTACAGGCTCGACCGCCGGAATCATTCCGCCCTTTTGTTCGCCCGCGATTTCATTGGCGAACATGGCGGCATTGCTGCCTGAGGTGGTCTTCGCGGTCTCTTCCCTGTGCTTCGTCTTTGCCCGGTCCATCGCGACGAGGCCAATGACGATGAGGAAGATGGCGGCGGCCACCCCCAGCAGATAAAGTGGCAAATCATTTGCGCGGCGCACGCCCCATTTTGTCTGCAGCCGGTTCGGGGAGGCGGAGGGCGCCATGGGATTGCTCATATCATTGCCTCCCATGTTATTGTCCCCTGTAGGTCCAGGCACCCGCAGCCGCAACCCCCTTGGCGTCCGGAAGATAGGCGCGCGACAGGTAGGCATCCCCCACCTTCAATGTGATGGTATGGAGCGGCCCATGCTCCGGGGTATCGAGGACATAGGAGAGTTCCATGCCCTGCCCTGCTGCCGCTGAAGCCGGAGTTTCCATGCTCCGGGCCTGGGCCCCATCGGATTGGCCTGGTTTCTGCTGGAATCCGGCAAATGTATCCGCAAATAAAACTCTTTTTGCCTTCACGGTTTCCGAGACGGCGTAGCCTTTTGTGCGCAGCTTCGTAGCCAGCAGCTCCCCGAACTCCCTGGGCTCAGTCACGATCAGGTTGAACTGCGTTTTCGCAGGCGAATAGAGCCTGGCGAGCTGGTTGACGGCGTCGAGAGCAATCCTGTCATCGGCGAGCGCATTGCGGTTTTGCTGCCGGGTCTCCTGCAGGCTGGCACAACTGGCAAGGATGAGAGTGAGGAATAAGCAGAGAAACAATGCAAGGTGTCGCACGTCACTTCCCCCGCCTGATGGTGACGCGGTCCTGATTGGTGCCCACGCCTGCCACGAGGATCGCCTTGTCGAAAATGCTGTCCACGATGAAGCGGTCATTCTGCAGGCGGTAGTTGACCTGCACCGATTCCTCATCCGTGAAGAATCCTCCATCCTTGCGCACCACGAGCAGGATCGGCGCCTCGGTCTGGCTCATGGTCGACGGCATCTGGATGATGGTCTTCACCCCGTCGTTATAGACCCGCAGCGGCTTCCATCGCGCGGCCTGCCCTTCGATCGTGTAATCGAAATCGAGGTTTCCCAGGTACTCACCTGTTCCCGGCATGACCTGATTGTCATGGGCAATTTGTTCCTGGCGCCTGATTTTCTCCCACTTGGCCATTGCCTCTTCAGGATAAGTGAAGGCCACGCGCGGCATGAACTCAGAACGGTGCGAACGCAATCCCAGGTGGTAGGTGCGCCGGTCGGTGGTCACGATCAATGAGGTCTCAAGCCCCGTGTCCATCGGCTTGATGATGAGGTGCTGGACTTCCATCCTGCCCGATCCGGTGACAGCCGGTTCCACTGTCCAGCGGGCGGTGTCGCCCAAGTGCAGGGAGTTGACCTGCTCGCCCGGCTGCAGCTCCACGTCGCATACCTGCAAAACGGCACAGATGATGCTGGGCTGTGTTGCCCCATAGAGAAAGCGGATGGTGCCGTCCCCTCCGATCACGGGCTTCACCCCCTGGGTTGAGGCCCCCGCTTTCCATTTTTTGGCCAGGGCGAGGACTGCGCGCTCCTGCGGCGTCAGCTTGATCTCCGGATTGCTGAAGTGCAGGGCCTGGGGTGAAGAGGTTTCCGGCACGTCTGGCAAATCCGGCACGGAGGCAACCGGTATGGGCGGCATCGGCGGTGTGGAGAACGTGGGGGGTGTGGGGGACACGGAGGGCACCGATGCGGCAGGTGCGGCAGGCGGGCCGGGTGGCAGCGGCGGCGTGCCGGAAAGCTGATTCCCGGGAGCGGATGGTGGCACCGGCACTCTGTCCTGGGGGGCCGCGATATAGCCTGCCGTCCTGGATAGCTGGGGCAGCTGGGGTGGCTGGAGTGATTGCTGCGGCAACGGCAACTCAGGCAACCTGGGCTGCTGCGCGGTATTGTTGGCGATCGCCGCGGTCACCGCGACCAGCGGCAGGCTGGCTGCGATCGCTACTGCCAGCCTGGTCGGGGAAAATGCCGGGAGATATTGCAAGGGAATTTTCATTGGAGCTTCGGGGTTCCTAGAGTTGTCTCGACCAGGCAAAATCGCTCACGAAGATGCCAAGCGGGTTGTTGCGCAGCTGCGCCTCGCTGATATCAGGAGAGGGTTCCGCCACGTACACCGTCACGAGTGCCCTCATGGAATAGCTGTTCTTCACGATCCCCTGCCGGTCGCGCACGGTTTCCGTCCAGTCGGCCTGCCAGGTCTGCGGGGATTGCGCGATCACCGAGACAATCTCGGTGCTCACCATCTCGCGTTCCGCACGCCTGAAGGGACTGGCTTCCGGCCTGCCATTCATGAATTCGTTCATCTTGGCGGTGGCGGGATCCTCAGGCGACAACATGGCGTACACCCCGAAGATCGCCTTCCGCTGCAGGGCAACATCCGGCGTGACCATGCGCGCCTGCTGGATAAAGGCGGCGACAGCCGCGTGGACGATGCGCGCATCGACCTCTTGCGCACGATCTATGGGAGCGACGGCCAGAGTCTGGCCGAGCTTGTCCACTTCCACCACATACGGAATGAATTTCGCCTGGCTGCCGATATGGATGACGCCGCCCACGGCTGCCAGGGCGATGAGGAGCGACAGCAGCCCCAGCATCTGCCAGTTCCTGCGGGAGGCCGCCATGTCGCCCATGTGCTCGTTCCAGGTGCGCCGCGCCGACAGATAAGGATTCTCCTCCTCCCCTGCCCGCCTCCCGTCAGTCATAGTTACATCTGTCCGGCGCTCATCCTTGTCTTGCCTTTTTCTCCAGATGAGCGATTTCATCATCCGCATCACCCCCGCGCCCGCACTTAAACTCATGCCGTCATTGCCTCCCTGCCATGTTCATTCACCCAAGTCACCAGATAGTCATTCAGATCGAGCCCCCGCTGGGCAAGCCACTCGCGCACCCAATGCTCCCCGTGCCTCGCTTCCAGCGCCTGGATCGCCGCAATCGATTCCTTGTCGGTGCTGCCGAGGAAGGCAAGCGCCAGCGGTCCCAGGGCAAGCTCGTAGAGCCGCCGCCCCAATTCGGAGACGTAGTAGTACTGACGCTTAGGTGTTGCGGTTGCCAGAATCTCAATCTGCCGATCATTGAGTCCCATGCGCCGGTAGAGTGCCGCGGTATCCTGGTCCCTGGCGTACACGTTCGGCAGGAAAATCTTGGTCGCGGTCGATTCCAGGATCACATCCAGTATTCCGGAGTTGGCGGCATCCGAGAGGCTTTGGGTTGCCATCAGCACCATGCAGTTGGCTTTTCTCAGGACCTTCAGCCATTCCCTGATCTTGGCGCGGAAGACCGGGTGGCCGAGCATGATCCAGGCTTCATCCAGCACGATCATGGCAGGCTGGCCACGGAGCGAGCGCTCGATGCGGCGAAAGAGGTACAGGAGCACCGGCAGCGCATAGCGGTCGCCCAGGTTCATCAGTTCCTCGATCTCGAACACGGTGAAATCCGTGAGTGATAACCCGTCTTCCTCCGCATCGAGCAAATGGCCCATGCTGCCTTCCACTGTATAGACCTTGAGCGCCTCCCGTATGGGTTCATCCTGGATCAGGGTGTAGAACTCGGAGAGGGTTTTCGAGCCGCTCCCGTGCATGCTCGTGATCGCCAAGCCGATCTCGTTCCTCTGCGCGGGGGTGGTGACAAGTCCGTTCAATGCCAGGAGCGCATCGATCCATTCCATGGCCCAGGCGCGGTCGCCCTGGGAAGCGAGGAATTGCAGGGGGCAGAACGATAGCGATAGCGACCGGCGCGAGTCCCGATGCGGACCGGAATGCGCCTCTGTGTGCCTGTCGGTGCGCGCATCTAAGTTTGTGTGAGGGTGGGTATCGGCCGCGATGGTGAAGTGATCGCCGCCCGTGGCGCTGCACAGCGGATAGAGCGACATCCCCTTGTCAAAGCAGAAGATCGACATGCCCCGGTAGCGCCGCGCCTGGGCAATGAGGGCGCCAAGCAGCGTGGATTTGCCTGCTCCCGTGGGGCCGAACACCAGCGCATGGCCCACATCGCGCACATGGGTGTTGAGCCGAAACACAGTCGAGCCCTGTGTCACGCAATGCATGAGTGCCGGCGAATGCGGCGGATACATGGGACAGGGCGCATCCGCTTGGCCCGTCCAGATGGCGGAGGTCGGCAGCAGGTCCGCGAGGTTCATCGTGTTCATGAGCGGACGGCGCACGTTCTCCACCCCGTGGCCCGGCAGGCTGCCGAGATAGGCTTCCATCGTGTTCAGGGTTTCGATCCGGGCAGTAAAGCCCAATGCGTTGATCGCCTTTTCCAGGCGCAGGGCAAGGGCTTCCAGTTCGTCGCGGCTCTCATCCATCAGCACCACGACACTGGTGTAATACCCCTGCGCCACGGCGCCGCTGTTGAGTTCGGCCACCGCAGCCTCGGCATCAGCCACCATCGACATCGCGTCCTGGTCCACCATGCCCGTGTTGGTGTTGAATACCTGGTCGAAGAAGCCGCGGATCTTCTGCCGCCACTTGCGGCGGTATTTGTCCAGATGCGCCACTGCTTCATGCGGGTCCATGAAGATGAAGCGCGTGGACCAGCGGTACTCGCAGGAGAGCTCGGACAAGGCAGAGAGGATGCCGGGATAGGATTCCATCGGGAATCCTTCGATTGCGACCACCCGCAGGAATTTGTTTCCGATCCTCGGCACCACGCCCGGCCACAGTTCCTGGCCGCCCAGGAGCATGTCGAGATACATGGGGTTGTTCGGCAATTGCACCGGGTGGTTCAGGCCCGTCACGCAATACTGCAGCCAGCGCAGGAAATCGTCGTGCGTTGTCTCGCGCCCCTCCTCGCTCACCACCCGCCGGCCCTTCAGGCGCTCAAGCGACACGGCTGCAGACAGGCGCGCCTCGATCGTCGCGCAGTCGCGCTTGAAGTCCTCGATCAGGCCTCTGGTTCGCGCCTTGTGGTCGGCAGGAGCGGCATCGTCGTCGAACATGAGTTCCACGAACTTCCTTTGCACGAGCAGCGGCGGAAACCAGGTGACGGTGAGCACGAAATAGCCTTCGAACATGGTGCCCATCCGCTCGAAGAGCTGCCGGCGCTCTTCATCGATGGCTTGTGTGATCGGATCGGGAAAGTGCGAGCGGGACCGTTCGGGATAATGCGGAGCGGGTCTCCTTACCGCATCGACATGGATCATCCAGCCGGCACCCAGGGCGCTCAACGCCTGGTTGATGCGGAAGGAGACGAGGTTGCGCTGCTCCTCATTGGCACTCGCGTTATCCTCCCCCCGGTACATCCAGGCCGCCATGAAGGCGCCGTTCTTGCCAATGATGACGCCATCATCGACGCATGCGGCATAGTTCAGGAGATCGGCAAACCCGGCTTGCCTGTCACGGTGGCGGCTCAGTCTGCGTCCTTTCTCCGCATCCCTGAGACGGCCGTACAGGATGGCGAGGAACAGGGTCCCGGTTGCGGCAACGAGCAGGGTGATGAAACCGAGGAGCGAGCTTGTGATCATCGGTAGCGCCACTCCTGGGAATTGGTGTTCTCGCGGAAGGGCGTGGCGCGCGGCGGGTAATAGGCCTTGTAACTCCTGCTGCGCCACCACACCGAAATCATCCTCGGATCGTGCTTGGCCATCAGGCGCAGGAGATACAGTCCAACCACCCAGAAGGCGACACCCACGATGGCGGCGCGCAGCTCCTGCGCATTGAAGATGAGTGCCGAGCAGACGATGCCCAGCATCGCCACGCATACGCGGTCGCCTCCAAGGAGCAGGTTGTGGCGATGGCCGATGCGGCGGATCGGAATCCTACGCAACGCCATCACTCCCCTCCCCTGCTCCCACAGCTGCCATCTGACTGGTCTTGCCTGAGTCGATCATCGCGATTTCAGCGCCCCGACCGAAGAAATTGCTCATCATGTTCTGCGCGCCCACCAGGAACGCGAGCACCAGCACGATGAACACCAGGGTTCGGAAGAATCCGCTCAAGTCCCCTCCCATGACCAAGGCCCCTCCGGCGACCACGATGCCGACCATGGACAAGGTGAAAGCCACCGGGCCTGTCACCGAGTTGCGCAGGTTCATGAGCCAGCTCTCATAGGGGAGCGTCCCGCCAATGCCCTCGGAAGCATGAGCCTGGCCTGAGACGGCAAGAAAGAAAATGGCGAGTAGAAAGACAAAGGCCAGGATGAAGGATGTTCCACGTGAAAAAGATGTAATGCTTCTCATTTCTTACTCCCTGAAAATTGTGGTCAAGTAGTGGCCGCTCTGAAAGCCTGAAACCTCGAGGATTTCCTCGACCTTGCGGCCATTGGCAGTGCGGGCGAGATGCACGATCAAATGCGCTGCCTCTCCAATCAGGGGCTCGATCGGCCGGGGGGAGTCGGGATGCATGCTGATCAGAAGTGCCAGTCTCGACAAGGCAGCTTTAGCACTATTGGCATGCAATGTGGCTACCCCGCCCTCGTGCCCTGTGTTCCAGGCCATGAGCAAGTCGAGCGCTTCAGGCCCCCTCACCTCCCCCACGATGATGCGGTCAGGGCGCATGCGCAGGGTCGCACGCACGAGCCTGGTCATACTTACTTCCGCCGAGGTGTGATACTGCACATGGTTTTGCGCAGTGCACTGGATTTCGCCCGTGTCCTCGATGATGACAACGCGTGTCAGTGGGTCGATTTCGATCAGGTGGTTGAGGATGGCATTGACGAGTGTGGTTTTGCCTGAGCCCGTGCCGCCGGAGACGAGGATGTTGGAACGGGAGGCGACCGCAGCCTTGATGCGCCCGCATTGCGCGGAGGTCATGATCCCGGCCGCAACGTAGTCGTCGAGCGTGAAGACGGCGACTGCGCGCTTCCTGATCGCGAATACGGCTGATGGGACCACGGGCGGGATCTGGCCGGCAAAGCGCGAATTGTCCAGCGGAAATTCACATTCGATGGTAGGGCTGTGGCGCGTGAGTTCGCGTCCGTGCATACCCGCGACATTGCGGATGACGCTTTGCGCAAGCCCCGCTTCCATCGTGCCGAAACAGCGCATCGGCTCGCCCAGGCGTTCCTGCCACAGCCTGCCGTCGGCATTGAGCATGAGCTCGATGGTGCGCGAGTCATGGAGGGCGGCCAGGAAATCCGGGCCGAGATCGCGCTCAAGCTTTATCTTTGCCCGATTGTTAATAAGGTCCTGCTGTTCCCTTTGATCCATGCAAAGCTCCCATACTCAAGCTTTATATACGATATACCGAATATCACATTTGTGCAATATTCAATTTATCGTTAAAGTGTAGGGGAGATTAGCGCGAAAAAACTGAGAGGGAAACTGTAAAATCTTACAGGGAATTCGGTTTATTACGCTTTTTGTGCGCCTTAGGACCTTTTATTTTTTGCCTATTCACTTCATCCCATTGCAGGGCCAAGAATGCTTGGTAATCCGTCATCACCGCACATATACGCTGATAACCGGGAGGCAAACTCTGAGGGGCCTTTCCACCAGCAAGTTCTTCAAGGGTTTTGCGATCCAGATCGGTGGACTCAAGAAGAGTTGGCAATGGAGTATCAAGAGCTACGGAAATTGCTTCCATTGTTCGAAGGGAGGGATTGCTCCTTCCTTTAGCAACGTCCGATATGAAAGCAGTAGAGATTCCTGCACGTTCCGCAAGTTCTCTCTGAGAAATTTTGCGCTCATCGAGGACCCGGAGAACATTAGTAAAAAAAATGTCGTGGTAGATGAAATGGCGGGACATTATGAGTAGCTTTGTTATTTATGCCGCGTAAACGTTAGATTTATACCAGATTTTTAAAGACATACGAGCAAAGCAGAGAGAATTTTATAAACGCTTTCTTCAAGAAATAATCTTGCAAATGACAAAATAGATATTGACAAAGTGTTTACATGTCAACTACTCTAACAATACAAACAATGAAATGGACCAGACACTTCCTCCTCCAATCATATACAACGAGCAAAACTATGCAGATTTTGACAGTAGGCAATCAAAAAGGCGGAGTCGGAAAAAGCACTTTTAGTGTGCATCTTGCTTTCCGTGCGGCTGAACTAGGCTACCGTGTTTTATTAATCGATGTTGATGAGGGCGACCTATCGGAAGTGTTCCCTGAAATCGAGGAAAATGACGGCACCGACTATCTCAAAGCCAGTCATTTATTTACAGGAGAAATCAAGGGACGGCAACCACGACAGGTTTACGAAAAAATCGCGTTGATAGAAGCCGATGTAGACGTCCTTGACGTGGACGATATGCCACTTGAAACGATTGAGCAACCCCGTCTATCTCTTGCTCAATTAAACGGCAACTACGATTTTTGCATTATCGATACTCCTCCAAATCTACAGCGACGAATGCTTGGCGCATTAGTTGCCTCGCATGCAGTTGTTTCGCCTTTCAACATCTCCCCGTTTTCGTTTGCACGAATGCCCAAACTGCAAGCAACAATTGCCGGGGTAAAATCGCAATACAACCCTAACCTAAACCATCTTGGTTTCCTCGCCAACATGGTCAACAGCAAATCTGTCAACGAGGTTGAGGCACTCCCTGAATTACGTGAAGCGTATGGCGAGCTTATTTTTGATGAAGCGATCATTGCTCGTGCATGTGTAGCAACGGCCCTAGCTCAAGGCCACGCGGTCTGGCATCGAGCACGCAGCGGCAATCAGCGTGCATCTGCCAAGGAAATGCGACGAGCGTGCGATGCTGTCTTAACCCGTCTTGGATTTAAATTAATGGAGCCTTTGTCATGAGCGCATTTGGAACAAAGATCAGCAAGCTGTCCCAAATTCAGAAGCAGGGAGCAGCGGCATCACTACCTGGTGAGCGCATTGAGGAAATCGATCCTGCATTGATCGACTGTCTAAAACAGCTTCGCAGTGAGGATAATCCTGGTTTTACAGTTGAATCATTAACTGAGCTTGCCAATGATCTGGAACGCGATGGGCAGCATGAACCCGCCGTGTTGCGAAAAAATCCCGAGCATGCAGGCCGATACTTAATGGTCGCAGGTGAACGGCGTTGGCGTGCCTGTAAACTAAAGGGTCTGAAGCTTAAAGCAGTCGTTCGGGATATAACCGAAGAACAAGCGCGACGTACTCAGCGTGCAGAAAATATTCAACGTGAGAATCTGACACAACTGGAAATTGCAATAGCACTACGCGACGATAAGGAGCGACTTCAGACTCTCGATAAAGTGGCCGCTGAATGGAACAAGGGCATTAATTGGGTAGCCGAGAGAATCAAGTTTCTTGAGGTGGTTGAGATGGGTGGCGTAGCGAGCAAAGCTGTGATTGACCGTGTGACGGCCGACATTACAGCAGTCAATGACCTTGATCGATTGGAAAAAACCGATCCAGCTGCCGCTGAGAGCGTGATCGAGCAGGCTAAAGCTGATCCAAATGCCAATGTGCGCAAGATGGTGCGAGAAAAGCTTCAAGGCGCCAAAAAGAATAAAAAGGAGCAACAACAAGAAGAAAATTCTCGCATGCGAGAAAAACATCAAGACACCAAAGCGAACGAAAAGGAGCAACAGGAAGAAAATTCTCGCATGCGAGAATTAGAAACTGCTGACGGAAGAATAAATGACTTCCATCAACCCGAACTTCACCCAGACGCAGTTTCGCATATTGCCGAAGCTGCAGAGCATTCACGCTCTATTTGTGAACAAATGAACCTCCTTTCCACGCTTCTGCAACAACGCCACGATGTACTCGATCTGCTTGGCGACACATTACAAAGTGTAGTTCACGCACAAACTGAGCTCTATAGAATCTGCCACACCCTCGACACTTTGGCAAATCGCAAGTAAACAACAAACCGGCAGGAATGCCGCTAGCTAGAAGAGGATTTCATGCAACAAATGTTAGATAGCTATCGTATTCCCGCAGCTGATTTTGAGAGAGTTGCTCGAAATACACGGCTAAAGGAGAAAAGCGTAGTGATTGCTCGCGAAATATTGGTGGAGGGAAAAGATATGGCTGAGGTTGCTGCGCGATACCAGCTCACGCGCCAACGCGTAATGGCCATCCGCGACAAGTTTCATTCCGCATACCTTCGAAACTCCATGTTTCCCCCGGATTGGGTAAGAGCATCGGTGTGTGCTCCTCAAGAAATGCTCAATCGATTTCTTACCGAAGTGGAACGTGAACGGATCAAGTATTTTTCTCAGAACAGTTGACGCAAATGCGTTGTAAATGCGAAACAACCGCAGGGGCTTCTCAAGATGATACAAAAGAAGACTTTGGATCAAGCCGTTGGGCAAAAAGAAGCTGAACAAGCTGAGACAAATTCGCCAGCAACCCCATCCCTAACGAGAAACCAGAAACGCCTGGTCAAGACTGCTGCGGAGATTGCTGGCGAGCGTCCAGATGATGATGATAGAGCCTACATGCACTCTATAATGTGCCAAGTAGGCTTACCTCGCTCCAAAGTAGAAGGTAATTCTTTTGAACGTTATTCCGGTGGCGCAGCATTATTGGTAGAAGCCGGAAAGTTATGGGATGGCAAGCAGTTTGTCCAACAACCAATCCCATACGGAGCAATGCCACGCCTAATGTTAGCCTGGATGAACACCTATGCCGTACGTTTCAACTCACCAGAAATTCCTGTAGGAGACAGTGCAAGCGAATTCCTGCGGATGCTTGGACACAAAAATATTAATGGTGGCCGCAACGGAGTCTACACAACTTTCCGCAAGCAAGTACAAGCACTATCCGCATGTCGCATGACTTTAGGTTTTAACGCAAACGGTCGAGCCCACACTTACGAAGGCAAACCCATCAAGCATTTTGAAGCGTGGCTCAATACCGAAGAAAAGCAACGTCCCTTTTGGCCGGGATCAGTTACATTCTCTCAGGATTATTACCTTACCCTGAAGGATCATGCTGTACCTCTGGATCTACGCGCTTTTATGGCGCTGAAGAGTTCAGCATTAGCTCTGGACGTTTACACCTGGCTTGCGCAGCGCTTACATAGAATTCAGGGCAGACCAATAGTTCTGCATTGGGCTAATCTGCGCGATCAATTTGCGCAGGAATATCAAGGCAAAGATGCAGACAAAGATTTTAAAAAGAAATTTTTACCAGCATTACGCGCTGCTCTCTCAGTCTACCCGGAAGCCAAGGTAAAACAGGTTACGGGAGGAATCATGCTTATGCCGTCTCCCCCTCCAATTCCGTATAAGGGATTCTAGTATTCACAGAAGCTGATTGGAAACAAACTTAGATCATGGTGCGATCAGCACTATGCCTAATCCGACCCCCCTTATGATTCAGTGTGTATAACTCAGTGGAGTCCGTTATCTATCCACGCCTAATCAGACCCCCCCATCCATGCCTAATCAGACCCCTGAACTGAGAAATATATGCCTAATTAGACCCCTCATCCACGCCTAATCAGACCCCCCCTAAACCGATAGGTATAGCCTTTAGGTTTTACCTATATGTATCTCCGATAGTGGGAGCAGGCAAGTTTGTGAATAAATATTCCAACTTGGAATTTCTCAAGCCCCACCAATATTCAGCACATCCTCATCTACCCTGTGGACAACCCTGATGGAAAACCTGATGGACGATAAAACTCCGTCCACAAGGTTTTCCACAGGGATTGCCCACAGGATTCCTAATTTTCAAAACAAATCTTCTCTGACGCGGCCTTCGGCCTTGCCTAAATCATTTTTTTTAATTTTTTCTTAAAAACTGGTGGTTTTACCCACGCTGTTAAGAACACAGAACAAAAGTAAAAAACCATTCATAAAATTCTCCAATAATCAAAAAGGCATATTGCTATTTCATATTCTTTATATACAATATATCGTATATTTACGTCCTTATTGTGAAAGGAGAAAACCATGAGTGCATCTCTAAACAGAGTAAATTTAATGGGAAATCTTGGTGCCGATCCAGAAATACGTTCTTCTCCGGATGGGACAACTGTAGCTATCTTTAATCTTGCTACTACGGAAGTATGGAGAGATAGGGAAGGTAATCGACAGGAAAGAACAGAATGGCATCGAATCGTGTTTTACAAAGCACTAGCTGATGTAACAAGGGACTATCTGAAGAAAGGAGCACTGGTATATCTTGAGGGAAAACTCAGAACCCATTATTGGGAAGACAAAGACGGAAAAAGGCGATTTACAACAGAAATAGCAGGCAACTTACTTAGAATGTTGGACAAGAAACCCATCAAGCATCCAGTGGACGGATCGACTTTAAATGAAGAGGTGCTGGATGTTCCATTCTGAAAAAAATTGAGCAAGCTAATAGCCGATTAAAAAGGGCTGACAAAGGATTTTGAAATGAATGTTATTCCAATAAAGCGGAACCTCAACTATTCAAATCCACCCAGAGTTCATATGGGCAGTAAAGTAGTATCAAGGTTCGTTAGCATTCTGTGGTTTCTGGTTGCATTTTTTTGGCCCGTATTACGTTGGTTGCTCGCTATCGATGTTACTTTTCAGTTTTTCCGTATGCTGATTGGTTTCTCACGGTCCGGTTTATACTTTGACTGGTCTTTTTTTCTTCATTTTCTTCTCTACACCTGCATGATCTGTTTTGTTACATCAAAAAGATGAGGTAAATAATCATTTACGCGGCTTAAATAAATCCCCAGTTTTTGCTAGACTCATTTTGATTAAAAAGTAGCTGGGGATTTCTAGATGGTAAAAGCCAAAAAAAAAACAGATGATCAATCAAGCCGACATATCGCACCGTCTCTGAACGATTCCGGACAGGAATCGGTGTCTACCTCACATAGTCCAATAGAATTGCCGCTGGATTTGATAGATGAAGATCCGAACCAGCCTCGAACCGTTTTCGATCCTCAACTCCTTCAAGAATTGGCGGACACAATCCGCGACAGGGGCGTTAAAAACCCAATCTCAGTACATCTTAATACGGAGAAACCAGGTCGGTACATTATCAATGATGGGGCCCGGCGTTATAGAGCCTCTAAGATGGCAGGTAAAAAGTCTATTCCTGCGTTTGTTGATCCCGATTTTACGAAAATAGATCAGATTATCGTCAATGCTCATCACGCTAACTTTACGCCGAGGGAATGGGCAATCCTGATAGATCAGGAAGAAAAAAAGGGAAAGCAACGGATTCAGATTGCCAAAGAATTGGGGAAAACCCCTCCATTTGTAACCTACTACAGTAACCTTCTAAAGCTGCCCGAGCCGCTCGCTGAAGTATTTAATTCGGGGCGGTGCGAAGATGTTTCTGCACTCACTCAGCTATTCACAGTATGGAAACTGTATCCTGATGATGTGGAAATATGGCTCGATGACTCAACTGTAGAGGTTACGCGCCACTCCATAAGGAGTCTACGAGACTTTCTGGATAGGCGCGCAAAGCAGGAATCCTCTTCCACGCTGGCTCCCCAAGAAATTCATTTAGAAGCAGAAACAACATCTCGCGAGCGCAAACGGCGCACGACAAATCCTTTCAAGCTACGAAAGCCACTCGTACAGGTACGCATTGATGATCGGATTGGGTATTTACTTTACTATCGCCGTCCTTCCCGCTTCGGAAGAGCATGGATTCGATATCAGGATAGCGGGGAAGAGAAAGAACACGCAATGAATGACGTTCAGCTTGTCGGGCTGGCAGAGGGTGAGTAATTTACGAAAGGGGAGGGGAGTGGAAGTATCAGCAAAGAAAGAGCGCATCCTTGTCATGAATGGGCAGCGTCTTCTCCAGCAGGAGCAGGGAGGAGAGTGGATTACGCAAAAGGTTTCCAAGGCCGGTCGCCTCAAGCCTGGAATCTATAATGCCTATCTCGCGAAGGATGCAGATCCTACTGTACAGCACAACGGAATTGTGTTTTATGCAGATGAGATCTACGTATACCAGAAAACAGAACAGAATATTGTTCGGCATCTATTCCAAGTATTCGACTCCATCCCCGAATATGGCAAGCCCGTTTCCATTTCATATGAGCAGGGGAAAGCCCTTGTGGCGGACGCTGCTTTGAGCAAAAGCAGAAGATTGTCTCGCTAATTCATTACTAGCCTGTATACCATAACACCGCTAGAGCTGTGGCGAATCCAAGGAACGAAACTAGGAAGCTAATGCTGGAGAAGCGCTGCAAATGCCTGTATTCCTCCATCATCTTGCGGACCACCATCTCATTTTCCATTCGTTGCAGACTGAAGAGACGTTTTGCTTCCTGTTCGAGGGCTAGACAGATGCTATTGGTGGCCTCGCGCATGGTTTGTTCCAGCCGCCCTGCAGCTTCATCCTGTAGCTCCTTTGAAAGTGTTCTCAAGCCCTTTAGGTGGTCGTTCAAGATCATCTTCTGAATACCTGTGGCGGACTCCATCACCTGTCTGTTGATGGTATAAGTCATCAGGATAGGATCATCGCGTCCAACGGAGATACCATGATGAATAGCCACTTCCCGGATGATTTCATCAAGCGCATCACGCTCCCGCGAAAGGCTATTCTTTTCATTACTGTTCATGCGGGCGCCACCAAGCCGCCGAGCCCCCCATAAAGCTGGTCGCGTACAATCTTCAAGCGCTGGCGCACCATGATCGGGAGTGAGGCAAGCTGTAAGGATTCCTCGAACGTGCGCCGCGCTCGCAACATCTCTGACAGGTCGTGCCCATAGGTTTCACGTTTCAATGCAGGAATTTCAATTACGGCGGTCACCTGGTCGCGATGGTCTTTGCAGGCTTTCAGATCTACAAAGCGTTTTCCTTCATGTTCAATTAAGCCCCAATAGGGGTTAAGCCATACTACAAACGACACATCTTGCGGAAACTGGGAAGCCATTTGCGCAAAACCACTCACTGTATCGCGCAATGCCTGGCCGCCTGTGATCACGGTATGCACCAACAACCGATGCCCAATTTCGTACAAAAGCGCGGGAACACGATTCGTTATGAGGTAGTGCGACAGAGGGACGAAAGAGCTTGCCCCGTTATCGATGATGACATCCTGCTTAGACGAAGCAAGCAGTTCCACTAATGCATCAAAATGGCGAGGATTGATCTCGTCTCCTTCCATAATTTCGAGTTTATGGACATTGAGCGCTTTATATCCGTGGAAGGTTGCATTTACAGGATCTGTATCAATGCAGAGGGGTTTCTTTCCCATTGCATTCATGTATTGCGCAAGCACAGCGGCAATGAAAGATTTACCCACGCCGCCTTTTCCTTGCAGAATCATATGAACATTTGCCATCAAAGTATCTCCTCGTCTTTTAAAGGGGTTGAAGAAAAGGTGAAGCCAGCGGTATCAGTTGCGTGACGAGGCGGGGAAGGTGATTGATAAGCTCGCTTCGTCTTGGGTAATGCTTCCTCGCGCTTGATGATCAGCCGATTAACTTGGCTACAGAATGTGTTGTAGCTCGTCGTTACCTTTTGCTCGGCGTGGAGTGTTTCCCAGATCTGATAGACCGTCCACCCATCTTCGAGCGCATTGCGAATCTCATCGCGTTGAGCGAGGAACGCAGCAAGGTTGCGAGCATTCCTGCTGGATCTATTGTCTTTGACCCGTAACGATATTCTATAAGAAAGGTTAGTCATATGAATTCAATTTAATGAATTATGAACAATAGTATATCGAACATTTATGTTGCACAACCAAAGTATTTTTGCTAACTTCAATTCATCTTTGAAAGAATTCCGGAAGAATTCGGAGCACTGGAATTTTGTTTCGAAGAGAGTGAGGGCAAGATATGTGAAGTGGGCCTACCCGCAAGGGGCCATTCCCCCTTCACTTTTCCCTTTATTCGCACGGATGTGCTCAACGGGAATCTTGCCCTGCGGGGAAAACTGATTGGGTGCGGCTGCCGCCGCCGACAGGGGAGAGCATGGAACAAGAGCAGGAGCCCACGCGCAAGAGCAGTACCCCGATCAAGGTGTATTGCCTTCCCGAAGAAAAAGCGCAGATAGCGGAGAACGCGAAAGCGGCAGGCTTGAGCCTGTCCACCTTCCTGTTGCGGGTGGGCGCAGGCTTTGAGATCCGTACCGTGCTCGACTACCAGCGCATCGAGGAATTGGCCAGGGTCAATGGCGATCTCGGGCGGCTGGGCGGATTGCTCAAGCTGTGGCTAACGAACGACGAGCGGTTGCGAGGTGTGCGGGCAGAGGAATTGCGCGCACTCTTGAACAAAATCGAGCGCAACCAGGAAGCCATGCGGACCATCATGCAGAAAGTGCTGGCGCGATAGAGGGGCAGGGGAGGGGAGGGATGATTGCCAAGCACATTCCGATGAAGTCTGCCCGGCGCAGCAGTTTTCGCGAACTCGTGGCCTACATTACCCACGCCAAGGACAAGGCGGTGAGGATCGGGGAAGTCAGGGTTACCAACTGCCACCAGCAGGATGCGCAGGACGCCGTGCTGGAAGTGCTTGCCACCCAGCTGCAAAACCAGCGCGCCTGCAGCGACAAGACCTATCACCTCCTGATCTCGTTTCCCGCTGGCGAGTCCCCCTCCCTAGAGGCTTTGCTCAGCATCGAGATTGAGGTCTGCAACGCACTGGGTTTCGGGGAGCATCAGAGGGTCAGCGCGGTGCACACCGACACCGACAACCTGCACATCCATGTCGCGATCAACAAGATCCATCCAAAGACACTCACCATCCACAATCCTTATTGCGATTACAAGGCCCTGGGAGCCGTCTGCGAGCGCCTGGAGCACGTCCATGGCCTCATCCATACCAATCACGAAACAATCGCTCCTGGCGCCCGTAATCGCGCCCTGGACGTGGAATATCTGGGAGGGGTGGAAAGCCTGCTTGGCTGGATCAGGCGCGAGTGCCTGGACGAGCTGCGCCAGGCGCAAAGCTGGGGAGAGTTGCATGATGCACTTGGACGAGCCGGGCTTGCGCTTCAGGAGCGGGGCAACGGCCTCGTCGTCTCTGACCAGGAAGGCCGGATGGTCAAGGCAAGCTCCATTGCGCGCGACCTCTCCAAGGCGAAGCTCGAAAAGCGCTTTGGCCGGTTTGAAGCAACCGATGCCCAGCTGCAGGCGAGCCGGGGACAGAAGGGCCAGGTACAGAAAGTAGGGAAGGTGGACAGGGCGTATCAGCCACGGCCAGTGTTGCGCGATTCCGGCACGGACGCGCTCTACCAGCGTTACCTCGCGGAACAGGCGCGCAGGCGAAGCACGCGGGCACAAATCCGGCAGGAGTTGCGCGAGCAGAAGCATTCCCTCGTGGTGCAGGCGAAGGACCGGGCGAGGATCAAGCGCGGACTGATCAAAGAGCTCGCTTGCGACCGGCTCATGAAACGCATCCTCTACCGGCAGGCAGGCTCAGCCTTGCGCGAGGATATCGGATCCATCCATGCCCGAGAGAGGGCAGCGCATGAGGAAAAATTCTCGCATGCGAGAGTCCTGTCCTGGTTCGACTGGCTGGCCGAGCGTGCGTCCATGGGTGACGCCCAGGCGCTGGCCGTCTTGAGGAAGCGGCAGTGTGCCGCTCTCAGTCGCGCCAATGCGCTGCTCGCCGCGCAAGAGGAGATAGGGCAGGGCAGGGCACAGCACGGGAAGAAGGATGGTGTCTCCCATGCTGAAATCAGGATTGATGGTGCGAGGATCGACAGCGTAACCAAGCAGGGCACGCTTATCTATACCCATGGCGACAGACAGGGCAGATCCGCCATCCGTGACAACGGCAATCGTCTCGAAGTCTCGGAGGCTATCCGTCAGGACGGACTGGAACTGGCCCTTGCCATGGCGGTGAAGCGCTTCGGGCGATCCATTACGATCGAGGGCGATGCGGCGTTCAGGGAGCGCGTCCTCTCCACGGCCCAGGCGCTGCAGCTTGATATCCGTTTCGATAGAATGACGCAGGGCAAATTGAAAGAAGAGCAGGGGAGGGCGGAAGAGGCGAGCATAGCAGAGGTGTGGTCTCAGGCATCCGGCGCATCCGGCAGCGCCCCCACACCCGGCAGCGCCGGCGAGGCCACGGCGCGGCGCTATATCGCCGAGCGGGAACTGAAGCGCCAGAAAATCCCCGATATCCCCCGGCATGTCCTCGGGGAAATGAAACCGCACATGAACCTGCGCTATGCCGGCTGGCGCAGGGTGGACGGACAGTTCCTGCTGCTCGCTCAAACCAGCATGGACGAAATTGCCGTGATCCCGGTGGAAGCGGATGTGATTGCGCGCGTGTCGGGATTAAAGCGGGGTGAGATCATCACGCTCGACAACGGGAGTGCGTCGATCAGGCGGCGGGTGCAGGAACTTGGGGGACCCGGGGGGCTCGGCGAGACGAAAGGAATGCGGCGATGAGACCGGGACCGAGCAATGGCATCGGCATGAGGATGCGGGCAGACACGGCAAACCGTCCAATCCTCATGGCGGCACTCTTCCTCCTGGTGCTCGTTTTGAGCCTCGCTGCGGCCACGCAGTACTTCGCGCACGCATTCCAGTATCACGCCGCGCTGGGGACCCATCAGAACTTTCTCTACGCCCCCTGGAAGATTCTGGAGTGGGCAAAGCTGTGGCCGGACCGCTACGGGAATGAGTTTTCCATGGCAGGCAGTGTCGCCACCATGATCGCGGCCATCGGCCTGATCCTGCTTCTGGCCTTGAAGCGGCATCTGTCAGGACCTGCCACCTCTTATCTTCACGGCTCGGCGCGCTGGGCCGGGAAAAAGGATATCGTTGCCGCGGGGTTGCTACCTCGTCGGCGCTCCTGGCTCAAGGTATTGAGAGGGCAGGGGAGGGATGCGGCATTTGCCGCCACTGGAGTCTATGTGGGCGCATGGGTGGACAAGAGGGGACGGCAGCACTACCTGCGGCACAGCGGGCCTGAGCATGTGCTCTGCTATGCGCCCACGCGCTCAGGCAAGGGCGTGGGACTCATCGTGCCAACCCTTCTCTCCTGGGGCGAGAGTGCGGTCATCACGGATTTGAAGGGCGAGCTGTGGGAGCTGACTGCTGGATGGCGCAAGCAATACGCGGGCAACCGGGTGTTGCGCTTCGAGCCTGCCGCCGCAAGTGGGGGCGCGCACTGGAATCCGCTGGAGGAAATCCGGCTGGGTTCCGAATTCGAGGTGGGCGACGTGCAGAACCTCGCCACCCTGATCGTCGATCCGGATGGAAAAGGACTGGAGAGCCACTGGCAGAAATCAGCGCAGGCGCTTCTGGTCGGTCTCATCCTGCACGCGCTCTATCAGGCTAAAAGTAGCGGCAGAGCAACGCCATCTTTGTCGGACATCGATTCCCTGCTCTCCGACCCCAATCGCGACATCTCTGAATTGTGGATGGAAATGTTCACCCTGCCGCCCTCGAGTGGGGTGAACTGCCGCATCGTGAATGCGAGCGGACGCGACATGATGGACCGCCCGGAAGAGGAGGCAGGCTCGGTTCTGTCCACCGCGAAATCCTATCTTTCGCTCTACCGCGATCCGGTGGTGCGCGAGAACATTGCCGACTCCCATTTCCGGATACGGGACCTCATGCACCACCATGATCCGGTCAGCCTCTTTATTGTCACCCGGCCCACGGACAAGGCACGGCTGCGGCCCTTGATCCGCATCCTGCTCAACATGATCGTGCGCCTGCTGGCGGACCGCATCGAATTCGAAGGCGGACGACCCAAGCCCGTATACAAACATAAATTGTTGATGATGCTGGATGAATTCCCGAGCTTAGGCAAGCTTGAAATCCTGCAGGAGTCGCTGGCATTCCTTGCGGGCTACGGCATCAAGTGCTACCTCATCTGCCAGGACATCAACCAGCTCAAATCATCCAGGGCCGGCTACGGACAGGATGAGTCCATCACCTCAAACTGCCACATCCAGAACGCTTTCCCGCCTAACCGGGTGGAGACGGCAGAGCACCTCTCCAAGCTCACGGGACAGACCACGATCGTAAGAGAGCAGGTGACGAAGGGGGATAAACATACCTCCCGCACCCTGCAGGAAGTACAGCGCTCCTTGCTGACCGTGGATGAGTGCCTGCGCATGCCAGGACCCGTCAAGGGAGTGAAAGACGGGAATGATGTGATCGAGAGTCCGGGCGACATGATCATTTACGTCGCAGGATTCCCTGCGATCTATGGGCGCCAGCCGCTCTACTTCCAGGACGCTATCTTCCAGAAGAGGGCGGAAGTGCCGGCACCCATGACAAGTGATCGGCTGGCAAATCTGGTTTGAACGACACTCATGGTGCTTCCTCTCTGGGTCAGCCGCGCATTCATCAGGGTGGTACTCGGTTTCCTGGTCGTGACTCTGGTTTGCTTTGCCGCAGGTCTGCGGGTCAATACAACGAAGAGTATTCCGGTCGGAATTTATCGCCTGACAGACGTGCCGGTGGGGAAGGGTGAATATGTGATTTTCTGTCCACCGCAGACAGCGCTTTTCGATGAGGCGCGCAGCCGCGGATATATAGGGGCGGGTTTTTGTCCGGGCAACTACGGATACATGATGAAGAGGGTGCTGGCCGTGGGTGCCGATAGGGTGACATCGAGCGAGAAGGGTATCGCCGTCAATGGGCAGCTATTGCCTGCAAGCGCGAGCCTCAAGACAGATAAGGCAGGGAGGACCATGCCGCGCTATCCGCATTCCAGTTATGTGCTGAAAGAGTCCGAGTTGCTGCTCATGTCGGATGTAAGCGAGACATCTTTCGATGGGCGCTACTTCGGGCCAGTGGAGATAGGGCGGGTGAGGGGGGTGATTAAGCCCTTGGTCACTTTCTGAGTTCCTTCAATTTTAGGCAAAAAATGGAATAACCATTTTTAAAAATGTGATGAAGAACTCTCAGCGTCCTCTATCCTCCAGTAAGCCCCATCGGTTCCTTCGAGTGGGGAACTTTCCCATCACACCGATATGTGATAAAAATCATGCATCATATCCTTGGAGGATGTATGAGGACCGTACAAAAAACCATCACCTTGACCGACAGGCAGGATAACTGGATCAAGACCCAGGTTGAAGCAGGACATTATATCGACGACAGCGAATATATTCGCGATCTCATCCGTCGGGAGCAGGAACGCAGCACGGAGACTGAGGGGGTTCGCGCCGCGTTGATCGAAGGCGAGAACAGCGGCGAACCACGACCTTTTGACCCGGGTGCATTCAAGGAAAGAATGCTGGCTAAACATGGCTGAATATCGCCTTTCTCCTGCGGCAGAATATGACCTGGAGGATATCTGGCTCTACACTTGCCGGCAATGGAACGAGGAGCAGGCGAACCACTACATTGATATGCTGACTGCGGCCTTTGTCGAGCTGGCAGGCGCGCCAATGATTGCTATGGCCTGCGATCATATCCGCCCAGGTTATCGCCGCTACAACGTTGGACGGCACATGATTTATTTTCGAGTAACACCTTACGGCATTGCCATCATTCGGATCCTGCACGACCGCATGGAAGCCTCGCGTCATCTGTAGACGGACGGGCAGAGGCTTGAGTAAGAGCAGCAATCACTAGTCCCTCCTTTACATCCTCAGCCAAACCCATCATCCAATCACCGAATAGCGCAGGCAGGGTTCTGCCTCGCTGTACGTTTTCTGATTACACCCTGAAAGTTTCTGAACTGTTACTTATGGCGAACGTGAGCGGCACATCATTCGAAGGCGCTATTTTGGCTTGGTGGATAACTATGTTGGGGTTGAGACCTGTGCCGAATGCCACCAGGAGGAAAACAACCTATGGGCTTGTCTCCGTTTCCATTTCAGCCAAAGTGTCTTGGCTTGTTTGATACTGCTGCCTGGGAACGGTTGTCGCCCCAGTTGAAGCAGCCGTACGAGGGAAGGGATAAGATTAGCTGTCTCTGCTATTTGTTCATTCGCCGTAGCGCATTATCCGCTCATTCCAGTTCTACTACATGCAGGATTGGCCCGCCCCAATCTCTAGTTAGCTTTATCCCCTCCCTGGGGCATTCTTCCATACTCAAAGCCTGCGCCAACCGGTCCTGATCCTCCGGATCATACCGGCCACACATATCCGATAGCATTACCCGTAACTTCGCGGAATCGAGAGTGGCGCGCACTTCCTCCGCGCCGCGGTCTTCATGAAAAGATAGGATATAAACTTTCAAGGCTTTGAAGGCGATCTAAAATCAACTGGCTTAGCGGGTGGCTTAAGAAGCCAAAGATCAGATGGTAGTGCGCATTTCGCGCAGTCTGCGGCGGGGGAGGTTGCGAGTTTCATCATGATAAGCCGCAAAGATAGTATGCATGTCTAATTCCGACCTGGATTTTCCGAGGGAGCGAAGCTTTTTGTTAATACCCCTTTCCAGCAAGCGGTCAAACTCATCCGATGTATAACCGTATAGATCAATGTATCTTCGTTTCTTCATAACATTTCTTCAGAGGTGGGAAAATATATCAGCTAAAAAAAGAAGAGTCCTCGTTTCAGGGCCGGATGCATTTTTACAATCTTCAGGAGGAGGAATATGTTCGGTACAGTACCAAACATCCATGTCATCAGGCTTGACATACCTTGCCTCTTCTTCGTGCACATAGGGAGCTAAAGAACCATAAGTTTCTCTTGTTTCTCTTGGATCGTAAGCTCGATTAAAAATAATGTTGTTCATGCGCTCGATAGAACCTCCTTTGGTAAGACAGATGGACAGTGATCAGCCGCAGTTTTACTTCATTCCCAAGAGATGGTTATGGGAAAAGATGATGCGATCCGCATCAAGGAACACCGCCTCAAAAACCTCATGCTCCAGGTCGGTTAGTCGTAAGACGAACTAAGGTGTTAATCAGAGGAGCAAATAGCTTGCTGATCAGCGGGCCAAACGCCTAGGCAAATAAGTACGATTAGGTCCCCTACCAAGGTGCCCCGACAATTTCCTTGCTCAGCTGGTCTAGCGCATATCATCCAGGAATTCGATTTTGTATCTCCAACGATTGGCAAGCCGTCATTTTTCTGCTATCGCCCTATTGGCGACCCTTGGCATTGTGGCCATCCTCTTTATCGGAGGGCGGCAACCTATCGCCGTCGGCTTGATACCCCACCCTTGGGATAAAGTGGTCCATGCCGGTGTTTTCGCCTTGCTTGCCTGTGCAATCGGTTTGTCAAGCAATCTGCGCGGATGGCTCAAACTAGCCATCGCATTTTTTGGCGCTGTGCTTGCGGGTGCGTTCGATGAATGGCATCAGATATATCTTCCCGGCCGTGAGGCAGGGCTGTCCGACTTTATTGCCGACGTTATCGGGAGTATTTTCGGTACGGCATTTCTGGCAATGAAAAGCTCCCGTTCGTTGTATATCACAGCCAGGCACGGGAGAGTTTCGCTCCAATGAGGAGCCCCACTCAGGGGAATTCCCGCTAATCGAGTTTGCCCCCTTGGTTGCATGCGGGCCTATTTAGAAATGCCTCGCATAGCTGAAAGGGGATAATCCGCGATACTTTTTTCGGACGAAAGAGACTCGCGGTCTTTTAGAGATGGAGACAGAAATCTACAAACCTGGTCCCCCTGCCGCACGAACGCCCTTCCGGTGGGCTATCGCCACGCTAACATTTGCGGTTTTTATATCGCTTATCCTGGTGAGCTGGTCTGTCGTCTCCGATCTTGAGGAGCGGAACGAAAATACACGATTCGATAAGGTGATAGCAGAAGCTATCTACAAGATCGAGCATCACTTTTCAGGGTATGAGCAGGTGTTGAAAGGTGGACTCGGCCATCTGCTTGCCTCCCCCTCTGTTTCGTGGAATGAATGGCGCACCTACGTGAATGCGCTGCGAATAAACGATCGGTATCCGGGCATTCACGGTATCGGTTTCGCCAAATATATCCTACCTTCAGAGCTCGCTGCCCATATCGAGGAAATACGCGCGGAAGGGTTCGCCGACTATAACGTCTGGCCGGAGGGCTCGCGGCAAGAGTACACCTCAATTGTCTATCTCGAGCCCTTCTCTGGAAGCAACCTGCGCGCTTTTGGATATGACATGTTTTCAGATCCCGTTCGACGCAAAGCTATGGCTCATGCGCGCGATACGGGAGAGGCTGCGCTGTCAGGCAAGGTAGAGCTCGTCCAGGAAACCGATGAAGATATCCAAGCGGGCGTTCTTATGTATGTCCCGTACTACGGGATTGATCTTCTGGAAACGGTGGAAGAGAGGCGGGCATCGCTTGTCGGTTACGTATATGCGCCGTTCAGAATGGATGACTTTGTACACACTGTTCTTCGCAGGGAGCTTGATATCCTCGATTTAAGAATTTTCGACGGGGAAGCAATGGCAGAAGATTCTCTTCTTTTCGACAGCGTAAAACATCGATCTGGCCCGTCGTTCGTACCTAAATTTAAACGCGTCATACCGATATCCCTCTATGGACAGACCTGGGCGATCGAGGCCTCTTCCCGCCCTGCGTTTGAAAAAGCCGTAAAAGGTTACGATGCGCTCCTCGTCCTGCTAGGCGGAATCGTGGTCAGTATTTTGACTGCTCTAGTTTCCTTTGTCCTTTCCGTGAACAAGGAGAAGGTTATGGCACTAGGGCGCGCCAAGCTTCGCACAGAGAGGATTCTGGAAAGCATTACCGAGGCTTTTTACACACTGGACCAGGAGTGGCGCTTCACTTATCTGAATAAGGAAGCCGAAAATCTGTTACGGCGTAGTCGCGGCAATCTTCTGGGCAAGGTGGTCTGGGAGGAATTTAAGGAGGCCGTCGGGACGATCTTTGACCGTGAATATCACCGGGCCCTCGCAGAAAACACTACTGTGAAATTTGAAACCTTCTACCTCCCTCTGGACAGGTGGTTTGAGGTGCACGCCTATCCGTCAGAAGAAGGCCTGGCTATCTATTTTCGCGATATTACTACGCGTAAAGAAGCCGACGCGCGCATTCGGCAACAAGCTTCCCTGCTCGACAAGACAACGGACGCGATCATTGTTCGCGGAATGGATAATTGTATTCAGTTTTGGAACCAGGGTGCCGAACGGCTTTATGGGTGGACATCCGAAGAGGTAATGGGCAGGCCGGCTAACGTGTTATATGACAGTATCGCGGTTTTTAATGAAGCAATCCGGTTGCTGCTCGATACTGGCGAATGGCGAGGCGAAATCGCGCAGCGTCGTAAGGATGGAAGTACCTTGCTCGTTGAAGCACATTGGACTTTGGTCAGAAATGATGAGGAACGGCCGCAGTCTGTCTTCGCGATTAACACCGATATCACGCAGCGCAAGAGCGCTGAGAAGGAAATTCAGCATCTCGCGTTCTACGATTCTTTGACCGGATTACCCAACAGGCAACTTCTGCTGGATCGCCTGCGGCAAGCCCTCGCATCCGGTGCCCGGCGCCGGCATACTGGCGCATTGCTGTTCATCGACCTCGATAATTTTAAATTGCTCAATGACACACTTGGCCATGACATGGGTGACCTGTTGCTGCAGCAGGTCGCTCCTCGTCTGATCTCCAGCGTACGCGACACCGACACCGTAGCCCGTCTGGGCGGCGACGAGTTTGTGGTGATACTGGCGGCCAACTTCAGCGAAGATCACGAGGAGGCTGTTGCTCAGGTAAAAACCATTTGCGAGAGGATTCGCGACGCGTTTAATCAGCCTTTTAATCTCCGTGCATACAAACATCATACTACGCCGAGTATCGGCATTGCCCTATTCAATGATCAATCACATAGGACAGACGAATTGCTCAAGCATGCGGATCTGGCGATGTACCAGGCAAAAGCATCGGGCCGCAATACCATGTGTTTTTTCGACCTTGATATGCAGGCAGAAATGAATGCCCGTGCTGTTCTGGAATCGGATTTGCACAAAAGCTGGGAGAGAAACGAATTTGTTCTCCACTATCAACCGCAGGTGGACAGCCGCGGGATTATAGGGGCGGAGGCGCTGGTACGATGGGACCATCCACGCCGCGGCTTGTTGTCTCCGTCTGAATTCATTCCGCAGGCGGAGGAAACCGGCCTGATTCTTCCTTTGGGCGCCTCGGTTCTGGAAGCTGCATGTCATCAGCTGGCAAGGTGGTCACTTCAACCGAAGACAGCCGAGCTCAATCTCTCGGTAAATGTCAGCCCCCGTCAGTTTTGCCAGCCCGATTTTATCGAGCAGATAATCTCGATACTCGAGCGAACCGGTGCCAACCCACACAGACTCAAGCTCGAGCTGACCGAGAGTATCCTGGTCCAGAATATGGACGAAACCATCGCGAAAATGATGGCCCTAAAAGCGAAGGGTGTAGGCTTCGCCCTGGATGACTTCGGTATCGGCTATTCCTCGCTCTATTATCTGAAACGCCTTCCCCTTGATTGGGTAAAAATAGACCAGTCATTTGTAAGAGACATGCTGGTTGACAATAACGATGCGACAATCGTCCGCGCCATCCTGCTCCTGGCAAAAAGCATGGGACTGGAGGTCATTGCCGAGGGAGTGGAAACCCAGGCACAAAAGGACTTTCTCGCTGTGCATGGATGCAGTGCCTACCAGGGCTATCTGTTCGGTCCGCCTCTGACATTAGACCGGTTTGAGGAGTTTATGAGTGAAAAAGACTGGCGGAATCAGTGTCAAATGATTATGAGTGAGCGGTTTTTGTGAGTCGGCCGGGGGTGCTGCCAGGATATGCGAGGCCCGATACCAGCACATTGGTATCGAGCACGACGCGCAATGCCGGCATCAACGCTTCTTTCGTTCCTCTGCCACCAGAGCATCGATCTCGGTCAAACCTTCTTCCTCGGGCACATCCCTGTATCCCTCAGCCAGACGACTACTGAGCGCGTCGAAGCGGTCATACATGCGGCGGATGCGGGCAAACAGTTCCGCATCCACCAGTGCGGCTACCGGCTTGCCATCCTTGCTGATGACGATGCTGTCATTACGGTATTGGACCTGGTTGAGCATTTCCCCCAGATTCTGCCGGAAGTTCACGGCATTGACTTCGGTAATCATTCATCAACCTCTATAGTGATAATCGATATGGTCATTATGGTCTGGGGCGCGCCCGATGTCCAGATCGTCCATCCGAGCCGAAAAGTAGGGGTTTACACAAGCGAAAAGGTCGTTTGCTAAACAGAATATTTGTATCCAGCAGCACCCTCATCAGAGTTTACGTGCCCATTGCAGGGCTTCATCGACCATCGAGGCCAAATCTGCTTCGCTCACATCTGCATTGGCAGCCTTGGCTTGTTCGGCTGACAGCTCCAGGATGTGCGCCCGCACTGCCTCTTCAACGAAGCGCGACAGATCGCCTTTTTTGCCCCCGCCCTGGCTGGCCAGAAACATTCGAAGGGATTTATCAATATCGGCGGAGACCACGAGATTCCAGCGAGCGGTATTCATGTACTCCCAATATATGTGCTTATACTTTAAGTATTTAATTTAAACACGCTTTATTTGGCATGCAATATTAAACAATCAGCCTTAACTCCAGGGAATCAGACTCCCTGGTGCCGCTAGTGGTAACGTCTCGCAATGGCAGGTCAGGGGGTAATCTGACCCGACGTGAAATTCTTCAAGGGGAACTTGGTCGAGCAAAAAGTGTCTTCACAATAAGATCACAAAAAATTATCAATAAAATAACAATAACTTCACGCTCGTAGCGTTTGATAACCGTGGTGTTACACCACAAGGAGAAAGGTGATGAAAAAAGGAAAACTCATTGCCCTTTCATATCTCACGGGCATGACAGTAGCACTGTTGGTAGCGCTCTTCTGATTCATTGAAGCTGCCGAGGGGGACACTCCTCCTGCAACCCCCTGATGCTGGCGGCAGCGATCTTTTGATCGGTAGAGATTGGGGGTGATACTCGTCTTTTCACCCCCTCCTGATTACTTGTTCTTAATTCCTGAATTCCCTTCATTCGAATTCGGAATGACTTGTAAAAAGGAGCTGGCAATGGCTACTGTAGTTGGAAATAGAGTAGTAGTAGATAAGGCGGCGAAGGCAAGCAGTCCTGCCTACGACATGTCGGAGTGGTATGACTCCAGGTTCTACAAGCTGGATCTGGTTTCAACGCACCTATGCCTATTCCCATGGGATGGACTCCATGGAACCGGAGTTCGAGCAAATCTGGATGGGGCTATGGCGCTTCCAGATGATGCTCTGGCCCACCATGGCCCTGATCCAGGTGATTACACGGTTCTCCAACCTCTTGGACGTGCAGTGGAACAAGCAAAGCCGGGTGATCCTGGATAACGTCATCTAAGTTTTAATCCAGTTGTAACTGTTGCAGTACACCCCATCCGCTTTCACAGGGATGGGGTTTTGTTTGTGCAATGAGCGTCAATGGATAGAAGATATCTGGCTCTACACTTGTGTCGCCATGGAGTGAGGAGCAGGCGAACCATTATACTGACATGCTGACTGCGGCCTTCCGAGCTGGCAGCTGCGCCAATGATTGCCTGCGATCATATCCGCCCAGGTTCACCGTTAGTTGCAGACGAAGCATGCGAGATCAGGTGTGGAGTTGCAACTCCCAATACAGGATTATCTCCACTGGCGACCAAGATTGACGAATTAAAAGACAAGAAAGAAGCATACACGTGGTATCAGCTGGTATACATTACACTGGATGTCAACAATGACTTACTCCAGCTCAAGACCTTGTAGACGGGGTCAGCATATTGAAAACAGGAGAACCAGCATGATCCAACGAATTCTACCGGTGAGCGTAATCGGAGGCTGGACGCTGCTGATGGCTCTGGCATGGCTGCCCGGGGCCCATGCTCAACAGGATGGCGTCATCGATGATGCCTGGCGGCTCCACCGGCCGGATAATCATGCGACACAAAAGGAATCCATCTCGGGAGGTGCCTGCGCTATCCAGACCGGTGCTTTTCCGGTGGGTTTCAATGCCTACGTTGTGCCTGACGGCGACCATCCTTCCTATCCCCCATTCTGTTCCCCCGTTCCAGCCGGTCTGCTTAACCTGGTGATCGACATCCTGTCGCCGGAAGTCCGCGAAATGCCACTCATGGTCAAGCTGATGAAAGTAGATGGTGGAGAAGAGCAAGAGATCATGTCGGTGCCTGCCACTCCATACAGCTCGGGGAATATCCCCCTGGCGGTCAATCTGGAACCGCTCGCCAAGTATAACGTGCTGCTGATAGGCGACGATGAGCGTGGTAACCAGCGCAATCTCGTCACAATCCCTCTGGAAGTCAGGCGAGCAGGAGACTTTGTGCATACCGGAAACAGCGGGATGGGCATGGGCTTTTTGGTAATGGTGGTGGGGCTGGTAGGCATGGTGGGCGGAATAATGCACTTCTGGCGCCCCAAGTCAGTCGCCAGGAGCAAAACGGACTGACCTACACCCAGTAGCGCAGACGCCTGCCATTGAAGAACGTATCCTGGCCAGATCGTGTCCGGGAAATCGAGAAGATCAACCGGGGATACCTTCCGCGCGGTCTACACGGTACGTATCGGAAATGCAGTGCATGTGCTGCATGCGTTTCAGAAGAAATCCAAGTCCGGCATTGCCACTCCGCAGCCGGATGTGGAATTGATCCAAAAGCGGTTGAAGGCAGTGCTTGCCCGATATGGAGCGGGCGGGAGATCATGATGGAACACAAAGAGTATCCTCAAGGCACCGCCAATGTGCTGGCCGACCTCGGTTTTGACGATGCGCAGGAGCTGTCGGCGAAGACGGTCCTCGCGGTCAAGTTGAACGAATTGATCGATAGCCGGGGTCTGAATCAGACCGGGGCGGCCCGCCTCACCGGCATGACTCAGCCGAAAGTATCCCAGATTCGGCGCTACAAGCTACAGAACATCTCGCTGGAGCGTCTGATGCAGGCACTGGTGTCGCTCGACCAGCATGTTGAGATCGTAGTCCGGCCTGCGCGCCGCGAGCATGAAGCTGGTATTACGATAAACTCATGATGCTGCAGGAGAGATTCGCAGGGTTGAGCCGATTAATAATCGGCCTGGTTATTTATGCCTTATGCGCCTGCCTGGCCCAGGCAGAAATCCTGAGCGGCAAAGTCGTCAAGATCGCCGATGGCGATACCCTGACAGTTCTCGATAAGTCAAACCGGCAGCACAAGGTAAGACTTATAGGGATTGATGCGCCTGAGCGCAAGCAGCCGTTTGGCACCGTATCGCGGCAGAATCTGGCCACGCTGGTATTTGGCAGAACCGTTGCAGTGGAGTGGCACAAGCAAGACCGCTATCAGCGTGTTTTGGGAAAAGTGCTGCTGAATGGACAGGACGTAAACCTGAAGCAGATCAACGCGGGACTGGCGTGGCATTACACACAGTATGACAAAGACCAGCAGTTGGCTGATCGGCAGCTTTATGCCGAGGCTCAAAAGGCAGCCAGTCTCAAGGGCATTGGACTGTGGAGTGATCTGGCGCCTGTCGCACCATGGGATTTCCGGCACAACAAGCCTGCACCGTCAGTTGCAGTTGAGGAGTGCGAGATCAGGTTTGCTGGATTCCGGTACAAGATCGACCCCGTCGTTTGCGGGATTTGTCGGAATGCCCTCAAGTCTGCCTCCACCCTGCCCAGCCTCATGGAGCTTGTGCGTCTTGCAACGCGTCCTGGTTCCGGTGACGCCAATTGAATCAATGCCAGCGCGCTTATGCAATGCGATGGATCGGGCGAGCGGGTAAAGCTGTAGCAGAAATGCTTCGGGCCAGTGGCGCAGGTGAGGGGAAGGGTTAGCCCTGTTCTGGCCTGGTAGCTCCTCCCATGCCCTCGGTGTTGCCGTTGGTTGAGGGCAAAAACCCCTGCGCAGGTCTGAACCATTTCATGAAGGAGTAAGGCGATTCTAGCCGCAGTACTCTCCTGCTTATGTTTTTTCCGTTATAGACCACAACTCCTCCATCAGCGTCTTGCACTCAGTCAAACGCTCCCGGATAAAGGGACGCAGGGTTCCCAGGTGTTCATCAGACAGTGTGTTGAGTGCGCGCCTCATTCGTTCCGGTGAGTCCGCAACCCGAATCCGCTCATCCTCTGGAAGATGGGCAAAGACCTCATCCAGAATGGGCTGCATTTCCTCCATCAGCACCTTTGCTTTGGTCTCCTTTGCTTCCAGCTGGGCGAGAGCCTCCGCCTGTTCTTCAGGAGTGCCACCGACCACTTTCACTTCACTTGAGCCATTCTTGTAATACAAACGAATAGCTGCACATTTCAGCTTGCCGTTTTGCGCATCCTTCAGGAGATTGTTGAGTGCGTCCGTTACCCTTCGCTGGTTGCGTTTTTCATCCAAATCGGTAACTTCTGTAGACGATGTATCATCGTTCATAAAAACATTTCCTTTGGCAAGGAATCTACTTCTTTGAGTTCCTTGAGCTTCCTGACCACCGCGTGGGCCACATTTTTGGTGCTTCTGGGATTCTGGGCCGTAATCAAGAGGCCATCCTCCACCACATGGGAGCCAAACGGCATCATTGCCTTGCTGTATCGCCCCCCTCGCTTTTGTAGTTCTTCCTCCAGATTGAACGGAACCGCTTCATCGCGGTTTGCCAATTTCTCTTCCTTCCAAGAGAAGCCCGTTACCTCCTTACCATTAACAAGATATGTCCCGTCGCTCAATTTCACTTCCAGCAGACCACAAGGTCCATGGCACGCGGCCGAAACAATCTTGCCGGATTCATAGAATCTGGCGGTCAATTTCGCCAATGATACGCTTTTCGGGAAGTCGAACATGACGCCGTGGCCACCCGCCATATAGATGGCGTCGTACCCGGCGGGATCCACGTCGGACACTTTCAACGTGTTGTCCAGCAGATTCATGAAGGCCTTGTCTTCGTAGCGCCTGGAAAGCCTGCCTTTGAGGCCGATGGCCTCCCCCATTTCGGTGATGAGCAGGCTTTCGGGGTCAAGGGGGACTTTGCCGCCCGACGGACTGACAATATCCATCTTGTAGCCTGCTTCTTCAGCAACATCCCAAAATTCGACGAGTTCGCTAAGCCACAGTCCCGTTCTGTATCCTACCTTTTCAAACAGGTCAGAATTGGTAACGATGATAAGAATCCTGTTGGTCGCAGTCATTTTTTGCTCCTGAGTGTAATGGCTACCAGTCAGCTGGCGTGATGGCCAAGTCTATTCAATACCACGAGTCTTTCAGGCTGATCTGCTCGGTTATCAACATAGTTCAGTAAAATGTTTGCAAATTGATGTTGAAGCCGCGAATGGCTTGCATCCACGGTCCAGTTAATCCAATGAGGTTTTCCCCTGTTAGCGGGGATAGACCAGGGATAGGATTGTGGATAAGTACCTTAACCCTTTGTTTCAGCTTGATCTAATGAAATTGGTCAGATTTGTTGCAGCAGTGCGCTGGAGGGGGGGCCGCCTCTGGAGAAACCCGTTGAATGGCTTGATCCGAATTTTCATAGGGAAAATCGATGGACAGCATCTGGGCAAATTTGTCGACGGAATGCGGGAGCTTCCTGGTCCTGGCCACTGATAGTGGTAGGTGGACGAACTCCTACCTTGTTTGTTGCAATAGCCAAAAGGGATATGCGTGCGTCACTCTCAAATGGATAGAATGTTCCGTACACGATCGATTATGCCAGGCATAATCATCGCATTGACGCTAGCGCTGCCAGGTTGCGACAGCGAGCAGGCGGGCGGCGGGCAGGCGCCGCCGCCCCCGGAAGTCAGCGTCGCCCAGGTAGTCTCCAAGCCGGTGCAACAATGGGATGAATACACTGGCCGTGTCAGCGCGATCCATACCATTGAACTGCGAGCCCGCGTGAGTGGCTATGTGCAGCGCGTCGCGTACAAGGAAGGCCAGGAGGTAAAGAAGGGCGACCTGATGTTCCTCATCGATCAGCGCCCCTATCGGATAGCACTGGCTAATGCGCGGGCACAGCTCGATCGTGCACGCGTGGCGGAACAGCTCGCAAGCATGCGGGATAAGAATGCCCGGCTGCTGATAGAATCCGAGGCAATCTCTCGCGAAGAGTTGGACACGCGCCGCACCACGCACACGCAGACCTCCGCGGATATCGATGCTGCCGAGGCGTTGGTAGCCGATGCGAAGCTCCAGCTGGAATTTACGGAGGTGCGCGCACCAGTGGCTGGAAAAACGAGCCGCGCACTGGTAACCGCCGGTAATATGGCCGTTGCCGACCAAACCATACTGACCACGATAGTGTCGCAGGACCCGATGTACGTATACTTCGACGTCGACGAGAACAGCTACCTGCGCTACGGCGAACAGGAGCGCGATGGCGAAGGCGCGCCGGCCGGCACTTCGGTACGCGTCGGCCTAGCCAACGAGGAAGGCTATCCCCACGCAGGCACGATCGACTTCTTCGACAACCAGGTCAATTCCGAGGTTGGAACCATACGCGTGCGCGCCGTGCTTCCCAATGCCGATCGCATTTTTACCCCCGGCTTGTTCGTGCGCGTGCAATTCGTCAGCGGCAGGAAGGAAAATGCTCTGCTGATCGATGACAAGGCCGTGATGACAGATCAGGACCGCAAGTACGTCTACGTGGTGGACAAGGATAATAAAGTCCAGCGCAAGGACATCGTGCCGGGCCGCATGGCGGAAGGATTGCGCGTGATACAGTCCGGCCTTGCGCCTGGCGACAGGATCGTCGTCGCCGGCCAGCAAAAAATCCACTTTCCCGGTATGTTGGTTAAACCCAATGAAATCCCGATGACTGCGCTGTAAGGCGCGGTGAGGTAAACTTCAGTGGATTTCTCCAGATTCTTTATCGACCGGCCAATCTTCGCGGCTGTGCTGTCGATCGTGATTTTTGCCGCCGGCCTGATTGCGATCCCCCTGCTGCCGAACAGCGAATATCCTGAAGTCATCCCGCCCACCGTTCTCGTACGTACCAACTACCCGGGCGCCAACCCGAAAGAGATTGCCGAATCGGTAGCCGTGCCGCTGGAGGAAGCCATCAACGGTGTTGAAGGCATCATGTACCTGAAGTCTGTCGCCAGTTCCGACGGCACCCTGCAGGTAGTGATCACCTTCACGCCCGACGTGGATCCGGATATCGCCGCGGTGCGCGTGCTGAACCGGGTGAGCCAGGCGCTGCCGCGCCTGCCGGAGGCGGTGCGGCAATATGGCGTGACGACGCAAAAACAATCTCCGACGCCGTTGATGTACATGAACCTGTTCTCGACGGACGGGCGCTACGACTCGCTCTATTTGCGCAACTACCTGGTGCTGCATGTCAAGGATGAGCTATCCCGCCTGCACGGCATCGGCGATGTGCAGCTGTTCGGCTCGGGCGACTACGCAATGCGTATCTGGCTCGATCCGGATAAAGTCGCCTCGCGCGGCCTGACCAGCGGCGACGTGCTCAATGCGCTGCGCGAACAGAATGTGCAGGTATCGGCGGGCCAGCTCGGTGCCGAGCCTTCGCCCAACAAACCGGATTTCCTCATTTCAATCAATGTGCGCGGCCGTCTCAGCACGGAAGCCGAATTCGGGGATATCATTCTGAAGAGCGGCCCGAATGGGGAGGTGGTGCGCCTGTCAAACGTGGCGCGCGTGGAGCTCGGCTCCGGCAACTATACCGTGCGCGCGTATAACAACAGGAACACCAACGCCACGGTAGGCGTCTTCCTCTCGCCGGGCGCCAATGCCCTGGCGGTAGCAAACTCGGTGTATGCAAAGATGGATGAGCTATCCAAGCGCTTCCCGCCGGGCATCGTCTACGATCCGACATGGGACCCCACCGTTTTTGTGCGCGATTCGATCCGCGCCGTGCAGAACACGCTGCTGGAAGCCATTTCGCTCGTCGTGGTTGTGGTGATACTTTTCCTGCAGACCTGGCGTGCGTCGATCATCCCCCTGATCGCGGTGCCCGTGTCGGTAGTAGGCACCTTTGCAGTGCTGTACCTGCTCGGTTTTTCGATCAACACATTGACCTTGTTCGGTCTCGTGCTGGCGATCGGGATTGTCGTCGACGATGCCATTGTCGTCGTCGAGAATGTCGAACGCAACATCGAGGAAGGGCGGGCGCCACTTGCCGCTGCTCATCAGGCGATGAAGGAGGTATCGGGCCCTATCATTGCCATTGCGCTGGTGCTGTGCGCGGTATTCGTGCCGATGGCCTTCCTGACGGGTGTAACCGGCCAATTCTACAAGCAGTTCGCAGTGACCATTGCGGTTTCCACGGTAATCTCGGCCATCAATTCATTGACCCTGTCGCCCGCATTGGCGGCCATGCTGCTCAAAAGCCACGACACGCCCAAGGATGTGCTCTCGCGCGTGATGGAGCGTTTGCTCGGCTGGGTATTCCGTCCCTTCAACCGCTTCTTCCGGCGCAGTTCCGAGAATTATCATCGTACCGTCGGGCATGCGCTGACAAAACGCGGGCTCGTGTTCAGCGTCTACCTCATGCTGCTCGCCTGCACCGCGCTTCTGTTTAATAAAGTGCCGGATGGTTTTATCCCGACACAGGATAAACTTTATCTCTTCACCGGCGCCAAGCTGCCGGAGGGCGCCTCGCTGGCGCGCACGGACGAGGTCGTGCGCAAGATGGTCGATATCGCCCTTGGCACCGAGGGCGTGGAGAAAGTGGCAGCCTATGCGGGCCTCAATGCCTTGCAGGTTACCAACACGCCTAATTTCAGCGCCGCCTATGTCATCCTCAAGCCGTTCGATCAGCGCAGCCGCAGCGCCAGCGCCATCGTCGCGGAGCTCAATGAAAAATTCTCTTCCATTGAGGAGGGTATTACCTTCGCATTGATGCCGCCGCCGATCGAGGGATTGGGCAATGGTTCCGGTTACTCGCTTTACGTGGAGGATCGCGCCGGTCTGGGTTATGGAGCACTGCAGGATGCGACTAAAGCCTTTCAGGGCAAAATTGCGCAGACCCCGGGATTCACTTATCCGGTCAGTGCTTATCAGGCAAATATTCCCCAGCTCGAAATCAAGGTTGATCGCACCAAAGCCAAAGCGCAGGGCGTGTCGCTGAGCGAACTGTTCAATACGCTGCAAATCTACCTGGGCTCAGCCTATGTGAATGACTTCAACCTTTTCGGACGCGTCTATCGCGTTTTTGTCCAGGCCGATGCCGGGAAACGGCAACGCATTGAAGACATTGAGAAACTGCGTGTCCGCAATGAGAGTGGCGATATGATGCCCATGAGTGCGATGACGACGATCACGTCGACCTATGGTCCCGATCCGGTGCTGCGCTACAACGGTTATCCCGCTGCCGACCTGATTGGCGATTCCGATCCGCGCCAGTTATCTTCGGGCCAGGCTATCAGCCGGCTAAAGGAAATGGCCGGGGAAATATTACCGGACGGCATGATGCTCGAATGGACGGACCTGAGCTATCAACAGGTGACGCAAAGCAACGCTAAGCTGATCGTATTTCCGCTTGCCGTCATGCTCGCTTTCCTCGTGCTCGCCGCATTGTACGAAAGCTGGACGCTGCCGCTTGCAGTCATCCTGATCGTGCCGGTATGCATGTGCGCCGCCTTGCTCGGCGTGTGGCTGACCGGGGGCGACAACAATATATTCGTGCAGGTGGGGCTGGTCGTGCTGATGGGCCTGGCCTGCAAGAATGCGATCCTGATCGTCGAATTCGCCCGTGAACTGGAATTCCAAGGCAAGGGGATCGTTGAAGCGGCACTGGAGGCCTGCCGCCTGCGCCTGAGGCCGATTGTCATGACATCCATTGCCTTTGTCGCTGGCTCTGTACCGCTGGTACTCTCAACAGGTGCTGGTGCGGAAGTGCGCTCAGCCACGGGGATTACCGTATTCGCGGGCATGATCGGCGTAACTCTGTTTGGACTGTTCCTCACCCCTGTGTTCTATGTCGCTCTTCGCAAATTATCGGGAAGTGCGCTTATCAGGCACAATCCGAAAGCGGGTGGTGTTCCGGAGCATACCCAAGACTAATCGGTATTCAGGGGGTGTAAGTCCAAACCGTCGGAAATTCCGTCACTGCGAAATACCTGACGGCACGGAAGCTTGTCGAGGTCTTGTCATCGTCAAGGTATACGGGCTTCTTGGGCATGCGCTCACCTGGCGCGCCGGAGCAGATTACGAAACTCTCGTTCGGGATCATATCCTCACGCCTCTCTGGAAATGGCGCTTGGTATAAGGAAAGCATCGCTTGTCCCGCACTTGATACAACACTTGCCGTACGATGGCGTAGCGGATTCGAATAAGACTTTTATCGAGTGATTACTTTGGAAGTTGAGGGCTTTTAATCGACGCCAATGTAATCACCTCCGTCTGCTTTCCCATGGTCTTCAGCAGCAGCTTGTAGGTATCGAGATCAAACTTCATGGATGAGCGTGTTCCGGGCACATCGTTCAGGTCGGCTTCATTGTCCACTGTTCCCAGGTGGCACCAGTAGTCGAAGACATGCACTTCCGATCGGCCGGATGACGCATTGTATTCCCGGATGCCAATCCTGCCGGGATAGGGCCACGATTTGAGCTTAAGCGGGAGCAGTGCCTGTTTCAGGCGCAGGTAATGCAGTTGCGGGGCTTCCTTGCCCGCGCAGACGCCGTTACAGCGTTTCAACTGGTGCGCGAAACACGCACCTTTCCCATTCTCAAGGCCTACCACCCGAGGGCACAACCTGTTCTCCAGGACAACCTCGCGCAGCGCATCGACCGCTTTTGTCTTCGAGCGGAACAACCCGTACAGATCCCCGAACACCTGGGGGTGGATATCCTCTTCCGTCACGATATTCATCAGTGGGGCCGCGTACGAGCCATCGGCCAGCCTCAGGGAAAAGAGCGTGCGGGAGCGGCGCAGTCGCTTGTTGTGGATGGGCTGACGCTCCTTGATCAATCTCGACTCCAGCAGCAGCGCGCCCAGTTCCCCGGCCGTTTCCATCCATTCGACCCGCTCGACCTCCTGGGCAATGCGCATGTCACTGAACGAGGCGTGGTCGCCGCTGAAATGGGACATGACTCGTGAGCGCAAGGTCACACTCTTGCCGATATAGAGCGGAAGGCCGTTTTTGCCATAGAAGAAATAGACACCTGGCCTGTCCGGAATCTGGTTCAAAATTGAGGCATCCAGGCCTGCAGGCAGGCTTGGGTCTTTCAGCAAGACGGTTGCCGCCTCCTGCACCTGTCGGGCGCCCAGCTCGCGCCTTGCCATCTCAAGATAGGCTACGATGAGCTCCACGTCTCCCATCGCCCGGTGACGTGCTTCGGTCTTTAGCCCGTGACGCTGCATGATGACATCGAGCCCATGACCTTTGTGTTGCGGATAGAGCTTGCGCGAGAGCCTCGCCGTGCACAGCACCTTGTGCTGGAGCAGCGCGCCCATGCGCCGGTACTCGTTCTTCAGGAATCCGTAATCGAAGCGGACGTTATGCGCTGCCAGCACCGCTTCATCAAGAAAACTGTAGAGCCGGTGGGCGATGTCCCCAAAGGAAGGAGCATCCTTTACCATCTCATTGCTGATGCCAGTCAGGCGCGTGATGAAAGGCGGAATGGAGACGCCTGGATTGACCAGCGTTTCCCAGCGCTCGCTTTCCACTCCTTCCTCGAAACGGATGAGCGCAATCTCGATAATGCGGTCATAGAGGGGCGTGCCACCCGTGGTTTCCAGGTCCAGGATGACGTAGGGGAAAGGAAGCAAGGCTGCGGCAGGAGCGAGGAATGGTGCTGATTCAGGTTAGTCTTTCCCGTCCTTCCCGCTTACTGCCGCCTTGAGCGTAGCACCCGGTTTGAATGCAGGTACTTTGGAGGCGCTAATCTTTAATTGTTCCCCTGTCTTGGGATTTCGGCCAGTGCGCTCGCGGCGGCTGCGCACTTCGAAGGTGCCGAATCCCGGCAGGGAAATGGAATCGCCTTTCTGCAGGACTTCGGTGATGGTTTCGGTCAATGCTGTCACGGTGCGTGCGGCTTGAGCCTTGCTGGAACCGGTTTTCGCGGCTACGGCTTCGATAAGCTCATTCTTGTTCATCAGTCTTTTTCTCCTTTTCAGTTTTCAAATTCCCGGCAGCTTACACAATTAATCGGCCTGGGCAAAGAATCAATGAAATGGGATTCATGAGAGATTTTCGCAATATTGCGAAAATTTCCCATCTCCCGTTTACCGCTTGTCACAGGCCATGCCAGCCGCTTTGCTTTCCTGTCATGGCCTGTGAACCGCAAAGCCTTGCGGCCGCAGCCGCACTTGAATGCCCTTGAACCCCTTTGCGCCGGCACGCTCCCAGCTCCCCGCGGCAATCCCCCCACAACGCCCCCCAATCTTCTGTGAGGGGGACGTGTGGGGGGATAAACGTATACGCGGGAAGCTTCAGTCCCGCTATTTGCCTGGCTTTTACCCCACCCATTCCCAACCCTTGCCCGTGAGGGCAAGGGCTGTCTCCCCACTCCCGTCGCCCCCAGGGGCGAGGCGAGGAGAGTCCAAGCGAGAGGATCAGTTTTTAGAGCCTCTTATTCTTCAACTCATTGGGAGACTTTCATGGAACACGTTACACAGGAACAAGTTTTTACACGAGAAAAAGTAATTTATCCGCTTTTCCTGCTCGGCCAGGTTGTTGCTACGCGCGGGGCCATGAGCATAGGGGATGTATTCCTGCTTGACCGCTGCCTCAACCGCCATGTACGGGGTGACTGGGGGCATGTCTGCGAGGAAGACGCAAAGACCAATGACGAGGCCGTGCAGGCAGGGTTTCGCATCCTCTCCGCCTATGCCATCGACGAGACCCGGCCTTGCAAGGGTTATGGCGACAACACGCTCTGGATCATCACGGAGGCCGACCGCAGCGTGACAACTTTCCTTTTGCCAGACGAGTACTGAGCCTCATGCCGGTGCAGAGCTGCACCGGCTTTTCCCTTTCCTTATTCGTAAAACCACAGGAGACAAACCAATGAAAACCATCGAAACTATCCAGACCGTTGAAACTGCTATTGCCCCTATTCCGGTAAAAAACCTTGTCATCTCGCCCCTGAACGTCCGCAAGAAACAGGGAACCGGCCTCGAGGAACTGGCTGCTCTGATCGCATCCCAAGGATTGATCCACAACCTTGTCGTCACCCCGCAACTCAAGAAAGGCAAGCAAACCGGAAAGCATGAAGTCGTGGCCGGAGGCCGCAGGCTTGCCGCCCTGAACCTCTTGATAGCCAATGGACGGCTGCCGAAGGATTACGAGGTCGATTGCCGCGTGATCGAACGCAAGGAAGCATTGGAAATGAGCCTGTCCGAGAATAGCGGACGAGAACACATGCACTCTGCCGATCTTGTCATGGCCTATCGCAACCTGACGGATGCGGGTTTGTCTCCGGACGAGATTGCTCCCCGTTTTGGCGTCTCGCCCCTGACGGTCAGGCGCTACCTCAAGCTTGCGAATATTTCCCCAACACTCTTGCAGCTTTATGCTGAAGACAAAATGAATTTTGATCAGATAGCCGCGCTGGCCCTGACGGAGGATCATGAAATGCAGGAACGGCTCTGGCACAACACCCCGGAATGGCAGCGTAATGGCGCAACCTTCAGGCGGCTCATTACTGGCAATGAAATCAACATCCGGACGAACCCGCTTGCAAAGTTTGTTGGCGTGGAGGCGTATGAAGCGGCGGGAGGATTGATACGGCGCGACCTCTTCGGGGATGAGGATGAGGGCTTTATGCAGGACGCTGAATTGCTCGAATCACTTGCTCTGGAAAAACTCAATCAGGCGGTCGAGCCGATCAAGGAGGAAGGTTATGCATGGGTACAGGTTCGAACCCGGTTCGATTATTCCGACAGGATGGAATTCGGGCAGGTTCGTATAGTCAGGCGCGAACCAACGGAAGAGGAACGAGCCAGAATGGAGGCGCTGGATGCTGAGATGGAAGCTCTACAGCCTGAGTATGAAGCCTATGACGAGGATGCAGACGAGAGCGGGGAACTGTACCGGGCAATCGAAGAAAAAGCGGATCGCATTCAAGCTCAACTGGATGCACTGGATGAATTACTGGCTGTCACCTATCCGGACGATCTTGCAATTGCGGGTGCCATCGTGACAGTCAGCCATGATGGGCAACTCAAAATCGAGCGTGGCCTGATCCGCAAGGAGGACATGAAGAAACTGTCTTCCGGACAGGAAGAGAGGGGAGGGGATATTGCGGGAACGGGCAGAGGCAGCGAAGAGAAACCCGTGCATTCGGAAAAGCTCACGCGCATGCTGACGGCGCACCGCACCGCCGCCATTCAGGCAGAACTCATGAACAGGCCCGAAGTCGCATTGGCGGCTCTTGTACACCGGCTGGTCATGCAGGTTGTCGGGAACAGGTACGGATCAGGGCGCACCGTACAGATCAATGTCGAGGAAACGCGTCTTAAGCCGGATGCGGAGAATATCGAGCAGAGCAGGGCGGGCATGGCAATCGAGGAAAAACGCCAATGCTGGAAAGATAAAATCGAAGCGGCAGAGCGGGAGGACAAGGGGCTTTTTGCGTGGCTGCTGGATCAATCGCAGCAGGACCTTCTGGAATTGCTTGCCTTCTGTACAGCGGCCTCGATCAATACCGTGTCGAGCCGGGAGAATGTGCCCTCGGATGAGGTCGCGGCGCTCATGTCTGCCCTGAGCCTCGACATGGCCGACTGGTGGGAAGCCACACCGGAGAATTATCTGTCGCATGTATCGAAGGACAGGATTCTCTCCGTGGTAACGAAAGTGGTATCGCCTGACAGGGCTGATGCAATGCGTGGATTGAAGAAGGATCAGCTGGTGATCAAGGCGGATGAAGAACTCTCAGGCATGCGCTGGCTGCCGGATAATCTGAAATCCACCCACACCCATTGAACAGAAAATAAATTCCATGCCTGATCGGACCCATCTTGGTTAAGAGTGAAGAGTTATCCACGCCTGAAGCCCCCGCCGAGTGAGTAAGGCAAGAGGGGCGAAAGGGGGTGGGTAACTCTCAAAACTGTTCGCGTAGCGGCTTCACATAATGAACATCGCACGCCTCGGGTCGTTCCCCTTATTTCCGATTGGCCCTGCTAATGGGCCCGCGTAGGCTGGGTCGGCTGCGCTCTGCGAAGTAGCCATCAAATACAACTCCAATAAGGGCGCAAATTGAACAGGCCATTACCGACCTCGCGGAGCAACCGTTTGACGCCGTGAGTTCTCCGTATAAGCAACGTCAGAACAACAGCCTTCTGAGTCGGCAATCTATCTTGCGTGTCAGTCTTTTCTTTCGACCCTGGGGGTATCCATCGCTGTGGCGAAGAGGTCCCACGCGGACATGAACAAGGCTGCGATAACCGGTCCGATCACAAAGCCATTGAGGCCGAACAGGACCAGTCCCCCGAGTGTCGAGATGAGTACCATGTAATCCGGCATCTTTGTATCTCGCCCCACCAGGACGGGGCGCAAGAGGTTGTCAACCAATCCCATTACGAACACGCCGAAGGCGATGAGAACGGTACCCTGCCAGACAGCCCCGGTAAGCAGCAAGTAGATGGCCACCGGGATCCAGATGAGGCCGGCGCCGACTGCCGGTATCAGGGAAAGAAACGCCATCACGAAACCCCACAGCAGGGCCCCTTGAATGCCGAGAAAATAAAATATCAGACCCCCCAGGGCGCCATGAATGGCGGCAACGGCGACGTTGCCCTTGACGGTTGCGCGAATGACCGTAGTAAATTTGCTGGACAAGTGCCGTTTGTGTTCCATGGTAAGAGGCATGGCCTGCTTGATCCTGGCCGCCAGACCGTCCCCATCGCGCAGCAGAAAAAAGAGCAGATACAGCATGATGCCGAAGCTCACCAGGAATTCAAAAGCGTTCTGGCCGAGGCTG
>Ga0182738_1000658_pt1 | contig 46082 bp, 38 predicted proteins | sample eDN5th30CBELigMG_FD_128876 | JGI IMG/M metagenome (GOLD analysis project Ga0182738, IMG submission 128876) | Enriched Miracle-Growth compost microbial communities from Emeryville, California, USA - eDNA 5th pass 30_C BE-Lig MG (version 2)... ... | reverse complement strand
GCTTTTCCCGGTGCCAGCGGCGAACCACCTGCATCAAACCTTGCGCGCCATAGCGATTCTGTATTTTTGGGCGCAAGGAGCTTTCCTTCTGCATGATGGCGATGAGCAGCTCGGGCTTGATCGCGTCATCACGCTTCTCTGCCTCGGCCCAGGCAAGATCGACGAACTTACGCACCGCCTTGGGCTTTTGCCCATACTTCTTTGCAAGGTAATTGGCCTGAGCCTGCTTGGCGGCGTCATCCAGCATCGACTGTATCTGCGCGTCGTCATACTGCTCGATGTCGAGCGCAGGTATGATTATGTCTCCGGGCAGTTCCTGCAGCTCGAGCGGGGCGGAAAATATTCCATCCTCATAGTCGATCAAGCTGTTGGCAAGAAGGCTGGCGGGCGCCGCCATACAGCACATAAGCAGCAGCTGAAGGGCACGTTGGCATATGCTGCGTTGCAATGGAAGATGGGAGAATGTTCTGCTCGGGGCGGGCGGACAACTGGGCGGCGTCATTGAAATGGATGGCGATTATGTACAATTTTTCTTTAATAATCATAGCATTGGGCGTTGTCGAATCGACCGCTTTAGTGTAAGTAAACGGTACAGGCGCTGACTCGCCCGTATGCTGTGAAGAACTCCGGCCCTGTGGCCGGACCTTCTCCGCCACAGGGGCGTCTTTGGCGCCGCATTGATATGGCCTCGCTTGACCTCGCCGTGAACGGCGAGGCTTGCGCTTTGGCGCGTGGGCATGCACACAAAAGTAGATTTTTGTCACAAAATAGGCCACAGGGTTGTGTTGCGTGGCGCAAGTCCAGCCTCCTCAGGCTGCCGCTGACAGCTGTGCGCCGTGCATGCCTCTGCCTGCGTACGCTGCGATCAGCGCTGTTCCTGCCGAGCCTGGCGCGCCACCTTGGCCAGGTGCGTATGCCTGGCGTAACGATAGATCATGGATAGCAGCAGTATCGCTGCGGCCACCGCCAGCGCCTGTGCGCCGGCAGCCGATAAGGCATGCAGCAGCATCTGGATTTTGGTCGCAAAGCAGGCGCCGAGCATCAGGCCGCAGGCCGCCCACAAGGCCAGGCCGGCACTGTCATACCAGAGGAACGTGCGCAGAGGAACCGCCATTGCGCCACATAGTGGCACAGCGACCAGCGACAAGCCTGGAATGAAGCGCGCCACGATCAGCAGCCGCACACCCCAGAGGCCGAAGAACTTCTCGGTCTTGCTCACGCACGCATCGCGAGAAAGCGTCAGGCTGCATACGGCGCCCAGCGTGCGTGCGCCGTATCGCCTGCCACCTCGAAACCAGAGGAGATCCGCCAGCGCACCGGCCAGCACCGCCACGCTCAATATGAACAAGAGTCGCAGCGCGATCTGTTCCGCGCCAGTTGCGCCCACGGCATAGCTCGCGCCCACGGCAATCAGCGTGGGTATGACAGGTATCGGCATGCCGAGCGATGCGCCGAGCACATTCAGGAACACCACCAGCGCACCATATTGTGCGATCCATTCATTCAGCGGCATGGCGCACCTTCGCCGTGTTTGTGCAATTGTCTTCGATCACGGCATTTGCCTGTAAGTGAAAGAGAAAGCAGGGCCGGTTCCGGCTGCGTGTCCGGCATGTGACGCACCGTCTGGTTGCGTGATGACAAATGCTAGAGAGATGCCATGCGCGGCGGTAGATATGGAATGGGATGCATGGTGTTTCCTGAGCCACAACAGCCGGTGCGAGCGCCTGATACTGATATCCGCACAGCGTCATGGCGTCATGGCGGCATTGGTGCGTGCAGTACAACAGGGTGCTTCCCGCGATATGCCTACCTTCGGCGGGCGCTCATCGATACGATGCAATGACGCACTTCCCAACACAGGAATCAACCATGAGCTACTCACATAACCCCACACGCCGCAGCCTTATCGCCAGCAGCGCGGCACTGGCGGCTGGCGCTTTTGCCGGCGTTGCCGAAGCATCACCGCAATCAAAACCCAAAGTCAAACGGAGCGCCATCATGACTCGCAACACCATTACGACCGAAGACGGCACGCAGATTTACTTCAAGGATTGGGGCGAAGGCCCGGTAGTCACTTTCTCGCACGGCTGGCCGCTGAACGCGGATGCATGGGACGGACAAATGCATTTCCTGGCTGCCAATGGCTTTCGTGTCATCGCACACGACCGCCGCGGTCATGGCCGCTCATCCCAGCCTTCGTCTGGCAACGACATGAACGGCTATGCCGACGACCTGGCTGCGCTGATCGAGGCGCTGGACCTGAAGCAAATCACCATGGTTGGGCATTCCACGGGTGGCGGCGAAGTGGCGCGATACATAGGGCGCCACGGCAACAAACGTGTCGCACGCGCGGTCCTGATTGGCGCCGTGCCGCCGGTGATGCTGAAGTCCTCATCCAATCCCGAAGGGCTGCCGATGGATGTATTCGACAGTATCCGTGCGGGCGTTGCCGGTGATCGATCCCAGTTCTACAAAGAGCTTGCCGTGCCGTTCTATGGCGCCAACCGTCCAGGCGCGAAAGTATCGCAAGGGCTGCTGGATCAATTCTGGCTGTGGAGCATGCAGAGTGGCCAGAAGAATGCCTATGAATGCATCAAGGCGTTTTCTGAAACAGACTTCACCGAGGATCTGAAGAAGATCACCGTGCCGACCCTATTCATGCACGGCGAAGACGATCAGATCGTGCCGGTACACGACTCCGCGAAGAAAGCTGCGCGGCTGGTGAAGAATGCCCAGGAAATCTACTACCCTGGTGCGCCGCATGGCCTCACCGCTACCCTGCAGGATCGCATCAACGCCGATCTGCTTGCGTTCATCCGTGCCTCGGCCTGATATGCAAGCTGCATGGGCATCGACGGGGTAGATCGTCGAATCATTCACGGGCTGCACAGGCTGGCTAAATCGTCTTATAGGATAAGGCATGGCGCCGGCATCGCATCCTGGCGTTGCCTCAATCACGATCACGCAGGTCTTTGATGGCCACGGCCAGGGCCAGCAGCACCACGAGCGCTACCACGCCAAACCCGACCATGAGTGCCATTGCCCATGACGACGTGGCCTCAAGCGTGGCGAAGGCTGCGGCTGTAATGACGGCAATGCCTATTGAAGTGCCCATGCGCTGGCCGGTCTGCATGATGGCGCCGGAGCTTCCCGCATATGAAAGAGGCACATCGGCCAGCGTCAGCGCCTGGTTCGGGCTGATGACCAGGCCTTGCGCCAGCCCGATGAATGACAAGGAGGCAACCAGCCACCATATATTGACCAGGCCCTTGTCCTGGAGCAGCGCAATGAGCACGCTCGATCCCAGGCCGAGCAGTGCCAGCAGGATGCCGCCAATGACGATGCGGCGGCCATAGCGCATGATCCGCTTGCCGGCCCAGTCGGCCGCATAGGCTGAAAGCAATGCTGCCGGCACGCCGAACAGCGCGGCTTCAAGGGCGCTTCTGCCCGTGCCCAGCTGCAAATACAGCGCCAAGAGCACCCAGACGCTGGTCGTGCCCAGGAAGTACAGCGTCATGATCAGGGTTCCGTTGGTAAAGCTGGAGATAGAGAAGATATTCAGGTCCACCATGGGGCTGCCGCCCAGGCGGGCGTACCGCCGCTCCCATCTGACCCAGATATAGGCCAATATCAGGCCCGCCGGCAGCAGCAGCCAGGTGAGGGGAGTGGTGCGGGATTCCATGAATGGAAACAGCACGGCAAGTACCGCCAGGCCAAGCAGGGCTGCGCCGAGGGGATCAAGCTGGCGCAGCAGGCTGATGTCTGGTTTCGTCGCTTGCCCGTCATTGCCGCCATAGAAGAAAAGCGGGCGCGGAAACCAGAGCAGGCCCAGGATAATGGTGACAAGCCCGACAGGAACGTTGACAAGAAAGGTAAGCCGCCAGCCCAGTTCAAGGCCGCCCAGCTCGATGAGCAGACCGCCGAATACAGGCCCCACCGCCACCGAGAAGCCCACTACCGTGCCCAGGTAGCCGAATGCGCGACCCCTCTCGGCGCCCCGAAAATACTGCTGAATCATGCCCAGGCCCTGCGGGCTGAGAAGGCCGGAGCCCAGTCCTTGGACGAAACGCGCGGCATTGAGCCAGGTCGCGTCTGAGGCCAGGCCAGCCGCCACCGAGGACAATGTGAAAATAAGCGTGCCGATCAGAAAAAGCCCTCCGCGGCCCATGATGTCGCCAGCTCGCCCGGAACTGACCAGGACGACGCCAAAGGTGAGCGCATACCCCGAAAGCACCCATTGGATATCCGACTGCGATGCATGCAGCCCGTGCTGTATGGAGGGCAGGGCGACATTGACGATGCTGACGCCGACCAGTGACATGAAAAGCGCCACCAGGAGGACGATCAGAATACGCCAGCGTGCGGGATCGGGGATGAAGGGAGCATTTTTCTTGTTGACGGCAGTCACAGGGTCTATATCTCGATTCGTCGATGGAAAGGCGAAGGGCGGTATCGCAGGGTATATGACTTTTTGCCAAATACTGAATATTCGTGTGGTCGGGATTCCCGCAACCCTGATAGTAGGCCTTATTCTGGCCCGGCACCGCGGCCGAGCCTCGAGCAAAATGCTTTGCTTTTTAATTGCTAAAAGCATTTAATAATATGACTAAAGCAAGTAAATGGGGTTTCTATGGCCAATACGCTGCTTCACTGTCGCGCGGAAGTCGTTCGCAAATTCAACCGGTTCTACACCCGCTACATCGGCGTGCTCCAGGAGCACTTACTTAACAGCGGCTTCTCGCTGACCGAGGTGCGCATCCTTTATGAGCTGGCTCATCGTCCCGCATTGAGCACCTCTGACCTGTGTCGAGAGCTCTGCCTTGACGCGGGCTATGTCAGCCGACTGATCACAGGATTCGAGAAGAAAGGCCTTATTGCCAGGACGCGCTCACCGGCGGATGCCAGGGTCACGCAGTTGGCGCTCACCCCTGCGGGTAAAAAAGTGTTCACTCCTCTCAACGATGCCTCCCGCGATGGGGTCATCTCAGCGCTTGAACAACTTTCGGAGCCAGCGCAGCAGCAGCTGGTGGAAGCCATGAACCAAATCCAGACCCTTCTCGGCGATGGCACGGAAACCACGGCTTATGTGCTGCGTGACCCACGGCCTGGTGACATGGGCATGGTCGTCGCGCGGCAGGCGGAGCTTTATGCCAGGGAATATGGCTGGAACTCCGAGTATGAGGCACTGGTTGCCGAGATTGTTGCGAAGTATCTGCGGGAATACGACCCCACATGCGAGCGCTGCTGGATCGCGGAGAAGGATGGCAACATGGTCGGCTCTGTCTTTGTCGTGCGGCAGGACGAGACAACAGCCAAGCTGCGGCTGCTATACGTGGACGCCAGCGCACGAGGGCTTGGCATAGGCAGCCGCCTGGTGGAAGAGTGCATACGTTTCGCAAAACAGGCAGGCTATACACGCATGTCGCTTTGGACGAACAGCGTGCTTGCCGACGCGCGCCGCATCTATGAGAAGGCTGGGTTTCAACTGACAGGCGAGGACAAACATCACAGCTTCGGCAAGGATCTTGTGGGGCAGGTTTGGGGGCGGGATCTTTGAGCTGACACCCTGTTGCAGCGCAGGAAGTGCCTATGGAGCCTCAAGGAAAGTATCGACGCGGCTCATAGAAGAAGGCTGCGTATCGGTGTCTGGCGAGAGGGATTCCGGGGCGTGCGCCTCGAACCCGAGGTCCTGGCCGGGCTGGACAAGACAGTACAGTCCGACCAGGATCTTGGCCACGACATTGTGGAGCTACCGACACTCGACTTCGACTACGCCCACTTCATCCAGGCGCACACCAATATAATGGCGCCCAATATCGTGGTGAGCGTGGAAACCAAACTGTCTGTTCTCCAGCGCAGCTTGCGGCAAGGTGATCTGTTCTGGAACCAGCAACGCTGGAATGGGTCGCCTGGTACAAACTCAATGCCTGCCCGCGTCCATCGGCTATATTCCTCCTGCGCAGGCTGAAGAGATCTACCAGCGCACGCAATCTGAATCCGTGCCGATGAACGCTTTACTTTAACTAAACAGCCTCCTTTATTCCCGGGGTGATTCACTTTTGCTGCTAGGCATTGACAGGCTGTATTTCAAAGTTGCCCTTTTTAAAACCCAGATCGCCGGCTTTTTTTGCATTATGACCGGCATCGCAGTGCTGAGCGTGGGCCGATGAGGCCCAAAAATTTGCGGGGAGCATGGGTGCTGCTTATGCTCATGGTCTGCATAGAGTCTTTCTCGACCATGATGTTGAAACAATCGGATGGTTTCCAGATCCTGACGCCAACGCTGATTGCGTTAGTCGGCTTTTTTACCGTGCTCCTCCTTTTTTCTTTTGTGTTGAATGTGATCCCAGCCAGTGTGGCCTACGCTGTGTGGACAGGCTTGGGAACACTGCTCGTTGTCATCGCCGGCTGGGTCTTCTTCGGAGAAGAACTGACGTTCATAAGCATCTTTGGCATAACACTGGTGGTTGTCGGTGTCATACTAATCAATCGTATCCAGGATAATACGCAATGACGAGCACGCGTCCTGGTCGCGGCCCTGCTGATCCAGAGCGTCCGAACCGCATCATCGATGCGGCGCTCTCTATCATGCTCGACGATGGTATTCAGGGGCTGAGTCATCGCGCGGTGGCAGCGCGCGCTCGCGTACCTCTTGGTTCTACCACTTACTATTTCAAGGACCTCGACGCCCTATTGATGGCTTCAATAGAAAAATTGACGGAAGCGGCGAGGCTGCAATTCGAAGAATGGGGCAAAGGTTTTTCGTCAATCGAGGCGCTTCCTCAACAGCTTGCAGAGCTTATACACCACAGACTTACCCGGCAAAGGGATGAGGCCATATTATCTTACGAGTTATATACCTTTGCCATGCGGCACGCCGCGTTCAGAGTGCTAAGCGAGAGCTGGATGGGTGTCTTGAAAATCGCCGTTGGAGGCTATACCGGCGAGAAAACGGCTGAGGCGCTTGTCGCCCTGATTGACGGCATCATGATCCAAGGCCTGATATCGCCGCACCCGCCTTCTCTAGAACGAATACGTTCCACACTAAAGATGATTGTCCGCTGAATGAAACGGAGCATAAAAATGGAGAATCGACCAGCGGCTGGGGTAGCAGATCGCCGGGACGATGCTCGATGGGTGGTGGCGCATCATGGGAGACTGAACAATAAGCGCGGGCCTGCTATTGGTTAGCATACAGCTCCAAGTTTGACCACGCGCCAAAGCCCAAGCCGTTCGCGGCCAGGTCAAGCGAGGCCATATCAATGCGGCGCCAAAGGCGTCCCTGCATTGTGGTGGAGAAGCTCCGGCCACAAGGCCGCAGTTCTTCACTTGTGCGATCGCACAAATAGTTAACTGATTTCTCTACAGATCGTTGCTGAGCTTGATCGCGTAGCTCGTGCTACGCCCTCCAGCGTCGTTTTTTTTTAAAGGATTTCGTATTGCAGCAGTTCTGTGATGTCACGTAAAGCAGTGTCTTGAGAGCATTTGGCTAGCGCAGCCCATTTGCTAGTCGTTAGCTTGCCCTCAAATCCATCCAATAGCCGATTCAGCACCTTGATCTGGCGCTCATTCATCGGAATGGTCGCTGCGTGTTGCCAGAACTTCGCCTTGGCTAATACTTGATCGAGGACGCCATGGGCGTGTTCGATGGCTTTTAGTAGGGTGGTAAGAAACCACGTTAGCCATTGCGTCACATCCATGTCGCCCTTTTGCGTGCGTTCAAGGATGTCGTAATAGGCTTTGCGCTCTCGTTGGATCTGAGCGGATAAGCTGTAAAAACGCTGTTGGCTGCCGTCTGCACGGGTAAGCAGCAGATCGCCAATAGCACGTGCAATGCGGCCGTTGCCGTCGTCGAAGGGGTGCAGTGTGACAAACCAGAGGTGGCCTAGACCAGCGCGAACGAGGGCGGGCTCTTTTGGTGATGCGTCATTCAGCCATGCGAGGAAACGTGCCATTTCTGCCGCTAGCCGGTTGGCAGGTGGTGCCTCGAAATGCATCTTTTCCCGCCCGATAGCGCCTGAGACGACCTGCATGGGACCGTTGTTATCGTTTCGCCAGTGGCCCACATTGATCGCACTGATACCAGAGTAGCCTGTGGGGAAGAGCGCCGCGTGCCAGCCGAATAGGCGCTCGGTAGTTAGGGGAGCCATTGCTTTGCTGGTGGCGTCCATGATCATGTCGACGATACCGTCGACGTGACGGTCTGCTGGGGCCAATGCACCGATATCGACGCCTAAGCGGCGTGCAACGGAGGATCGGACGGAGGCGACATTGAGTGTTTCGCCTTCAATGGCGCTGGTTTGGACGACGTCTTCGGTCAGTGCTGCCAGGCTGGCTTCGTCGCGCAGTGCCATTCCCACGTCTGCCAGACGGCCGAGCAAAAGACCTTGAGCACGACTGACGGCCGCCAAGGGCTCTGTCAGGGCGGCCAGGTCGTAGCGCCAATCAGGCCAGTGCGGCGATTGCCAGATATATTCACCGTAATTCATGCGGTGATTTTGATGCGATTTCGCCCTTTAGTCAATTTTCGATACATCGTGGGGGAGGGCTTCAAGCCTGGCTCGAAGTAGTGATGGGTCAGTCAGCGCATGCCGACTTGGCGCTGCCCTTTTACGTCCTGTACGACTTAAGAATTGTGTGCTCGCACCTATTATCCTCTGAAAAGCGGGCGAAAATGATGCAGTCCGTGAATTCAAGGCTTGGTTTGGATTCGGACAATCGAAATCTCGAACTGACCTACGATGAGCTTCTCAATGCATTGAGTCAGTCCATCCTGCGGATTCAAGGTTGTCTAGAATAGCCAGTCTGCGTCCCCATTAGCCCATGTTGCACTGGAGCGGCTGTGCCGATAGTCTCCGAGGGAAATTTACCAATCTTTCTCATATTTGATTGATGGCGTGCAGAGCGCATCCTTCAATAGTTGGCTACGAATTTTTCGTGCTTGATCGTAAGTTCTTTGAGCTCCCGCGTCATGAGTAAGCAAACCGTCAAAATAAAGCCCGAGGGAACAATATGTGGAATCGATAAGATCGCTCCGATGAGATCTGCTGCCAATATCTTTTGGATTCCCTGTAGCGCTACGGTGAACAGATCTGATAGAGAAGCACAAGGGGAATGTAAAGTTCATAGAGAGCAGTGGATCTTGTAAGGTAAACATTGAGTATTTTAAGCTGGTGCGGGGCCGGACTCGAACCGGCACGCCTTGCGGCGGGGGATTTTGAGTTGGCGATTTACAGTGTTTGTGTAGGGCAGTGTGACGAAGGTGAGCGTAGGGTAAGGTAGGTAAAGTAATTGATAATCAGTTGGTTAGCGTATTTTAGCGAAATTGGTGAAAACTGATATGTGTACCTGTACTGTACCGAATTCGGTACAGTTGGCTCAGGTTTGCAGGCGTGTGGCAATAGGTACGGATGCGGCTTCTTAGCAGCTAGTTCTCTATGGCCTTTGTTAAGCGCTTCCAAAGAGGGCGAAGTTGACGCTTGATCGCAGGCGAATTCATAGCCTTCGCAGCGCGATATCCGTATCGTAAAAAATTCCGGCTCCCAAGGTGTGAGTATCTGGAGAAAATCTGTTTCTTGTATAGGGCATGCTCTTCAGCCCCAGTCTGGGCGCGAGTCTTATTGCGGCTCCGCATGGTTTGCTTTGCCAAGCTGACTCCTCGCTTCATTCTGTTTGAGAATTTAGCGAAGGCCGCCGAGCGTATGATTACTTGGTGGCCGTCAAATAAGAAGCCAAGATACTGCAGCGGCGCACTACAAGTCTGCGTTGATGAACCAGCACTGCGCCTGAATTCGCTGACAGCGGTCTTCACTGGATTGATTTCAAGTTTTAGTTTCTTAATCTCCGCGTCGGCAAAAGCTGCACTGTGACCCGACATGCCGGGCGGCATAATGAACAAAATGTCATCGCAATAGCGCATGTATCGACCACCATTTTCAAGTGCAAACCTCTGGGCGGCAGTGTCAAAGTCGAGCATATAGAGATTGGAAAGCATAGCGCTTATGGCTGTGCCCTGTGGAATCCCGATTTTTTTGAGATTCACATGGACTAAGCCTGTACCGCGTACTTTCGTATTGAATTCATCGGGCGTGCAGATGCGACGTCGCTCACTCCTGGGGTTATGCACGGAAATGCCAAGGGCTTCGAAAACGATATCGCGTTCGACGAACGCATATTTGGTAAGTGCTCTGAAAACAGCGAAATGATCGGGTGGCAATTCCTTGACGTCCAGCAAGGCCTTCCACCTAGATTTCAGCTGGCTATGGTCGAGATTATCAAAAAAGCCCGTGATGTCGAGGGCAACCGCGCAGCAGTCGCCACGAGCCCGAATTTCATGGAAGGCATCCCTGGCGAATTCAATGTTGCTCTTCTTAAGCGAACGGAACGCGAGCACCACAGCAGTCAAAGCTCGAGATTCGATTTCAGCTTCGTATTTACTGCTCAGGTCAGCGCAGTAGTAACTAAAAATTTGAGAGTCACCATGTGCCGCATATGCGATCTCCCTAAGTTTAGGTTTTTTGATTAAAACGCCGGTCGTCTTGTCACGCTTGAGCTTGGGTGTGTTTACCGTAAATTTAATTAATGGCCAAAACGGATGGCGGGCGACCGCCACAGGGTTACTAACGAGCTTTTCCGCTTTTTTGAGACTCAAGACCTCATCAAAATGGATATACCTACGTTGTCTAAACCAGCTCGGCAACTCCATGTGTGAGTCCTTTGCCTAGCAAAACCGGGGAGGGACAAGACTGTGGCAATCTCAAACACCCTCCCCGGCTTAACCGAGTGATCATCATCACCATCTAGCAGCAGTGTCGTGCCGCGTAGCCACGTGTGTTAGCAATGTCGTACAGTATCCTGGAGGTAATCGTGAGACTAAGTATCCAAGTGCAGCTGTCAAGTTCATTCGGCTGTGCCGGGTGGTTTGACATTCTGTGACGTTCCCCAGACACCGATTTGTTTGGGCTTACAGAGAGTAACATAAGAGTCGTCGCAGCTGAGAGATCGTTCATACTGAGACAGTGAATCTCCCGGGTTCGACGGAAACGCCAACACTTGAGGCAATGTGAGCCATGAGCCAGTGCCCGCTCGCTACCAGTTTCCTTTACGCCGGAACATAAAAATACTTCAGCGGCACTAATTGTTTAGTTATCGTATCCGTTTCCTGATAGTTCGCCATGAGCGTTCTCGCAAGCTCCTCTAGCGTCCAAAGCGTGAGCGGCACGTTAGCTCGGTCGGCTTCGTACAGGGCGTCTTTCGTGAAACCTCCGGTGCTGACATAAAGGCCTCGGTCATCTTTATGGCGACCACCCAGGAAGCTCCGAATGTGTTGACTGGAGATTCGGCCATCTCGATGTTTTACCTCGACGACGATACGTGGTTGCTGAAACCCGAAGCCGTCCGGAGACGCGAGAATATCTTTACCTCGATCTGATCCAGCCGGAGACACGTTTGTTTTGTAGCCCATCGCCCGCAATAAGCCCGCGACGAGCTCTTGCATCTCGTCCCAATCTAAGCGGTTGATCTGATCCTTAATCCGCTCGAAGGCAATTTCGCTAAGGCCTTTGAGTGGGTCGTCAAGCTGCTCGTCAGCAAGTTTTTCCAGTACGGGTGTTATCTTGCCCGGTTTTCCCGACACCAATGCCAGGAGTTCCTCGCGTGCAAAGTTGGGAACCTTGAAAACCGTGAGGGTAGAGCCAAGGCTATTTTTGCTAGCCGCGCTGAGCAAGTCTCGATCAACCTCTACCGTGTTCCAGTCGACGGTACGTATAAGCGCCATACCGTGTTCAGCATCGGCGGGATCGTGCCGGGCGATGCTCGTGAATTTTCCCACCAAGTATGTGCGTGTCGCTGGCGAGTACGTGACAACAGCGTCGCCTTCTTTTACTTCATTCACAAAACGGAAAACTTGCGAGGCACCTGAAATAGCAGTGCCTTCTTTGATTCCGGGTTCTGCTGCTAGGTATGCCTGGGTTAATGCTTGTCTGGAAACGCCTGGTTTGGCTTGCGCGGCAATTTGACGCCACCCGATAGCAGCGACGCCCTTATCGCGAAACTCGTCATAGAGGCGCCCAGCGTCCCCTCGAATCATCCACATGGTTTTCATACTGCTACTTACCTCTTTGGTGCTTACGTATGATTGCGACGTCTACAAGACGAGTGAAAAAAGAAAGCCATTGGCTATATGGCTTACATGCATTCTTGTGTGTTTTTCTCACTGACTCCATTGCTCCCCAAGTACCTCCGCCTGCTGCAACACCAACTCTACCGCTGCATCAGCCATATCCGGCGGGTACTTGTACTTGCGCAGTATCCGTCGCACCATCAGTCGTAGGCTGGCCCGAACGCTCTCACGCTTTGACCAGTCCACGGTGATGTTCTTACGCAGGTTTTCGGTCAGCTCATGAGCGATTTTCTTCAGCGTTTCGTCCGTCAGCTCAAGCACCGCCGATTCGTTGGTAGCCAGCGCATCATAGAAGCGGATTTCGTCCTCACTCAGGCCTAGCTCTTCCCCGCGGCTGGCGGCCTCCCTGAATTTTTTGGCCATTTCCACCAGCTCTTCCATCACCTGCGCCGTTTCAATGCTGCGGTTCTGGTAGCGCGTGATTACACCGCTGAGTAGCTCGGAAAACTTCTTTTGCTGCACGACGTTGCTGGCGAATTTGCTTTTGATCTCGCCTTCCAATAATCGCTCTAGCAGTTCCACGGCGAGGTTGCGCTCGGGTAGGTTGCGGACCTGTGCCAGAAACTCGTCATCCAGCAAACCGATGTTGGGTTTCTCTAACCCCACCGCATCAAAGATGTCGACGACGTGTTCACTGACGACGGCTTGGCTAATGATTTGCCGGATGGCGACTTCGCGTTGCTCATCGGTTTTTTTCTGGCTGCTGATGTCTCGCTTAGTGAGGATGACTTTCACAGCCTGCATGAACGCGACCTCATCTCGTAACGCCTTGGCTTCGTCTAATGTGCAGCACAGTGAAAAAGCTTTGCTCAGGGCCAGGGCTGCATCAGCAAAACGCTTTTTACCGTCGAGCTTGTCGTCTTTTTGGCCCGGAGGTGGGCGTAGCGAGAGGATGTGGTTCGCTGCGCCCGCCAGTGTCTTGTGACCACCGGTTTTGAAGCCCGAGTAGTCGTATCCGTGCAGCATGGCGCGCAGCACATCGAGTTTTTCCAGCATCACTGCCAAGGCTTCGTGGGCATCGACAGTCGGTTTACCACGACCATTACTGGCGGTGTATTCCCTCATCGCGGCTTTGAGCTCGTTGCCGATACCGATATAGTCCACAACGAGGCCGCCTTGTTTGTCGCGGAACACACGGTTCACGCGGGCGATGGCCTGCATCAGGTTGTGACCCTTCATCGGCTTGTCGATGTACATCGTATGCACGCAAGGCGCATCAAAACCTGTCAGCCACATGTCCCGCACAATGACTATTTTTAATGGGTCTGCAGGGTCTTTAAAGCGCTTTTCCAGCCGTTTTTTTACCTGACTGCTGTAGATGTGAGGTTGCAGCAAGGCCTTGTCACTAGCGCTACCCGTCATGATGACTTTGATGGCACCTTTTTCCGGGTCGTCATCGTGCCAGTCTGGACGCAGCTTCACGATTTCGTTGTACAAGTGCACGCAAATATCGCGGCTCATACCGACGACCATCGCCTTGCCCTCTTGTACTTTGTTGCGTTCCTCGAAGTGTTCCACCAGGTCGGCTGCGACACTGGCGATGCGGGGCTCGGCACCTACTACCTTTTCCAGTGCAGCCCATTTTGATTTTAGTCGTGCCTGCGTATTCTCTTCTTCGTCCTCGGCGAGCTCATCGACTTCCTCGTCAATCGCCTCCAGATCAGCTTCTTTGAGTTTGAGTTTCGCTAGGCGTGACTCATAGAGGATGGCGACCGTCGCACCGTCTTCCTTGGCCTGCTGCATGTCATAGACATGGATATAGTCGCCAAACACTGATCGCGTATCGCGGTCGGTGCTGCTGACTGGCGTACCAGTAAAGGCCACAAACGTTGCGTTGGGTAAGGCGTCGCGCAGGTGCTGTGCGTAACCCGCCTGATATTTGGTTTGGTACTCCGCACCAGCGAACTCAACCGTGAGGGCCGAGCTAGGGGCTCCATCCGGCGTTAAGTGATACGCGCTCGGGCTGTCGGCGTTGCGCTTTCGCGTCTTTAGCTTGGCTTCGAAGCCGTACTGGGTGCGGTGCGCCTCGTCAGCGATCACTACGATATTGCTGCGATCTGAGAGCTCGGGGAAGATATCCTCATCCTCACCCGGCATGAATTTCTGAATTGTGGCAAACACGATACCGCCAGATGGACGATTGCCAAGCAAGGTCCGTAGCTGCTGACGCGTCGTGGCCTGCACGGGCTGTTCACGTAATAAGTCTTGCGACAGACTAAACACGCCAAACAACTGCCCATCCAAGTCATTGCGGTCAGTAATCACCACGATGGTCGGGTTTTGCAGAGCGGGTTCTTGCATCACCCGTGCCGCAAAGCACGTCATGGTGATACTTTTACCGCTGCCCTGCGTGTGCCACACTACACCGCCTTTGCCACGCTTGTCGTGCTGCGCGTCTGGGCTTGAAGCACGCACGACTTCTTCAATGGCGAAGCGCACGGCATGAAACTGGTGATACCCGGCAACTTTCTTGATGAGCTTGCCGTCGTCTTCAAACAGTACGAAGTAGCGCAGGTAGTCCAACAGGTAGTGCGGCGCAAGCAGGCCGCGTACTAGGGTTTCCAGTTCGTTGAACTGGCCTAAAGGATCTAGCGTCACGCCATCAATGGTGCGCCACTGCATGAAACGCTCGGCATTGGCTGACAACGATCCAAAGCGGGCTTCGCTGCCGTCAGAAATCACCAGAATCTCGTTGTAGTCGAAGATGTCCGGGACTTGGGCTTTGTAGGTTTGAATCTGGTCGTAGGCTTTCCAGATGTCAGCGTTTTCGTTAACGGAATTTTTCAGTTCCATCAACACCAGCGGCAAGCCATTCACGAACAGCACGATGTCGGGTCGGCGGGTGTGGTGCGGGCCTTTGATGGTGAATTGGCTGACGGCCCAGAACTCGTTGTTCTGCGGGTTGTGCCAATCGACCAGGCGCACCAAATCGCCTCGCGTTTCGCCATCCTTTTGATACTGCACCGGCACGCCATTGACGAGCAACTTATGAAAAGCGCGATTCGCGACTAACTGAACAGGAGTGTCTAGGTGCTCGACTTGCTGAAACGCATCATCCAGCGCAGCCGCAGGGATGCCTGGGTTCAGCCTGGCTATCGCTGCACGCAGTCGCGCAAGCAAGATGACTTGGGTATAGCCGCTGCGCTGCGGGTCAACGCCATCGTGCGCAATGTCAGGGCCGCTGCGCAGGGTATAGCCTGTTTCTGCCAGCCAGCCTAGCGCTTCCTGTTCGAGTTGGTCTTCGGTCATGGCTAAGCGTTCTCTATCTGTTCCTGGGCTTCTGGCAGGCGGAGTTGGCCGGATATGAGGCGTGGGAGGAGCGTGTCTCGTAGTGCTTCTAACAGGGCAATCTGTTTAGAGTTCTGGTGAGCTCGCTTATGCAAGGGCATCGCTATTTCTTCGTAGTTATGTACACATTTGATGTCTGGCAGTATCTGTGGAAGCGAATGGACGTGGTTCCGATTCAATGTTGGAACAGCAGAGCCGGCATTAAGTGAATGGAAATCCAGTGTTTTTAATAACTCATAAGCAAATGTAAGTGTTGCCAGGCGGAACTCCTTGACCCATAGAGTGGTGTTGAGAGGCCAATAGTCTTCCAGTGTGAGAAATACTTTCCCCAAGACGCCCGAACGACCTGTGATAATCCCAGGACCCCTGGCCATTTCTGTATGGTGAGTGCCTGATGGACCACTAGCTGCAATAACTGGATATTTGCCTTTAGAGCGCTTGACGGTGGGTAAATCGAAGCCCCTTTGAAGTACCACCAAATCTTGCACCGTGCCAACTCTCCACCCCTTCGGCACCAACCCCAACTCCGATTCTTCAAACGAATCCGGAAACAGCGTAGCGGTGGCTTCGTCCATGCCTTCCGGCTGACGGCCTTCCATCTTGGCGCGCACGGGGTCGAAATCTACGAACCAAGACTTGAAGATCGCTTGGGCGATGGCTTCAAGGGTTTTACTGGTTTCGCGTAGGAGGGTGATGCGGTCGTCTAAGGGCCTTAATACTTCGACGATACGAAGTTGCTCTCGTAGATTAGGGGCATTAAAAGCAATGGTTCCAAATGCTGATTTGTTTAAAATTGGTTGGGCAGAGCCGCCAGCTAGTCCCCGGATTTCCGATTTTCTGAGGCTTAAGTTGTAGTAAAGAAATTCAGGTGAAAATTTTTGCTCATCGACAGAAATCGCATTTATTTGTTGATTAGTAATGCAGCGAGTCGGAACTAATGCTACTTTACCCATGTCTGAGCCGATGCACGTCACTAGTACGCTTCGCGGAGGAATAAAACTACTTTTTATAGATTGTGCGCCACGCTCAGAAATTCTGCGCACACTCCTCATAATCCATTTTTCGTTGCCAAAGTCTGGCGGAGTTATGAAAGGGACGTCATTGCCTAAAAATTCTGGCACACCACTTTTTGGGGTTTTTCCAGTAATTATTGTCCCGGTTTCACAGAGCTTGTATGACTGCCACTTAGAACTCATACCCCAGCCCCCCCAGCTTCTGGCGAATCAACGCATCCAGCTCAGCACCCTTAGCCATCTGCTCACCCAGCTTTTCAGTCAGCGTCTGCATCTTCTCCGCAAACGCTTCATCGTCATCTTGGACTTCCTCTGCGCCTACATACCGCCCAGGCGTCAGCACATGCCCATGCTCGGCAATCTCGGCCAGCGGCACGCTGCGGCAGAATCCGGGGATGTCCTGGTACTCCGTGATTGTGGCGCCTTCTTCCGCTTCGCCACGCCATGCCGCAACCGTTTCAGCGATGCGGTTGATAGCGTCATCATCCAATTCCGCTTGCACGCGGGAGATCATCTTACCCAGCTTCCGGGCGTCGATGAACAGCACTTCACCTTTGCGCTTTTTCTGCTTGGCGAGGAACCATAAGCAGGCGGGAATCTGCGTGTTGAAGAACAACTGACCGGGTAGAGCCACCATTACCTCCACCACATCCGCATCAACCATCGCAGCACGGATGACGCCTTCGTTGTTTTGACTCGAGCTCATGGAGCCGTTCGCCAACACAATACCGGCACGCCCCGTGGGTTTGAGGTGGTGCAGCATGTGTTGTAACCACGCGTAGTTGGCGTTGCCTTGTGGTGGGTCACCGTATTCCCAACGTACGTCGCCTTCCAGGCTGCCGTGCCACCAGTCGCTGATGTTGAATGGTGGGTTGGCGAGGATGAAGTCGGCGCGCAGGTCGGGGTGCTGATTGCGTGTGAAGGTATCTGCCGGCTCTTTGCCTAGGTTGAAGTCAATGCCGCGAATCGCCAAGTTCATCGCCGCCAGTCGCCAGGTGGTGGGGTTGGATTCTTGGCCGTAGATGGATACGTCGCCAATTTTGCCACCATGGGTTTCGATGAACTTCTCGGATTGCACGAACATGCCACCCGAACCACAGCAGGGGTCGTAGACTTGGCCTTTATGCGGGGCCATGATGGCGACAAGGGTTTTAACGATGCTGGCAGGCGTATAGAACTGGCCGCCTTTTTTGCCTTCGGCGCTGGCAAATTGGCCGAGGAAGTATTCGTAGACCTGGCCCAGAATGTCGCGGGCGGTGTTGGCATCGCCACCAAAGCCGATGGTGGAAACTAAGTCCACCAGTTCGCCCAGTTTTCCGTCCGGCAGTTGAGCGCGGCCATAGCGTTTGTCCAAAATGCCTTTGAGCTTTGGGTTTTCTGCCTCAATCGCTGTTAGGGCATCGTCGATACGTTTGCCGATGTCGGGTTGTTTTGCCGCTGCTCGTAAGGCCTCCCAACGGGCTGCTTCGGGCACCCAGAATACGTTGTCTGCCGTGTAGTAATCGCGTTCCTCCAACTCGGCGGCAATTAATTCTGCGTCGGCATCGTGAAGGAAATAGTCATTGTTTTCATCGGCAAAGCGTTTGGTGAGCTCGGCGCGGTGTGCGGCAAACGAGTCCGAAATGTACTTGACGAAGATAAGGCCCAGAACCAAATGTTTGTATTCTGCGGCATCCATATTGGCGCGCAGCTTGTCAGCAGCAGCCCATAAGGTTTTTTTGATGTCTTGGATCATGCGTGGCTTACAAGTTAATGAAAGTTAATGTTACTGAATCGTAGTTAGCATAAACGTTTCTCAGTGATCTTTGTTTATGCTTTCTCGTGGAAATTTCGGATTTGGTAGCTTGTGCTGCGGCCACCCGCGTTGGTTTTTTGTAGAACACCTCGCTGGCGCAACTCGGTGATGTCACGCAAAGCCGTGTCTTGTGAGCATTTCGCCAGCGCAGCCCAGTTGCTAGTCGTCAGCTTGCCTTCAAACCCGTCCAACAGACGATTCAACACCTTGATTTGCCGTTCGTTCATTGGAATGGTCGCTGCGTGCTGCCAGAACTTCGCCTTGGCGAATACCTGATCGAGGACGCCATGGGCGTGTTCGATGGCTTTTAGTAGGGTCGCAAGAAACCACGTTAGCCACTGCGTCACATCCATGTCGCCTTTTTGCGTGCGTTCCAGGATGTCGTAATAGGCTTTGCGCTCTCGTTGGATCTGAGCGGACAAGCTGTAAAACCGTTGTGGGCTGCCGTCGGCGTGGGTAAGCAGCAGATCGCCAATAGCACGCGCAATACGGCCGTTGCCGTCGTCGAAGGGGTGCAGGGTGACAAACCAGAGGTGGCCTAGGCCGGCGCGCACGAGGGCGGGCTCTTTCGGTGAGGCATCATTCAGCCATGCAAGAAAACGTGCCATTTCTGCTGCTAGCCTGTTAGCAGGTGGTGCTTCGAAATGCACCTTTTCCCGTCCGATAGAGCCTGAGACAACTTGCATGGGGCCGTTGCTGTCGTCTCGCCAGTGACCCACCTTGATCGCACTGATGCCAGAGTAGCCAGTGGGAAACAGCGCCGCGTGCCAGCCGAATAGGCGCTCGGTAGTTAGGGGAGCCATCGCTTTGCTGGTGGCGTCCAGGATCATGTCGACGATGCCGTCGATGTGACGGTCAGCAGGTGCCAACGCACCGATATCGACGCCTAAGCGACGTGCGACGGAGGACCGGACCGAGGCGACATTGAGCGTTTCGCCTTCAATGGCGCTGGTTTGCACGACGTCCTCGGTTAGCGCTGCTAAGCTGGCTTCGTCGCGCAGTGCCATTCCGACATCTGCCAGGCGGCCAAGCAAAAGACCTTGAGCACGACTGACGGCCGCGAGGGGTTCTGCCAGGGCGGCCAGGTCGTAGCCCCAGTCAGGCCAGTGCGGCGATTGCCAGATATATTCACCGTATTTCATGCGGTGATTGTGGCGTATCTTCACTGACTGGTCAAACTTAGATTAACGGCCTGCGATTCGTGCGGCTGGACGAAGCGCTAGCCTGTGCATGCGAATGGGTTACGAATATTTTGCCCGGCAACGGCACTTTTCGTAATCCCGGTGGCAAATTTCTGAGGGGCTGCGGTTGTCCCCTGGTCTTCGCTGCCAGCATATCTGGCTGAACAGAAAAAAGCAGCGTCGCTGCCGCTAAGTCTGACTCAAACGCGCTTGAGTGCTTTGTGCACCGCTTGGCGGCTGACGCCGAAGTGTTCGGCGATGGTTTTTCTTGTCGTGCCTTGCGCGGCCATGCGGCGCATTTCATCGGCTCGTGTTTCGTCGGGTACTCGCGCCAATCCGTACGCTCGCATGCGGACTTCCCACTCATCGGGGGTGTGAGTCCACGGCGCTTGCTTGCGTCTAACAAGTCTCCACTGCCGTTTAACTTCATCTTGAAATCGTTGCCGATAGCGATGGTCTACGCGATAGCGTGAGGAGGGGTCAGAGGGGTTGTGGTCGGTGCAAAAGCGGCTGCTAAAACGTATGGTCTCGGGCAGCGGTACACGTTTTCCTGCTGTTGTTTTCTTTGCTTTTTCTTCTGCAACGGCACGCATGGAGTGTTTCCAACATAACTCGCAAAAGGGATATTCAGACGATTGGCGGCGGCCATAGTTGACGGCTTGGGAGGCCCTCTCTTTGGACACGCCAACGGATATTCGAGGTTTGCGTGACAGGACAAAAAAGCCCACTTCGCACAACGTATCCAGTAAGGCATGTAGGCCAGGATGAAACTCAGCCTTGAAGGCGCGTTGCAAGGCTCGTATGTTTTTGCTGAGCCGTTCGAGTCGCACCCTTTCTCCGCGTTCGCAGCCCAGTTCTAGCCAGTGTGAGAACGCGTGGCCCAAGAGGTCAGGCAGCTTCAATGCTTGCAGTGCCTCTGCGACCGGGGCGTCCATATGCACACGCACCAGGCTCCAGATCGAGTAGCGGCGTGAAGCCGTGGTGTACGAGGGCGTGCAGGCTTGTTCGAAACGATGCACAGCTGCAGCGACGACGCTTGGGCAACCTTCCCACACGATGATTTTTGTAGCCTCTTTTGGTGTCATGTCTTTGCGATGTATATGCCAACCGGCGTGCGTCAACCTTACTGTCATATTTTAGGTCTTTCAAGGCCGGTGCTTACGCGTAACTTCTATACCTATCGAACTACACCGAAAGGATTCAGAATGAACAATGCGTACAGCCAGCAAGCCTTGGAAAGCAATCTGCATCAAAAGTACGGGCCGCTGCTCAGTTTGCAGCAGTTGGCCGAGCTGTTGCACCGTAGTGCAGACGGTTTGCGGGTCGCGTTGCGGACTTCGCAGCCCTATGCGCTGAGAATCTGCGAGGCCCGCGTGAAGATCGGACGGCGGGTGTATTTCCGCACAACGGATATTGCCTCCTACCTTTGCCACGCAGAGGCCCCGCAGACGACTTCTGGCGCGTCAACGCAGCGACAGGCGGGTAAGGGGGTGCGAACGGGCCTGGAGGCTCCTGGAGCGGCTGTATGAGTGCGGTGGATACCCGGGCCGTACCATGCAACCTACTGGCATGGCCCGCGATCAGTAATTTGTTGCCGGATCAGAAGCTCATTGGTGCCTATCTTTTCTTTTCGCCAGATGCCAGTGCCTGCGGCTGCTACTTCCTGCCACGCCCTCGGGCGGCGGCGGACCTGTCTTTGCCGGTTGCCGTGCTGGAGGAAGCATTGCGCGAGTTTGAGCGCCGCAAACTCGTCGCACTCGATAACGAGACCGGAGAGATTTTTGTGCTGTCTTGGCCTCGCTGGTTGAACTTTCGTACCCCCAGCGCGAGGGGTGCCCTGTGGACATCTTTAGACCGCATAAAAAGCCGGAAGTTATCCACAATTGCAAAAAGTGCTTATAAATCAATACCTCGACCGGGGGAGGGGGTGGGGGTGGGGGTGGTATTTCCTTTTACAAAGGAAATAGGCGAAGCGCTGCCGTCAGGGTGGTGGGAAAGCGATGAAGGGGTCATGGCGGCAGGACGTTTACTCAAACTCAATGCCCTGCCCGGGGAGAGCATGGGAGCCTTTAAAGCGCGTATCCGTGCTGCGGTAGATCGACAGCACCAAAAAAAGAGCGATCGGCAGCATCGCGGACCTGATCGAGACATGAAATGAGCAAACAGAATCGCGGAGCCGCTCGTGTGGCCTTTCTCGTTCGTCAGGAGGAGATACGCCGCTTGTTTGATGCGGGGCACACCTTGGCTGCCATCTACGACGCGCACAGCGACGTTCTAGGCGTGATGAGCTACAGCCAGTTCACGCGTTACGTCGCACGGTATGTCAGGGGTCGGGAAAACCGTTTGCGGGGCCCTGAGGCCCATTTAAAGGCGTTGGCGAGGCCTTCATCATCCAGTCCTACATTCCGGAGTAGTGAAAAGGGCGTAGCACCCGTGTTAGCGCATCGCCCAAACAAAATTCGTGACGATCTCATCTGACGTAGGTTGGCAAAGGCAAGCAAATGCGATTCAAGGCAATTTCACGCGACTGAATGCAATTCAGCGGGATTCTATGCACAACAACGCGATTCAAGGCGTCAATGGTTTTGCATCGCGTTTCATCGCGTGTTTTCGCGTGAGTAGAGACGGCAAGATGTGTGTTGTAGCCATACAGCGCTATGCGCTTTCTAGCTACAACACCAGTCTTATTCGCCTGAGGCTCAACGGAATCTTGCTCTGCGAGGCTGGCGGTTGCTGCCGCAACAGGTAGTCGCAAGCCCAAGTGGGCTGGTCCCTAATGTACGGATATTTTTCTGATTATCAGCAGCGTTGAACTGATGCGAGGGGCGATGGCTTAATTTCCAGGCGTTTCTGGCCCGCCTTCTGCGCTGCTTTCCGTACATTGGGGGCTATGGTACGGCGCTATGTCTGTGGGGTGCTGCGCGGTTCAAACAAACGTGTTGGATTATCTTCGCTAGAGTTCGATTTATTTCGGAATTCATTGTTTTTAATGGATATTTTTGCGAATTGTTTGATTTTTACTGGGTCTTGATGCTACATTCTCGCCGTGTGCCCGAGTGGTGAAATTGGTAGACGCAGGGGACTCAAACCAATTTGAGCCCTCAAGGGGAAACCCATGAGGTGAAGCCCGTCAAACTCGGCGAAGGCCCTGGATTCAAGATCCGAGCTAATACCGAGCCAAGCCTGGTGGTTGGACGTCAGGAAGGTGTAGAGAGCAGACGGCGGGCACCTACGGCCGAAAGGCTAAGGTGAAGGCGTGCTCCAGACCACGAACGTTGCTTGCCAAGCGACGGCGGCGAAAGCCGAAGCGGTAAGAAAATCCCCCGCCGCAAGGCGTGCCAGTTCGATTCTGGCCTCGGGCACCAAATTTTTTCTGTTATTGCCTACATACACAGGATTGCGAAAGGCAGCTTTCGACCGGAAGCGGAACAGCAACATGTTCAAGCATGTGTCCACTTAGCGCAGGAGGCGGTCATTCAGGCTGGTTCAGTCGCTTTCGTCATCCTCTTGATCTGACGAGCCGGCAACCATGAGCCACCTGCCGTCTCTCTCCTTCCGGTACAATTGGCCTGTACCCAATCCAAAGCCTTTTCCATGATAAACGCTGCAGTCGGCGCACATATTTGCCCATGCAGAATGGCCCTGTAGGCGCCCGTCTGAAAAAAACGGCTCTCCGGCAAGGGGGATGGAGCAGATATCGCAGTCCTCCGGCGTATCGGGATGATACTTACCCTTTGCAACGGTAATCGGATCAATTGCATCTTGCAGTAGGAGATCTGAGCGGCTGCCGTCCCATATGCCGCCTTTAAAGCGGGGATCTAGCTTATTAACGATGATACGTACTAGCCTCTCATTCATTCCGAGGTATCTATTGAATTCTGCGTACGGAATAATCTGATCAACACTCCGCCATCGGCTATTCTTCATTCTGAAGAACTTCCGCTCTTCCATCTGCATGTCGCAGCGAAACGAATCGTAGATCAAGCCAGCGTCTTCCAGTATGTCTATATCGCGTGGTTCGTATCCTCCCCAAGTCATACGCAAAAGCAGATAGCAGATGTCGTTGTCGTAGTATTTCGTGAGAATGTTTGCGAACGTTTCAGGCGGTTGCGAGGCGTCATCGGCGGCTAAAAGCTGCCCAATATACGCACGGCGAACTTCCCCCTCATCATGGATCAGGATTGTGTAGCTGGGGATGTAAAGTATGCCCGTTTCCTGCGTTGTAGCGAAAAAGATAGTCATCAGCCCGGTGGACGGGGCAAATATCGACGCCTCGGCAGTTCCACTCGGGAAGTCTGTCCGCGCCTCCTCTAACTGGGCACGGACCATCCCGGCCCAGACAGGATTGTTGGGAAGGGCCTCCTCGACATCTCTCAGCAACTGTGTGAATTCGGCCTTCTCAGACAGTCCAATGACGCGTTTCAGGCGCTGACCAGATGTGCCGGCATCACCCCCTATTTCACCTAGGATGGTCTCGTCGGTGAGGATCTTGTTGCGGGCAAACGCGCCACGGCGATGGATATTTGTAATTGTCCACCCTTCATCCTCTAGGAGCTTGCATCGGAACTTTGCAGGATATCCGATCTCAAAATGATCTCGATCAACCTTCGGGCTAGCATCCAGAGCATATTCCTGCAGCGAACACAGAAGCTCATCACCCTCCATGTGGTCTGAAAATTCCTTCGCCTCTTCGTATTGCTCTGGGTCGGCACGGATCATTTCGAGGTACTCTTCCGCCGTCTGGAGCTGCGGAACGAAATAGATCATATGATCGAGCCGATTCATTTTGCCCGCCACGCTGGCGATTTCTTCTTCCGTGAGCTCTCCAGTAACGCCCCGTATTCCGTGTATTGAAACGGCCGTAGCCAAAACAGAGGACTCATAAAATCCTTCCGGGGCTTTTAACTCCGCCATTATGTAGTCATTGATGCCTTTAGCCTTGCAACTCGCATCGTAACTTATAAGCCCCTCTGCAAGTCGCTTATAGCTCGTATACAGGCTTATCTCGTGCCATGGAGAAAGTATCCGACCAGCGGTCATCTGCAGTGGCTGAACGGACTCTGCGGTGATGGTTTGGTCGGGTTCACTTACCGATATTTTTACTCCCGAAACCGATATGGATGTTTCGCGAATGAAGCGGGAGAAGGGGACAAGCAGCTCTTTCCACTCAGTCGAAACGATAATTGCCCTTATCTCGTCATCGCGTGCGCTGAGATGGCCTTTCACAGCTTCAACGTACTTGTAAATCTCATGAATGGCTTCGCGGCTGGCGGCACGACTTCTTTTAAGCTCGATAAGAACCCAGCGACCTCGCGCATCCTTCGCCAGAATATCAATGAAGCTTCGCGTCCCGAGCGCACTAGGAATGTATTCTTCGGTGTTCAGGACCACCATCCCATCTTCAAGAGTATATATTTGAGATGCCAAGAGGTCACGGAGTGGTGCTTCGAGCAAATCTATTCCCCTTTTCGGTTTACTGAGCGGCCAATACAATCCTTAGCGTCAATTGGGTCAAGTGCCCCCTTGCGCCGTTTCATTTAAAACGGGCGACGATAACCAACTATAGCTTAGAGGTGGCGGATTTGTGGGTCCCGCGCTGGGTGTGCGCTGATCGGCGGCAATTGGCCGATAGCAGACGCTCAGCGATCCAATTTATCCAGCTTCCCCACCAAATCCTCAGCGCGTAAATGGGTATACCGCTTCAGCATCTGCATACTCTTATGCCCGCTGATCGCCGCCACTTCCTGATCTGACAGTCCAGCCTCGACCAACCGGCTGACTGCCTCATGCCTCAGATCATGAAACCGGAAGTCCGTCAGCCCTGCTTCCTTCTTTGCATCTGTCCATGCCTTGTCAAACAGATACGGGCGCCGCACGCCATCACGGCCCGGTTCACCGAAGAACACTAGATCAGTGTCTGGCGGACGAGTGGGGTTGTCTATCGCAGCCTGAAACGCAGCCGTTGCGGCTTTGGTGAGCGGCACGGTGCGTGGCGATGAGTTCTTGGTGATGTCCAGTCTCACAACACGCTTTTGCAGGTCGACTTGGCTCAGGCGCAGGCCACCGATCTCGGATAGCCGCATGCCGGTTTCCAGCGCGATGCGCACGATCCAACTGAACATGGGGTTGGAGTAAGCATCTACCGCTGCCAGTAGTCGTTTGTTCTCTGCGGCAGTCAGGCGACGGTTGCGACCTGCACCGGGTGCTGGGCGGCGAATCTGGGATACGGGATTAAAGGGCAGGCCTAGTCCCCATTCTTTGATGGCGATAGTAAACAGATGACTGAGCAGCGCGAGTTCCAGGCGTACGGTGTTGTTGCTGCGCGGTACCAGCTTGCCGTTTTCGTCAGGATCGCCTGCCAGCCGCATGTCTCGATACTGCGCAACAATATCGGCGCTGAGAGCGGCGAGGGAGTATTTGCCAAGGTACTTGAGCAGCGGTTGTGCTTTTTTGAACTCAGAGGCACGCGTGGATTCACGTTTAGTCGGCGTGACTTCGCGCAGATAGCGGGTCAAGGCCGACTCAAGCGTCATGCGTTCGCCAGGGGCTCGCTGAATATAAACCCCGCGCACCATTTCGTCTTCGGTGCGACGCGCCCAGTCTTCAGCGTCACGTTTGGTGCGGAATGTTTTGGACGAAGTTGGCCAGCCGGTCTTGCGAATGACGGCTTTCCAGGTGCCAGATGGGGTTTTGACGATAGTAGCCATGTGTGTGCAGAAGCTCCGGAAGTACGCTCGGCGCTTCGCCACTGTACCGAAACTGTACCTGGCTCACAAACTTGGAAAATCCCCTAGTGCTAGGGAAAGACTAAAAATCGCGCTAGATGCTTGTAAATACTAGGGATTCTTAAGTGGTGCCCGGGGCCGGAATCGAACCGGCACGCCTTGCGGCGGGGGATTTTGAGTCCCCTGCGTCTACCAATTTCACCACCCGGGCACATAAGGGAGGTCGCGCAGCAAGAACGCTGCGCGTGGCACGAAGGCGAAATTATAGCAATCTTTTGCTTGGCTGCACGGGGACGTCCTCATTCAGAGCCGTATCGCCTTGGCCCTTACCAATCCCCGCACCAACCAGCCCTCAATTAACCCGATACTTCGCGATGACCTGCTCGTCCAGCTTCAGTCCCCAGCCGGGACCCTCGGGCACTTTGTAGACGCCGTTGACAAAGGGGTTGCGGTTTTCCACGAGGTTGTAGAAGAGGGGGTCGCGGTCAGGATGAAAGACTTCAAGATAGGTGCCGTGCGGGATGGATGCGAGCAGGTGGGCCGATACCTGGGGTTCTTCGTGGTGCGCCATTTGTACTTCGAAGGACAGGGCCATGGCAGCAACGCGCCGCCATTCGGTGGGGCCGCCGCTCCAGCTTGCGTCGAAGTTGCAGACATCAATGGATCGGTCGACCATCAGGTCGCGGCAGCCGCCTCGATGGTATTCGCTCTGGCCGGCGGCCACCGGTATGCCGGTGACCTGGCGCACGAGCGCCATGGAGGAGCGGTCGTTGTACCAGCGGCATGGTTCTTCAAACCAGCGGATATTGCAGTCCTGGACCAGCAGGCCGAACTTGATGGCGTCGCGTTGGGTATAGCCCTGGTTGGCGTCCACCGAAAGAATGAAGTCGTCACCCACGGCGGCGCGTGCCGCCTTGACGCGGGCAGCATCTTCCTCAGGTGATCTGCCGCCAACCTTGAATTTGCAGCCTGCCAGGCCCGCCTTGCGCAGGGCTTCCATCTCGGTGCCGAAATCGGCGAGCTGCTTGCCTTCTTCGTAGTAGCCGGCAATGGCAATGACCTGCAGGCTGTCGCGATAGCCGCCCCAAAGCTTGTACAGGGGCTGGTTCAGGGCTTTGCCCCAGGCATCCAGGACAGCGCTGTCCACGCAGGCCTGGGCATTGGTCGCCAGTTTTCGATCACGCAATATGTTGTAGGTAGGCGAGAGGGCTGCTTGCCAGACTTGCTCGCTGGCGAATACGTCCAGGCCGATGACCTTGGGCTTGATTTCCTCGTGGATGATCTTGAGGATTTCGGCCTGGGTTTCATACTCGTCGCCGTTGTAGCATTCGCCGATGATGCCTTCATCGGTATGCACGCGTGTGATGATGGTGCAGCGATGCGTCATGTAGTAATAGCTGCCCTTGAAGGTTTTTGGCAGCGGCATCTCTAGCGCAATCGTCTCAATATCTGTGATCTTCACTGTAAGTCCTTAGTGGGTGGTGAATACGGTCAGGCATTCAAGGGGAAATTCGATAAGCACTTCCTGGCCCTCGGAGAACCGGGGAACGGTGCCCAGCTCTACGATGTCAATGGTTTGCCCATGGAAGCTCAGGGAATAGAGCGTTTGGGTCCCCAAGTACTGCCGGCTGTTGATGCGTGCCGGGTGCTGGTCGTGGGGTGGTGATGCCGTGAGCTCATGAAGCCGCACATTCTCGGGGCGGATGGCGATCTGGGCGGGGCCGGGTTGTGCAGCGACCTCGAGCGGCAGCGTCATGAGCTGTGTGTCACAACCGTCGATGAAGGCGCCCAATGTGCTGTCTTCAGTCTTGCGCAACTGCACGTTCAAGACTGTGGCCGCGCCGGTGAAGTTGGCAACGAAAAGATCGCGGGGATGGTTGTACAGTGCCGCTGGCGCGTCATGCTGCAGCAACTGGCCGTCTTTCATGACGCCGATGCGATCACCGATGACGACGGCTTCGGCCTGGTCATGGGTCACGTACAGTGCAGTGACGCCCGCGTCTTTGATGATCTTCCGGAGATCATCCCTCAAGCGGATGCGCAATTTGGCATCAAGGTTGGACAAGGGTTCGTCCAGCAGCAATAGGGAAGGCCGGTATGACAGGCTGCGCGCAAGCGCGACGCGCTGCATCTGGCCTCCGCTCAGGGCTACAACAGGCCTGTCCGCATATTCCTCCAGGCCGACCAGTTCCAGGGCCTGTGCTGCCTTCAAATGAATTTCCTTTCGAGACAGCTTCTTGTTTTTCAGGGGATATTCGACGTTTTCCCGCACAGTCATATGCGGCCAGACCGCGTATGACTGGAAAACCATGCCCAGGTTTCGGTGCTGTGGGGGAACAAACAAGCCATTTGCCGGATCGGCCACGATACGACCGCCGATGCTGATCGTGCCGCCGGTAGGGTGATCCAGGCCCGCCACGGAGCGCAGTGTCGTGGTTTTTCCGCAGCCGGACGGGCCCAGCAAGGCCAGAATATTTCCTGCTTCGATCGTGATGGTCACATCATTGACTGCAGGCTTGGCGCCTGCAGCGTAATGTTTCATCAGATTCTTGATGACAAGTTCAGAAGACATGTGTTGACCTTAGTGAACCCCGAAGATCTTGTTCCATTGCGCAAGCCAGTCGTTACGCAAAGTGGTGTATTCCTTGCTGTCTGGTATCCAGATGCGGGTCGAGGCGTCCGACCCTTCTGGCAGGGGCGCGCCTTCCATGACAGAGAATCCTCCACCGTTCTTGACCCAGGCCGACTGGCCTTTTTCAGACAAGGCCCAGTTCATGAAAAGCCGTGCGGCATTGGGGTGCTTGCTGTCCTTCACGATGCCCGCGACAGATGCCGTGACGGGAATGCCTTCTTTCGGATAAACGACCTTGATGGGAGCGCCTTCCCGGACCATGGGAATGACCGAATTGGACTGCACGCCGCCGACCAATGCTTCGCCTCGCACGATGCCGCTCGCAGCGGGGGCACCGCTGGGATACAGCACAGGTTTGTTGGCGGCGAGTTTTTCCCAGTAGTCGTCGCTGACAACCTTGCGCTCAAAGAGCGCTCGCGTCCAGGTGGAACCACCGGAGTTGGCGACTACAGTCGCGACTTTGCCGTGATATTTCTGCTTGGTGAGGTCTGCCCAGCTGGTGGGTGGTTCAACGCCTGATGCAGCGTTATAGGCAATGACAAAGCCCCATACGGTCTTGGGCCAGACGTTAGGAATATCCTTCAGCGAATCGGGGTATTTGTCGGCGTTGGGCGGCGAGTAGTCCGCAAAAACCTGTTTGAAACCTTCGACCAGTCCGCGATCTGACATATCGATGACATCGGCGCCCAGCTTTCCTGCGGCCACCTCGGTTTCGATGCGGGTGGCCAGCCGGCCGCCGGGAGCCCGTACGATTTCAACCTTGATGTTCGGGTATTCCTTGTTGAACTGGGCGACCAGGTCCTGTTCGGATTCAAGCTGGTTGGCCGTGTAGACGACCAGCTGGCCTTCCTTCTCGGCGGCTTGTTGCAGCGCCTTGTCGTCGCTGGCATGGCTGCTGCTTGCGGCAAGCGCGCTGGCCAGTATGGCCAGCATGGCGCCATGGCGGATGCTGATAGTTGTTGTCTTCATCTCCATTCTCCTTTTCCTTTATTTGGCGATACTCATTGTTCTGCCCAGCCATGTGGTGAACAGGACGACGATGACGAGTATTGCGGTTTGGACTACGCTGAATGCTGCGGTGACGCCGAAGTCTCCTCCTTCGTATAGATTGACAAGCAGGACTGACATGGGAAGGCTCTTGCTCGAGTACAGGAACAGGGAAGAGCCCAGTTCGCGTATGGCCAGGATGAACAGCAGACTCATGGACGATATGAGTCCGGGCGCGATGAGCGGCAGGATGATTTTCTTGATGGTGTAGAGGCGGCCGCGGCCGCAGATCAACGAGGCTTCCTCAAGTTCGCTATGCACCTGCAGCAGTGATGTGGAAAGCGACTTGACGGTATCAGGTATGAATCGCGCGACGAATGCCAGGGACAGTATCCAGATGGAGCCATAGATGCCGCCCGGCAAGGATATCCATGCCCAGATATAAGCCACGCCGATGACGAGCCCCGGTATGGCGATGGGCAGCGTTGAAATGATGTCGATCAGCCGTCGGAAAGGCAGGCGGGTGCGGTAGATCGTATAGGCCAGCACAAAGGACAGGACGCCGCCCGCAATGGCTGTGGTCACGCCTATTTTCAAGGTATTGACCAGTGACAGGGTGGTCAGGCTGTTTGAGAACAGGCGCTGGAAATGCCCCAGGGAATATGCGGACATGTCGAATACAGCAGCCGCATTGGGCAGGTAGAGGAACTTTCGCAGGGACCCGATAAGAAGGGCGCCCATGGGCAGCACGACAGCGATGAACAGGTAGATGACGGCCACGATAAAGGTGACGTACCGCCATCCGCCCAGATCGATACGGCGGGGCTTGAACGCTTTTCCTGCAACGGTGACGAAGGATTTCCCTTTCAGTACCTGTTGCTGGGCGATGACTGCCAACGCCGTGACCAGGATGAGAATCAGGGACGTGGCTGCAGCGCGGTTATAGTCTGCTGGGGCGCTCGAGAGCAGTTCGTAGATATAGGTCGTGAGAACGGTATAGCGTTCCGGCGTACCGAGTGTTGCAGGTATGCCGTATATGCCGAGCATCACGACGAAAGACAGCATGGAGCCTGCGATAATGGCAGGCAGAATGAGCGGCAGCGTTATCTGAAAAATCGTCTTGAATGTGGACACGCCCGAAATTGCCGCCGCTTCCTCGAGCGAAGGATCCATGTTCTTCATGGCCGAGGCGGTGAACATGTACACGTAAGGGGCGTAATAAATGCCGAAAATAATGATGATGCCCGTCGGTGTGTAGAAATTGACTTTTACATCCAGTCCGATCCCGGCGAGCAGAACATTGAGCAGTCCTGTCTGGGGCGACCCCAATATGGACCACGCGACCCCGGCTACGAGCGGCGGGATGAGCAGCGGCATGATGCTGACTGCTTCGATGATCTTGGCAAAGGGCGTATTGGTGCGTGCGGTTACCCAGGAAAAGAACAGACCGACAATGACCGCAATGATGGTGCCCCCGGCACACACAACGAGGGTATTCCAGGTCACGCGCAGCACGTTGGGATCGTGAACGACCTGCAGGAACGCATTGAAGCTGATTTGTCCTTCAGAAGCGGTGGGGCCGCCGGTGGAAACGGCGCCCACGCCCAGCATGAAGATCGGGTAAATAATCAGGAATCCCAGTATGGCCAATAGCAATAGCGTCCAGGTAACCCGATAAGCTGATAGTCGAGTGCTGTGGTTGTACATTCAGTGCCCTAGTCGTGTTTCGGTATGCGTGGCCGTACGAAGGCCATGCATTTTTCAACGAGAGTTCCAGGCGGGCGTCGGTAACCGCTGCCGCGTCTCTGGAGGCTTACTGATCGACGGGCGAGCCGTCTTTGTGCATGCGCATCAGCACGGGTTTGCTCAGTGGCGGGCGCACGGCAACTGGATCATCGATAAGATCAATGCCGATGCCTGGCGTAGATGGAATCTGCACAAAGCCGTTCTCGGGAAGCGGAACATGGTCCACGACATCGCTTCCCAAATGCTGTGTCTGGGAGACCATCACATTGGCTTCGAACCCCGTGGAATATTCCTGCAGCGCAAAGTTCGGAATGGCTGCGTCTAGCTGCAGGCATGCCGCCAGGCCTATGGGGGACAGCGGGTTGTGCGGTACGACCATCACGTTATGTGCCTCGGCCATGGCGGCCACTTTTCGGCCGCCAGTGATGCCGCCGCACAGGCACAGGTCAACGCGGGCATACTCAATGGCATTGCGGCTGAGCAGTGCCTGGAACTCATAGATATTCGTGAAGCGCTCGCCGGTCGCAATGGGAATGTGGATCTTGTCTGCGATGCGTGCCATGGAGGCGGCATCTTCATACCGCATCGGATCTTCGATGAACATGGGATGAAACTGTTCGATGCCCTGGGCAAAGACGATAGCCTCGGCCGGGGTCAGGCGGCGATGGATTTCAATGCACAGATCCATTTCGTGGCCGGCAGCTTCGCGCATGCGGCCGACGTTGTCGATGGCATCGCGCATTTTTGCGATGTGCGGCTTGAAATAAACCTGATCTTCACCCTCATCAAGAAAAGGATTGATGTGTCCGACAGCGGTGAATCCCTGTTCTTTCCGGGTTTTGAGTTCACGTATCACGCCCTCGATGGTTTTCTCGTAGACATGGCCGTAAACGCGGGCGCTTTTCCGTGTGGCGCCGCCCAGCAGTTCGTATACGGGTACATTGAGCGCCTTGCCCTTGATGTCCCACAAGGCGATATCAATAGCGGCAATGGCGCCGTTGATGGCATGCCCCTGAAAATAGGAGTAGCGATGCATCACATTCCAGTGGTGCTCGATCGGGAAGGGGTTTTTTCCAACAAGGTAAGTGGCAAATTTTTCGACAGCAGTCTTTGATGCTTCGATATGCCCCCAGGCTCCTGCTTCCCCGACGCCGTGAATGCCGGAGTCGGTTTCGACCCTGACGAATAAAAACTGGCCAGCGTGGATCGCATCGACCTTCGTGATCTTCATGTTGTCTCCTGTTGTCCGTCTGAGCAGAATTCTTTGTTAGAATGTTATCGTTAACATTAACAGACGAAAAACAAGAATGTCAATGAATAATACCATGATTGAGAAAGGGTCGGGCGGGTATCATGGCGAACGTACGAACCACCAGTGAGCTAAGAACAATATGAAGGAGCACCGACGCTGGGTCACGATGGCCGAAGTTGCAAAGGAAGCGCGAGTATCCACTATTACCGTTTCCCGTGTCATACGGACGCCAGAGAAGGTCGCAGCGGAAACAAGGACGAAAATTCAGGCCGTTATTGATCGGTTGGGATACGTGCCGAATGAGGGGGCGGGCGACTTATCATCACGGCAGAATCGCACCGTGGCGGCGCTCATTCCCACATTGACCGGCTCGGCGTTTACGTCCACTATCGATGGCCTGTCCACGCGGTTAAGGGCGGCGAGCTACCAGCTTTTGTTTGCGTGTACGGATTATTCGAGTGGCAAGGAAGAGGATTTCATTGCCACCATGCTTCGCCGCAGGCCGGCTGGCATGGTACTGACCAGTACCCGGCACACACGCGAAGCTGACGTTCTATTGCAAGGGTGCGGGATTCCCATCGTGGAAGTTTGGGAGCTGCCCAAAAAACCGATTCACCATGCTGTCGGATTTTCCAACCACGATGCGGGCTTTGCCATGGTTCGATATTTGTACGAACTTGGCTACAGGAGGGTTGGGTTCGTTGGCAATTCCAAGACCAGTATTCGTTCGCGACAACGATTCATTGGTTACGAGGCAGCGAGTCGTGAGTTCGGAAATGGCGTCATCCGCAAAATTAGTGATACACGGAAAGGGCCAAACAATTCAGAGCGAGGCGCCAGGGAATTTGCGGAGCTGATTGAACAATGGCCAGACACGGATGCTGTATTTTGTGCGAGCGACACACTCGCCTTGGGCGCTTTGAGCGAAGCGCAGCGTAGAGGCATGAAAGTGCCTGACGACATCGCTATCGCCGGCTTCGGGGACTTTGAGTTTGCCAATGAGTTCGGTGTAGGCCTGACGACAGTTCGTATTCCTGGGTTCGAAATCGGAGAGCTTGCGGCGCAGCTAATACTCAACCACGGCGAGTACGATCACAAGGAGCCGAAGATAATCGATGTTGGCTATGAGATAGTGCGGCGCCGCACGGCTTGACAAACTTTTCATTCACCCAACGCCTCTCCCAATATTCAGTATCATCCGGATGTCTGGCATCACGCTAGGAGGATACCCCCCAATGATCACACCCAAAAAACTCCCCTGAAGCGTCCACGCCCGAAGCACTGGAAGAGCTCTCATCATCTGAATATGAGCGCTGGGGGCAGATCGTCAAGCAGGCGAATCTGAAAATGTAGCGGTCCACAAGGGAAGCCACATCACCCCTTCCCAAGCGCTGCCGCCAGCAAATCCCCGATCACTTCATTGGTAGTGACGCCGCGCGCGGCGGCTTGCTGGCGTATTTCGTCAGCAAGCGTCTGCTTGATCTTGAGCGGGAATGACACCAGCCCCTGTGCCTGATCGAGTCTGCGCTGTTCGCGACGGTCAGGCGCGGCACTGGCTGTTGTGCTGGAAAATCGCGCGGGTATGGGGGATTGCTTCATTTTTCCGAGCAATTTCAAGGCTTTATTCTTTTCGAGATCGGTTTTTTTCACGGGAGATCCAGTAATGGGTGGGGCAGTGTAGCCGAGTCTTTGTCTGCTCGCCCGGATGCCTGGGTGTTCAGACTGTTGTGGTACGCAGAAAGTTACTGAAAGTATCTTTTTGGCGGCTGACCCCTTGAAATTAGCCCGATGCGCCTCATATCACAGGATAGTCTGCCGCGGTGTTAGCTCCCGTGGCGAGCGTCGGCCCTCTAGTTTCAGGGCCGACGCGCTTTTCCATCGTCTTGTTTATTTCGGACTGCCACATGACTCACACTGATACTCAAGCTGCTTCTGAAACCCTCGGCTTCCAGGCCGAGGTCAAGCAACTGCTGCACCTGATGATCCATTCCTTGTACAGCAACAAGGAGATTTTCCTGCGAGAACTGGTGTCGAATGCGTCTGACGCATGCGACAAGCTGCGTTTCGAGGCGATCGACAACCCGGACCTGTTCCAGGGCGATACCGATCTGCGCATCCGGGTGGAATATGACAAGGATCAGCACACGGTGACGATTTCCGACAATGGCATCGGGATGTCGCGTGAAGAGGCGGTGGCGAACCTGGGCACCATTGCGCGCTCGGGCACCAAGGAATTTTTCTCGCAGCTCACCGGCGACAAGCAGAAGGATGCCCAGCTGATCGGCCAGTTCGGGGTGGGTTTCTATTCTTCCTTCATCGTGGCGAAGAAGGTGTCGGTGCTGAGTCGGCGCGCTGGCGTGGCTGAATCCGAGGCGATTTTGTGGGAATCGGACGGCGAGGGCGAGTTTTCGATCACGGTGGTGGAAAAGGCCGATCGCGGTACGTCGGTGACGCTGTATCTGCGCGATGGCGAGGATGATTTCCTGAATGGCTGGCGCCTGCGCGAGATCCTGCGCCGCTATTCCGACCATATTTCGCTGCCTATCCAGATGCTCAAGGAAGAGTGGGACAGCGAAAAATCCGAGCAGGTCAAGACGACGGAATGGGAAACGGTCAACCAGGCCAACGCGCTGTGGACGCGCAGCAAGTCTGATATCACCGATGAGCAGTACAAGGAATTCTACAAACACGTCGCGCATGACTACGACGATCCACTGGCGTGGACGCACAACCGGGTGGAAGGCCGCAGCGAGTATACGCAGCTGTTGTATGTGCCCAAGCATGCGCCCATGGATCTCTGGGATCGCGAGGGTCGACGCGGTGTCAAGCTTTATGTGAAGCGTGTGTTCATCATGGATGACGCCGAACAGCTGTTGCCCATGTATCTGCGTTTTGTGCGCGGGGTGATCGATTCCGCAGACCTTCCCCTGAATGTGTCGCGCGAGATTCTGCAGGAAAGCCGCGATGTGCGGGCGATCCGTGAGGGCTCGGCCAAGCGCATTCTCTCACTGTTGGAAGACATGGCCGAGAACAAGGTGGAAGATTACGCCAGCTTCTGGGAGCAGTTCGGTCAGGTGTTGAAGGAAGGCGTGGGCGAGGATACGGCCAACAAGGAGCGTATCGCCAAGCTGCTGCGTTTCGCTTCAACGGCAGGCGAGGGTTCGAAGCAGACGGTGTCGCTGGCGGATTATGTTTCCCGCATGAAAGAAGGCCAGGACAAGATTTACTACGTCAGCGCGGATACTTACGCAGCGGCGAGCAACAGCCCGCATCTGGAGATCTTCCGCAAGAAGGGGCTGGAGGTTCTGCTGCTCTCGGATCGCGTGGATGAATGGATGCTGTCCTATCTGCGCGACTTCGACGGCAAACAACTGGCGTCCATCGCCAAGGGCGGACTGGATCTGGACAAGCTGTCTGACGAGGAAGAAAAGAAGCATCAGGCGGAGGTGGCCGAGAACTTCAAGCCGCTGGTCGAGCGCCTGAAGACGACGCTGGGTGAGCGCGTGAAAGAGGTGCGCGTGACAACCCGCCTGGTGGATTCGCCCGCCTGCGTGGTGGTGGATGAGCACGAGCTCAGCCCGCATCTGCTGCGCATGTTGCAGGCTGCAGGCCAGGAGGCGCCGGAAGTGAAGCCTATTCTGGAAATAAACCCGGAACATGCGCTGGTGGCCCGTGTCCAGCAGGCTGCCGATGCGGATTTCGAGTCCTGGGCTTTGCTGCTGCTTGATCAGGCCATGCTGGCGGAAGGCGCAAGCCTGGCCGATCCGGCTGCCTTTGTGAAGCGCCTGAACAGTCTGTTGCTCAAGCAGGCCTGAGGCTAAGGCGCGTTGCCCTGACAGCTTAGCACCGCTGGCCTGTGCATAGGCCAGCGGGCTGGCCTGGTGGTTGAGATGATCCCCATGTGGCGATGAGCTGCGTGGGGATCACTGTTTCTGGCGCGGGCCTGAAGGCACGGCTGCCGCGCGGCGCGCTTCAGGCTATGCGGGCTTTATGTTTTGGTTGGTCTGGAACAGATTGTCAGGGTCATATTGCCTCTTGATCCTGGACAATCGCTCATAGTTCCGCCCATAGGCGGCCTGTATGCGGTCGGTTTCCTCTTCCGTCAGAAAATTGATGTAGACACCGCTGCTCGCATAGGGTCGGGTGGCGGTGAAGTAGTCCCGTGCCCAGGTGATGACGCGCTGGTCATCGGCGGGGTCGTCCCATCGGCCATGCACATTCATGACAAAGCGCGTATCTCGGTGTGTATAGGCGGTGGCGTCGGGAGCCGGTATGGTGGTGGCCCCGCCTATCGCGCCAAAGAAGATTTCACACTGGGCCGTGGGCAGGGTGTGTGTGGCAGCAATCGCGGCATCAAGCAGCTCATCGGGCAATTCTACAAAGTTGTGGGATTTCCAGTAGTTGCGCGAGCCGGGGGCAAGCAGGGGATCGAAGGCCTGCTGCCAGGCGGTGTAAGGCTGCACGCCTACGTGTTCGCCCAGCGGGGTGCCGAACTTGCGCAGTGGTTTGATGAGCGCCTCGCCGTCCTCGGGCTTGCCAGCATACAGCAAGACGATGGCAACGATCTCGGTGCCGTGTGCCGCTTCGGGCAGGAAGGGCATCGGCGGCGCCTTGCGCATTACAACCCAGACGGCAAGCTCGTCGGGCGCATCGGCGATGAAGTCCCGGTAACTGTGCAGCACTTTCCTGCCATCGGCGATGGGGTAGGCGATCAGGCCGCTCAGAAGGTTCGGGCCGACCTCGTGCAGCTGGAATTCGAAGTTGTTCACAATGCCGAAGTTGCCTCCGCCGCCGCGTATGGCCCAGAAAAGATCGGCATTGTCGGTGGCGCTTGCGTGCAGCATCTTGCCGTTGGCGATTGTGACGTCGGCTGACAGCAGGTTGTCAATCGTCATGCCATATCTGCGGCTCAGCCATCCGAAGCCGCCGCCCAGGGTCAGGCCGGCGACGCCGGTGGTGGAGTTGATGCCCAAAGGGGTGGCAAGACCGTGAGCCTGTGTGGCGGTATCCATGTCGGCCAGCGTGGCGCCAGCCTCCACGGTGGCGCGGCGCGCCTTGGTATCGACGTGTATGGCCTTCATGCCTGACAGATCGACGACGATGCCGTCATTGCAAAGTGCGCTGCCGGCGATGTTATGCCCTCCGCCTCTCACGGCAAGCACCAGCTTGCCGGCATTGGCGAACCCGACCGCCGTGGCGATATCTTTGTCGGATGTACAACGGGCAATGACGGCGGGCCGTTTGTCTATCATTGCGTTCCAGATCTGGCGGGCGCTGTCATAGGTGGGATCGCCAGGGGTAATGACGTCGCCCTGGAATTGTGATTTGAACTCGGCGATTTGTTTCGCTGGTACGGTGGACATGATGTACCTCCGTTGAAAAACATACTGCAGCGAAAAGGCGCCTGGGAACAGCGTTCCAGGCGAGAGGTAGTGGTGTTGTTGGGCGGCGAGGGCCGGGTCGTTGGCGGACGGACGCACTGATGGCACTACTCTCATTTGTAGCGCTTTTGTGAGTGCTGGACAATGAGCGATTTGCCCAGGCAGCAGGCTGGCGCCCCGTTCAAGCGGCCATGCATGCCGCCGCTTTATCCGAACGGTTTAATCCTTTATGACAATGCAGGCATCAGTCTGCGCGGCCAGCCGGTTTCCTGTCCAAAGCGCAGCCAGTCGAAGCTGGGGCCAGGGTCTGTCTTGCGTCCTGGGGCAATATGTTCATGCCCAAGCACGGCGCGCAAGGGATGGCGCGCGCATAGCGTGGTGTTCAGGGATGCGAGGGTTTCGTATTGGGCATCGGTGTAGGGTACGCTGCTGGTGCCTTCAAGCTCGATTCCAATGGAAAAGTCGTTGCAGCGCTCGCGGCCTTCGAAGGACGAAGCGCCGGCATGCCAGGCCCTCTGCGTGGTGGGCACAAACTGTATGATCCCGCCGTCGCGACGTATGAAGAAATGCGCCGAAACGTGCAGGCCGCGCAGCTGTTCCAGCCAGGGGTGGGCGCTGTAGTCCAGCCGGTTCATGAAAAGGTCGACCACTTCGGGCCCGCCGAACTGGTCGGGCGGAAGACTGATATGGTGAATGACCAGCAAATAGGGTGCTTCGGCGCCTGGGCGCAGGTCATGGTTAGGGGAAGCTTCGATGCGCACCCCGGGATGTGGCTTCAGCCAGCCATGGTGGTTCAGTACCAAGCTGCTCATCGATGCGTAGCCTGTTCAGGCTTTACTTGCGCGGCCCGAGGCGCGCGTGTTCCTGGGTACACCATGTGTGCCCCCCTATCATCACGGCTTCCGAGCGTGGCAGGTGTATGCCGCAGTGTTCGCATCGCACCATGGATTCGCCCGGTGAGCTGCTTGCCGCCGGCCTTCTGGGGGCGGCCTGGGCCGTGGCACGGGCCGCTTTGTTGTGAGCGATGATGCGGGCCAGCAGCAGTACGCCGATGATGACGAAAGCCCAGAAAAGTAGCTTACCCAAGTTGTCCTCGTTGCAGGATGACGTCTAGCACGAAGCGGCTGCCTGTGTACGAAAGCAGCAGGAAGGCGAAACCGACCAGCGTCCATCGCAGTGCGATCCGGCCCCGCCAGCCCCGTGTGTAACGCCCTATGAGCAGGCCGCCGAAGGTTACCCACGACAGCAGCGTGAAAAGTGTCTTGTGATCCATGGGCATGAAACTGCCTGAAATCCGCATGGATACGACCGAACCAGTGAGTATGGTCAGCGTCAGAATGCTGAAGCCTATCCAGATGAGGCGGAACAGCAGCACCTCCTGCACAACCAGCGGCGGCATGGAATCGAGCGCGCGATCGAAGATGCCGCGCGTGGCCTCAGGCTGTACGGGCCTGTGCAATTGCCGGTCCAGGGCTGCCATGAGCATGGCCTGCAGGGCTGCAATCGTGATCAGGCCGTATGCCATGAGGGCGATGAGCAGGTGGATGCGCAGCAGCTCGTTATTGGCATGGTCGACTGCATGGCCACCCGGAAATACGCCCGCCAGCAGGGCGGTGAGGGTGGCCGCAGGGAGTAAAATCAGCAACAGGCCGTCGATGCGCATGACCAGGCTTTCGAGCCAGAAGACGATCAGGCCGAGCCAGACGGCGGCGGAGAGCGCCAGCGCCCAGCCCAGGAAAAGGCCGTGGTTGGGCGTGACAGCCTGTGACAGGCCTATGCCGTGCAGCACGATGGCGCCGCCCAGGCATACCCTGCGCACCACGCCTGCGCTGACCGGGCCGCCTTCCTGCGCCCCTGCGAGTGGACGCCAGAGTGCTATCGCCAGTACGGCATACGCCAGCGCGGCCAGCAAGTGAAATACAATGCCTGCAGACATGGTCCTTTAGGTTCAGGTTACACAACCGGGGCCGGGCCCCAAGCCGGGTTATTTTAGTCTGGATTGCAGACGACCAACACCAGTTTAAGCGAAACCACCTTATGCTCGACAATCTTACCCAGCGCCTGTCGCGTGTCGTGAAGACGATGCGCGGCGAAGCGCGCCTCACCGAAGCCAACACCCAGGAGATGCTGCGCGAGGTTCGCATGGCCCTTCTGGAGGCGGATGTATCCCTGCCTGTGGTCCGCGATTTCATTGCGCGGGTCAAGGAACGCGCGCTGGGGCAGGACGTTATCGGCAGTCTGAATCCGGGCCAGGCCCTGGTTGGCGTGGTTCACAAGGAACTGACGGCCCTCATGGGGGGTGACCTGGGCGAGGAAGCCAGCGAGCTGTCGCTTGCCGCCCAGCCGCCAGCCGTTATTCTGATGGCTGGCCTGCAGGGGGCGGGCAAGACGACGACTTCCGGCAAACTGGCCAAGTGGCTGATTGACGGTCATCACGTCCATAATGGCCGCAAGACGGGCAAGAAGAAAGTGCTGGTGGTCAGCGCCGACGTGTATCGCCCTGCCGCTATCGAGCAGTTGAAGACGGTGGCTGGCCAGGTTGGGGCGGACTTCCTGCCTTCCGACACTACGCAAAAGCCGGAAGACATCGCGCGTGCCGCCCTGGATCACGCCAAACGCCACCATTACGATGTTCTGATCGTCGATACGGCCGGCCGCCTGGGTATCGACGAGATGATGATGCGCGAGATCCGTGTTCTGTACGACTTGCTGCATCCCATAGAAACACTGTTTGTGGTTGACGCCATGCAGGGACAGGATGCGGTCAATGTGGCGCGCGCCTTCGCAGACGCCTTGCCGCTGACAGGCGTGGTGCTCACCAAGCTGGATGGCGATGCACGGGGCGGGGCGGCGCTGTCGGTACGCCATGTCACGGGCAAGCCGCTCAAGTTTGTCGGGGTGTCCGAAAAGCTGGACGGCCTGGAACCCTTCCATCCGGAGCGTATGGCACAGCGGGTGCTGGGCATGGGGGACATTGTTTCCCTGGTCGAGCAGGCGCAGAAGAATATCGACATTGCCGAAGCGCAGAAGCTGGCGAACAAGATCAAATCGGGCGACAGATTTGATCTGAATGATTTCCGCGAGCAGTTGCAGCAGGTGCGCAAGATGGGCGACATGGGATCGCTGCTGGAAAAGCTGCCAGCCCAGTTTGCCGCGGCTGCCAGCCAGGTGCAGAGCGGCCAGGCGGAAAAGCAGTTGCGCCGTCAGGAAGGCATTCTGAATTCCATGACGCCGGCGGAGCGGGCCAAGCCCGAACTGCTCAAGGCCTCACGCAAGCGCCGGATAGCGGCGGGCGCGGGCGTACCGGTCCAGGAGGTCAACAGGCTGCTGTCGCAGTTTGACCAGATGCAAGGCATGATGAAACAGATGAAGAAGGGCGGCATGGCCAAGATGATGCGCGCCATGGGCGGCATGAAAGGCCTGGGCAAGCTGGGCGGCATGGGTGGCTTTGGAGGCGGTGGCTTCAAGCGCTGAATATTGCCGCCGCCTTCAGGACGCGAAGCCCTGCCGGCACGGGAGGGCCTGTCAGCCAGGGCGGGTCGGCTGTTATATAAGAAGAAAGGCCTGGCCCGGAACTGTTCCGGAACCAGGCCTTTTTGCTTGCGGCCTTTTCCGCTCCATCGTCATGCGCATGGCGCAAAACCGCGCGGAAGCTGGCGGCGCAAGCACCGATGGCGCCACTCAGCGGCCAGCCGTGCAACAGCCATGGCCGGCAATTGATTATCAGCTGGCAGCGGGAATGCGCAGTACCTGGCCAGGGTAGATCTTGTCCGGATCCGACAGCATGGGCTTGTTGGCCTCGAAAATCTGCTGGTACTTGGCGCCTTGGCCCTTGCCGTAGTTTTCTTCGGCGATCTTCCACAGCGTGTCGCCTTTCTTTACCGTGTACATCACTGCTTCGGGCGCTGCCTGGGCCACGGCAAGCTGATTGTCAACGCTGGACACGCCCAGGGTATTGCCCAGCGCCAGCGAAATCTTCTCGGCATCTTCCGTGGTTGCGGCCTGGCCAGAGACCGTCACTTTGTCGCCCTCTACCTTGATGTCCAGCCCGTCGGCTGACAGATTGTGCTTTTCCAGCTCCTTCCGGAGCTCATCGGCGGTTGCCGCCTTGGCCTCGTCCGCGCCGAAAAGCTTTTCGCCTACATCTTTCAGAAAGCTGAGTACGCTCATGGTGTTTCCCTTGTTCCGGTTTGTTCAGGCCGGGCTGCGGGCAGCCCGGGGTGGGGCGCAGCATGTCGCCGCCCGGCCATTATGGCCAGAAAACATGACGCGCATGCGTCGTGAAACGTCAGGAATTGTGTGGAAAGTGTATGCAAAAGTAGCGTGCCGCACCGGCACGCATGCTGTTATTGCGTTTCCGTTTCTGCGTGTGTGCTGAACCTGTCGGTGGCGGCGATCAGCTGGGCGAGAATACCCGGCTCGTCAAAAGCGTGGCCTGCGTCCGGCACAAGATGGAAGTCAGCTTGCGGCCAGGCGCGATGCAGGTCCCAGGCCGTCCTCGCAGGCGTGCATGCATCGTAGCGGCCCTGGATGATGACGCCGGGAATGTCATGCAGCTTGCGCGCATCACGTATGAGCTGGCCTTCCTCCATGAAAGCGCCGTTGAATACGTAATGGTTTTCTATGCGGGCAAAGGCCACCGCGCTTTCGTCCGCGGCGCGCGCCTGCTGGTGTTCGACGCTGGGCAGCAGGGTGATGGTGCGGCTTTCCCATTGCGTCCAGGCCTGCGCGGCCCGCAACTGTTCCTGGCGATTCGTACCTGTCAGACGCCGATGGTAGGCGGCAATGAGATCGTCGCGCTCGTTTTCGGGAATGGGGGCCAGGAATTGCTCCCAGTGATCGGGAAACAGCCAGGCGGCGCCGCCCTGGTAAAACCATTCCAGCTCGGCCTGGCGCACGGTAAAGATGCCGCGCACAATGAGCTCGCTGACCCGCTCCGGATGGGTTTGCGCATAGGCCAGGCTGAGCGTCGAGCCCCATGAGCCGCCGAAAACCAGCATTTTCTCCGCCTTCAGCACTTCGCGGCGCAGACGCTCCATATCGTCGACCAGATGCCAGGTGGTATTGTTTTCCAGGCTGGCCAGCGGCGCGGAACGGCCGCAGCCGCGCTGGTCGAAGAGCAGCACGTTGTAGCGTTCGGGGTTGAAAAGGCGGCGATGGTTGCTCGAACACCCGCTGCCTGGCCCCCCGTGCAGGAAAATGGCTGGCTTGCCCTGCGGGTTGCCGCACAGTTCCCAGTACACATGGTGCCCGTCATCAGTTTCCAGGTAACCATGGTTGTACGGCTGAATCTCTGGATACACGTCTATTCCTCGCTGTGGCTGTGTCTGGCGCACGCCGTTGTCCCGCATTCGCGACCCTGGCGGGCGCTCATCTTCTCACTTGCGCGTGAAAATCAGATCCCATACCCCGTGGCCCAGCCTCAGGCCGCGAGTCTCGAATTTCGTCTGGGGGCGGAATTCCGGCCGCGGCGCGTAGCCGTCGGCAGTATTGGCCAGCAGCGGCTCGCCGCTCAGCACCTCAAGCATCTGTTCTGCGTAGTTTTCCCAGTCGGTCGCGCAGTGGATATAGCCCCCGGGCGCCAGACGGCTTGCGAGCAGCGCGATAAAATCCGGCTGCACCAGGCGGCGTTTGTGATGCCGCTTCTTGGGCCAGGGGTCAGGGAAATAAATATGCACGCCTGCCAGCGTATCGGGCGCAATCATGTCGCGGACAACTTCCACGGCATCGTGCTGGATGATGCGGATATTCTGCACGCCTGATTCATCGATACGCTTGAGCAGCGCGCCTACGCCCGCATTGAACACCTCCACGCCCAGGAAATTGTCTTCCGGGCGTGCCTGTGCAATCTTTTGCGTGGTTTCGCCCATGCCGAAGCCAATTTCCAGCACTACGGGCGCCTGGCGGCCAAATGCTTTCTCCAGGTCCAGCACCGCAGGACGGTAGCTGATGGACCATTGCGGCAACAGGCGATCCAGCGCCTCTTTCTGGCCTGGGGTGATATGGGCGCGCCTGTGCACAAAGCTGCGGATATGTGTCGTGCCCGAGGCCGACGTCGACGTGCGCACCAACTGCGCATCCACGCCCTCGGGCGTGCCGCCCGGCAAAGCGCCGGGCCCGTCTGAATTCTGTATATTGCTGGCGGTATTCATAGCCCGAATTGTAATGCGGCCCGGACATTTTCTGGAAAACATCCCCACGCCACCCGGCACATATCAAATCTGGCGCTATAATGCTAACCCTTCGACGCGGGTGTAGTTCAATGGTAGAACGGCAGCTTCCCAAGCTGCATACGAGGGTTCGATTCCCTTCACCCGCTCCACACTGACTTTCCAGGGTGTTCCGCTGACGTCTACTGAAGTATCTAAGTGTTTGATTCTTTGGAAGTTATTCCCAAATAGATGTTCTACTGACGTCTACTGAAAGCCCCTCGAAGCTGCGCCGAATGTGTACATGGACATGTACATTTAATGCGGTAGGCACCGAGTTCGGATAGTTTGTGGTGGCGCTGGCGTGACGGGCGCAGCATTACGTTCATCTCCTTCCCTTTGGGAGTTGAACGCATGCCACTTTCAGATTTGCCGGTGCGCCAGGCAAAAGCCAAGAAAAAAGATCGCACCCTGCTCGACTACGATGGCCTGGTCCTCTTCGTACCCGTCAAGGGCCGCAAGGCTTGGCATTTTCGCTACCGCTGGTTAGGCAAACAGTCCAGGCTGTCTTTGGGCAGGTATCCCGAGCTAAGTTTGCGCGATGCGCGTGCCATGCGGGACGAGGCTCGCAGGCAGATTGCCAAGGGCACCAATCCACGGATCGCGCGCAAGCAAAAGCAGCAGGCAGCCGATCTGGACCGAGGGTTGTGGCTTATTCCGGTGGCGTCATTAAAACAGCACAAGATGCTGATTCGCAGGAAGCGTGTGCGGGTCGATGACCTGCCGCCATATATTGTGCTCTTATCGACTCAGGCACAGGCAATCGTTCGCCAGATGCTGAGTGATTTCAAACCTGCACAAAAGTATCTGTTTGCGAGCGTGGTGCGATTGACGGATCGTATGAGTGAAGACACCATCAGCTTTGCGTTGAAGCGCATGGGGTATGGCGGGCGGCTCACCGGACATGCGCGCGCGCGACGATGTCAACGGCGTTGAATGAAGTTGGATATCTGCGAGTATGGGTGGATGAGGTCTTGTACGCCGATGAGAAAATCCCAGGCGTACAGCGTACGAGGAGGACGTTGCTCGTCCTTGGCCAGCAACGCCTCGCGCCGCTTCATCAGTGTTTGTCCCCATCGGTCTGGTGACGAATCCAGGAAGATGCCGAAGTTGCCTAGTTCAGGCTTGGGAAAGAAAGGGTGTTCGTCCAGAGAGAGGTCCGGGTCCAGCGCGAAGGCGCGAGGATCTCGTAGCCAATCGCGTTCGTAATGGAAGCGGATCGCCGCGGTCATGGGCGAGCGTGCCGACCTGGTGTGCAGGGCCCTGGTCGTCGTCAAGCCAAACCTCCAGGGTGTTGTCCTGCGTGCTCATGTTGGTTCCTCATCGTTCGAGGCTGATGAGGACTTCGCCGTCTTGGAGCGGGTAGCGGCGCGACGCTTGGGAGTTGGCTCCAGCGCCAGATCCTGCAATTTCCGCCCAACTCTATCGTCGGCTCCAAGCTGATTGAGGTCGCCCTCAAGACCAAGCACGGCCAGGACCCGCACATAGGATCCCAGCGTAGCCCCAGCGTCTCCGGCCTCGACCTTGTACAAGGTCGTCCTTGAAATCCCCGCGCGTTGCGCGACGACGGCGTTGCTCAACTTGCGTCGCTTGCGGGCAAGACGCAGCCGCTCTCCCAGTGCGGATAGGAGACGCTGCTCTTGAGGGAAGACGATGGGTGGCTTACGTGGCATGTTCGCTATTATGGTCTAT
>Ga0182738_1000657_pt1 | contig 46095 bp, 41 predicted proteins | sample eDN5th30CBELigMG_FD_128876 | JGI IMG/M metagenome (GOLD analysis project Ga0182738, IMG submission 128876) | Enriched Miracle-Growth compost microbial communities from Emeryville, California, USA - eDNA 5th pass 30_C BE-Lig MG (version 2)... ... | reverse complement strand
ATCCAGGCCAATCTCGACTTCGCCGACGAGGCCGACATGGTACGCAAGCTGCGCGTCGGTCTCGCCTTGCAGCCGGTGGTGACGGCGCTGTTCGCCAACTCGCCCTTCACGGAGGGAAAGCCGAACGGCCTTCTCTCATGGCGCTCGGAGATCTGGCTCGACACCGACGCCGACCGTACCGGCATGATGCCGTTCGCCTTCGAGGACGGCTTCGGCTTCGAGCGCTATGTCGACTGGGCGCTGGACGTGCCGATGTATTTCGTCAAGCGCGGCGACACCTATCACGACGTTGCCGGCCAGTCGTTCCGCGACCTGCTGAAGGGCGAGCTGCCGGGCCTGCCGGGCGAGATCGCGACGCTATCGGACTGGAACAACCATCTCACCACGCTGTTCCCCGACGTGCGGCTCAAGAAGTACATCGAGATGCGCGGCGCCGATGCCGGTCCGTGGCGGCCGCTCACCGCGTTGCCGGCGCTCTGGGTCGGCCTGCTCTACGACCAGCCCTCGCTCGATGCGGCATGGGAACTGGTCAAGGACTGGACGGCCGAGGAGCGGCAGGCGCTGCGCGACGGCGTGCCCCGCACCGCGCTCTCGACGCCGTTCCGCAACCACACGGTCCGCGATATCGCCCGCGAGATGGTGCAGATCGCCCGGCGCGGACTGGCAGCACGTGGCTATCTCAACAGCGACGGCCATGACGAGACGGTCTATCTGCAGCCGCTTGAGGAGATCGTCGCCAGTGGCCAGACCCTGGCCGAAAGGCTGCTTCACGAATGCCGCACGGAATGGAACGGCGACATCAGCGAAGTCTTCCGTCGCCACGCCTACTAGTTGCGCACAGGTGCGGATTGATCCTTCTCAAAGCGCGTGGGCGGAGTAGACTCTAGCCTCGCCAGCATCGAGAGAGCCAAGGGAGCGCATCATGGATATCAAGGACATCAGCGTCGTCGTCGATCTGGCCGGCGACCGGCCGGCCGCGCGCGCCGCGGCCGATCTCGCCAAGCGTCTCGGCGCCCACCTGACCGGCCTTTCGCTCGCCTATGACCCGATCGTGCCCGGCTATGCCGTGGCGCCCGTGCCGGCCGACTTCATGATCAGCGCCCGGAACCAGGCGATGAAGGAAGCCGAGACGGCGATCGACGCCTTCCACAAGATCGCCGCCGAAACCGGCATCGAGGGCGAGGCGCATCTGGTCGATGTCATGGCCGGCGGCGGTCTGGACGGCATCGTGCACGAAGTCCGCATGGCCGATCTCGTCATCATCGGCGAGGACGACCCGGACCACCCCGAGCCGGTGCGCGAAGCGCTGATCGAGGCCGTGCTGTTCAACGCCGGCGCGCCGCTGCTGATCGTGCCGCGCAAGGGCAAGACGACGATCGACCCGAGCCGCATCATGATCGCCTGGGACGGCACGATCACCGCCGCGCGCGCCGTGCGCGCCGCCATGCCCTTCCTGAAGATGGCCAAGCATGTCGAAGTGGTGCTGGTCGATGACGGCAAGAAGCTGCCGACCGGCGAACGGCTCTGCGGCCACCTGCTGCGCCATGGCGTGGAAAGCAGCATCCGCAAGGTGCCCAATCCCGGCAAGGACGTCGCCAAGGCCATTCGCCAGGCGGCGATCGACGCCGATGCCGGCATCATCATCATGGGCGCCTATGGCCACAGCCGCCTGCTGGAATGGATCCTCGGCGGCGCGACGCGCGGCATGCTGACCGGCCTCACCCTGCCGGTGCTGATGACGCACTGATCGCGGCCATCGACACGAACCGGTTGACGCGGACCGGCCGCCGCGCCGAACATGCCCTTGGGGCGGCGGGAGCACGATGATGAAGACATTCTACGATCTGATGCTGGAGGCCCAGCAGGGCGCCTTCGCCGCGACCATGGCCAAGGAGTTCGGCCTCTCCCAGGACCAGCAATCCAAGGCCTTCGAGGCCATGATGCCGGCCTTCTGGCTCGGCATGCGGCGCACCTCCGCCGATCCGTTCGGCGTCGCCGCCTTCTGGCAGCAGGTCGGCGCCGGCCAGTTCCAGTCCTATTTCGACAATCCGCTGGCGGCGATGACGCCGCGCGCCCAGGCCGATGGCAATGGCATCGTCGAGCGCATGTTCGGCTCGCCGGAAGTCGCCAAGGCGGTGGCACTGCAGGTCGAGGCATCCACCGGCATCGCGCATGACGTGATCCGGCGGATGATGCCGGTCATGGCCAACATGATGATGGGCGGGCTGCAACGGCAGACCGAAAGCTACGACAACCCGTTTCTCGCCATGATGCGCGACATGACGGGCGGCGGCGCTAGGCCGAAGGAGGCGGCGCAGAAGCGGCCAGACCTCCCCTTCGTCACGCTGATGGAGAGCTTCCTCGGCAAGGAGAAGGAGCCCGAACCGGAGCCCGGCCCGATGAGCAACGAGGAAGTGATCGACCGCCTGTTCGATGCCGGCAAGAGCATGCAGGACAATTATCGCAAGTCGATGGAGATGATCTTCGACCGCTTCGCGCCGACGACACCCCGGAAAGATTGACGCAGGGACAGCGCGGAAAGAAAAGGGCCCGCCACGAACGCGGCGGGCCAAGTACGGAACCGCCAGGGGATCTAGGGGTTCCGGCTGCGGCGGTATCGCAGGGCCTGAGCGACGATTTCGTCGCGATTCTCAGGCCTTGCGCTGATAGCGGGCGGACGAACCGTGCAATTCGCGGGCATGGACGAGGCGATCCTTCGCCTGCGCCTGGGTGGCATAGCGGCGCTCGAGCGAGCGCATGGCAAGCTGGATCGAGGCGTCCTCGTCGGCGCGCGTCGACAGCGCGGAATAGACATCGCCATGCGTCAGTCCGATATCGCTCAGCATGCGGGCGTCCCAATCGAGAAGGCGCGCGACGGAGCGACGATTTTTCCAGATGCGAACGCGCGTCACAAGTGCCGTCGCGACCTGGGCGGCGATCAGGACGATCGTGCGGCCACGCGACGGGCGAGCATGCGGTGTGAACGTTTCGAATGTGGTCATGTCAGCCTCCAGCGGCAGGCGTGGCGAAGTCCTTCGAATGCTTCTAAGGGGTTGTCCGGCACGCGTCTCGGGTACGCTTTGAAGATGCCCCGTCCCGATTGATCATTCCAACGAATGTTTCTAATATCAGCCATCGGAATTGATGATGCTTTTCGTCGGGGCCTGGAAGCAGGTTTGCCGGACGCCGGCCTCCCCTTCCAGCCGAAAGCGCGATGCTTCGTTCGAGGGCGAACCATCGGGACGGGCCCGGCAGAGCGAAATGGCGGCGGCATCCAGCGAGGGTAGTGCCATGGCATCGATGCTTGATCTCGACCAGTTGCGGACCTTCGTCGCAATCTCGGATTCCGGCAGCTTCACGCGCGCCGCCGAGACGGTGCACAAGACCCAGTCGGCCGTTTCGATGCAGATGCGCCGGCTGGAGGAGCGGATCGGCAAGCCGATCTTCGGCCGCGACGGCCGCAGCGCCAAGCTGACGGAAGACGGCGAGCGCCTGCTCGGCTATGCGCGGCGGATGGTGCGGTTGTCCGACGAGACGATGGCCGCCTTCGACGACGACGAGCTCTCGGGCCGCGTCCGCCTCGGCACGCCGGACGATTATGCCGACCGATTCCTGCCGGAGATCCTGGCGCGCTTCTCGCGCTCCAATCCGCGCGTCGAGGTGACGGTGGTGTGCGAGCCGACCGTGCAGTTGATCGAATGCCTGCGCGTCGGCGAACTGGATCTCGGCATCATCACCAACATCAAGGGCACGCCGATGACCGAGGTGGTCCGGCAGGAGCCGCTGCTCTGGGTCGTCTCGAACCACCACCAGCTCGAACAGGACGACGTGCTGCCGCTGGCGCTCGGCCGCGATACCTGCTGCTGGCGCAAGACGGCGATCGAGGCCCTGGCCCAGACCGGGCGGCGCTATCGCATCCTCTATTCCAGCAACAATTCGACCGCGCTCGCCGCCGCCGTGCTGGCCGGGCTCGCCATTTCGGTGCAGCCGGAATCGGCGCTGCGGCCCGGCATGCGGGTGCTCGGCGAGGCCGATGGCTTCCCCAAGCTCGCGCCCTGCGAGATCGGGCTGATCCGCGCCTGGAACAAGCCGACCACGCCCATCGTCGACGCCCTGGCCGAACATATCGTGTCGTCGCTCGACAACCTTTCCATGCAGATCGCCGCCGAATAGCGGCCCGGGACAGACCGATGCCGCCCAAACTGGTGCCCGAACTGGAGGTTTCGAACCTCGACGACTCGCTGCGCTTCTATATCGGGCTGGCGGGCTTCCGCATCCTCTATGGCCGCCCGGAGGAAGGCTTCGTGTTCCTCGATCGCGACGGCGTGCATCTGATGCTGGAGGAGGCGGAAGGCCCCGGTCGCCGCTTTCACAAGGCGGCGCTAGAGCGTCCCTTCGGGCGCGGCGTCAATTTCCAGATCGAGGTCGAGGATGTCGACACGCTCTGGGCCCGCATGCGCGACGCGGCGCCGATCACCCTGCCCTTCGAGGAACGCTGGTATCGGCGGGAAGACGAGGAACTCGGCCACCACCAGTTCGTCGTCGCCGACCCGGACGGCTATCTGCTGCGGTTCTTTACAAGCCTCGGCACGAGGCCGGTGGCGGGCTGAGAACTCTTGCTGGGCCGGCTGGGATTCGCCTCCTGCTGAAGCGATCTTCGCATAGCGCTCCCCTCCCAACATGCTGAGGAGCGCGTCCCCTCGCTCGCTTGCAGGAGAGGGACAGGGTAAGGGTCTTCCCTACCCGGCCAGAACCCGCGTCGCCGGGAAGGTCACGCGGATCAGCGTGCCCTGGCCGACCGCGCTGTCGATCTGGAAGGCGGCGCGGTTGGCCTCGACCAGCGCCTTGGTCAGCGGCAGGCCGAGACCGGTGCCGTCGCTGCGATGCTTGGCCGAAGTCGCGATCTGGCGGAACGGCATCAGCGCCGTCTCCACATCCTTTTCCGACATGCCGATGCCGGTATCGCGAATGCGCAGCGTCACCTCGCCCCGCTCCTCCAGCGCCGTCGAGACGATCACCTGGCCGCCGGCCAGCGTGAACTTGACGGCGTTCGAAACCAGGTTGAGCACGATCTGCCGGATCGAACGCGGATCGGCCACGATGCTCGGCACCTGGCTCGACAGGCTGGTGCGAATGATGATGCGCTCGCGATTGGCCTGCGGCTGCATCATCGCGACGCATTCCATGACGATCTCGTTCAACGCCACGGCCTCGAAATTCAGGTCGAGCTTGCCGGCCTCGATCTTGGAGAGATCGAGCAAATCGTTGAGCAGGCTCATCAGGTGCGCGCCCGAGACGTTGATGTCGCGCAGATATTCCTTGTAGCGCTCGGTGCCGATCGGGCCGAAGCGCTCCTCCATCATGACTTCCGAAAAACCGATGATGGCGTTGAGCGGCGTGCGGATCTCGTGGCTGACCTTGGCGAGGAAGTCCGACTTCTGCATCGAGGCCGTCTCGGCCGCGCGGCGGGCGTTGATCAGCTCTTCCTCGGCGTTCTTCCACTGCGTGATGTCGCGCAGCACCGCGCAGAATTTTCCGATCTCGCCGAGCCGGCCCATCGTCATGAACAGCGGAATGAGCCCGCCCTGCGGCACGCGGCCGATGACCTCGCGGCCATCATTGAGCACGCTGGCCACGCCGTTCTGTGCCAGGCCCTCGAGATAATCGAGCGCCGATTTCCGGCTTTCCTCGGCCAGCAGATGGGTGAAGGGCAGGCCCGCGACATGGGCGGAATCGACCCCGAACAGCGCCTCCGCGCTGCGGTTGATGCGCACGATGCAGCCATCGGCATCAACGACCGCGACGCCATCCGTGGCGGTATCGAGGATCGCTTCCAGCTCGGCGATCTTCTGTCCGGCGGCGGCGAGATCCTCGACCAGTTGGCGATCCGGCGACGGCGCCCGACCGACTGGGGGTTCCACACGCCCTGCAAGCACCGGCGCCGGCGCCTGGACGATTTCCACGACGGGTTCAGGCTCGGGCGCAGGCGTTACGTCGACTGTCGGCAACTCAGCGGCAAGCACGGCCGCGCTGTCGGGCTCGACAGCCGTTTCCGTTGCCTCGCCTTCCGGCATGTCGGCGGATCCGTCCTGCGGGACAGCCGGCGCGGAGGCATCGGCCGAAGCCGACGTCTGGTTCGATTGGGTATCCGTCTGGGTGACGTCCACGGGCGCAACCGGCGCGTCTTCCCTCGGCTCCGGCACGACGGTCGCCTCGACCTCGGGCAAAGGGGCGCCCTGCCCCTTGGCTTCCTCGGCGGGCGGGGTCTCCGCCACCGGCTTGGCGGAGTCCTCGACCTTGGCGCCGAGCGCCACGGCAATCCGGCGGAAGGCATCCTGCTCGGGCATGCTCAGCCGCTCGGCATCGGCTGGCAGGGTCGCGGCGCGCGGCAGGCGCACGACATTGGACGGCTCGGCGGCGGGCGGCCGCGTTGGCAGAACCACGACCGGCCTCGGCGCCGCGACGGGCGGCTCGCGGCGCAGTTCGACCGGGCGGATGACGCCAAAGCCGCGATAGCCCTCAAAGGCCCGATCGCGCGAAAAGGCGGGCAGCGCGGCGAGGTCGACCGAAACACGCAGGTCCAGGCCATCGACGGGCCAGTTCAGGGTCGCGCCGCTCCAAGTATCGCGCCGGGCGATCAGAGCGGCAATGGTGCCTTGCGGGTCCAGCCCGCGCTCCGCCGCGACGGCGGGCCAGGCGACGCCGACGATCCCCGCCGATCGAGGACCGACGACCGCGGCGAACTCCGGCGAAACGAAGCTGAAGCGGCTTTCGGAATCCATCTGGAAGACGAAGCGGACAGGGGTCGACGGCGCCTCGAACCGGAAGCCGGGCTGCGGCTCGACCGGCACAGCCTCGACGGCCTCGGCAGCGGCAGCCGGCTCGGGCTCCACAGGCGCGGCTTCCGGCACATCCGGCGTATCGGAAGGCGCGGCCGTTTCCGGCGAAACAGGGGTCGCGGCCCGCACAGGGGCCTCGACGGCGGGCGCGTCGCTGACCGCCTCGACGATATCGGCCATCGACTTCGGCGCGCGCTCGAGGGACGGGGCGGCGCTTTCGACGTCCAAGGACGGTTCGGCTTCCGCCTTCAGCGTTTCAACCGGGAGCGGCGTGACTGCCCTTTCCGGCTCCGGCTGGGCCGGCGCAAACGGCTCCTGCGGCGCGACGACAGGCTCGGCCGGCGCGGTCACGATCGCAACCGGCTCGAGAGCGGGAAGATCCGCCCGATTGGTCTCGACCTCTTCGCTCGCAGTCTCTTCCTCGGGCGACGGCGGCAATACGGTAGCCACCGGCTCCAGGCGGACCCGTTCCGCCGGGCCGACGACCAGGAGATGAAAAGACCGATCGTCCTGCTCGAAACGGGCGACACCGGCCGGACGGCGGACATCGTCGATGCGCAGCACACGCTTCAGCAACCGCGCATCGCCACGATCCATGCCGGCGACCAGCGCCTCGATGGCGCCCTCCGCCGCCGTCAGGGCATCGAGCCCGCCGGAGGCGGCAACTACCTCGCCGGAGGCATCCAGGATGGCGACCAGACAATCCTCGGCCGCCAGGGCATCGGCCAAGCGCTCGGCCCGCTCGCTCAGCGAGGACGCTTGTCCGCGCGGCGCATCGAGCGCGATGAGTACGGCACTGCTGTCGTCCGCCAGCACGATGCGCGTGCAACGGGCCGCCAGGCTCTGCAGCCTGCCGCCGGTCGCGAAACTGATGCGCTCCATGCGGGTCGCGCCCTTCGGCAGAGCGCGGGCAAAGCGGGCGATCTGGAGGGTCGAGGGGAAGGTGTCGGAGAAGCGGCGTTCCAGCAGCCGGTCGAGTTCGGCGACGCCGAAGAAATCGGCGCCGGCGGCATTCGCCCAGAGCACCCGTTTTCCATCCGCCGCCCAGACGAAGGTCGGGCGGGCAGACAGCAAGGCCGGTCCGACGGTCGGCAGGGCCGACAGGTCGAGATAGGCAAGATTGCGTGCACTCATATAGCTGCCACTTTTCCCGCCATTCCGGCGTACTCACTCTCACGCCTGGCGCAGCCGCGTGATTGAACGGGCCGCCTGCTCATCGTCCCGCCGATGAACAATCTTCTCCTCAAGAGCGTCAGTCCTTGAAGACAAGCTAATATAGGGCCTGCGCTGCCCGGTCCACGCCGCGGTCGCCGCAACCCCTTATCTCTTCCATCCTTTGGTTAATGTGTTGCTTGCGCTTTCCATCAAAGGCGATCCATGCCGCAAGCATTGCCCGTAAGCTCGCCTTGCGTCCCTTCCAGCAGGGACTATTGTTGTCTTGTCCTCAACATGGGAGATGGCGATGGCTGACAAGACGGCATTCGAAATTCCGGAGCAGATGCGGGCCCTTGCCGACAAGAGCGTCGACCAGGCCAAGAAGGCTTTCGACGATTTCATGGGCGCCACGGTCAAGGCGGTGGAGAAATCGGAAACATCGGCCAAGACCCTGCAGTCCGGCGCGCGCGACGTCAACCGCCAGGCGCTCGCTTTCCTGGAGGCCAATGTGGCCGCCTCCTTCGACTTCGCGCAGAAGCTGGTGCGTGCGCGCAGCATCGAGGAACTGGGCCAGATCCAGCAGGACTTCCTGAAGAAGCAAGTCGAGTCGGCACAGAGCCAGGGCAAGGATATGGCAGACACGATCGGCAAGGCCGCCAGCGAAGTGCAGCAGCAGACGAAGAAATAGGCAAGGAAATGGGCAGGATGGCGATGAAAGCGCCAGATTTTTTGCCCCTTCTGCCCGGCTGCCGGGCCGCACCGATGGATCTTCCCGGCTAAGCCGCTGGAATCACTTCGGAATTGTGCAATGCAACAAAATATTGCATTGCACAATGAATTGACGTAAGGTCGCGTCAAGTCGATCGGAGTTGCAATGGATCCGCAATCCTGGATCCGGGACCAAGCTCCGCGACGGCGATTGAGCCCGAAGGAGACTTTCAGTCCATGTCCGATACCGCCACCGCCCCCAAGAGCGCCAAGTCCGCCTCCAAGTCGAGCAAGGGTTTCGACGCCCCGTTTGAAGCGTTCAGCTTCGCGGTTCCCAATGTCGAGGTTCCCGCAGCCTTCCGCGAGATGGCCGACAAGGCTGTCGCCGGCTCGAAGGATGCCTATGCCAAGCTGAAGACGGCCGCCGAAGAGGCAAGCGAAGTGTTCGAGGACAGCTACGAGACCACCCGCAGCGGCTTCGTGGCTCTCGGCAACAAGTCGCTCGACAACGCCAAGACGCATTCGGACGCCACCTATGCGTTCGCCCGCGCCTTCATGGGCGTCAAGTCGTTCGCCGAAGCGGTCGAGTTGCAGGCTGCCTTTGCCCGCAAGCAGTTCGAGACGCTGACGGCGCAGACCCGTGACATGCAGGAATTCGCGCAGAAGTTCGCGACCGACGCGTCGCGGCCGGTCAAGCAGGGCGTCGAAAAGGCGCTGAAGGGGTTCCAGCCCGGCTGATTCCAGCTGGATCGGCGCCTTGCCGATCGCGGAATTCCGCCATAGATGAGGAACGGCCCGATCTTTTTCGGGCCGTTTCGCTATCAGCTCAAAGCTTCTGCGGATAAGTCGGATTCCGTGCTTGTAACCGGCGAACTTTGATTCTAGGTTCCGCTCGCTTTTGGCAGGCAGTTGTAGCTCAGTTGGTTAGAGCGTCGGATTGTGGCTCCGAAGGTCGGCGGTTCGAGCCCGCCCAACTGTACCAAAGCACCCATTGAAATCGTTGGATTTAGCTATCCCCTCCCTGGGGATCTTCCTGACTCGTTCGATTGGGAAGCTCCGAGGAGCCACCACGCGTCTCGCGAACGTCGAAGAGCGTCAGCGGTAGCGAACCATCTTCCGATCCGCTCCGAGGATTGAACAGGCCGCCGTTCCGACAGGTCCATCACGGCCCGCAGATGCACGACAGCTCGCGCTTGACGGCGGGCGCTACCATTTTTTGACAGAAGCCCCCGCATCGAGACTGCATCCAGCATCTGATCGGCCTGCGGTTTCTTGAGTTTGGCGTTCTCGTCCTCGAGTTGCTTCAGACGCTTGGCCTCGGACACGTCCATGCCGCCAAACCTGGCCTTCCAGTTGTAGCGGGTCGCTTCGGCGACACCCTGCTTGCGCGCCAGATCGGCGGTCTTCGCACCAGCCCCCTGCTCGCCCAGAACCGCGATGATCTGCTCTTCCGCAAGCCGTGCTCGCTTCATCCGGCCGTCCTTCAGAGGGCCGGACTCCGAATCCTCGTGGCGGAAAAATGCAGTCGTAGGTCAGTCAACCATCGCTCCTCTGTCGCCCACCATGGAACCCCCATGGCGGCGAGCCATTAGCCATCACAAACAACACGTGATCTGGAGCGCACCATGACTGACCGCCTCACCATGCAGGACCCGCGTAAACAATATCCAGCGCCCCCCTTTCCGGACCAACCCGACCAGCCCGCGCCAGGCCTTGCAGCGACAATGGACCCAAAGCCCGATCATGGCGAAGAAAGCTATCGTGGTTCGGGCAAACTCTTGGGTCGCAAGGCGCTGATCACCGGTGGCGATTCCGGGATTGGCCGAGCAGCCGCCATCGCCTACGCCCGCGAAGGCGCCGACGTCGCGATCGGCTACCTGCCGAGCGAGGAGGCCGACGCGAAGGAAGTCATCGCGCTTATCCAAGCCGAGGGTCGTACGGCTCTCGCCGTGCCGGGTGACGTGAAGGAAGAAGGCTTTTGCAAGGAGATGGTGGAGAGTGCGGTCAAAGCCTTAGGCGGCCTCGACATCCTTGTCATCAATGCTGCGCGCCAACAGTTTCGCGAGGACGTGTCGCAGGTCACCACCCAGGATTTCGACGCGACGCTCAAAACGAACCTCTATGCGCTGCACTGGATCGCCCAGGCAGCCACGCCGCACCTGCCGCCGGGCGCCGCGGTCATCACCACAGCCTCGATCCAGGCCTATGAGCCTTCGCCCATCCTGCTCGACTATGCTACCACCAAGGCCGGCATCGTCGCCTATACCAAAGCGCTCGCCAAGCAATTGATCGAAAAGGGCGTGCGCGCCAATGTCGTGGCGCCCGGCCCATTCTGGACCGTGCTGCAGCCGAGCGGTGGCCAGCCGGAGGACAAGGTGAAGAATTTCGGCAAGGACAGTGATTTCGGCCGGCCGGGACAGCCAGTCGAGCTGGCACCGATTTATGTGCTGCTGGCCAGCCAGGAAGCCAGTTACATCAACGGGGAGGTCTTTGGAGCGACCGGCGGAAAAGGCGTAGCCTGATGGCGGTACAACGCCATTGTCTATGGAATAGGGCTTGGGACTGTGAGGCCAATTCCGACATGTGGTCTTAAGCTTCTGTCGGGTCGTTCCCGCGCAATCCTCCACGTCGACACCAAGACATCGGACCGTATTCTCAAGCTTGGAGTGCCCGAGCAATATCTGGATCGCACGGATATTGCCTGTCGGCCTGTAGATCATCGATGCCTTCGCGCGGCGAAGCGAGTAATTCTGCTGCAATGAGTCGCCGGTGCACCATTCGCTGGGAAAACCAAAACGCACTTCACGTCGCCTCAGGCGACCAGACCACGCGCCACGCGGGTGGGGAGCGGCCAGCCGACTGCCCGCCCCAATACTTGGTATTGGCTTCAGAATCCTAGCATCGGGCGAACCGTGTCCGTTGTAGACGTAGTTGTAATCGAAAGGCCGCAGGCGTCACGAGCGCTTGCGCCGTTGCGCCTCGGCCAGCGCGCTCGCCGTCCAGATCGCATCGGTGATCTTCGTCGCGGACAGTTGAACCGGAACCGAGTGGATGACGTTGGAGGGCTGCATCGCCGCCTCGCCGACCTGCGCCATTTCTGTCGCCGTCACGTCCTGCAGACCGAGATCCGCCAGCGTCGTCGGCAGGCCGAGATCGATACAGAAATCGAGGGCTTCCTTCAGTTCCTCCGGCGAACGGTTTTCCAGAACCAGCAGGCAGATCACGCCAAAGGCGACTTTTTCGCCGTGGAAGAAGTGATGCGTCGGTTCGAGGACCGTGAGGGCGTCATGCACGCCATGCGCGGCGGAAACGCCGCAATTCTCGAAGCCCAGCCCGGAGAGAAGCGTGTTGGCCTCGATGATGTTCTCTACGGCCGTGGTGAGCCGGCCGGCCTTGGCGGCAGCGAAGGCGGCGCGGCCATCGCGCATCAGGACATCATGGCAGGACCGGGCTATGCCATAACCGGCAACGGTCGCCGCATAGCCGTCTCCGATATAGTTGCGCGAACGCGTTTCGATGTTGGAGCGCGCTTCGTAGAAGGTGGAGAGCGCGTCGCCCATGCCGGAAACGAGGAAACGCGCCGGCGCCTGCACGATCAGGGCGCTGTCGACCAGCACGACATCGGGGTTACGGCCACAGCGCACGACGCGGTCATAGACGCCATCTGGCGAATAGATGACGCCGATCGAACTGGTCGGAGAATCCGTCGAGGCGATCGTCGGCACGGTGATGATGCGAGCGTCGATATGAAAGGCCGTGATCTTGGCGGTATCCAGAGCCTTTCCGCCACCGATGCCGATCACGGCCCTGGCCCCTGCGGCTCGTCCGGCCGCGACGCAGCGTTCAATCTCGCTTTCCGACGATTCGCCGGCGAAGCGAACGAAATCGGCCTCCACGCCGGCTGCCGTCAGGCTGGCCTCGAGGGTCGGCCGCAGGCTGTCCCAGAAGAAGCCGTCCAGGACGACGAGCGCGGAATTACCCAGAGGCGCGGCATAGCGGCCGATATCCGCGATGACACCAGGGCCTTGGACATAGCGCAGCGGTCCCCCGTAGCCTCGTTGAGACATGGCGAATACTCCAGTTATTTCATTGATTTGAGATGATACGACGGCGCCGGACCGGAAGCGGGAGAGGGCTTCCGGCCCTATTGGCTGGCCGAAGAGTGGGCTTCCGACGTCAGCGCAGCGTCAGGCCGCCATCGACCGTGACGACTTCGCCGGTGGTGAAGGAGGCGGCGTCGCTGGCGAGATAGACCACCGAGCCGGCCAGTTCGTCGACGGTGCCGATGCGATCCATCACAGCCCCCTTGGCCCAGTGGTTGGCGACGACGTCGGGGTGCTCGCGCAGAACTTCCTCGGTCAGTTCGGTCATGATGTAGCCCGGCGCCAGCGCGTTCACCCGGATATTGTGCTCGGCCCATTCGGTGGCGAGGCACTTGGTCAGCATGTGGACCGCCGCCTTCGAGACATTATAGGCGGCGTGGCGGAACGGCCAGTTGACGATGCGGCCGGACATCGAGCCGATATTGATGATCGAGCCGCTCTTCTGCGCAATCATCATCTTGCCGATCGCCTGGCTGACGAGGAAGACGCCGTCGAGATTGACGTTCAGCGTCTGCCGCCACTGTTCCAGCGGATAGTCTTCGGCATGGCCCGGCAACACGATGCCGGCATTGTTGACGAGGATGTCGGCCCGGCCCCAGCGCGTCTCGATTTCCTGCGCCATGCGCTCGACATCGGCGGGAACCGAAACATCGGCCTGGATGGCGAAGCTGTCGCCGCCTTCGGCGTTCAACTCGTCGGCGAGGCTCTGCGCCAGATCGATCGACGAGCGTACGACGATGGCGACGTCGGCGCCCTGAGCCGCCAGGGCTTCGGTCAGAGCGCGGCCAATGCCGCGCGAACCGCCGGTGACGATTGCCTTGCGGCCGGTCAGGTCGAACAGGCGCGTGTAGTCCCGCTTCGCGGACATGGTTGGTTCCTCCAGAGGTCGTGTTTTTCGGTTGGGCGCCTTATGCGGCGGCTCTTCCATCCACGGTTGGCTGCGTCGCGTCCGGAACGGTCTCGCCGAGTTCCTTCAAGAGGTGCTCGCCGGTGCGCAGCGCCTGGGCTACGATCGTCAGCGAGGGGTTGAAGCCGGTCGAGGACGGCAGGAAGGAGGCGTCGACGACATAGAGATTGTCGACGTCCCAGACCTTGCAATTGGTGTCGAGAACGGAGGTCGCCGGATCGTTGCCGAAGCGGGCCGTTCCGCACTGATGCATCGCCACGGTGATATCCATCTTCTGCGTGATGATGATCGGATAGCCGAGCGAGCGCATGTGGCGGCTCCAGACCTTCACCAGTTCGCCATGCGATTTCAGATTGTTCTCAGTATAGGCGACGCGGATCTTGCCGTCGGGATCGACGCTGACGCGATTGTTGGGATCGGGGAGATCCTCCGACATCAGCCACCAATCGACGCTGCGTTCTGAGAACAGCGCCATCAGGGCTTCCGGCGCCCAGCGCAGGTTCGCCGTCAGCATCCCGGCCTGTAGCTTGCCGAGCCCCTGAACGTTGCCGAGTGGGTAGGGTCGTTCCTTGTTTGCGAGATAATAGTCGTTGATCGCCATCGACTTCTGGAAGGTGACGCGGTTCTTCTTGAACGGCGAAACGGCCATCATCGCCGTGTTGTTATGCGCCATGTAATTGCGGCCAAGCTGGTCTGACGTGTTGTTGCCGAGGCCGTTCGGGTGTTTCGCATTGGCCGAGCGCAGCAGCAGCGCCGAGGAGTTGATCGCGCCGGCGGACGAGATGAAGATCTTGCCCGCGACCGTGCGGACCTGACCCTCATGCTCCAGCTCAACGGAGACGACGCGCTTGCCCGATGGATCGGTGATCAGCCGCCGCACATAGCTCTCCGTGATGAGCGTCACGCCTCCCTTGGCAAGCGCCGGATCGACGAGCCGTACCTCGGCATCGCCCTTTGCGCCGATCTTGCAGGCGAAGCCATCGCAAGTCGCGCAACGGATGCATCTGCCGCCGGTGTGATAGTCGATCGCAATCGGCAGCGGGAACGGATGCAGGCCCTTCTCGCGCAGCTTCTTCTCGAAGAAGGCGATCTCGGGCTCGTGGCCGATGGCCGGAAAAGGCATGGGCCCACTTCGCGGCGGCTCGATCGGATCCAGGCCGGCCTGGCCATGCGTCCCCATCAGACGCTCTGCCTGGGCATAGTAGGGCTCGAACTCGGCATAGGAGACGGGCCAGGCCGGAGCGACGCCGGCCTCGTGCTGCAGGTCCTCGAAATCCTCCTTGCGGAAGCGCACGGTCGCGGCGCCAAAGAATTTCGAATTTCCGCCGACATAGTAATAGGTGCCGGGATTGAACAGCGCGCCGTTCTTGTCGCGCCATTGTTCCTTGGCCGCGTATTTGCGCTTGTGGAAGACGGCCTCGACGCTCCAGTTGTCCGGCTCGCGCGGCAGCCGGGTGCCGCGCTCGATCATCAGGATGTTGCGGCCGGGGGCTGCCAGCGTATTGGCCAATGCGCCGCCGCCGACACCGGCGCCGATGATGACGATGTCGTAGCTGTCTTTGAGATCGCTCATATCTTTCCTCTCCCTGGATGCCGGCTCTGGTTGGCGTGGTGACCGGCTTCCAAGTTCCTCCTCACATCACGGCGCCGACTTGCCAGGGCACGAATTCATTGTCCCCGTAGTCATGGATTTCGCTCAGGGTCTTCTCGCCCGAGGCGGCGGCCAGGATGATCTCGAAGATGCGCTGGCCGGCCGCTTCAGGGGGGCTATCGAGCATCAGAGTTCCTTGCGCTTGAAGAATTTGCCGTCCTCGTACATCGCGCTCATCACCGCGAAGGACGCATCGAGATGGATCTTCATCGCGAGTTCGGCCTGATCGGCGTTTCGCCGCTCCAGCGCGCGGACGATGGCGGCGTGCTGCTCGGTCACCTCGGCAAGATGGCCGGGTACCGGCGCACTCAGCTGGCGCATCCGGTCGAGATGCGCCTTGACCAGATTGATGAATTTCCACATCCGCGGGTAACGGCTGATTTCGGCGATGGCAGAGTGGAAGGCGTCATCGACGACGATGTAGTCGTTCAATGCGCCGCGCCGCAGAATGTCGCGCATCTCGGCGATCAGCGCATCGAGGCGCGCGATCTGCGGATCGCTGACGAACTGGGTCGCCCGGCGGATGCTCTCGATTTCCAGGGCGCGGCGGATGACGAAGCCTTCCTCCGCCACCTCGTAGGAGATCTTGCTGACATAGGTTCCCGAATGCGGAAACACGTCGACGAGGTCTTCATCAACGAGCCGCTTCAGCGCTTCTCGCACCGGCGTCCGCGAGACGCCGAACTGCGCGCAGAGCTCCTTTTCCGAGATCGCGGCACCGGGAACCATCGCCAGGCGAACGATGGCCTCGCGCAGCAACCCATATATCTGCTCAGCCTTCTGGATCGGTCGGTCGCTGGACTCTTTTGGCAGATTCAAAGGGATTTTCCCAAAATTTGTTGGTTTTCCCTGATATTTCAGGGGGTGTTGACATCGCCGAATTAGTCTGACTTCAATAACTCATATATCGGTTGGCGAAGCAAGGGCGTTTTCGCGACGGCATGGAGAGAGGGCTGGAAAGCACTCCCCCTGCCGCAGGACATCATCTGCCCGGTTTCGACAAAGGCCGAAATGACGGAGGAAACACGAAACAGACCGGCATAGAGCCGGGCTGCAGGATGCGTCGTGCCCACGGACAGGCGCACCCAAATCCCAGCATGAGGCAGTACCGGACGCGGCTCGCATGAGCTGCGAAAGCACCTGCTTGTCCAGAATTCCAGCACCCGAAAGCACCTCCGCGATGGCCCTGATTACCTATCTGACCCGTATCGAGTTCGACGAAGGCGCGGCGGCGAAACTTCCGGCTATTCTGGAAGGGCTCAAGGTTGCGCGTCCGCTGATCGTGACCGATCGCGGTCTGGTTGCGAGCGGACTGGTCGACCGGGTTCTCGCGCTCTTCCCGGCACGTCCGGCAGTCTTTCAGGAAACGCCGGCGAACCCCACCGAAACGGCGGTGCTTGCCGCTGCCGATCTCTATCGCGAAGCGGGCTGCGACGGCATTGTCGGCCTTGGCGGCGGATCGTCGATCGATCTCGCCAAGGCAGTCCGGCTGCTATCCGGCCATGAAGGCCCACTCGCGCAATATACCGCCGTCGAAGGCGGCGCTGCGAAGATCCACGGCAATATCTGTCCGATGGTGGCCGTTCCCACCACCTCGGGCACCGGCTCCGAGGTTGGCCGTGCCGCTGTCATCATCACCGCCGAGGGCCGCAAGCTCGGCATCGTCAGCCCGCACATGCTGCCCTCGGTGGCGCTCTGCGATCCCGAGCTGACCTATGGCCTGCCACCTTATCTGACGGCGGCGACCGGCATGGATGCGTTGTCGCACTGTCTCGAAACCTACATGGCGCCGTCGATCAATCCGCCGGCCGATGCCATCGCGATCGATGGTCTCAAGCGCGGCATTGTCGCGATCCGCCAAGCCGTCGCCGATGGCTCCGACCGCAATGCGCGTTGGCAAATGATGATGTGCGCGCTGGAAGGCGCGATGGCCTTCCAGAAGGGCCTCGGCGCCGTCCACGCGCTGACGCATCCACTCGGCGCGGTGCGCGAGCTGAACCTCCATCACGGTACGCTCAACGCCGTGCTGACCCCCGCCGTCCTGCGCTTCAACCGTGACGTGATCGGCGCGAAGTGGGACGTGCTGGCGGAAATCCTCGGCGGCGAACCGGATGTCGTGATGGCGGAGCTGTCGGCCTCGATCGGCCTGCCGTCCGGTCTCGATGCGATGGGCGTGACCGAAGCGATGATGGAGCGCGTCGCCGGCGAAGCGCTCAAGGACCATTGCCACGGCACCAACCCGCGGATCGCCAGCCGCGAGGAATATCTCGAACTGCTGCACCAGTCGCGCTGAACGGCCGGTGGTCGGAACTGCGGAACCAGCCCGGAGAGGCTGATTTCGATCTCAATCCCTGGGAGGAAGACACCATGACGACATCTGAAGACGACAACAGCCCGCAGGCCGCCCGCCTGCGCCTCTCCCGCCGCGGCTTCCTGAGCGGCGCCGCCGCCCTGACCGTTGCGGCAGCACTCGCACGCCCGGGCCGCGCCTTTGCCCAGGACGCACAGTTCTGTGCCTCGCTCGGCTGGACCGTCTGGGAATCCGGCCGCCACATCGTCAACGGCTACCAGGACGCGATCAACCGCCTGGGCGGCACCCTGACCATCGCCGACGCCAATTACGACGTGAAGAAGCAGGCCGATCAGATCGCTGCCTTCGTGGCGTCGAAGCCGGCCGCGATCTTCATTACCCCGGCCGACGCCGCCGCGATCGCCCCGGCCGTACAGGCAGCGGTTGCTTCCGGCGTGCCGATTTTCTGCGGCGACAGCTACGTGCCGAACACCACCGTCACCTCCACGGCGATGTCGAACAATTTCGGCCTCGGTGCTTATGGCGCGCAGTACATCGTCGATCGCCTGAAGGGCAAGGGCAAGGTCGCCCTGGTCAGCCTGCCTTCGAATGAATCGTGGGACCAGCGTACGCTGGGTGCCAAGTCGGTCTTCGCGCGCTATCCGGATATCGAGGTCGTCTACGAGATCGCCTTCGCGCTCGGTGGAACCACGACGCCTCGCCAGGTCGTGGACAATATCCTGACCGCCAACGCGGAACTGGATGCGATCTGGTGTGCCTGGGATGGCGCGGCGTCGGAAGGCACGCTCGCTATCAAGGCGGCAGGCCGCGACACCTTCATCACCGGCATCGACGGCGGCCAGCAGTCGTTCGAGTACATCCAGGCGGGCTCGCCATTCGCGCTGACCATGGCGCAGAGCTTCTACGAGATGGCCTACATGAACGCGTTCTACGCTCATGAAGTGATTGCGGGACGCAAGGCACCGCGCTTCGTCATCACGCCGTCCTACGCCGTCACGCAGGAGAGCCTCGCCGACATCGAGATCCCGGACAATTATGACCAGCCCGGCGAAGCCGCCAAACTCGGCTGGGTGCGAGCCCTCTGATCTATCGGCGCGGCGGCTTGCTGCCGCCGCGCCCCTATTCTTCGAAGAGGGCGATACATGGCGAGAGTTTTGAGGATGCTCGGCATCCATAAGCGCTTCGGGCCGGTGAAGGCGCTGGGCGGAGTCGATTTCGAGCTGGAGGCCGGCGAGATCCACGCGCTTCTCGGCGTCAACGGAGCCGGCAAATCGACGCTGATCAAGATCCTATCGGGCGTCTACACGCATGATGAAGGCACGATCGAGATCGACGGCCAGCCGGTCGAATTGGGTTCCCCGCGTGCGGCGATCGAAGCCGGCGTCGCGACCGTCCAGCAGCATCCCGAGTTGGTTCCCGACTGCACCGGGATCGAGAACATCTTTCTCGGCCATGAAGGCCGCAAGCCCGGCCTCTTCGCTCGCATTGACCGCACGGCCATGCGCGCCACGGCGCAGAAGCTGCTGCAGCGCTTTCCAATCGAGATCGACCTTGGGGCGCGGATCGGCGACATGCCGGCGGTCGATCGCGAAATCGTCGCGATCCTGCACGCGCTGCGCAATGAGAACGCCCGTATCCTTATCCTCGACGAGCCGACTTCAACGCTGACCGAGCGCGAGAAGGCGTCGCTTTTTCAGTTGATGCGCTCCCTGCGCGCCGCCGGCATCGCCATCATCTACATCACGCACCGGCTGGAGGAGGTCTTCGAGATCGCCGACCGCTTCACTGTTTTCCGGGGCGGGCGCAATGTTGCGACCTTCACCTCGCAGGAAGCGACCGAACGCGGCGTCTCGATCCCCGAACTGCTGCTGGACGAGAAGGCCGGCGACCTGTTTCCGGAGCGCGACGGCAAGGCGGTGGGCGATGTCCTGCTGGCAGCACGGGGTCTGGGCCGCAGCGGCCTGTTCTCCGGCGTCGATTTCGAACTGCGGCGCGGCGAAATCCTCGGCATTTTCGGTCTCGTCGGTTCGGGTGTCGATGAGCTTTCCAAGACCCTGTTCGGGGCGATCCGTCCCGATGAAGGCACGATGCAGGTGAAGGGCAAGGAGGTTCGCTTCCGCGGTCCCCACGATGCGCTCAAGGCCGGTATCTTCCTGGTGCCGGGCGACCGCCGCACCGAGGGGCTGGCGATGACGCAGGACGTGGTGTTCAACACCACCGTTGCCCATCTCGGCCGTGCGTCGCGCCTGGGCGGCCTGCTGAAATTCGGGCGCAACCGCCTTGATACCGAGGCGCTCGCCCGCGACGTCGGCCTGCAGCCCTTCGAACTCGACCGGCCCGTCAGCGCCTTTTCCGGCGGCAACCAGCAGAAGATCGTCATCGCCAAGGGCCTGTTCCGCGCTTCAGACATCTACATCTTCGTCGAGCCAACCGTTGGCGTCGATATCGGCGCCCGCGCCAAGCTTTACACGCTGATACGCGAGCTCTCGCGCCGGGCCGGCGTCATCGTCATGTCGTCCGATTGCGACGAGGTGCATGGCCTCGCCGACCGGGTGATGGCGCTCTACAAGGGGCGCCCCGTCGAGACAGGCGGCTGGAACGCGAGCCGCGATCAACTTCTCTCCGCCGGCATCATGGGAGCGCGCGCCGCATGAAACCGCTCGCAAAGAATCCGATCATCCTTCGCATCCTCGCCTTCGTCGTCCTGCTGGCCGTGGTGGCGGCAATCTTCCAGAGCCTTACGCCGGCCTATCTTTCCGGCAACAACATCCACGCTTTGCTGCGCCATATGGCGGTGCAGGGACTGGCCGCGCTGGGGCTGACCTTCGTGATCGTCGTGCGCCAGTTCGACTTGTCGTTTCCGGGCGTCGCCTCGCTCGGAGCCATGACGCTCGGATGGCTGATCGCCAGCAAGTTCGGCGTCGGCGTCGGCATTGGCGGCGCGGTCGCGGTCGGCCTCGCCTGCGGCCTCGTGAACGGTATCGCAGTAGCCTATCTCCGCCTCCCCGACATCGTTGCCACCATCGCCACCGGCGGCGTCGCGGTCGGCCTCTCCTATTTCTATTCGAATGGCGCCTCGATCTCGAAAAACTTCTTCATGTCGGGAATTCTCGACCTGAACGATGCCAAGTATTTCGGCCTCGATGCGCCGGTGGCGATCCTCGCGCTGACGGCCGCCATCGCGGCGCTGGTGCTGCATGGTTCGCGCTTCGGCCGCGCGTTTTACGCGACGGGCGAGAACCGGGTGTCAGCCGTCTATTCCGGGATCCGGGTCAAGGCCTATGTGCTGGCCGCCTTTGCGATCTGCGGCGCGCTGTCCTGCCTTGCCATCACGCTGCTGGTCGCTTCGTCGGGGGCGGCCAATGTCACCGCCGGCAGCCAGTTGCTGATGCCGGCCTATGCCGCCGTCTATCTGGGCGCAGCGCTGTTCGGCGCAGCCTCTGTACCGGCCACCATTGCCGGCACGCTGCTAATGTCGGCCATGCTGAACGGCTTCACCCTGATGGCCGTGCCGTATTTCTACTCCGACGCGATCGTTTCGACCGTGTTGATTGTCGCCATCGCTGCCTTCGATCCAAAGGTGAGCGCGGCTCTCAAGCGCCTGCGCCCGGCCCGTCAGGCGAAGCCCCTGCGGTCCCCATCCCTGCGCGAGGTACGGTCATGAGCGCCGTCATGTCCTCCGCTGCGTCCCGGCCGCCGCGCGGCGGATTCGATGCGCGGCGCTTCCTGGTTCGCTATGGGCTGTTCTTCCTGCTGGTCGCGCTCGTCGCCGCCTTTTCCTGGATGCGCCCGAGCTTCGCCAGCGCCGCCAATATCAACGACATCCTGCGGACGGCCTCGATCTCGGCGATCATGTTCCTGGGCCTGACCTGGATCATCGCCGCCGGCGAGATCGACGTCTCGTTCATGTCGGTGGCGGCGCTCGGCACGATGATCGTCGCGGGGCTCATCCAGATGGGCGCGGGTTGGCCGCTGGCTTCGGCCGTGGCGGTACTCTTCGGCCTCCTCTTCGGCTGCCTCAACGGGCTGCTGGTCGCGGTCATGCGTCTTCCGGCGCTGGTGATCACCATCGCGACCGGAGGCCTCGCCGGCTCGATCGCCGCGGCGATCGGCAAGGGCACCTCGATCCCGTTTGACTCGGTCGGCTTCGTCGGCATCGTGCTCAATGCCAATGTCGGCATCGTGCCGGTGCTGGCAATCCTCGTCGTCGCTCTCTACGGGATCGCCCTGGTGCTCCAGGACCGCACGACGTTCGGACATTACATCTATGCGGTGGAGCAGAACCGGAACGCGGTGGTCGAGGCCGGTGTTCCGGCCGGCCGCCTGCTCTTTCTTCTCTATTGTCTGTCCGGCGTTCTGTCCGCGGTCGCCGGCGTCATTCTTGCCGCCGACCTCTCCTCCGGACAGCCCTATATCGGTTCGTCCTATTTCATCGACGGCCTGACGGCGGTGCTCCTGGGCGGCATGGCCCTGAAGATGGGCAAGCCTAACGTCATGGGAACGCTCGTCGGCGTCCTGCTTCTCGCATCTCTCCTCAGCGGCGCCGCATTGCTCGGCTGGACGGATTCGCAGCGCCAGATCGTCAGGGCCGCGCTCCTGATCACGGGCGTGGCGCTCGTGGTCTGGACCCGCCGCAAGACCCGCGCTCACCTTTGAACGGCGACGAGCGAACTTCAAACCCATTGATGCATTCCGGCTATTGAAAGAGTTCTGATGCTGAAATCTATCGATCCGTTGCCGAACGGCACTCTTCTCGCGCCGCGCGACGATAGGGGCCATGGCAACGAGATCGTCATCACCGGCGCCAGTTTTGGCGCCGGCAACGTCGCCACCCGGCTGGTCGATCTGCCAGGCACTGCGGCGACGGGGTTGCTCGATGCCATTCCGACGGTCTTCCCGCTCTACGATTTCGTCGAGAAGCCCATCTATGACGCTTTCCAGGCCAGCGCGGACCCTGCCGAAGGCAGGTCGAACGGCATCGAGATTATGGCCCCGGCGACATTCGTCGAGCGAATGCGCGATGCCTATGCCGTCATCGCGAGCGGCGAGCGCCGCTTGTAAGACCGCGCCCTGCTGCGCGAGGGTTTGCTTCGTCTCTGAAGTCTGAAGGGGCCGAACGAGACAGAGCGACTGTTCTTCTATCTCCATCCAGGAAAGCGCCTGCCATGCTCGATAGTCATCAGCACTTCTGGAAGATCGCTCGTGGCGATTATGCTTGGATGGGGCCGCATGTAGCCCCCTTGCTGCGTGATTTCCTGCCCGATGATCTGCGGCCACTGATGGCGCAAACCGGGATCACGCGGACCATCGTCGTGCAGGCGGCCGAGACAGAAGCAGAGACCGATTTCCTATTGGATCTGGCGGAGAATACGGACTTTATCGCGGGCGTTGTTGGTTGGCTCGACATGGATGACGCAGCCTTTCCCGAGCGGCTGGCGCACTATCGGACCAATCCCTATTTCGTTGGTCTACGCCCCATGCTGCAGGAGTTGGAGGATGACGACTTCATCCTGCGCCCGCGAGTCCTGAAGCATCTGCAGAACATCGCCGAAGCAGGGCTCGCTTTCGACATCCTTGCCTTCACACGGCACTTGCCGCATGTGGCCAAGGCACTGGCGGCGACACCGGGGCTGCGTGCCGTCGTCAATCACATCGCTAAACCGGAGATCTCAGCGGGAAATCTGGATCCGTGGCGCGAGCGTATTGCCGAGATTGCGGCGTTTCCGAACGTCTCTTGCAAGGTCTCCGGTATGGTTACGGAGGCCTCGCCAGATGGTTGGACGTTGGATCAGTTGCGCCCCTATGTTGATCACGTCGCAAGTATCTTCGGTCCGGAGCGGCTGATGTTCGGCAGCGACTGGCCGGTAGCGACGCTCGTCGCCAGCTATGACGAGGTCTACGACACTGCCCGGGCGCTTCTCAGCAGACATTTCGGCCTCACGGAGATGGCGGATATTTTTGAGAATAACGCTGTTGCCTTCTATCACGTCGACAGAGACTCTATTGTGCGCTGATCTACCGTAACTAGGGGACAGTCAACTCGCCGTCGCGAGCCGCGAAATCCAGGGATGCGCATGCCCCGGAATCCCGCCCCAGCAAGGTGCCCTCGGTTGGGGACATGAAATCCTCCCTAGAAGTGGCATGCCCGGCAGCTTCTGCCGGGCATGCCTTGGTTCACCAGGCGGTGAAGCCGCCGTCCACGGTGACGTTCGAACCGGTCATGTAGGACGAGGCGTCCGAGGCCAGGAAGCGGATGACGCCGTTATACTCGTCGATCTCCGCCTGGCGGTTCATCGGCACGCGTTCGAGGAACGCCTCGATGAACTCCTTGTCGAAGTTCGCCGTCTTGACGCCGCCGAACGAGATCAGGTTCACGCGAACCTTCTTCTGCGCCCAGTAGGTGCCGAGATAGCGCGTCATGTTGACGAGGCCGGACTTGGAGGCCGCGTAGGAGATGGCCTTGATGAACGGCACGCCGTCGCGCATTTCGCGATAGGCGTAGAGTGCCTGATTGGGCGAGACCAGGCCGTAGATCGAGCCGACATTGATGATCGAGCCACGGCCGGCCTCGGCCATGCGGCTGCCGACGACCTGGCTGGTCAGCATGACGCCGGTCAAGTTGGTGTCGATGATCTCGTCCCAGTACTTCTGGGGATAGTTCTCGAAAGGCGCGTTCTGCTCGGCCGAGCCGTTGGGCTTGGAATCGATCCCGGCATTGTTGACCAGGATATGCGGCACGCCCCAGTCGGCGATGAGCTTTTCGGTCGCTGCCTCCAGTTCTTCCTTGCTGGTCACGCTGGCTTCATAGACGTTGATATTGCCGCTGACGCCGGGGAATTTTTCCTCGATCTGCTGGCGGCTGAAGGGCCGGCGCGAGAAGATCGCCACCTTGGCACCGGCTTCCGCCAGGGACTTGGAAAACTGCGTGCCAAGCTGGCCGAGACCGCCGGTGACGACCGCGACGCGGCCCTCGACGCTGAAGAGATCCGTCATTCATTCCACTCCAAAAATCGCGGTTCAGGCGCCCTTGGCGGCGCTGTCGATGGCTTCGCGCGCGCGCTGGTAGCCCTGGTTGAGGAACATCACGTCATTGCCCATGATGATCATGTCGACGCCCTTCTTCTGCAGGGCCGTGACGCTCTCGGCGACCGGGGGAATGCAGGGCGCCATCACCTTGATGCCGCGCGCATGCGCCTTCTCGATCAGCTCGGAAAGCTTCTCGTCGACCTCGGCGTTCTTCATCGAGTAATCGATCGGGATCTGGCGCGAAATCGAGTAGTCGGCCGGGCCGAAATTGACGACGTCGATGCCTTCGACCTCCAGGATCTCGTCGATGTTGTCGAAGAACTCGAAGCTCTCGGCCATCGGGATGACGAGCTTGGTGGCGTTCTCGTGCTCCATATATTTGGACCACTGGAAGCCAGGCCCCGCATAGCCGGCCGCGCGGCAACCGGCATCGCCGCCGCGGCGACCGATCGGCATGAACTTGGCGGCGCTGACACAGGCGCGCGCCTCTTCGGCCGTCTTCACATAGGGCACGATCACGCCCGTCGCGCCCATTTCGAGCGACTTGCGGATGTCCCACTGGTTGACGCCGCGCACGCGGACCAGCGGCGCGATGCCCGCCAGCAGCGACGCCATCACCAGCTTTTCCATGTCGCGGTCGACATTGGTCGGGGTGTGCTCGGCATCGATGAAGGCGAAGTCGAGGCCCCAGTTCCCGGCAATCTCGATCGGGGTCGTGGAACCGGAATAGAAGGTCGAGCCGAAGACGGATTCGCCGCGCTTCATCTTCTCTAGGAGGGTGTGGTTCTCAGGTACGGCCAATTGATGCTCCTCTGGCGGCGTTGGTTATTTCAAATCAGGCGCAATGAAGCTCTTGAGCTCGGGCGTCTGCGGATATGTGAAAATCTGTTCGGAAGGGCCCTGCTCCCAGACCCGGCCTTCATTCATGAACACGGTGTGGGTGGCGACGCGGCGGGCGAAGCCCATCTCGTGCGTGACGAGAACCATGGTCATGCCGGCCTTCGCGAGCTCGGCGATGGTCTTGAGCACCTCGCCGGTCAGCTCGGGATCGAGCGCCGAGGTGACCTCGTCGAACAGCATGACCTTGGGCTTCATGGCGAGCGAACGGGCGATCGCGACGCGCTGCTGCTGCCCGCCGGATAACTGGTCCGGATAGGCATGCGCCTTGTCGGAAAGGCCGACCCGGCTGAGCACGTCCTCGACCAGGCCCGCCATCGCGCTGGCCGGCAGCTTGCGGACCACGCGCGGCGCCAGGGTGATGTTGTCGGAGACGCTCAGATGCGGAAACAGGTTGTAGCTCTGGAACACCATGCCGACCTCCTTGCGCAGCTCGCGCAAGGCCGGCTTCGCATCGGACACCTTGTGTCCCGCAACCTCGATCAAGCCGGACTCGAAGGGCTCGAGCCCGTTGATGCAGCGCAGCATGGTGCTCTTGCCGGAGCCGGACCGTCCGATGACGGCGACCACATCGCCCTGTTCGACGCTGAGATCGATACCCTTGAGGACCGGCATGGCTCCATAGGATTTCTTGAGGTTTTCAATGCGCAGCGCCGGCACTTTTTCTCTCCTTGAGCTTTTCGCTCCACCACGACAGGGGGAAGCACACGACGAAGTACATCGCGGCGACGGTCATGAAGACGTGGAAGGGCTGGAAGGTCACGTTGTTGAGCAGCTGCCCCGCCCTCGTCAGTTCGACGAAGCCGATCAGCGCGGTGACGGACGTATTCTTGACGATCTGGACCATGAACCCGACCGTCGGCCCCAGCGCGATGCGCAGGGCCTGGGGCAGGATGACGTAGCGCAGTTTCTGCGGCCCGCTCAGGGCCAGCGCGTCCGCCGCCTCCCACTGTGTCCGCGGGATGGATTCGATGCAGCCGCGCCAGATATCGGCGAGGAACGCGGTGGCATAGATGGTGAGCGATATCACCGCCGCGGCGAAGGGCGGGAAGTAGAGGCCGAGAAAGCTCAGCCCGTAGAAGCAGAGGAACAGCAGGATCAGCAGGGGGGTCGCCTGCACCAGCTGGATATAGCTGGCGATGATGAACCGCAGCCAGCGCGGCCCCAGCGAGCGCCCCACGGCGAAGATCAGTCCCAGCACGCCGCCGGAAATGAAGGTCATGATCGACAGGCCGACCGTCCAGAGCAGGCCCATCATGAGGAACTGGACGCTCTGCCAACCAAAGGACTGGATCATCGGTCGGCCTTTCCAGGAACGAGCATCATGCCGGCGGCGGCATCGCCGGTATGGACGCGACGGCGGAAGAGCCAGAGCCCGATCGCCCAGTAGAGCAGGCGGAAGGCAAAGGTCATGGCGATGTAGAGGATCGCCACGAGGATGAAGGTCTCAAGGCTCCGGAAGGTCTGGGATTCGATCATCGAACCGGCCAGGGTCAGGTCGGTCGCCGAAATCGCCGAGACGAGCGAGGTGCCTAGCAGCGTCAGGGTGAGCTGGCCCGTCAGCGCCGGATAGATGATGCGCAGGGCCGGCACGATCACGACGTAACGCATCACCTGGAAGCGCGACATGCCGAGCGCCAGGCCGGCCTCGATCTGGGTCTTGGGAATGGCCAGCAGTCCGGCCCGGAATATCTCGGTCGAATAGGCGCCGAGATTGAGCGAGATCGCGATGACGGCGGCCATATTGGCGCTGAGCCGCAGCCCGGCAAAGGGCAGCGCGAAGAACAGCAGGAAGAGCTGCACGAGCAGGGGCGTGTTGCGGAACGCCTCGACATAGATCGAGCCGGCGATATTGGCCCAGCGCGGTCCGTTCACCCGGACGAGCGCCACGCTCAAACCAATGGCGAGGCCGATCGCGATGGATTGGCCGGACAGGACCAGCGTATCCAAGGCGCCATCCAGCAGTTCGGGAAGCCGGCTCATCACCGGCCCGAAGGTCATTTCGTAGGCCAATTGAAGTCTCCGAGATCCCTGGCAGATCCTGGCTGGACCGGCGATCCGGTCGCCGGCCCAGCCTTCCCCTTCGGGGTGGGGATGCGATCAGAACGTGGGAAGCTTGCCGCCGGGGATCGGAATGCCGATCCACTTCTCGTGCAGGGCGCCGAGATTGCCGGTCACTTCCTGGTAGTAGATGAAGTTGTTCAGCCACTGGTGCAGTTCGGTCGCGTCCTTGCGGACGGCCATCGACCAATAGAGCGTGAAGATCGGCAGATCCGACTTCACTTCGAGATTGCTCAGATTCTGCTTCTTAATGACGTCATTGGCCACAGCCGCCACGGCGGCGGTTGCGTCCACCTGACCCGAGATCAGCGCCTGCATGGCCAGCGCATCATCATCGAAGCGCACGACTTCCACGCCCTTGATGCCATAGCCGGAGACGGCGATGTCCTGGGTGGAGCCCTTCGGCACCGAAATGCGCTTGCCGGCGAGATCCTCGAGCGAGGTGATCTTCGTATCCTTGCCCGCCACGAAGCGCATTTCATAGGCGCCGTACGGGTTGGTCATCAGGAAGGTCTTGGCGCGGGCGGGCGTCGCCGTCATCTGGGCGATCAACATGTCGACGCGGCCGGATTCGAGAGCGGCGGCGCGCGAGGCGTTGTTGACCGGCACGATCTCGACTTCGACTTCGAGGGCCTCGGCGACCTGGCGGGCCAGGTCCACGATGAAGCCGTCGGTCTTGCCGCTCGCATCGATCGTATCGTAGGGCGGGATGCCGGTCAGCACGCCGATGGCGATCCGCCCCTTGGCGCTGATGTCGGCGGTCGTCTGCGCCATCGCCGTTCCGGCGAGCGCCGCGGACAGCGCCACGGCGGCCACGGCGCCGCGGATGAAGTTCCCAATCATTGCATTTCCTCCCTTGAACGCGCCGGCGGATTTTCCGCTCTCGACGCCTGTCTCCGTTGCCGAACCGGCACTCCTCTACCGGCCAGGTGTGCAAAAGCGGCCCGAAAGGCCGGCAATGCATCGCTTGATGGATCCAACACTTGACATATGACTTGTGACATAAGTAGATGTCAAGCAGCGTTATGGTGGCGTATTCGAGAGGGGACAACCGATGAAGAGGCCTGAGGCCGATGCAGGAACTCGACCCGTTCGCCTGACGATGGACTGGAGTTCCACGCCATGAAACCCGTTGCTCCTCGCAGCCGAGACAAGCTGCACCTCTCCGTCGCCGGCGATTTCGAAGCCAGGATCCTCTCGGGCGCCCTGAGCATTGGCGAGCCGCTTCCTTCGGAGGCCGACATCGCGCGCGACTACGCCGTCTCGACGCGATCGGTGCGCGAGGCGATGCAGATCCTGGAGACAAAGGGGCTGGTGAAGCGGCGCCATGGCGGACGCACCACGGTAGTGCGCGATGACGTCACGCAGTTTCTCGGCACGCTGACGGTAACCGTGCGCCAGCTCTTCTCCACCGATGCCGAGTATCTCGTACAACTGATGGCCGTGCGCCGGATGATCGAGACGGAAGTCGTGGACCTGCTGACCTCGGGCGGCGGCGCCATGAACGCCGATGTCGGCGCAGCCCTCGAGGCGATGCGCACGGCACGCGACACCGCCGACTTCTCCGGCTTCGTCGATGCCGACGCGGCTTTCCACCTGGCCTTGGTCCATTCGGCCGGCAACCAGATTCTGACGGTCTTCTACGACAATCTGTACGGCCTGATCACCGAGGTGATCCGGATCACCAGCCGCGTGCCGACGAAATCGCTCGAGGCCGCCTGGGCCGAGCATGCCGACATCTATGCCCGCATCGAAAGCCGCGATGGCGAAGGCGCCAAAGCGCTGATGCGCAACCAGATCGACAATAGCGCCGCCTATCTCCGCGTCGCGATCGAAAAAGCCAAAGCAGCCAAGGACAAGAGCGATGACTAAGTTCGACTATGCCGACACCGACTGGGCCGCCATCGAGCGCCTCAAGACGTGGTATTCCGGCGATGTCCATGACAGCATGGAAAGCTTGGGCCTCTGGGGCCATCTCGACGGCATCTCGCTCCTGGGCGCCTTGGAGCCAGGCCAGGTCGTCTGCGGCCCGGCTGTGACGGTGCTGTTCGAGGTTTCCGACCGCAAGGGCGAACCGCAGGACGTCTATCACAACGCGATCGACAACACGCCCGAAGGCGGCATCCTGGTTTGCGACGCCTCCTGCGCCCCGGGCTCCTGCTCGGGAGAATTGATGAGCTCGGGCGCCAAGACCCGCGGCGCCGCCGCCACGGTCGTTTACGGCACGGTCCGCGATCTGGCCCAGGTCCGGGCGCTCGGCTATCCGCTGTTCGGCAGCGCGCCCAGCCCCGTCGGCGTCACCGGCAAGAAGGAACCGAGGCACTCCCAGGTCCCGCTCCAGATTGGCCGCGCCACCGTGCGCCCGGGCGACGTGATCTTCGGCGACATTGACGGCGTCGTGGTCATCCCCAAGGAACGCGTGCGGGACGTCGCCGATGCGGCAGACGCGCTGGGCCGCAACGAGGCCGCTGCGCGCGACCGCATCCTGGCCGGCGAGAAGCTGCAGTCCATCTGGTGCGAATAGTCCGGTCGGCATGGCCGTCATCCCAACGGACGGCGGCCATGCGCACCAAGATGCATTCACACCACGCTCCGAGAGATTCATGAGATTGCCCTGCGCGCATGGATCGGAGAATGCGGCTCAGCCCCAGCGCTGGCGTTTGCTGGTCGCGGACAGATGAATCCCGAGGCGGTTCAGATCGAGAGGCTGCGGAGGGAAACCTCCCAGCTGAAAGCGGCGCGTGCATCTTAAAACGGGCCGCCGTCGACCGTGCGAAGGAAACGATACGCAATTGGCTCGTCCTGCAAAGCGCCATAGCTTGGCCAGCGCCGTCGATGCCCCCGACGCGGCAAGAGACTGACCGCCTGCGCGCCCCTTGCGCTGGCGGATGCGCGCGGATATCGAACGCGCGACGTGCAGCAAACAAGGATCGTGCCCGGAGGCCGTGACGATGTCGGATACCCGTGGCCCCTCCGGCTTGCGCAAGTCCCTGACAATCGTGGAGCGGCTGATTGGCTGGGGTCGCGGAAAGGATTGGCTCGCCGCTGGTCTCGCCATGCACGGATCCCTGCGAAAGCCGGTACGCTACCTGCTGGAACTCGAAGCCCTGCCGGGACAGCCACCCTTCATCCCCCTTCAGATCAGCCAGCCAGGCCTGGACGAAACGTCCACGGTCTATGCGCCCTGCCTCGGGCGCACGCGCTTTGTGCTGGAGGTATCGCTCCCGCAGCTACGCATCACGATCAGTCCGCAGCAGGTTGTAAGCGCGAGGACTCTTCCACTTCTGCGCGGGCTGCGACGGCTGCGGCGGGGCTTCCGCCGCGCCGAGCGCCGGCTCGGCCTCGAAGTCCTTGACGGCCTGCGACTAACGCCACTGCTCTATGGGCGGGACCCCGAGGCGCATGAACTGGCGGCGACGCTGCGGACATTGCAGGGCTGGGGGTTCGGCGTCGGGAGCCGGAACTTCCAGGATGTGATGGCGCGCGCGCTGGAGCCGCCGGCCGGGCCCGATCGGCCGCGCACCATCGGTCCAACGCCCCGGATCGGCATCGTGCTGCATCTGCACTATGTCGAACTCTGGCCGGAGTTCGAAGCCCTGCTCGCCGGACTGGAGCGCCCGTTCCGGCTCTTCGTCACGACAACCTCCGAACATCCCGACCTTGCCGCCCGGATTTCGCACCGCTTTCCCGGGGCGCTCATCAGGACCTATCCCAATCGCGGCCGCGATGTAGGCCCTTTCATAGGCCTGTTGCGGGACGGGCATCTCGATGGACTGGACCTGGTCTGCAAGCTGCACGGCAAGCGGTCCGCCGCCTCCGGCGCGCGCGCCGTGCTGGGCGAGATGTGGCGGCGCGCCAGCGTCGGCGACCTGATCGGCTCGCGCGATGTGGTGGACGATATCGTCCAGCGCTTCTCCGACACTCCGGAGATCGGAATGATCGGTTCGCGCCGCTTTCGTTTCCCCAACGATCATATGGGCCAGGATTCCGTGTGGGGGGCCAACCAAGAACAGATTCGCGGGCTGGCGCGGCAGCTTGGCTTGCCCGCTGACAAGCTCGTCCTCGAATTTTTCGCCGGGACGATGTTCTGGGTGCGGCGGGACGTGCTCGATGCCCTGGCGCGGCTGCCGCTCGACATCGAGTCCTTCCCGCCCGAGGCCGGCCAACTCGACGGCACGCTGCAGCACGCGCTGGAGCGCGTCTTCGGCTTGCTGCCCGGACTTGCCGGCAAGCGGCTGGAGGACACGCTCTGGTCGAGCACCCCGATCCCCGCGCCCCTGAAGCGGGACGGAGCCGGGCAGAGCGTGCGGTGCGAGACCGCCTGACGTCACGACCTCGAACGTCGCCGTTCCAAGGCCACCATCGCCTCCGCAAGTTCCAGATCCGCGGGACTGGTAATCTTGATGTTGCGCGCGCTGCCCTCAACGAAAGCCGTGCGAATGCCGGCGGTTTCCAACACTTCGAGCAGGCTCGGATCCCCCGAGACATGGGCGGCATCCAGCCGCTCATAGGCCCGCTTCACCGCCTCGCTCGAGAAGACGACCGGTTTCTGGCCCACCAGAACGTCGCCCGGCGCATGCAGGATCTCTCCGTCGCGCCGATAGAGATACTCGGTGTTGACGATGCCGGGCGCGGCGGCGCCCGTCTCTGTCGCCGCATCGAGCAATTGCCGCACCGAGGCGGTGGTCGCAAACGGGTGCACGACGTCGTGCAGGATCAGCCAGGGCGCCGTGGCCGCCCCGATCAGCGTTCGAGTCGTCTCGCTGCGCGTGGAGCCCCCTACCAGGATCGTGACGCCGGGGCCGCCCACCAGCGCCCGCGCGCGCTCGACGTCGGAGGCAGGAACGGCGACCAGGATGCTTTCGGCAAGGTCGCGGAACAGCGCGATCGAACGCTCCAGCAGCGTCTGGCCATCCAGACGCACGAAGGCCTTGGGTCCGAGGCCCAATCGGGTTCCACCTCCGGCGGCCTGGATGAGGGCCTGCGCTGCAAGCGGCTTGCGATGGTTAGCGTGAGACATCATCGCTCCGTCGAACAAGGAAATTCCGGACCCGTTGCAAAGACTGCCGGATCCAGCCGTCTGGCTCGGCGCCTCTGCCAAAGAACGCGTCCCGGCCATGGCGGTTGATCCGGTCGAGGCAAGCGGGATCCAGGGCGCGTGAAGGTACCGGCGTCCGGGCCTCGATATAAGCCTGCTTCTTGCCGAGCCAGGTGCGAAGCGCGGCGCGCAGGCGCTGGAAATCATGGCCGACCGTGCCATCGCGACCGAGCATATGCGACATCGTCGTCGCAAAATGCGGCCGGGCCTCCGCAGCGCCGAGGAAGACCAGGCCGCCGTCGCGATCGAGGTCAAAGAAATGCAGCAGGTTGCAGTGATTGCCTGGATCGAGGCGGTGATTGAACAGTTCCATGCCGCGCGAACTGGCCAGCAGGGTGTGCGAGCTGTCATGGACGGCGAAGGCCTTGCGCGTATCCATGTCCACGGAATCGGACTGGCTGCCCGTGAAATTCTGAGAAAACGCGACCGTCCGGCGATCGTCTCCGACAAGGCTTTCGCCTGAGTCTGGAAAGGGCTGCGTCACCTTGATGTCGAGGAGATCGAGGCATGTCTGCGCCAGGTCGATGGTGCTCGCCAGGCCGTAATCGTTCCCGGTCGGCAAGGACGCATCACGAATAAGCAAGGGGCAATGGACGATCTGGGTGTGCGGCTCGACGCCGTGGAGCAGCCCCTTCTTGAAACCATGCGTCCAGTAATCGTCGCCATGGTCGCCGAAGATCACGATGGTCGTATCGTCCATCAGCCCCTTGCGCTCGAGCAGGCCGAGAATTGCGCCAAGCGTGTGGTCTGCGACGGCGCACGCACCGCCGATCAGATCGTCGAGACCCTTGGCATGCAGCGCCAGCGCCATGGCATGCTCGACATGCGTAACGAGGTTCCAGACATAGATGGCAAAGCCGTTGTCATTGGTCGCATCGTCGAACTTTCGCACCAGCGCGCTGAAGTCGTTCGTCGCCCAAACCGGAGGCAGGCTATCAGCGAGCAAGGGCAGCATCCGCTTGGCAGGCTGGGCGCTCGCACACAGGAATTCGGTCCGGTACCCGGCATGCCCCAGCGTCGAGAAAAGGCTCGGATTGTTGGCGGCAGGCTTGGAGAGACCGAGCCCCGCATCCATCTCGAAATCATTGCCGTGAAACAGGTAGGCGAGCACCATCTGCGTCGAGGTCGCGGACGAAAAATAGGAGCGGTACACCCGCGCCGCCGGCATGAACCGACTCAAATGGGGAAACGCCTCCGGAAAAGACTGGATCGTCCGCCAGGAAACGCTCTCGAGGTGAAGCACCACCAGATTCCGGCGTTTCAACATGCGAACGGCTTTCCGGCAAGGCGGCGGGAACGGGAACACAGCGAGCCGGGGTTCATGATTTCGCGCGGCGCCAGTTCTGAAAGATCGAACCGAAATCCAGTCCCGTGAAGCTCGGCATGGAACGCCAGCTTCGGCCCTCGCTGGCGCCGTGCTGCTCAAAGTGCTGCCAGCCACTCCGGAAATGGCCCTTTGCCACCGCCTGCCGAACGTCGGGATTGAGGGACAGATACAGGGTCTCGTCGAACAGGGCGCGATCGGGCAGCGCCGGCGGCGGAATGGGGGAATAGCCGGTTGGGGCGACGCGGCCCCTCGTCGCCGCGCCGGCGAGATCCGTATAGCGGCGCCACGGCCGCACGGATCGCAGCGTCAGATTGCCTTCATCGACGAGATGCTGGTAACCGGCCGCCTGATGCTCGTGGCGGGGATCGATCGCACGGAATTTCTCGTACCGGATTTCGCGGTCCTGCCGGTCCATCATGCTGAGGTGATAGAGATAGGCGTTCATGCGGGCCTGCGGCGCCGCGTCCAGTTCCGGCGGAAACCAGGGCCGGTGCAAGGCCGATGGGCGCTGCGTGAAGCCCGCCGGAACCTGGAACATGCGCACCGTCCAGCGCGGTCCGCAAAGGCCGTCGCCGCGGAACTGGTCCGGCGCGTTCCAGAGGTTGACGATGCGGACCAGACGAAGAAGTCGGCCGGTGCGGTCGCCGTGCGCCGCCTCTTGGGGCAAGCGACGCAGGAAAGCATCTTCGAACCGCTCATCGGCATCCGCGCAGAGAACCCACCGGGCGCCGAGCCGGGCAGCCTCGACCAGAAGGCGGTGGCGATTTCGGGTTTCGTTCGCGTGCGGCGGTCCCTCGCGCGCCTCGCTGAGGACCGATACGACGCGTGCTTCGCCGGAAAGGATTTGCGCTGTCCGGTCCGTCGAGGCGTCATCCAGGGCGATGATACCGTCCACATGACTGCGAATGTGGTGCAGAAAGCCGGGCAGGTACCGTTCTTCGTTCCGGACCGCGATCAGACAGAAAATGCTCAACCTGGTTCCTTGGTCGCGATCAGGCGCCCCGGGGCGACGCGCCATCCCCCCTGCCTCAGAACCAGTTTTACACCCGAATCGTCCGCAGACAACGGCGCGATCCGCATTATCGGGCTAGACTATTCTCGCTGATGCGCCGGCGTCCTGATCGTCATGGAAGCCCGTGAGACCGCGACATGCGCGTGGGAGAGTTCTCCGCATCCGGCGACGGAGGCCCTGCGGCCGGACTGCGCGGCAGGAACGCTTCGACGGCGAAATCCCTGCGGCCGCGCCGGAGAGAATGGCGATCGCCGTCGCTCGACCCGGTCGGCAACCGCGTGCGGGCCCAGGCCGGCGTCGTCGTCGTGGACAAGGCGCCTGCCCTCACCCCATTCGTCCCGCCCCTGCCCGCGCTGACCGGTCAGCCCGCCCGGGGCACCGAACGGGCATGACGGATTGCCGGATCGCGGTCTCGTTGCGCGATCCAGCATTTCTTCGCCAAAACGCTAGGCAGGAACCAGCGCCTGCCTTGCCTCGGCGGTCCGTTCGGCGTCGATCCGGTTGTCGTCCGTCAGCACGACGCCATAAACCGAGGCCGCCCGGTCCCGGCTGATCCAGCCTTCCTTGACATCGTGCAGGACGCGGGCCGGATCGCGCTCGTGCGGATGGCCATAGCCGCCGCCGCCACCGCTGATCGAGACCATCGTCTCATCCGGACCGATGACGACTTCGGCACAGGCCGGGACCGGCTGCAGCGTGCCATCGGCCAGGCGGCGATATTGCGCGGAGGTCGCCCCCGCCAGGCCGCCGCGGGTGCCGAGCGCCGGATTGACGTTGCCGTCGCTGACATAGGCGACCGTCATCGAGCAATCGACCGGCGCGAATTCCGAATAGGCGCCGAGCGCGCCACGGAAGCGGCCCGCGCCCTCCGAATCCGCGATCAGCCGCCGCTCATGCACGAAGATCGGATGGCGGAGCTCGTCGATCTCGATCGAGTCCTGGTAGCACATGCCGGCGTTGCCGACATGCAGGATGGTCAGCCAGCCATCCGTCCAGGGCGTGCCCGCCCCGCCCGTGCAGCCGAGATAGACCTCGTTGACGAAGGGCTTGCCGTCATGCACGCCGGAAACCACGCCGCAGGAGGGCGGGATCAGCGCACCCGTCTCGGCCTGGCCGAGGCCATCGGCGAGTTCGGCCAGGGCCGCCTGGACCGGATTGGCGACGCGATCGGCGATGTTGGTGGTCGCGACCGAGCAGGAGGTCGGATGCCGCGGCCGGCCGACAACGCAGCCATCGCGCAGGTGGATCTTGATGCGGCGGAAGCTTCCTTCATTTTTCGGCACGGTGTGATCGATCGAATTGAAGATGCCGATCATCGGCGCCGACAGCGAACAGGCCTCGGACAGGTTGAGCCCGTTCGGCATCGAGTCGGGATTGTCGGTCATGTCGACCTCGATCATCGCCTCGTCCGGCTTGACCTCGACCGTCGCCTTGATGGTCACGCCTTCCGCCGGCGTGCCGGGGAAAGCGTCATGTGTGCTGGTGCGCGTCACGCGGCCCTTGGGCAGCGCGCGGATCACCTCGATCATCCGCTTCTCGCTGTAGTCGAACCATTGCTGCGAATAATCCTCCAGCCGGTCCCAGCCGATTTCCCTGCCGAGCGCCAGGATCTCGCGCTCGCCGACGCGGGCAGCGCCCAGCGTCGCCAGATAATCGCCCCACCACTGGTCCGGCACGCGGATGCGCATCTGGCACATGCGGATGATGTCCATCACGTGCTGGTAGTTGTCCTGCACCTTCACGGCCGGGAAGATCAGCGCCCCCTCATTATAGACGTCGAGCGCGGCGCCCATGTAGGTCGTCGGCAGCGAGTTGCCGCAATCGGCCTGGTGCGCCTTGGCGAGGACGGTGAAGCGGTGAACGCCCTCTTCGTCGATGATCGGGATCAGGATCGAGTGATCGGCCGGATGGGTGCAGCCGTGATAGGGCGAATTGTGCAGGAAGGCGTCGCCGCGCTTCAGCACGGGATGGTTGTCGGTCATCGTGCGCGACATGATGTCGGGACCGCGCAGCACGTGGTTGGGCAGGCTTTCGGCGGTGGCCAGCAGCTCGTGCTTGGCGGTCAGCACCACGCAGGAGAAATCGCGCGCAATGGTGAGAATGCCGGAGCGGCCGGTGCGATGCAGCGTGTTCGCCATCTTGCGGGCAATGCCCTCGAAGCGGGCGGTCAGCACCGCGAGCGTCGAGCCATCCATCTTGTTGGTGTCGGACATGGGTCTCTCTCCGCTCAGACTTCGATGACGAGGTTGCCGGATCCGTCGCGCCAGGCCTTTGCGCCGGGATCGATGACGATCGACGTGAAATCGGATTCAACGATGGCCGGACCAAGCAAGGGCTGGCGTTCCGGGATGGATTCGAGCCGCCAGACATCGGCGTCGATCCAGTCGGTGCCGAGGAAGCGGACCGGGCGCGACGGCAGCTTGGCCGGGCGGCTGTCGGCCGCGAGGCGGCCGGGCACGCCGGAGCCGATGCGGCAGCGCACCTCGGCATTCCAGCTGACGGTCTCGATCTTCGCCTTGTCGTCGCTGACGGCAAAGATATCCTGGTGCATCTGGTGGAAATCGGCGACCAGCGTGCGAACGTCATCGCCGCCGACGAAGCTCGGCACCCGGAGCGGGACCTCGATTTCCCAAGCCTGGTCCATGTAGCGCGCCTCGGTCGACCAATCGATCTCGACCGCCTTGGCGCCGGCGCCGGGGCCGGCCGCGAAGGCGTCGCAAGAAGCCTTGAGGCCGGCCAGCACCCTGTTGACGCCGTCGACGTCGAAGCTGTCGCTGCGCGAATGGAACATGGCCTGCTGGTGCGCGGTCAGGTCGGAAATCAGCGCGCCGGAAGCTGAAAGCGCAGCGCCGGCTTCGGTCACCAGCACGCGCTTGCAGCCGAGACGCCGGGCGATCGCCACGCAATTGATGCCGGCGGCGCCGCCGCCCGCGACGAAGGTCGCCTGCGTCGGGTCGATGCCCTGGTTGACGGTGATGTCCATGATCGCCTGGACCATGTGCTCGGTCGCCAGCGCCACGATCACCTCGGCCGCCTGCTCGACCGTCTTGCCGAGGGGCTCGGCCACGTCGGTGCGGATCGCGTCGAGCGCGCCCTGCTTGTTGAGCGCCATCTTGCCGCCGAGGAAGAACTCGGCATCGATGAAGCCGAGCGCCACGGAGGCATCCGTCAGGGTCGGACGCGTGCCGCCACGGCCGTAGCAGACGGGGCCGGGAACCGCGCCGGCGCTCTTCGGGCCGACATGGAGGAGGCCGCCCGCATCGACCCAGGCGATCGAACCGCCGCCGGCGCCGATGCTCTTCACGTCGACGGAAGGCATGCCGGTCATGTGGCTGCGGAAGGGCTGGCCGAGCCAGGTTTCGCGACTGCGCGGAATGCGGCCGCGCCGCACGAGCGAGACGTCGAAGGTGGTGCCGCCGGTATCGCCGACGATCAGGGTTTCGGCCGCGTCGTCGGCGCCATAGGCCTTGGCGGCGACCGGGGCCATGCTCGGTCCGGAATTGATCAGATGCACCGGGGCCTCGGCAACCCGCGCCGCATCCATCACGCCGCCCTGCGAGGTGACAACGAGCACGCGGCCCTCGAAGCCCGCGTCGCGCAGCCGCTGCTCGAGGCCGCGCATATAGGCGCCCATCACCGGCTTCAGCGAGGCGTCGATGCAGGTCGACGAGGCGCGGCGATATTCGCGGATCGACGGGTTGATCTCGTGCGACAACGTATAGGGTACGCCCGGCAGGTGCTTTTCGATCAGCGCGCCGACGGCCAGTTCATGCGCCGGATTGACCACCGACCACAGGAACGACACGCCGATCGCCTCGACCTCTTCCGCCTTCAGCTTCGCCAGGATCTCGATCACGGCCGCCTCGTCGAGCGGCGTCTTGACCGCGCCGCTGACCGTGATGCGCTCCGGCACCTCGAAGGTCAGCGCGCGCGGCACATAAGGCTCGGTATAGGGCACCGTGAAATTGAACGGCTCGATGCGCCCGCCTTCGCGGAAAACCAGCGTATCCGGATGGCCCTTGGTCGTCAGGAAGGCCGTGCGGGCGGTCGAGCCGGTGACGATGGCGTTGATCGCATGCGTCGTGCCGTGGACGAGGATCTCGCCGCGACCCAAATAGCTGTGCAGGTCCTCGCCCGCCGCCTCGGCAGCGATCCGCAGGCTGTCGATCACCCCGGCAACCGGATCGGACGGCGTCGTCGACGCCTTGTGCATGCTGAGAACGCCATCTTCCGTGGCGACCATCAGGTCGGTGAACGTGCCGCCCGTATCGACGGCAAAGCGAAGGCCCATTGTCGGCTCCAGAATGCGGGCGCAACCGAGAGCGGCGGCGCCTTCAAGAAGGGATCGGAAAAGGTGCGAGACCGCGGACAGCCCCGGAAAGGCGGGCATGAGCCCGGACGGCTATGCCCGTTGCCCGGCACGGGATCGGGACGAAACGAGGCCGCCAGCCGCCGCCCGCGTCGAAAGCACACGGCGGCGATCGCGCCCGCCGACCGGAGCCGGTCGATCCATGCGTGCCTCCCCGGGACAGAAACTCTGAGGTTTCGACCACATCCTGCACTTCCCCGTCGTCATTGTTCTTGCGTTCTGTTATGCAGAACATAGTTCTGTTATGCAGATCGTAGGGGCAGTTCCAGGATATTGTCAACGGGCCATCGTTCCGCGTATCGGTTGTGCGAACGGCCCTATCCGCCCTGCACGTTGCAGGCGCGGCGAACCCAGAAGGCAACCCACCGTGTCCAGCACGCCTGACGAGAGCACTCCCGACAAATACCCGCTGCGCAGCGTCGGCCGGGCGCTCGACGTGCTTGAAGCCCTCGGCGCGGGCGACAGCAAGGGCATGGGCGTGGGCGAGATCGCGGCGGCGATCGGCGTCTCGCGCAGCACCGCCTTCACCCTGCTGCAGACCATGGTGGCGCGCGGATTCGTGGCCGATACACGTGTCGGCAATGGCCGCCTCTACCGGCTCGGCCTGGCGCTCGTGCATCTGGGCGACCGGGCGGTGGCCGAGATGGGGATCACCCAGATCGCGACCCCGATCCTCCAGCAACTGACCGACGCGACGAAACTGACCTCGCGCCTCGCCGTGCTGGACGATGGCCATGCGGTCGCCATCGGCCGCGTCGATGCGCCGGGGCCGTTCCGCATGATGTCGTCGCTTGGCCGGCGCGAGCTGCCGCATTGCTCCTCCGTCGGCAAGGCGCTGCTGGCGCGGCTGCCGCAGGACGAGGTCAAGGCGATCCTCAAGCGGCTCGGCATGCCGCGGCGTACCGAACACACGCTCACGACACCGGCAGCCCTGATCGAGGAACTGAAGGTCATCGCCGAGCGTGGCTATAGCCTCGACAACGAGGAAGACAATATCGGCGTGCTGTGTGTCGGCGCGGCGATCTACGATCGCAACAGCGCCGCCGTGGCCGCGATCAGCGTCACGACCATGAAGCGCGCCGACGAGGACGTGCACCGGCTGGGCGCGATCGTCCGCGCCCATGCCGATCGGATCAGCCTCCTGCTCGGCGGCCCCGCGCACGCCGCCCTGCCCTCGCCCCGCTAGTACCAGCGCCAAAACCGTTCCGGCACGACCTCCCGCCCGTGCGGGGGGCGCTTCCGCACGCCTGTCCGCCCCTCCCTTCGAACGCCGCCAGACGACCCCGGCGGTCGTATTGACAAGCCGTGCCCCTCCGTTACAGTTCAAGTGCACAAAACACAGTTCTGCTTAACAGAACACTTCCAGATGCGAACGGAGAGCCTCATGTCCCGCCTTAGAAGCCGCATGCTCGCGGTAATCGGATCCGCGCTGCTTGCCGGTGTTTGCGGCGCAGCCACCTCGGCCCACGCGGCCGGCATCACCGTGCCGGACGGCGCGAAAAGCCGCACCATGCCCTGGGGGGAGTTCAAGCTCGCGCCCCGCATCGTCAAGAAGCTCGAGGCGGGAGAGACCGCCAACATCGTGGTCGGCATCGAAGGCACCGGCCTGCCGATCCAGGGCGCCGAAATGCGCATCGGCACGAAGAAGGGCTGCGAAACCGCCAACAAGTCGCTTTCGGCCGAGTGCCGTATGGTCGGACCGGTCAATCCCGACACCGCCAAGCAGCTTTCCGAGCTGGAGACGCTGCTGAATTCGGGCCAGGTCGACTGCCTGGCGCTGCAGCCGCCGCTGCCGAACCAGTTCACCAACATCATCAACAAATATGCCGATGCCGGCATTCCGGTGTTCACGCTGAACATCGACGCGCCGAAGGCCAAGCGCTTCGCCTTCTACGCGCTGAACGAGGTGCAGGCGGGCAAGATCAACGGCGAGACGACCGCGCGGCTGATCAAGGAAAAGGGCATCAAGGTCAACCAGATCGCCATGGGCAGCGGCGCTCCCGACCAGCCCTGGGCGCAGGCCCGCATGGAAGGCTTCATGGAAGGCTACAAGTCGGTGTTCCCCGACGCGAAGTTCTTCAATGACGTGAAGAGCGGCATCCCGACCGGCAAGAACTTCACGACGCAGGAAGTGCTGAACTCGGTCACGCCGTTCCTGACCGCCAATCCGGACGTCACCCTGTTCTTCCACACCGACCAGGGCATTGAGGGCGTCGGCAACGTCATCCGCAACCTGAAGCTCAATGGCAAGGTGTTCGCATCGGGCTTCAATGTCAGCGGCGCCATCCTGGACTCGATCGGCGAAGGCAACACGCTGGTCACGATCGACCAGGGCTTCGACAACCAGGCCCAGGCTCCCGTCGAGCAGTGCGCCCAGTTCCTGGCCAAGGGCGAGACCCCGGCCGATCCGATGCGGTTCCTGCGCCCGATCGTCATCACCCAGGCCGGCGGCGCGAACGAACTGACCGTGGACGCAGGCCGCGAGCGCCTCAAGGCCGCCCGCTAGCCTTCAGCGCCGACAGGACGGCGCGGGGATCGAGGTCCCCGCGCCGTCGCTGCTTCTCCCTTGTCGCTGCCGTCCCGGAGCCACCATGACCCAGTCCGCCCTTGCCCTCCTGGGGCAGCAAAAAGTCCTGAACAGCCTGCGAACCCTTGGTTTGGCATTGGCTATCGTCCTCATCGCCGTCATCGTCCAGTCGCAGCGTTCGGCCTTCCTCAGTCCCGAAAACATGCTGACGCTGGTGCGCTCCATGGTCGCCCTCGGCATGGTGGCCTTCGCCCAGATGCTGGTCATCCTGCTCGGCGAAATCGACCTTTCGGTCGGCGCCGTCTACGGACTGGCCGGCACCGTCACTGCCACGCTCTGGCTCGGCGGCGGCAGCCTGCCCTTCACGACGCCGCTGCTGGTGGCGCTGGCGGCCGGCCTCGGCATCGCCCTGCTCACCGGCCTGCTCAACGGCTTCCTGACCGTCCGGGCCGGCCTGCCCTCCTTCATCACCACTCTGGGCATGCTGAACGTGGCCGATGGCCTGTCGCTGCTGATCAGCAACGCCACCACCTTCACCCCGGCCTATAACGAGCCGCTGCCGCCCGCCTGGGAACTCTCCTTCTTCCACGGCCTCGGCGGCGCGCTGATGGCCTATGACATTCCCGTCGAGACGCTGTGGCTGGTCGGCGCCTTCATCCTGTTCTGGATCCTGCGCCACCGCACCGTGTTCGGATTCCGCCTGATGGCGATGGGCGGCAATGCGGAAGCGGCCCGCGTCGCCCGCCTGCCGCTGAAGAAGTACAAATATGTCGTCTTCGTCTTGAGCGCGCTGATGGCAGGCCTCGCCGGCATCCTCGATTTTTCCTATGTCGGCTCGGTCGGGCCGACCCAGTCCAGCTCGCTGTCCTTCCAGGTCATCGCGGCGGTCGTCATCGGCGGCGCCAGCCTCAATGGTGGCCGGGGCACCGTCGTGGGCACGCTGCTCGGCGTGATCCTGCTGGCGCTGCTCAACAACGGCCTCGCCCTGCTCGGCGTCAGCTCCTTCGTCCAGCTCCTGTTCATCGGCCTGGTGACGATCGGCGCCGTGTGGCTCGATCTCGTCTCGCAGAAGCTGATCCGCAGCGCCGGTCAGCGCTCGGTCCGCTCGGGCACGGGAGCCGTGGCATGATCCGGCTCTCCGGCAAGGGCATCACCAAGCGCTATGGCGCGACGCGGGCGCTCGACGGGCTGGATCTCGACATCACCTCGGGCAGCATCATCGGCATTGCCGGCCCGAACGGCGCCGGCAAGAGCACGCTGATGCGCATGCTCGCCGGCGAGGAAAAGGCGGATAGCGGCGAGATCGTGCTGCAGCGGCCCGACGGCCCGGTAGCCGATGTGTGGCAGCGGGTCGCCGTCGTGCACCAGGAGCCGCATATCTGGCCCAACATGACGGTCGAGCAGAATCTTGCCGTCGGTCGCGAGGGCCACTGGTTCGGCCGGATGGCCGTGGACCCGGCCGCCGCCGAGGCGGTGCTGACGCGGCTCGGGATCGCGGCCTTCGCGCATTACGAACTCGCCGATCTGTCGCTGGCGGTGCAGCAGCGCGTCGAGATCGCCCGCGCCATGCTGAGCGATGCCGACGTCTATCTGTTCGACGAGCCCAACTCGGCGCTCACGGAACAGGAATCGGAGGCGCTCTTCACCACCATGGGCGAACTGGCTCGGGACGGCCGCATCGTCCTGCTGATCACGCACCGGCTGAACGATTTCGTGCGCAGTTGCGACCGCGTGCTGGTGCTGCGCGACGGCCGCATCAGCGCCGAGATCAATGGCGCGGAGATCAGCGAGACCGCGATCGCCGCCCATCTGACGGCAAGCCATGCCGGCGAGAAGAAGCCGGATACCGCCCGCGCCGCGCCAGGGGCCGCTTCAAGCCGGGACGGTTCGCCAGTCTGGCGCCTTGCCCGCTGCGCCGACCGGCTCGACGCCTTCCGCGACATCTCGATTGACCTGATGCCGGGCCGCATCATCGCGCTCTCCGGCGTCGAGGGTTCCGGCGCACGCGAACTGGCACAGGCGATCGGCGCCTTCCGGCCGATGTGCGAAGCGGACCGCAAGAGCCTGACGCCGCGCGGGCGCACGTCGGTCTCCTATCTCGCGGCAAGCCGGCGGCACACCGTGTTCCACAATATGAGCGTCGGCGAAAATCTCGCGGCGCGGCTCGGCCTCGGCGCGCTGGGCGGCCGGTCACGTCTCCTCGATCCCGGCCGGCTGGAGGCGATCGCCCGCGAGGGCATCGCCCGCTACCGCGTCAAGACCGGCAGCCCCGAGCATCCGATCACCTCGCTCAGCGGCGGCAACCAGCAGAAGGTCGTGCTTGGCGCCTCGATGGAGGAAAACACCGACATCATCGTGATCGAGGAGCCGACGCGCGGCGTCGACATCTCCAGCAAGGCCGACATCTACGAACTGCTGCGCGACTTCGCTGCCCGCGGCCGCTCCGTCATCGTTTTCTGCACCGAGGTGCAGGAGATCTTCGACGTGGCGGACGAGGTCGTGGTGCTGTCGCGGGGGCGGATCGTCGGGCGGATCGACATGGCCGAAATCGCCGACATTCCGACGCTCGGCGATCGCCTCGCGCACTATGAAAGCCGGCCGGAAACCAGCACCGCCCGGCCGGCCGGCGAAAGGCTGCCCGCCTTCGCCTGAAGGGGGTTCGATCGGCTCCGCCGCACTTCATCCGTCGCACCATCGCCTCGCCGGCAACGGCGGGGCGATTTTCGTTTTTCCCGAATGCCTGCGTATTTATATACGTCCAAAAATATACATAACTCGGTTGACTTAAGACCACGCGCGGACATTAATTCGTCAACCGCCGACAGGAAGCGTTTCTCCCCGTCGCCGGCAAGAGGATCGAGGCGGGCCATTCGGCCTTCCGCAGGAGTGAGCTTGATGCATCGTGGCTGACGTCTATCTGCTAGGTCTGGATTTCGGCACGGAGTCGGCGCGCGGCGTCCGCATCCATGCGACGACGGGCGAGCAGGAAGCGAGCCATACCCACCCCTACCGGCACGGCGTCATGACCTCCGCCCTGCCCGACGGCACGGCGCTACCGCCCTCCTACGCCCTGCAGGACGCCGCCGACTATCTCGAAGCGGCCGAGGCGATCCTGTCGGCGATCGGCGGTGGCTTCGAGATCGCCGGAATCGGCATCGGCTTCACCGCCAGTACGCCCCTGCCCGCGCGTGCCGACGGCACCCCGCTTTCCGCCCTGCTTCCCGGTGAACCGCATGCCTTCGTGAAGCTCTGGAAGCATGCGGCGGCACAGCCCTACGCCGATGCGATCAATGCCCAGGGCGGCCGCTTCCTTAAGAATTTCGGTGGGCGGCTGTCGGGCGAATGGCTGCTGGCCAAGGCCGCGCAGATCGAGGCCGAAGCCCCCGCGATCTGGAATCAGACAGACCGCTTCATCGAGGCCGGCGACTGGCTGGTCTGGCAACTGACCGGAATCGAGGCCCGCAGCCTCGACTTCGCCGCCTACAAGGCGCAGTTCTCGGCCGAAGACGGCTATCCGGGCCATTCCGTGCCGCAGCTTGCCGATCGGCTCTCGCCGCCCCTGCCCGTGGGTTCGGCCGCGGGATTGCTGGCGCCGGGCTGGCACGAGCGAACCGGAATTCGTGGCGATGCCGCCGTGGCCGTCGCCGTCATCGACTCGCACGTCGTGCTGCCGGCCGTGGACGGCATCGCCGCCGGCACGCTGGTCGGCGCGCTCGGCACCTCGGCCGCCTATCTGCTGCTCGGCGACCGGGCGCGCGATCTGCCGCCCGGCATCGAGGGCGTTGCCGATGGCGCCGTCCTGCCCGATCTCGCCTGCTATGAGGCGGGGCAGGCCGGCTTCGGCGACATCCTCGCCTGGTACATCCGCAACTTCCCCCGCGCGGAGTCGGTGGCGGAGAGCTTCCGGCTCTATGACGAAAGCGCCGCCTCGCTGAAGCCGGGCCAGAGCCGCCTGATGGCGCTCGACTGGTGGAGCGGCAACCGCGTTCCGTTCGCGGATTCGAGCCTCAGCGGCCTGCTGATCGGGCTCAACCTCTCGACCAGCTCGACGCAGATCTATCGCGCCTTGCTGGAGGCGCTCTGCTATGGCGCGCGCTCGATCTT
>Ga0182738_1000656_pt1 | contig 46161 bp, 46 predicted proteins | sample eDN5th30CBELigMG_FD_128876 | JGI IMG/M metagenome (GOLD analysis project Ga0182738, IMG submission 128876) | Enriched Miracle-Growth compost microbial communities from Emeryville, California, USA - eDNA 5th pass 30_C BE-Lig MG (version 2)... ... | reverse complement strand
CGACGGACTGGACGTCCACCGCCGGCTCGTCGCCGACGCGGACCGGTGGCTCACCGACGGCGGGTCGCTGCTCGTCGAGTCGGCCGCGTCGCAGGGGCCCGTCGTGCATGCCCTCATGACGCGGGCCGGGTTCGACGCCGAGGCGCGCGGTTCCGAGGAGGCCGATGCGACGGTCGTCATCGGCACCCGCCGATGACGTGCTCGCTGCCGCGAACATGTCAGTCGAGCGGCAACTGAGCGAAGATCGCGGTCGGCTGGGTCGACCCACCCGTCGGCTCGACGCTGAAGGCGAGCGCGGTGGCACCCGAGATGTCCTCGAGCACCGCGGTCGTCGACGGCGCGACGTCGTCGGGCGTCATCGTGCCCGCGGGCTCCATGCCCTCGGGACCGACCAGCCACATCTGGTAGACGCTGCCCTCGGCCGGCGGAGCGACGTTGTTCATCACCAGCACGCCCGCGTCCTCCTCCTTGGAGAACACCACGGTCGCGGTGCCGCCACCGTCGAGCTCGCCCGACGAGGTCCGTACGTCCTCGGCGGCGAAGACGCGTTCGCTCGTGCCCGGCTCGGACGTGGTCTGCCACTGACCGGCCACGACGACGCCGCCGATCGCGACGATCACGGCCGCTGCCGCGGCGAGCAGGAAGTTCCGCCGCCGGGCCTGCCGGCGTTCGTCGAGGGAGACGGGTGGGGGAAGGTGCTCGTCCTCCACCCGAGGTGCCTCGGGTTCACCGGGTTCTTCCGTGTGCGTCTTCTCGGCGGGCGTCTTCGTGGTGAGTTCGGCGTGGACCAGATCGAGCAGTCGCACCCGGAGTTCGGGCGGCGGTTCGGTCGCGGTACCGGCCGACATCGCTGCGAGAGTCTCGTGGACCTCGCGGACCTCGGTGTCGAACCGTTCGGACACCTCCGGGTCTGCTTCCGCGAGTCGCGCGGCGATCTCCCGGCGCTCCTCGGCTGTGACGGCGTCCAATGCGAAGACGGGTGCCATGTCGAGCAGATCGCGCGAGGAATCGTTCGCCTCGTCAGCCATCCACAGTCACCCCCAGACAATTCTTCAGTCGTTTCAGGCCGTCCCGGATGCGCGACTTGACCGTCGGCAACGGGGACGAAAGTTCTTCTGCCACTTCGGTGTAGGTAAAGCCTCTGTAGTAGGCGAGCTCGACGGAGCGTCGCTGCAGTTCGGTGAGCGAACCCAGGCACTCGTTCACCCGGCGGCGGTCGTCGCGTTGCGTGACCTCCTCGCTCACCGAGTCGAAGGCCGCGTCGACATTCGTCGAACCGTAGTGCGACTCGCGGTCGGCTCCGGACTGTTCGCTGCGGACCCGGTCGACGGCGCGCCGATGGGCGAGCGTGATGATCCACGACAGAGCGGAACCCTGACGCGGATCGTACCTGTCGGCCGACCTCCAGACCTGGAGGTAGACCTCCTGGGTGGTCTCCTCGCTGTAGCCCGGATCCCGCAGGACCCGCAGGACCATGCCGAAGACTCGGGAACGCGTCGCGTCGTACAGTTCGGCGAACGCCGTGGGGTCTTGCCGGGCCACCCGCTCGAGCAGTTCGCCGAGGGTATCGGTATGGCCTCCGACGCCGGTCATCGGCTCAGTCCGCTCATCGGGGAAAAGCCTAGCCGGGACATTCCCTCCACTCAAGGCAAGCGTGTCGACCACGAGCATCACCCCATCCACATCCGAGCACGTAGGACCGTCGCGAGATCGACCGGTAGCCGTTCGCCGCTGACGGTCGCGGTGAACACCGGAACACCGGGCCGCCGCAGGGCGACCGAAACCGCGAACATCTCGCCGGCCCGGGTGATGATGTCGATCTCGTCCGAGCGCAGCGTGTAGCAGTGCCGTCCGTTCCGGCGCGAATGGATCTCCGCGACCACGCAGGACAGTGAGCCGCTCGGATCGTGGCACCAGAACAGGTTCAGCGGATCCGATCCGAGACCGAGGCGCCGGATGTTCAGCAGCGCCGTGATCCGCCCGCCCGGAACCCGCACCCCGTCGGCCACGAGCTGGTCCTCGACCCGCCCGCGGAAGGTGTCGGAATCGCTCGCGGCGAAGTGGTCCCACGGTTCGAACCGCATCAGCGTGCGCAGCCACCACGACGAGGGCGCCGCCTCGTCGACGTCCATGACCCAGCTGAAGCCGCGGTACTCGAGCGAGGGGGGCTCGGCCGAGCCCTGCGCGTGCCGGACGAAGGTGCGGTAGATCGCCGGCGTGACCGCCTCCCGGCCACCCGGGAACTCGACGTCGTCGCCGATCATCGCGACTGCGTGGGGAAGGTCAGGATGCATGGTCGTCTCCGGGGCACGTGGTCGGTTTCCCCGACAGTGTGCACGTGAGGAAATCGGCCGTGGTGTCGGCCCACCAGCGCGGGTCGGTGAGGAGGAGATGTCCGGCTCCGGGCAGGGGCCGCCAGCGCGTGTTGACGCCCCGGTCTCCCGCCGCCATCGTCTGGCTCTGCGCCACCCGCGGATCGGACCGGGTGTCCTCCGTACCGTGCGCGACCAGCAGGTGCCGGCCCGCGGGGATCAGATCGGCGTCGTCGGCCGGCCACCACGGCGCCAGGGCGACGAGCGACTCGACTCCCTGCTGGGCCGCGAGGTGCGCGATCGCCCGCGCACCCATCGCGTGCCCGACCAGTCCGATCCGGACGTCCCCGCGGCGCCGGGTCACCGACTCGATCGCTCGCAGACCGTCGCGGACCGGGCTCATGTGGTCGTCGTTCCACCCGCAGTACCGGTAGTCGACGAGGTCGACCGCGATGTCGTACTTGTTCAGCCGCAGGCGCAGGGCATCGGTGAACAGGCGCATGCGCAGCTGCGACAGATGCCACGCACGCGGCGGTGTGGTGCCGACCGGACGCCCACCGGGCAGCACGAGCACGTGAGCCGGTCGGAGATCCTCGACGTTGTCCATGACCTGCATTCGGAGCCGACCGTGATACGGATGGGTCGAACACCGGATACCGATCCGAAAAAAATTCTTTCGATCCGACCCATCCGCACCGCCCCGGGGATCGAATGCTCAGTGACACACCTGGTCGACGTGGCCGTTTCTCCGGTCACGGCATACGAAGGGAACCACGATCATGAACATCACTGCGCGCAAGAGCATGGCCGCCGTCGGAATCGGTGCGATGTCCCTCCTGGGTGTCGCTGCGTGTTCCGACGATTCGGGAAGCGACACGAACGAGACCACGATGGAAGAAACCGTCGAGGAGACCATCGTCGAGGAAACCACCACTGCCGCAACGGGAACCGCTGCTCCGGCCTCCGGCCCCGTCGGCCCGGGCTGCGCCGACTACGTCGCCGCGAACCCGACGGGCCCGTCGTCCGTCGAGGAACTCGCGAACCAGCCCGTCGCCGAGGCAGCCGGAAACGTGCCGATCCTGACCACTCTCACGCAGGCCCTGTCCGGCCAGCTCAACCCCGACGTCAACCTGGTCGAGACGCTCAACGGTGGCGAGTTCACCGTCTTCGCGCCGGTCGACGACGCGTTCGCCGCCCTGCCGCCGGAGACCGTCCAGACGCTGCAGACGGATTCGGCTCTGCTCACCGACATCCTCACCTACCACGTGGTTCCCGGTGAGCTGACCACCGCCGACATCGCCGGCACGCAGACCACCGTCCAGGGCGGCACCGTCGAGGTCGCCGGCGAGGGCGAGATGTGGACCGTCAACGACGCCAACGTCATCTGCGGTGGCATCGAGACCGAGAACGCCACGGTGTACCTGATCGACGGCGTCCTCCAGCCCCAGTAATCACCACCCGGTCGACGGAAAGGTAGAAGACATGCGTTGGTCCCGACACGGCGTTCGGGGGCTTGCGGCGGCGTTCGGCGCCGCCGCAGGCGCGCTCCTGTTCGCCACGCCCGCCGCCGCAGCGCCGCTCACCCCGGTTCCCGAGCTCGACGTGAACCGGTATGTGGGGCAGTGGTATCAGCTCGCCGCCAATCCGGCTCCCTACAACATCGACTGCGCTCGCGACACGACGGCGTTCTACACGCTGCTCGACGAACGCAACGTGCGCGTGGAGAACTCGTGCACCACGTTCACCGGTGATCGTCGCGGGATCACCGGGAACGCCCGCGTGAACGACACTGCTGCACTGCACGTCTCGTTCCCCGGGGGTGCCGTTCCAGGATTCGCTCGACGGACCGAGCAACTACATCGTCACGCACCTCGCGGACGATTACTCGTGGGCATTCGTCGGTGACCCGTCGCGTATCTCCGGATTCGTGCTGTCGCGTTCGCCCGTCGTCGGCGATGACGCGTGGCGCGAGATCCGGAACGTCGTCGAGGCGAGTGGTTACAACTCGTGCCTGATGCTCACCTCGCCCACCACCGAGGGACTGCAGGAGATCAAACCGCTCTGCACCGTGTAACTCTCGGGGCGATCGGGGTGGTGTGTGGATCCGGAGGAAGATCCGCACACCACCCCGATTCGTCGTACCGAGAACATCCGCTCACGAATTCGCCATCCGCTACAGCAATTGCTGCAGCGGATGGCGAAGAACGTAGCGGATCGCTCTAGCGGCGGCCGGCCGTGCCCGCGATGTTCTCGAGCATCCCCCGGAAGATGATGCCGTGGAACGGGACGAGCACGTACCAGTAGAGGCGGCCGGCGATCCCGCGCGGGAAGAAGATCGCCCGTTGGTGCACACGCGACCGGCCCGACTCCAGCGGTTCGACCCTCCATTCGAGCCACGCCCCACCGGGTGCCCGCATCTCCGCGCGCAGACGCAGCAGAGTTGGGCGTTCGATCAGTTCGACGCGCCAGAAGTCCAGGGCATCGCCGGTGTGCAGGGTCTTCGGATCGCGGCGACCCCGGTCGAGACCGACGCCGCCGACGAAACGGTCGAGCCAGCCCCGGATCGTCCACGCCAACGGGAAGGAGTACCACCCGTTCTCGCCACCGATGCTCTCGACGACGGCGAAGACCTTCTCCGGAGACGAATCCGACTCGAGCGACCGCTCGTCGGTGAAGACGACCTCCCCCGCCCAGTCCGGGTCGGACGGAAGCGGATCGGCGGGTGCGCCGACCGGGGACGCGTTCGTCCACGTCGTCTCGACCTCTCCCCGCTCGATGCGGCCGAGGGCGAGCCGGACGGCGTCGCGATAGCCGGTGAGACCGGATTCCGGTGGAGGGATGATCGAGTCGATGTCGTGGTTGCGCATCACCGCGTCGGTCGACAGCGACTCGAGGAGCGCGCGACCGAGAGGCGGAGGAATCGGTGTCACCAGGCCGATCCACAGGCCCGCGAGCTTCGGGGTGAGGACGGGCAGGACGAGGATCCGGCGTTTCGTCAGACCGGCGACCTCCGAGTACTGCTGCATCATCTCGCCGTACCGCAGGACGTCGGGTCCACCGATGTCGTAGGTGCCGCTGCGGGGGAGGGATGCATCGGTGGCGGCGAGCAGGTAGTGCAGGACGTCGCGTACCGCGATGGGCTGGATCCGGTTGTTCACCCAGCGCGGGGTGGTCATGACGGGGAGCCGGTTGCTCAGGTGCCGGATCATCTCGAACGACGCCGAACCCGAACCGATCACGACGCCGGCCTGCAGCACGAGCGTCGGTACACCGGAATCCATCAGGATGCGTCCGACCTGGGCGCGTGAATACAGGTGCGGCGAGAGATCACCCGACTCCGGGTGCAGCCCGCCGAGGTACACGATGCGGGAGACACCGTTGTCCCGTGCCGCGTCGGCGACGTTCTGCGCCGCCCGCTTCTCCGCGTCGACGAATTCGTCGCGACCACCCATCGAATGCACCAGGTAGTACACGACGTCGATGTCGCGACACGCCTCGTGCAGCGATTCCGCGTCGTCGAGGTCGCCGCGGACGATCTCGACGTCGTCCGCCCACGGCACGTCGCGCAGCTTGTCGGGGCTGCGCGCGAGCACCCGTACCCGGTAACCCGCCTCGAGCAGGCGCGGAGCGAGCCGGCCACCGATGTAGCCGGTCGCTCCGGTGACCAGGACACGCTTTCCGCTCACGACTCCTCCAGGATGTGGCCGAGTTGATGACGCAGCGACGCTTCGAGATCGGGACGCCGGAAGCGGTGCCCGGCGTCGATCAACGCCTTCGGGACGACGAACTGGTCGGCCTGGGCCACCTCGCGCGCGCCCTCGTCGCCGAGCAGCAATCGCGGGCCGAAACCGGGGACGGGCAGCAGTGCGGGACGGTGCAGCACCGACGCCAGTACCCGGGTGTATTCCTCGTTTCGGACCGGTTGTGGTGCAACGGCGTTCACCGGTCCGGTCAGAGCGGGATCGGTGAGGGCGCGGTGGTAGACCTCGAGGAGGTCGTCGATGTCGATCCAGGAGAACCACTGCCGACCGTCACCGAGCCGGCCCCCGAGACCGCTCGCGAACAGCGGCCGCATCAACTGCAGTGTTCCGCCGCGGGGTGTCTGGACGATGCCGGTGCGCACGTGCACGACCCGCAGGCCCCTCTTCTCCGCGGGATGTGCTGCGGCCTCCCAGTCGGCGACGACGTCGGCGAGGAAACCCGTTCCACGGGATGCGTTCTCGTCGAGTGGTGTGTCACCCCGGTCGTAGCCGTAGAGACCGATCGCGGATGCGGAGACGAAGGTCGCGGGACCGTTGGGTGTGCTCGCGGCGAGTTCGGCGAGTCGGCGTGTCGGTTCGATGCGGCTGTCGCGGATCGCGGCCTTGTGGGAGTCGGTGAACCGTCCCGCGATCGACGCGCCCGCCAGGTGGACGACGGCGTCGACGCCTTCGAGCAGGTCGGGCGCCGGATCCTGCGGGTCCCAGCGTCGTTCGTCGGGCCCTTGCGGTTGCCGGCGCACCAGGCGGACGACCTGGTAGCCGCCCGTGGACAGGAAGGCTGTCAGGGCGGTACCGACGAGTCCGCTCGATCCGGTCACCGCGACCGTCGCCGGCCGGATGCCCTGCGCGTGCGACCAGCGGTGGCTCGCGAGATCGTCGGCGAGCTGGCGGTGCCGGTAGCGGAAGGTCTGGGTGAGGAAACGACCCGGTACCGGTGTGTCGACGCGATCGGTTACGCGGGTACGAAATTCGTCGACGACGTCGAAACGATGCTCGTGGCGCCACGAGCCGATGACGGTGGCGGGGCGCGACAACAGGCCGTCGTGCGAGAGTTCGTCGACGAAACGTGCTGGCGGATCGTAGTCCTCGGGGCTGTGCCGGGAGATCCAGCGCAGGCCACCGGGGAGACCGAGGACGGCCGTGCCGGATTCGAGGGAGTCGGCCTCGGCGACGACGTTCATCGGTTGCCAGGGTGGGATCAGGCGGAGGATGGCGCCGGGCCGGGAGTGCCAGTCGAACACCTCGTCGCGCGGTGCGTCGACGACGCTCGAGAATTCGATGCCCATGCCCTACCTCCCGTTTGCAGTGATGCTCACCCGGTGGTCACGGCGCCGGGGCGCCCGGTGGTCACGGCGCCGGAGCGGACTCCGGCGCCGTATCCACTCAAGCAGGAAGGACGCTGATCAGGAAGGTGTATGCGTCGACGAGCGGGTTGTGGATGGCCATGAAAGCTGCCTCGACGAGAGCGCGCACTGCGGTGTCCTTTCGTTGGGTGTACGGCGAACAGGTTGTCCGTCCAGAAGTTGTTCGGAGCACCACCACGACCGGATGGGTCGTGTCGCCGACTTTTTCATCGGGGTGAGCGAATCCGCTCGTATCTGTCCAGAGCGACGCGACGTTCGTGTGCGTGATCGACGACCGGCTCCGGATATCCGTCCGGAGGGCCGTCGGGCAGGCTGTGCACACGAGCGCCGTCGATGCTCCGCAGTTCGGGTACCCACCTGCGCACGTATTCACCCGTCGGATCGAACTTCTCGCCCTGCCGGGTCGGATTGAACACCCGGAAGTAGGGAGAGGCATCGGTGCCACTGCCCGCCGTCCACTGCCAATTGTGTTGGTTGGACGCCAGATCGCCGTCCACCAGGTGCTTCATGAAATGCCGTGCCCCACGCCACCACGGCAGGTGCAGGTCCTTCGTCAGGAACGACGCGACGATCATCCGCACCCGGTTGTGCATGACGCCCTCGGCGAGGAGTTGCCGCATCCCGGCGTCCACGATCGGGAATCCCGTCCGGCCCTCGCACCACGCGGCGAACAGGGCGTCGGCGTCGGGTCCGGAATCGTAGGTGATGGCGTCGAAGTCGCTGTTGTAATTGTTTCGGGCGGTCTCGGGCCGATGGAACAGGACGTCGGCGTAGAAATCTCGCCACGCCAGTTCGCTGCGAAAGGTGACGGCGCCCTCGTCCGACCGGTTCCTCATGTCGTGCAACAGGGTCCGCGGATGGATGCAGCCGAACTTCAGATAGGGGGACAGGCCGCTCGTGCCGTCGAAGGCCGGCCGGTCGCGGTCGGTGGCGTACCGCTCGAGCCCGTCGTCGAGGAATTCGTGCCACCGTTCCAGCGCGGCCGCCTCACCGGCGGGCGGTGCGGGTTCGTCACCCACCTCGGGAATCTGCACGCGTGCGGAGCAGCCGCTCGGGTCCACCCAGTCGGCGGTATCCGGTCCGGTCGCCACGGGGGAGTGCCATCCGTGGTCGTTCCAGGCGCGGCGGAAGGCCGAGAACACCTTGTATGCAGAGCCGTCGGGTTTCGTCACGCGGCCCGGCGTGACGGCGTAGGGGGAGCCGGTGGCCACCAACGGGACGTCGCCGAGCGCCTCGGCGACCGCCCGGTCGCGTCGCGTGCCGTAGGGGCCGTGGTCGGAGCTGATGTGAACCGCGGTCGCATCGAACTCGGCGGCGACCTGCGGCACCAGCGTCACCGGGTCTCCCTCGACGACGAGCAGTCGTCCGCCGAGATCCCGGTCGAGGGCTCGCAGGCATCCCATGAGGAAGTCGCGCCGGCGGGCCCCGGACGGACGGAGCAGCGCGTCGTCGAGGACGAACAGGGCGAGGACCTCGTCGGCGGCCTCGGTGGCGGAGAGCAGGGTGGGCAGATCGTTCAGTCGGAGATCACGACGGAACCAGATGATGCTGGGGCGGGCCATGGATCCAGTGTCGGGGACAATGGGTGCCATGTCCGACGCATTCGATGTACCGATCCGCGACGAGTCGATCCGGCTCGGTCAGTTCCTCAAGCTCGCAAGCCTCATCGAATCGGGTGCGGAGGCCAAGGAAGTGATCGCCGACGGGCTGGTGTCGGTCAACGGTGAGGTGGAGGTGCGTCGCGGCCGTCAGCTGAAGGTGGGCGATGTGGTGGAGATCGCCGGGGCGAGCGCGCGGGTCGCGCACGAATAGCGGGTCGACCCGCGCGCTCGGGTGATCAGTTCTCGGCGCGGACGACGACGCCGTCGGAGTCGCTGTAGACGATCTCGCCCGGGTTGAACGTCACGCCCCCGATCTCGACGGGCACGTTCTTCTCGCCGGAGCCGGTCTGGGTGCTCTTGCGCGGGTTGGTGCCGAGGGCCTTGATGCCGATGTCGAGCGTGCGCAGGATCGCGGAGTCGCGGACAGCGCCGTTGACGATGACCCCGGCCCAGCCGTTGTCGACACCGCGACCGGCGATGATGTCGCCGACGAGTGCGGTGTGGATGCTGCCGCCGCCGTCGACGACGAGCACGCCGCCGTTGCCCGGCTCGGAGAGGGTCTGCTTGACGAGCAGGTTGTCCTGGAAGCAGCGGATGGTGGTGATGGGACCGACGAACTCGGCGCGGCCACCGAACTGGATGAACTGCGTGTCGCAGCTGCGGATGTCCGGGCCGATCTCGTCGGCGAGGTCTGCAGTGGCTGTGAAGGCAGGGGCGTCACTCATGGTGCGAGGATAAGCGGGCGCAGTTCCCCGCACGGTGGGGAGGTCCGGTCAGGACGCGCGGCCGAAACGGCGCTCGTAGTCCTCGCGTTCGCGCGCGGCGCGGGCGCGTGCCTTCGCGCTGAGCAGTTCCGGATCGAGCCCGTGCTGCTGGAGGCGGTGCCGTTGCCAGATGGGCATCAGCGCCACCGAGAAGTAGATCCACGGCAGCAGCAGCAACAGCATCATCGCGATCGGGATCCACACCGGCCCAGGGATGAACAGGAACAGCAGGAGCAGCGGGATGATCGGCAGGTTCCATCGCAGCAGGTAGCGGCGTGCTCCGCCGGGGCCGAGGACGTCCTCGCGTACCCACTCCCGCATCTCGGGCGGTAGCGCGCGACCGAACATGTAGCCGATCCGCTGCAGGAAATTCGGTCGTGCACTACTCATCATGAGATCCAGGATAGGCCGTCACTTGTCGTAGAGGCCTGCCAGCCTGTCGGCGAAGTTGTCGACGACGACCTTCCTGCGCAGCTTCATGCTCGGTGTCAGGTCGCCCGACTCGACCGACAGTTCGCGTTCGATGATCGTGAACTTCTTGATCTGCTCCCACCGGTTGAGCTGCAGGTTCAGCTCGTCGATGTATCCGGAGATCAGTTCGTGGGTCTTCTCGTGCCGCGCGATGTCCTCGAACGATCCGCTCAACCCGTTCTTGTTCGCCCATTCGCCGACGGACTCGGGGTCGAGCGCCACCAGCGCCACGCAGTAGGGCTTGCCCTCGCCGTAGACGACGATCTCCGACGCATACGGGCACATGCCCCTGAAGGTCGCTGCCAGCGACGACGGGGCGACGTACTTGCCCTGCGACGTCTTGAACATGTCCTTCTTGCGGTCGGTGATGCGCAGGTAACCCTCGTCGTCGAGGCTGCCGATGTCGCCCGTGTGGAACCATCCGTCGTCGGAGAGCGACTCGGCGGTCGCGTCGGGCCGGTTGTGATAGCCGGTCATCACACCCGGGCCCCGGACGAGCACCTCGCCGTCCTCCGCGATGCGGACCTCCGTGCCCGGGACGGGCCAGCCCACCGTGCCGATGCGGTTGGCGTAGGGACGGTTGACGAACGTCGCGGCCGAGGTCTCCGTGAGGCCGTAACCCTCGAGGACGGGGATGCCGACGGCGTCGAACCACTCGCCGACGTCGGGGTTGAGCGCCGCCGACCCGGAGATGAAGAACCGCAGGCGGCCGCCGAAGCGTTCGCGGATGGTGGAGAAGACCAGCTTGTCGGCGAGGCCGTGCTGCAGGTTGTCGAGCAGTCCGGGCGACCTGCCGGCCTGCTTGGCCCTCGACATGTTCCGGCCCACGCCCACGGCCCAGTCGAAGATCTTCTTCTTGGCGCCGCCTTCCTCCTCCATCATTCCCTCGACGCGTGCGTGGGCCTTCTCGAAGATGCGCGGGGCCGCACCCATGAAGGTCGGGCGGACGACGGCGAGGTTCTCGACGATCTTGTCGACGCGTCCGTCCACAGCGGTGGGGAAGCCGATCTGCAGGGGGAGGGTGAGCAGCACCTTGCCGAAGACGTGGGACAGCGGCAGCCACAGGTACTGCAGGTCGTCGGAGGTGAGCATGTGCAGCGAGTCGATGGCGGCGGCCTCGTAGGTCCACGCCGAGTGCGGCAGGCGCACGCCCTTGGGCTTACCGGTGGTGCCCGAGGTGTAGATGAGGGTGGCCAGGTGCTCGGCCCTGATGCTGTGGATCCGGTTCAGCACCGCGCCGGAGTCCTCGGCGAGCAGGCCGCGGCCCAGTTCGGCGAGTTCGTCGAAGGTGATGACCCAGTCGCCGTCGCCGGTGCCGTCGAGGACCACGACCTTCGCCACGTCGGGTAGATCGCCGCGGTGGCCCACGAGTTTCTCGACCTGCCCGGCGTCCTCGGCGATGACGATCCGGCTGCCGGAGTCGGCGACGATGAACGCGACGTCGTCGGCGTGGGTGGTGGGGTAGACGGTGGTGGTCGCGGCGCCCGCGCACATGACGGCGAGGTCGCCGAGCACCCATTCGTAGCGGGTGGACGACGCGAGGGCCACGCGGTCCTCGGGCTCGATACCCAGAGCGATCAGGCCGGCCGCGAGCAGGCGTACCCGATCACCGGTCTGTTCCCACGTGACCGACGTCCAGCCGTCCTTCCCGTCGGGGAAGCGGAAGGCCTCGGCGTCGGGTGTGGCGGCCACTCGATCGATCAACAGGCGGGCGACCGAGGGAGCCCGGTTGTCGATGACCGCTCGGTCGACCTTTTCCTCGGAGACGCGCGTCGTTGTCGTCATATATCGAAGTCTAGGTAGCGGAACCGTCCTTCTGGTGAATATAAGTTGGAACTTATATAGTGGGGCCATGCACGGGTTCGAGGTCCTCGCAGATCCGGTTCGCCGCCGCATTCTGGAACTGCTCGCGGGCGGTCCGCAGGCGGCCGGGGAGATCGTCGCGGCGATCGGCCGGGAGTTCTCCATATCCCAGCCGGCGGTCTCACAACATCTCAAGATCCTGCGCGACCAGCGGTTCACCGTCGTCCACAAGGACGGCACCCGCCGCTACTACGAACTCGATCCCGCAGTCCTCGTGGAACTCGAGGACTGGCTCGCGGGCCTGCATCCCCCGGTCTTCGCGGCGCTCGACGCGCTGGAGACCGAGATCGCGCGCGGCAAGCGTGAGCGGCGGAACCGCGACGCCGTCCCGCCCGCGCTCCCTGCTTCCGACGAGAGAAGGAAATCCTCATGAAGAATGTGATCACGGGCAACGAGACGAGTCGCCGCACGGTCGGTCGTCGCACCGTCGAGGGCCACGAAGCCAAGGTCGTCACGATCTCGCGCAGCTACCGCACGAGCGCCGAGGACCTGTGGGAGGCATGCACCGACCCGCGACGCATCCCGCGCTGGTTCCTGCCCGTCGAGGGAGACCTCGAGGTCGGTGGCCGGTACCAGCTCCAGGGCAACGCCGGTGGCGAGATCCTTACCTGCGATCCGCCCAGGACGTTCACGGCCACCTGGGAATTCGCGGGCCAGGTGAGCTGGATCGAGGTGTCGGTCCTGCCCGAACCGGGAGACCGTGCGCGCCTCGAACTCTCGCACATCGCCCGCCCCGACGAGCACTGGGAGCAGTACGGCCCGGGCGCGGTCGGTATCGGTTGGGACCAGGCACTTCTCGGACTCGGCCTGCACATCGAATCGGGAGAGGCGGTGGATCCGAAGGAATTCGAATCCTGGTCGATGTCCGAGGAAGGCCTGCAGTTCGTCCGCGACAGCAGCGCGGCCTGGTGCGAGGCCGACATCGCCGCGGGCGAGGACCCCGAACAGGCGCGCGCCGCCGCCGAACGGACGAGTGCGTTCTACACGGGCGGATAGAGAGCCGGATCAGGCAGGGGCGCCGACGCCGACCACGTCGAGATCGTGGCCGATCACCAGGCGCCCGTCGAATCCGGCGCCGCATCCTTCCCAGGTGGAATCGGGTCGATTGCCCGGGACCATGTGTGAGAGTACCAGCGTTCCCACGCCCGCTTCCCGGGCGATCGGACCGAGATCCTCGATGAGGGTGTGTGATTGGACGAGGTGCTGGTATAGCCCTTCCTGGGCATCCGTGCGGGGCTCGGGGAACAACGACTCCGGCCAGGCCGGGTCGATTACCTCGTGTACCAGAACGTCCGCTCCCCGTGCGAGTTTCACAAGATTGGGTGTGGGGCCGGTGTCTCCGGAGAAGACGATCGAACCGTCGTCGCTGTCGAAACGGTAGGCGAGAGCGGGAAAGACGGGAGCGTGGTCGACCATGGTCGCGGACACCCGGACGCGGTCGTCCTCGAAGAAGGTGAACGGTTCCATGTCGGGGCAGGGGTTGCCGTTCGGATCGGCCAGATACTGCGCCGGTACCGGAACGTCGAAGGCCTCCCACAGGGCGTCGGGGGCGGGCTTGCGGTTGTCGAACAGACGATCGTTGAAATCGGTGGCGAACGCCTGGACGATCAGGTCCGTCATCTCCCGGGTACCCGGTGTCGGATTGCCGGGTGCCACGGGTTCCGGTGCGGGGCCCTGCCCGAACAGGGGTGGGAGTACTCCACGATTGCCCGGGCCGTAGACGGGGATCTTCTCCACGTGCTGCAGTCCGTTGTAGATCCCCTCGGTGAGGATGTTGTTGAGGTCGACGACATGATCGGAATGGAGATGGGTCAGGAAGATGCCGCCCAGGGCATCGAGGGGGCCGTCGATATCGGTGTCGAAGTTGGGTCCGAGTTCCGCCCCTCGTAGGCGCCGCATGACACCGTGACCGGCGTCGACGAGGTAGTACCGGTCTCCGACCACGACGGCGGAGGAGATGCCTTCGCGTTCGCTCCCCGGCCAGTAGGGAGGACCGCCCGAGGTGCCGAGCAGAACCAGGCGCGTACGCTGCCCCCGATACGGCTCCGGCGCGAACCGGCGATCGGGCGATGGAGCCGCAACAGCCGTGTCGGTACCGGGACTGCATGCGGTGGCCGCCACAGCCGTGGCGCCGACGGCGAAACTGGCCAACAACTTTCGTCGGGACACTCCGGCCGAGTACAGCCGTCCCAGAACATCACACATGTACACGCTCCCCTCCGGTCGAGTCGCCGCGAACCGTTCCGTGATCCGATGTGACGCAGACCATATTTCCGGGATGAGGGGGCGTCGATCCGGTGAGCGCGGTCGTGATCCGGTGAGCGCGGCCGGACCACACGATCCGCCCGATGTCGGTGCCCCGCCGCTCGTGTTCAACCGTCCGAGCGTCGCCGCTGCCGGGCGTTCGCGTGTGCGGCAGCCGAACGCAGTACCTGCGGCGTGCGTCGCGCCGCCCGGAGAACGACGCGGTCGAAGGTGTTGAGCGAGACTCGTTTCCGCGGCGCCTGCAGGGACGGCTGTCCGCCGGTCAGGGCGAACAGGTGGACCTTGCCCGGCACGCCGGCGAGCCGATGCGAGCCCCTGTCGGCGAACTGCAGTCCCGATCCACCGGCCAGCTCGCGCACATGGCTCGAGACGAGCACCTCGCCGGGGCCCGCCGCTGCGCCGATGCGTGCCCCCACGTGCACGGTCAGACCGGTGACGTCCGTCCCGGTGGGCTCGACGGTGCCGGCGTGCACCCCGGCGCGCACCTCGAACCCGAGGCGGCGGGCCTCCGCGACGATCCGCGCCGCGCACTGCACGGCGGCCACGGGCCCGTCGAACAGACTGAAGGTGCCGTCCCCGACGATGCTCATCAGCTCTCCACCCGCTTCGGTCACGGCGAACCGCACGTCGCGTTCGTGACGCGCGAGCAGAGCCCGGTAGGACGTGTCGCCGATGCGTGCGAGGAGCCTGGTCGATCCCACGATGTCGGTGAACAGGGTGGCCGCGAACCGCCGGCCGGCGTCGACGGGCGGGACGGACCCGCGGACGAGTTCCTCGACGATCGTCTGGACCTGCGACCACGCTTCGCCGAGAGCGGCGCCGCGCGGTGACGGCCGCGTGATCACGAATTCTCCGTGCGGCACCAGATCGGCCACATGTCTCGCCGCGGCCATCGGCATCGAGCCTCCGGCGAGCAGCACCACCTTCGTCGGGCACTGCACGGAGGCGAGGGCATGCGAATAGTCGATCCGCAGACTCGCCTCGAGGTGGGCGCTCATCGTGCTCGGCGACGCGGAGCACCGTTCGAGCATGGCCATCAGCCGACGGTTGTAAGGGCTGTCGACGTGGAGGTCGGTCAGCGCCATCGTGCGTCCCTCGCCCCAGTGCCGCACGGCGTCGCGCCACAGCGCGACGAACTCGTCGACCTCGGATTCGGTCCACCCGTGCGGGGGCCGGTCGTAATCGAGCAACGGTTCGCAGTACGGCGAGATCAACATCAGTGCGTTGACACGTTCGGGTGCGGTCGCCGCGACCAGCACCTGTGGGCCACATGTGCTGTGGATCCCGACGAGGGTGGCGTGCCGGATCTGCTCGGCGTCCATGAGGGCGACGACGTCCTCGGCCTGTTGTTCGATCGTGGGCACGTGATCGACGGGATCGGAGAGCCCGAAACCGCGACGCTGGAAGTAGACGGCGCGCGAATAGGCGGCGAGGCGTTCGAAGAGCGAGTGCATGTACGGATCGGTCCACAACAGGTCCAGATGCATCTGGACCTCGAAGAACCACACGACGTCGGTCGGGCCCGTTCCGACCACCCCGTAGGCCAGATTGTGACCGTCGCGGGGCAGGTACCGGGTGACCGGCGGATCCACTCGTACAGCCTAGCGAGGTAGAACGGAAGAGGTCGTGTTCCGGAGGTAGGGCTGCCGTGCAGGACTCGTGGAATCGAACGATTTACACTTGATCGCCCGGTTCGTCGGGTAATGAGCTTGTCCGCCGGAGAGGGATGTTCTCATGACACGTTCGTCGGAAGACGGAGATCTCGGTCGTCGTATCGCGCAGCTGGCGCGTGGCTTCTACCGTCCGACCGATCTCGACGAGACTCTGCGCGGTGTGACGGCGGCGGCCGTCGAACTGGTGAAGGGGGCCGCCTGTGCCGACATCCTCATCGTGACCGGACGCAAGCACTTCCGTTCCCTCGCCGCGACCTCGGAGATCGCCGAGCACCTCGACGACGTCCAGGAACAGTTCGGCGAGGGTCCGTGCCTCGATGCGAGCTTCAAGTACCTCGTGGTGCGCGCCGACGACCTTCGGACGGAAACACGCTGGCCACGTTTTGCGAAGGCCGCCGTGGATGCGGGTGTGCTCGGCGCCTTGTCGTTCCAGCTGTATCTCGATCAGGAGAGCATGGGCGCGCTGAACATGTTCTCCTTCGAGGCCGACGCATTCGGTCCTCTCGCGGAGGCGACCGCCGAGGTCCTGGCCGCCCACGCGGCGATGGCGATGAGCGCGGCGCGCAGTCAGGGGCAGTTCGCGTCCGCCCTGGCGACCCGCGACATCATCGGGCAGGCGAAGGGCATGATCATGGAACGTTTCGGTATCGACGCCGTCGCGGCCTTCGAACTGTTACGCAAGCTCTCGCAGGACAGCAACGTCCCCCTCGCCGAGATCGCCCGGCGGATCGTCGAGGCCGGTCCCGAGCGCAAGGGCGACGAGCACAAGCACGAGGCGGAGGCCGACCCCCACGTCTGTGTGACAGCACACACCCCGCCCGGGTAGGTTTGGTGAAACCGCAAGTACTACTCACCGGTAGGGGTGCATCATGCCAGCTCCGAGCGCTGCGACCTTCCAGCGTCTTGCCGACCTCATCGCGATCCCCGACGCCGCAGAGCGGACCACCCGCCCCGTCGTCGAGGCGTTCACCGGACGGGAGCTGGCCACCGTGCCGGTCGGCACGGCCGAGGACGCGAAGGCCGCGATCGACCGGGCCCGTACCGCGCAGGTCGCGTGGGCGAAGCTCCCCGTCGAGAAGCGTGCCGCGATCATGCACCGCTACCGCGAGCTCGTGCTCTCCCGACGCGAGCAGCTCATGGACATGGCGCAGGCCGAGACAGGCAAGTCCCGCGTCTCCGCGCAGGAAGAGGTGCTCGACATCTCGATGACCGCGCGGTTCTACGCGCGCGTCGCACCGAAGCTCCTGCGCCCCCGCAAGGCCACGGGCATGCTGCCGGTCCTGACGAAGACCACCGTCCTGCACCATCCCAAGGGTGTCGTCGGCGTGATCGCGCCGTGGAACTACCCGATGACGCTGGCCGTCTCCGACGCGATCCCCGCCCTGCTCGCCGGCAACAGCGTGGTGCTCAAGCCCGACAGCCAGACGCCCTACTGCGCGCTCGCCGTCGTCGAACTCCTCTACGAGGCCGGGGTTCCCCGCGACGTCTTCGCCGTGGTCACCGGTCCCGGCACCGTGGTGGGCACCGCGATCGTCGAGAACACCGACTACCTGATGTTCACGGGTTCGTCGGAGACCGGACGTCTGCTCGCCGAGCAGGCCGGCCGGCGCCTCATCGGGTTCTCCGCCGAACTCGGCGGCAAGAACCCCATGATCGTCACCGCCGGGGTGAACCTGCGCGAGGTCACGAACGCCGCGGTGCGGGCATGCTTCTCGAACTCGGGGCAGCTGTGCATCTCGATCGAACGGATCTACGTCGAGAAGTCGATCGCCCCCGAGTTCATCCGGATGTTCGGGGCGCGGGTGCGCGAGATGTCGCTCGGTCCCGACTACGACTTCGGCACCGAGATGGGCTGCCTGATCAGCGAGAGTCAGGTCAAGACGGTGACCCGGCACGTCGAGGATGCCGTCGCCAAGGGCGCGACCGTCGTCGCCGGCGGAAAGGCGCGGCCCGACCTCGGCCCGCTGTTCTTCGAACCCACGGTGCTCACGGACGTGCCCGAGGACGCCGAGTGCTACCGGGGAGAGACGTTCGGCCCGGTGGTGTCGATCTACCCGGTGGACGACGTCGAGGAGGCGATCCGCGAGGCCAACGACACCGAGTACGGACTCAACGCGTCGGTGTGGGCGGCGACGAAGGCGCAGGGCGAGGCCATCGCGGCGCGGGTGCGTGCCGGCACGGTGAACGTCGACGAGGGATACGCCCCGGCATGGGGCAGCACCGACGCGCCGATGGGCGGGATGGGCATCTCCGGCATGGGCCGTCGCCACGGCGCGGAGGGCCTGTACAAGTACACCGAGGCGCAGACCATCGCAACGACGCGACTGCTCAATCTCGACGGCCCGCGCGGACTACCGCGGCGGGTGTGGGCGAAGATGCTCGCCCCCTTCGTCAAGTCGATGCAGTGGTTGCCGGGTCGCTAGGCACCGGATCGTTCTTCCGCACGATGGTGGTCGCGAGGGGTTTCTCGACGACGAGACACAGCAGGACCCCCGCGGCCACCACGAGCGGCGCGATGTACAGGTAGATCGGCACGAGCGCATCGTTGTACGCCTCGAGAACCGGGTGCCGGAGCGCGTCGGGCAGTGCCCGGACCGCACCGGGGGTCAGCGAATCGGGATCGTCGATGCCGGTTCACAGATCGTTATTCTCACCGACGTTGGCGATCGGTGGCGGGCCGGATCTCGGCCTCGCGGAAACGGGAGACCGCCACCAGCCCCACCACGAGGAAGATCACCGGGAGCAGCACCGCATTGCCCATCGCGGCACCGAACGCAAGCGTCCCCTCGCCCATCTGCATCACCGCGCCGAGGGCGGCCGCACCGAGCACCGCGCCGACCTGCCGGGCGGTGTTGTAGACGCCCGAACCGGCACCGACGAGGTCACCGGGCAGGTCGCGCAGCGAGATCGTCGAGTTCGGGGCCCAGCACAACGAGTTGGCGAAACCGAGCAGCACGATCGGGATCAGGAGCCAGCCGACGGACACCCCGAGGTGCATCGCCACACCGAACGACAGCATCGCCGCGATCATCGCGGAGAAACCGATCCGGGAGATCCGACCCGGCGCGACCCGATCGGTGACGCGTCCGATCACCGGCGCCATGATCACCGAGATCACACCCATCGGCACCAGCATCAGACCCGCGACCTGCGCGGACAGCCCTTGACCGACCTGCAGGTAGAGCATGATCGGCAGGTTCACGGCGTAGACCGTGAAACCCAGCGTCGCCACGGCGGTCACTCCGAGGGCGAAGTTGCGGCGGGTGAACAACCCGAGCGGGGCCAGCGCCTCGGTGCCGCGGGCCGCCGCGGTTCGCTGCAGTCGCACGAACATCCCGAATGCCACGATCCCGATACCGAGGACGACCCAGACCCACACGGTCCAGCCGACCTCGGGGCCCTGCTGCAGGGAGAAGATGACCCCGGTGACCGCCACCAGCGAGACGACGGCACTCAGCACGTCGATGCGACGCGCACCGGTCGGCAGCTTCGGCACGTACCGCGCGACCATCACCAGAGAGATGAGGCCCAGCGGGATGTAGACGAAGAAGACCCACCGCCACCCGCCGGTACCGACGAGCACCCCACCGAGGACGGGGCCGAACAGACCCGCCGAACTCGCCACCGCGCTCCACACACCGGTGGCCGCGCCCCGCCGGTCGTGCGCGAAGATCCGGTGGATGATGCTCAGCGGCTGCGGGTTGATCAGCGACCCGCCGAGCCCCTGCACCGCACGCAGCGCGATCAACCACTCGATCGTCGGCGCCATCGAGCACGCGAGGGCCGCGGCCGTGAAGATCGCCATGCCCACCAGGTAGACGTTGCGCTGACCGAATCGGTCGCCGAGACGACCGGTGACCAGCAGCGGAACCGCGAAGGTCAGCAGATAGGCCGCCGACACCCACACCACCTGGTTGATGCTCGCGTCCAGATCCTCGCGGATGCGCGGCAACGACACCGCCACGAGCGACTGGTCGAGCAGGGTGATGAACAGACCCACGCACAGGGCCGCCAGCGCACGCCAGGCCCGAGGTTCGGGGATCGGGGCAGCGCTGCGTCCCGCAGCCGACGCACTCACTCCTCGACCGTGATCTCCGCAGCGTCGTCGTAGAAGCACACGTATCCCTCGATGAACTCCATGCCGGGGAACGGCTCGGGGTACGACCATGCGACGTTCTCGGCCGGCGGCGTCCCGGAGAACGACCAGTACCGCGCGACACCCTTGTAGGGGCAGCTCGTCCGCCACTCGGATTCCTCGAGCACCGAGAAGTCGACGTCCTCGGGTGGCAGGTAGTAGCGGGTCGGGAGGCCGGTCTCGAACACGAGCACGGGATTGCGGGTCTCGGCGACCACGACGTCGCCGATGGCCACCCGCACGTGCCGGGAGCTGCGCAGGGCGTCGACGCGGTGATAGGGGTCGCGCGGATGGGTGAACACCTCGGTCTCCTCCTCGAACCACCGCTCGCCTTCGTCGACGTCGTCACCCGACCCGGTCTCACCCCACCGGAACCACTGGAAGACGAGACGGTCGTCGAGCCCGTCGACGTCGAGCTGGCAGACCGGTGAATAGGCCCGCTGGTCGCCGACGACGATGTCGTACCACTGCCACACGTCCTGCCGGGAGCGGCTCGGCGACAGGGACGCCGAGATCAGGTCGAGCCGGACGTCCTCGCGGGGGAAGGCATAGAACGGGACGGGCTTGCCGGGCGCCCACACCAGCACGGCCCGGGTGCTGTCGACGACCTTCCTGCCGAACCACTCACCTCGGATCCTGCGATCGACGGGTTCGTAGAGGTAGTCGTCGGTCTCCGGCGGCCGTCGGAGCACAGCGGTCTTGCGGGCGGTCATACCTCGACCGTATCGCGCCCGTCCAGGGACGGGACGAATCCGGAAGCCCGACCCATCCGCGCGGCGACCGGCTCCGAATACGGCAAGAGACGGCGTGAAGGCCGTCACCCGAACCGACCGACACTCCGCACGCCCCTGCGGCTCAGGCGACGACCAGAGGAACACCGATCATGCCCAACTACGAAGCCCGGCAGAACGAGAATCGGCACCCGCACCCGCCCGTGGGTTTCCTCCAGCTGTTCATGGAAGCGCGCACGCGCACGGAGCAGACGACCCCGCGCGTGCAGGGAGCAAAGGCGTGAGGTCCGTCGGCGGCTCCGTCGAATCCGTCGTGGTGGTGGGTGCGGGCCTCGCGGGACTGTCCGCGGCGCTCCACCTCACCGGCGCCGGCAAGCGCGTCACCGTCCTCGAACGCGAGGACACGGTCGGTGGCCGCGTCGGTACGTACCCGGTGTTCGAGGACGGGCAGCATCTCTACGACATCGACAACGGTGCCAGCGTGCTGACGATGCCGAACCTCATCGCCGACGCGCTCACGGCCGTCGGGGAATCCTTCGGCTCGACCACCCCGGCGCTCGACCTCACCCCGCTCGCACCCGGCTACCACGCGCGCTTCGCCGACGGCACCGCCCTGAACGTGTACTCCGATCCGGACGAGATGACCGCCGAGATCGCGCGCGTGTGCGGTCCCGACGAGGCCGGCGGATACCGGCGGCTGCGCCGCTGGCTCGCATCGATCTTCGACGCCGAGTTCGACCGCTACATCGACTCCAACTTCGACTCGCCGCTCGACCTCGTGTCGACACCTGCGGCGCTGCGGGACACCGCCAACCTCGTCCGGCTCGGCGGCTTCGGCCGACTCGGATCGCGCGTCGGATCCTTCATCCGGGACGACCGTCTCCGGCGCATCTTCACCTTCCAGGCCCTGTACGCGGGCACCGCACCGTCGACGGCGCTGGCGGTCTACGGCGCCATTGCCCACATGGACACCTCGCTCGGCGTCTACTTCCCGAAGGGCGGCATGTCCACCATCGCCGCCGCGATGGTCGATGCGCTCGTCCGCAACGGCGGCACCGTGCACACCGGCGTCGAGGTGTCGGAACTCCGCGTCGACGGCGGCCGCGCGAAGAACGTGCGATCCGCGGACGGCCGGGAGTTCGCCGCCGACGCCGTCGTCCTCACCGTGGACCTGCCCGTGGTCGACGATCTGCTGCTGCGCGCCGGGGTCCCGCCGCGCCGCCGCGCCCGCAGCGCCACCGTCGCATCGCCCTCGGCCGTGGTCTTCCACGGCACGGTGCCCACCGACGTGACACAGGCCTGGCCGGATTCCCACCACACCATCGATTTCGGTGCCGAGTGGGCGGAGACCTTCGCGCGGATCACCGCGCCGCGCGGCCGCGGCCGGTTGATGGCCGATCCGTCCCTGCTCATCACGCGACCCGCCGTGACCGATCCGTCCCTGCGGGTCGTGCGGGACGGTATCGAGTGCGAGCCGGTCTCGGTGCTGGCGCCGTGCCCGAATCTCGCTGCCGCACCCCTCGATTGGGAGCGCCTCGGCAGGCCCTACATGCGGGAGATCCAGCAGGTCCTCGAGCAGCGCGGCTACCGGGGACTGGCGGGCTCCATGCGGGTCGACCACCTCGACACCCCGCAGACCTGGGCAGACAAGGGCATGCTCGACGGCAGCCCCTTCTCGGCCGCGCACCTGTTCCGGCAGACCGGACCCTTCCGCCGCCCGAACCTCGTGCACGGCGTCGACAATCTCGTCCTCGCCGGGTCGGGCACCACGCCGGGTGTCGGCGTCCCGACCGTGCTCATCTCCGGGCGTCTTGCCGCAGAACGAATCTCCGGTGGCGCGACCGCCGGTCCCACGACGATGTCGATTCCGATGGAAGCAGGTGCGGTTGCTCATGGGTGAACTCGACGGGATCGATCCCGAGCTGCACGAGGCGTATCAGCTGTGCCGTGAGCTCAACCGGCGACACGGCAAGACCTACTTCCTCGCGACCCGCATCTTCCCGGCGTCCAAGCGGGCCGGGGTGCACGCCCTCTACGGTTTCGCGCGGATGGTCGACGACATCGTCGACGTGAAACCGGTCGACGCGGCACCGGTTCTCGACGCGCTCGAGCGCCGCCTCTCCGATGCGCTCGGGGGCAGGCCGCCGACCTACGACGAATTCGGTCTCGTGCTGCGGGCCCTCGTCGACACCACGCAGCGGTACGACATCCCGCACGAGTACTACTACGCCTTCCTGCGGTCGATGCGGATGGACATCCCCGGCACCGAACTGTTCCGGTCGCGGTACCGCACGATGGACGAACTGTCGGAGTACATGTACGGCTCGGCCGCCGTCATCGGACTGCAGATGCTGCCCATCCTCGGGATCGAGGGCGCACGCGAACGGGCCGAGGCCCCCGCCGCCGCGCTCGGCGAGGCATTCCAGCTCACCAACTTCATCCGCGACATGGGCGAGGACCTCGACCGCGACCGCATCTACCTGCCCACCGACATCCTCGCCGCCTTCGACGTGGACGAGGACCTGCTGTGGCACTGCCGCACGACCGGGCAGCGCGACGTGCGGCTCGAGCGCGCTCTCGCACACCTGATCGCGCACACCCGCTCGATCTACCGCGTGGCCGAACCGGGCATCGACCTGCTCGACCCCAAGGTGCGTCCCGCGATGCGGACCGCCTTCGTCCTGTACGGCGACATCCTGCGGGCGGTGGAGGAGAGCGGATACCGGGTACTCCACCAGCGCGCACGCGTGTCGCGGCGCCGGCGCCTGTCGGTGGCGGCACCGCGGCTGGCCTCGGCCGGTTGGACCACGCTGCGTTCACGGTCGAGACTGGGGACGCCCACCGCGCCGCTGCTCGGCCGGTGACGCCCGTCCGGCCGAACCGGAATCCGGACACGAATACAGAACAGGACATCACATGGAACAGGTCGTGCTGCTCGACGATGCAGGTCGCGCGGTCGGGATCGAACCGAAGGCCACGGTGCACACCACGGACACCCCGCTGCACCTCGCCTTCTCGTCGTACGTCTTCGACCCCCACGGCAACGTTCTGCTCACCCGGCGCGCCCTGGACAAGTCGACCTTCCCCGGTGTCCTGACGAACAGCTGCTGCGGTCATCCGGCGCCGGACGAGCCGCTCACCGAGGCCGTGCGCCGTCGGCTGCATCAGGAACTCGGGCTCGACGTGCACGACATCGAGGTGGTCCTGCCGTCCTTCCGCTACCGGGCGGTCATGGACAACGGCATCGTGGAGAACGAGATCTGCCCCGTCTTCCGCGTGCTCTACGACGGGCCGGCGCCGGTCCCCGAGCCGTCGGAGGTGCACGACACCGAGTGGGTCGACTGGACGGAGTTCTCCGAGGACGTCGTCGAGGGACGCCGTGAGGTGTCGGTGTGGTGCCGCGAGCAGGTGGAGCAGCTCCGTAAGCTCGGTCCCGACCCGCTGCGCTGGCCCGTGGCGTCCGCCGCCGATCTGCCGCCCGCCGCACCCGACAGGACGGCACCCGAGCTCCGATAGGGCCTCATCCCGCCCACAGGGTCGTTAACGTCGACCCTGTGATCGACCCGACCGTCCTGATCCGCACGATCGTCGGCGTCCTCGCCCTCGCCGCGATCTCGACGGCGGTGCTGTGGGCGTTCCGGGTTCCGCACCGATTCGCGCCCGTCGGCGCCATCGCCCGCGGCGCGGTCCAGCTCGCGCTCATCAGCGTCGTGCTCTCCGGCGTCATCACCGACGCCCGATGGGTCGCGGTGGTGCTCGTCGTGATGTTCACCGTCGCGTGGTGGACGGCCTGCCGGCGGATCGGGAACGAGGCCGTCGTGCGCGGGGCGGCGGCCGCCGCGATGTCGGCCGGTGTGCTCGTCGCGGCGGGCGTCGTCTTCGCGACCGGCGCGGTGGAGGCAACCCCGCGCTACGCGCTCGCGCTCGGCGGCATCATCATCGGCAACACCATGACGGTCGCGACCCTCGCCGGTCGCCGCTTCCACGAAACCGTCGACGACCACTGGTCCGAGGTGGAGGGCTGGCTCGCGCTCGGCGCGACCATGCGGCAGGCGACGCTCGCCCCCGCTCGCTTCGCCGTGCACGCGGCGATGATCCCGTCGACCGATCAGACGAGGACGACGGGACTGGTGACCCTGCCCGGAGCCTTCGTCGGCGCGATCTTCGGCGGGCTGTCGCCGGTGGAGGCCGGACGCTTCCAGGTGGTCGTGCTCGCGGCGATCATGGCGACGGCGTCGATCACGTCCGTGCTGATGGCGCTCGGCCTCGGTCGCGCCCTACGTCACCGCCCCGTCGTCGTCGTGTGAGACGGCGCTCTGCGGTGCAGGTGCCATCGGAGTAGGAGTGGATACAACCGCTGCCGAGGGAAGGATCGTCGATGCTGCTCGTAGCCAACCGGGGTGAGATCGCGTTGCGTGTCGTCCGCACGGCCGGGGACCTCGGACTCGACACCGTCGCGGTCCACGCCGCGGACGATGCCGACGCTCCGCACGTCCGCGCCGCCACACGAGCCGAGGCCCTGCCGGGGTCCGGTCCCTCGGCCTATCTCGATCCCGAGGCGATCGTCGGTGTCGCCCGGGCGACCGGATGCACGCTCGTGCACCCGGGTTACGGATTCCTCAGCGAGAACGCCGCCTTCGCGCAGGCCTGCGCGGACGCCGGGCTCACCTTCGTCGGACCGTCCCCGGAAGCATTGCGGATCCTCGGCGACAAGCGGGCCGCCCGCGCGGTGGCGGAGCAACTCGGCATCCCGGTGACCGCCGCCGTCGAGGCGACGGAGCCGGAGTCGGTGCGGGCCTTCCTGCGCGACCATCCGGGCGGGATCGTCGTCAAGGCACTGTCGGGCGGCGGCGGTCGTGGCATGCGCGTGGTCCGCGATGCCGCGGATCTCGACGAGGCGATCCGGCTCGCCGCGGCCGAAGCACACGCCGCCTTCGACGACGACCGGCTGTACGCGGAGGCGCTCGTCGAGCGTGCCCGGCACGTCGAGGTGCAGGTCGTCGCTGCCGAGTCGGGGTCGGGTACCCGCGCGATGGCGTTGGGTGACCGCGACTGCAGCGTGCAGCGCCGGCATCAGAAGCTCGTGGAGATCGCACCCGCACCCGACCTGCCCGACGCCCTGCGGGAGGCGCTGCACGGTGCGGCCGTCCGGCTGATCGGGCAGGTCGGATGCCACGGACTGTCCACCGTCGAATTCCTCGTCCACGGCGACGGTTTCGTGTTCCTCGAGGTCAATCCCCGGATCCAGGTGGAGCACACCGTCACCGAGGAGGTGACCGGCGTCGACCTCGTGGCGGCCCAGATCGCGATCGCTCGCGGGGCGGGATTCGACGAACTCGGTCTCCCCGCAGGAATCACCTTCGACGGCAACGGGATCGACGGGTGTCCTGCGGCGGCGCAGGGCATCGCGGTGCAGGTGCGCGTCAACGCCGAGACACCGCGCGCCGACGGCATCGCCCTGCCCACCGCCGGGACGCTCACCGCGTTCACGCCACCCACCGGACCCGGAATCCGCGTCGACACCCACGGCCGACCCGGCCTCGGGGTGACCGGACGTTACGACTCGCTGCTCGCCAAGGTCGTCGCGTACGTGCGCTCCGGAGACCGCGCGGCCGTGCTGCGCAAGGCGTCGACGGCGCTCGGGGATTTCGTCGTCGACGGTGTCGGCACAAACCGTGAACTCCTGCAGAAGATCTTGGACGACAAGGAGTTCCGTTCCGAGAGTGTCCACACCGCGTGGCTGGGGGAGCGCCTCGCCGATTTCGTCGACGCTGCCACGACCGCGCCGGTGGAGTACACGGATCTGCGCGCCGACGAACACGTGGTGCACGCCGAGATGGTCGGCACGGTCGTGGAGATCGCCCGCGCCGGCGACACCGTTGCGGCCGGTGCGCCGCTCGCCGTGCTCGACGCGATGAAGATGCAACACGAGATCCGGGCACCCGGCAGTGCCGTGGTCGAGCGCGTGCTCGTCGAGCCGGGCCGCACCGTCGACCCGGGCACGGTGCTCGCGGTGGTCCGCGTGCTCGACGCGGAGACCACGACGGACGACATCGCCGCGGTCGACCTCGACGCCGACCGTGCCGACCTCGACGAGATCCGTCGCAGACACGAGGTCACCACCGACGCGGCACGGCCCGAGGTCGTGGCGAAGCGGCACGGGCGGGGCCGGCGCACGGCGCGCGAGAACATCGCCGACCTCGCCGACGACGGCAGCTTCGTCGAATACGGGCCGCTCGTCCTCGCCGCCCAGCGCGGCCGCCGCAGCGAGGAGGACCTGATCGCGAACACCCCCGCGGACGGACTCGTCGGCGGCACCGCCCGGATCGGCGGGGCCGAGGTGGTCGTGATGTCCTACGACTACACCGTTCTCGCGGGCACCCAGGGCCGCAACAACCACCGCAAGACCGATCGGCTGCTCGAACTCGCCGCCCGGCGGCGGGTGCCGCTCGTGCTGTTCGCCGAGGGTGGTGGCGGGCGCCCGGGGGACGTCGACGCCGGTTCCGGTGCGGGCCTCGACCTGCCCACCTTCCGTTCGATGGCGTCGCTGCGCGGACGCGTGCCCACCGTCGCGGTCGTCTCCGGCCGCTGCTTCGCGGGCAACGCCGCACTCGCCGGGGTGTGCGACGTACTCATCGCGACCCCCGACGCCAACATCGGCATGGGCGGCCCCGCGATGATCGAGGGCGGAGGACTCGGGGTGCACCGCCCCGAGGAGATCGGACCGATCGACGTGCAGCGTCGCAACGGTGTCGTGCACGTCGCCGCGCGCGACGAGGCGCACGCCGTGGACGTCGCCCGGAGATATCTCGCCTACTTCACCGCGCCGCACGAGGACCGGCAGGCGCCCGACCCGCGTCTCGCGCGACATGTGGTGCCGGAGAACCGGCTCCGCGCCTACGACGTGCGGTCGGCGATCGATGCGATCGCCGACGTCGGATCGGTGCTCGAACTGCGCCCGGACCACGGCGTCGGCATCGTCACCGCCCTGATGCGTGTCGAAGGCGCCTCCTACGGTGTGCTCGCCAACAGCAGCGCCCACCTCGGCGGGGCGATCGACGCGGAGGCCGCAGACAAGGCCGCGGACTTCCTGGAACTGTGCGAATCGCACCGGCTGCCCGTGGTGAGCCTGTGCGACACACCGGGATTCATGGTCGGACCGGAATCTGAGAAGGACGCCACCGTGCGCCGCTTCGGACGCTTCTTCGTCGCCGGTGCACGCCTGACCGTCCCGTTCGGCATGATCATCCTCCGCAAGGGCTACGGCCTCGGCGCGATGGCGATGGCCGGCGGATCCTTCCACGCACCCGAATTCACCGTCGCGTGGCCGACGGGGGAGATCGGCGGGATGGGACTCGAAGGGGCCGTGCGGCTCGGCTTCCGCAAGGAACTCGACGCCGCGGAGACACCCCGGGAGCGCGAGGAACTGTTCGACCGGCTCGTCGCCCTCGCCTACCAGCAGGGCAAGGCACTGCAGGCGGCGACGAGCTTCGAACTCGACGACGTTATCGACCCCGCCGACAGTCGCGCCTGGATCGCGCGACTGGTGCAACCGCGGTGAAGCCGGGTATGCGACAGCCATGGTGACCTATCCCGGCGCGCAGCAGTACGTACCCGACAGCCGCGACCTCGCCGAACTCACCGCAGCCTCGGCGGGATGCCGGGGATGCGATCTCTACAGGGCCGCCGAGCGGACGGTCTTCGGGGCAGGGGCGCGCGACGCGCGCATGCTGTTCGTCGGCGAACAACCGGGCAACGAGGAGGATCTCGCGGGAGAACCGTTCGTCGGGCCCGCGGGACACCTGTTCGACAAGGCCCTCGAACGCGCGGGCATCGATCGCGGGACGGTGTACGTGACCAACGCCGTCAAGCACTTCCGCTTCGACCGGTCCGCCAACGGCCGCAGACGGATCCACAAGAAACCGTCGGGTGGGCAGGTCGCGGCGTGCCGACCGTGGCTCGAGGCCGAACTCGACGCCGTCCGCCCCGACGTCGTGGTGTGCCTCGGGGCCACCGCCGCACAGTCGTTGCTCGGCAAGGACTTCAAGCTCACCCAGCACCGCGGGGAGGCCCTGCACCTGCCGGAGGAGCTGTGCGGGTCGTGCGATCCGGCGGTGGTCGTCACCGTGCACCCGTCGGCGGTGCTGCGGGCGAAATCGCAGCGCGACGACATGTTCCGCTCGTTCGTGCAGGATCTGGAACGCGCGGCGACGTTGTGACGGCTCGGCCGTCGTAGCGTTGTGACGGCTCGGCCGTCGTAGCGTTGTGACGGCTCGGCCGTCGTAACCTCGTGACGTCCTAGCCGGTGGTCGCGAGCCCGGCCGCGAGCCCGAGCGCCACCGACATCGCGCACACCTCGAGGGCGGCGTTGCGCAACGACTCCTCCTCCTGCAGGCGGTGCGTCGAGGCTGCCGGGAGCCAGTTGCGCCGCCAGTTCCACGCGAGCCCCAGCAGGGCGCACAGCACGATCGCCTTCGCGAGCACGACGCGTCCGTAACCGGTGCCCAGCAGCGCGGAGACCGAACCGAGCCGCACCGCCGCGTCGACCACGCCCGTGATCACCAACGCCACCACACAGCGCACGGCCAGCTGCGAGTAGCGCGGCAGCAGTTCCGCCCACGCGCCACGGCCCCGCACGGTGACGGCCAGCGCCACGAGCACCCCGAACCACACCGCGGCCGCGAGCACGTGCACGGCGTTGAACAGCGACCCCAACGGTTGCTGCGCCATGTGCCCGGTGACCGGGCGGGCGATCAACGCGAGCGCCGCGGCGACGAGCACCGGCAGGGTGGACCACGACGCCGACCGGCGGTACGCCACCGCGGCGACGACGACGATCGCGGCGATGCACACCCACGCCGCCGCATCCACGCGTCCCGTGGTGGTGGCCAGGAACTGCCCGAACCGTCCCACGTCCAGGTCTACGGCGGGAACATCGGCCGCGGTGGACGCGGCCCAGGCGAGGTCGACGCTCGCGAGCGCGAGCCAGACACCGCCGAGCGCGGCGATCGTCCGCCACAGCGTCTCGGAGGAGACCGCGGGACGGCGCTGCCGCTGCACCATGACGGCCAGGACCGCGAGTCCGAGCACGGTCGAGCCGACGCACAACCCGATCGCCCGCACCGAACTCGACGGGGCGGGCAGGGCGAGGGAACCGGCCACGGCGATGCCCGCGACGGTTCCGAAGGCAACGCCGGCAGCGGCCACGACGAGCCACTGCCGGCGTTCCGGGATCATGCGGGTCAGGCCTTCGGCTTGCGCAGCGCGAAGGCGAGACCTGCGGCGACCACGACGACACCTGCGACGACGAACCACCACACGGCGGGTCCGCTGCTGTCGCTCTCGTCCGACTCCGCGCCGGTCTCGCCGGTCGCGGTGTCACCGGACGCCGCCTCACCGGGCGTGCCGGTCCCGTCCTGGGTGAGCGTGAAGGTGCGGGTCCCGCTGACGGGATGCCCGTCGGCGGAGGTCACCCGGTAGGCGATCGTGTACTCACCGGCAGGACCGAGACCGTCGAGCTCGACGGCTGCGGTCGCACCCTCGATGATCGGGTCGCTCTTCGACCACAGGTTGCCGTCCGGCCCGACGACGGTCAGGGCCGCGAACTGCTCTTGCAGGTTCTCGTTGAACGTCACCGTCACCCGATCGGGTGCCTCGGCGATCTGCTCGCCGTCCTCGGGCGAGCTCGACAGCACCACCGAGTGGGCGGCCGCGGAACCGACGGACAGGGTCAGTGCCGCGATCATCGCGGCGAGGAGAACGAGGATGCGCTTCATGCCCGCCGCCCCCGGATCACGGCGCCGAGGCCGAGTGCGGCGCCGAGCGCGCCGAGGACCAGGCCGATACCGCCGAGCCACCGCGCGGTGCTGTCGGTCGTGGTGCCCTCCGACGCCGCGGCGGTCTGTCCGGTGTCGGTGACGTGCGCGTCGCCGCTGCCGCCGTGCCCGTCACCGCTGCTCGCCGCGAGGGTCAGACTCGGGGCGGGACGCTCGGGCTCCTCGTCGCCGGTCGCGATCTCGTCCCACGCCACGACCTCGCCGTCGCTGTAGGTCTGGATCGCGGGGAAGGAGACCTCGTCCTCCTCGGGCAGCGGCCCGACGGACAGGACGAACTGCTGGAACTGTCCCGGCCCGACCTGCACGTCCGGCTCGGCGGTCCACGTCACGGAGGTCGCGAGCTGCGACTCGGGATCCTTCTCGACGGTCGCCGTCCAGCCGGGCAGCGGCTCGGTGCGCGCCGAGCGCAGGCCCGGAAGCTCGACGGTGACGGCCGTCGTGCCGGCGGTCTCGGACTCGGTGGGGACCCGGAAGGTCAGGACGGTGTAGCCGCCCTGCTCGGCTCCGGGTGCGACGACGGTGACGTGGGCGGAGGCGATGCCGGCGCCCGCGACCATCAGCGCAGCGGTTGCTGTCGCGCCCACGAGGGCGCGACGGGAGAACTCGAACATATGTGGGTCTTTCTCGTGGTTGGAGGATCGATCGTCACGGCACGGCCGTGGCGAGCGGTGGTCCTCTCCGCGAGATGGCCGGGGGTGCACGTCCCCACACGAGCCGGTCGGTCGACGAGGTGGGAGCGAGCACGGCGGGTGCGGCGACCCGGGGGCCGCGCATCAGCACGACCCGCAGCGCGGTGCCGCACGCCGCGTACACGTGGGCCGCGGCGGTGAGCAGCACCGCACACACCGCGACGGCGAGCATGTGGGCGCCCAGCATGGACACCGACAGGTGTTCGTGGCCGGGCACCAGCACGGTGAGCGCGACGTGCGTGGCCGCCTGCCCACCGGCGAGGAGCACGAGCGGGGACAGCGACGGCTGGTGCGCGCCGAGGATCCCGACGGTCGCCGCCACCGCGACCAGCAGTACCGCGACCGGTCCCGTCGGCACACCACCGCCGGCGGCGCCGTGGGCGGCCACCGCCAGCACCGCGGTGGCGATGCCCGCGGTGGTGCCGAGAACGGTCGGGTACCTGGTCACTGTCGGTCGTGCTCGTTCCTGATGTGCAGGCTGTGTCAGCGCACGCCGAGGCGCGCGAGCAGATCCGCTTCGATGCCGTCGAGTTCCGACGAGATCGCCGCGTGCGCCGACTTCCGGCGCGCGGCCGGCATCTGCTCGGCCGTTTGCACGGCGGCGGTCAGATCGGTGAGGCGCTCGCGGGTCGCGGTGGCGAACTTCTGCGTCTCCGCATCCTTCGGGTTGCGCTGCTCGACCTTCGCGAGCGACTGCTCCGCACCCGCGATGCGGGCACTGAGCCGGGCACCGTGACCGGTGAACGAACCCAGTTCCTCGATCGGCACCCCGAGCTGCTGCGCGCGACGCGAGTCGAGCTGACCGCGCAACGCCGTCACGGCCTGGTAGACGATCGGGACGAGCACCGGCGCGAGCAGACGCGCGACGCCGAGATAGCGACGCACCTTCGCCGCGGTGAGACCCTGGTTCTCGGCGGCCTTCTTCTGTGCCTTGAGGGTCGCGATCTGTTCCTTCTCGACCTTGGCCTGCGACCGTGCGAGTTCCTGGTCGAGCTTGACCTGCGACTTCGCGAGCTTCTTGTCGATCTTCGCCTGGGCCTTCGCTGCCCGCCGGTCGTTCTTGAGCCGATTCTTCGCGACCAGTCTGGCCTCGAGCTTCGCCTTGGTCCTCAGCGCCTTCGCTTCCGCCCTGCGAGTCGCGCGACGCTTCCGTGTGAACAACCCCATCGAACAGCACCCTCCATTCGGTACGACACGACGCTCCGGCGCCCCGCGTCAGCCTAACGTGACGGTGCTGCTGCGAGCCGTCGCCTGTGCAGGGAATACCCTGGAATGTCGTGGACGCAACCGGAGAACTACCGCGGCCCGAACGCGGAGTGTCACAGCGCACAGCCGTCTCCCTCGAGGCTGCTGCGCTGACGAGGTGCCGCCACCGGGTCTATCTCGACGCCACCTTCCCCGACGAACTCGCAGGTGCACCCGAGAATCCGGGTGCGCGGCAACGCCAGGAAGCGGCGGCTGCGCATCGTGAGGCGATCCGCCGGACGCTGCTCGACGCCGACCCCGACGGGTGGGTGCTCGTCGCCCCGGAAGGACCGATGTCGCAGCGCGCCGAGCGCACACTCGACGCGTGCCGCGCGGGAGCCGACCGCATCTGGGGTGCGGTGCTGCCGAGCGAACCCGACACCGGACGCCGCGGCCGGTCGGAGATCCTGCTGCGCGATGCCGAACGCGGCGGCTACATCCCGGTGATCGTCGTCAACCACAAGGTCACCGATCCCGGGCGCGGCGCGCTCACCACCGACCTGTTCGCGTGGGCACCCGCCGTCGACGAGACCCGCAAGGTGCGCAGTCAGGTGCGCGATCAGATGCGGCTCGCACACCTGTACCGGATGCTCGAGCGTCACGGACTTGCGAGTCCCGCGAAGGTCGCCGGCGCGATCGGCTACGGCGGCGACTGCATCCTCGTGCACGATCTCGACCAGATCCTCGACGACTACGATGCCCGCCTGGCGGACCGACTCGAGATCGCGCGGGGTCTCACCCCGACGGCGCCGTCGCAGATCGGTGAGTGCAAGACCTGCCCGTGGTGGGACCGTTGCCGCGCCGAACTCACCGTCACCCGGGATGTGTCGCTGGTCGCGCCGGGCCAACGCGCCGCCGTGCTGCGCGAACTCGAGGTGCACACCATCGACGGCCTCGCGCGATGGGAGGGCGAGGAACCGGAGGCGTGGCCGCAGGGTTCGTTCGAGGACGCGATCGTCACGGCGCGGGCGTGGATCGCCGGTGCGCCGCTCGTGCGTCGCTACCGGCACGTGCACGTCCACCGCGCCGACGTCGAGGTCGACATCGACATGGAGAGCTACCACGAGCACGGCGCCTATCTGTGGGGCACGCTGCTCAATTCGGGATCGTCCTCCGAGTACATCCCGTTCGCGACGTGGGACCCCGTGCCGACCGACGACGAGGCACGCTCGTTCGCCGAGTTCTGGCGCTGGCTGTCGGACCAGCGGCGCGCGGCCGAGCGTCGCGGGAAGACCTTTGCGGCCTACTGCTATTCGCGGTCGGCGGAGGACAAGTGGTTGCTGTCGTCGGCGCGTCGGTTCCACGGCTTCCCGGGTGTGCCCGAGCTCGCGGAGGTCAAGGCGTTCATCGGCTCGAACGAGTGGGTCGACATCTTCCAGGCCGTCACCGACCAGTTCGTGTGCCCGAACGGCAAGGGACTGAAGAAGATCGCGCCGATCGCGGGGCATCACTGGCGGGATGCGGAAGCGGGGGGAGAGGCGTCGATGAGCTGGTACCGCGAGGCCGTGGGCATGGCGGGCGAGCCCGATCCGGCCCAGCGTGTGCGGCTGCTCGAGTACAACGAGGACGACGTGATCGCCACGAAGATCCTGCGCGAGTGGATGAGCGATCGCGCGGTGCTCGACATCCCGTTCGTCGAGGACCTGTAGCGCAGAGCATGCCACGTGCGTGGTTCCGGCGGCATCGGCCGCCGGAACCACGCACGGAGAATCAGACCAGTGCGGCAAGAGCGAAGGCCGCCAGGGCGATGAGGACACCGCCGGTGAGGGTCTGGACACGACGGTCGATGACGCACATCGCCGACAGGAAGCCGGGCATCGAACCACCGCGGCGGGTGTGCAGGATGGCCAGCACGCTCGGCATGCAGCGGCCGAGGCTGACGGTCGCGAACATCGCGGCGCCGAGCACCGGCGAACCCGAGGCGATCACGCCGAGGACCAGCAGGTAGTACGCGCTGGACCGGATGAAGATCATGAAGCCGGGGCCGATGAGCGCGCCGAACAGCAGCGACACCTTCCACGGCGCCATCGTGCGCCGCAGATGGCGGGGGAGCTGCTGACGCCGCATGGGCGTCGGCAGGGTGATCATGCCCAGCTCGTGCAGGCCGTAGCCGAGCGCGATCACGCCCCAGGCCGCGAGCATCCATGCCCACGGCACCGAGCCGGTCACGAGCGCGCCGAGCGCACCGAAGAGCGCGCCGGTGGGGATGCCCGTCGCGAGCGATCCCAGGGCGTGCCAGCCGAGCCGACGGATCGGGGTCGACGACCCGCGGCGTCCCGGCTGCTTCGGTGCGGCGACCACGCCGGCCACCGACATGCCGCAGGTCGACCAGTTGGCGGCCAGTGCCGTCACCGCGCCGGTGGCGATCACCGCGGCGGTCATGGCCGCCGGGTTCGAGGGGGCTGCGACGAGACCGGCGGCGGCGCCGACTGCGGCGGCACCGGCGATCAGGCCGCCGCGGGTCTTCTTCGCGACGGCGCTCTCGAGCGTCGGGCGTATCTCCGGTACGTCGACTCCGAGGGGTGGGTGAGCCAGGGGCTCACGCACGAGTGTTTCCGTCATTGGGATGCTCCTTTGCTGTGGTGCTTACGGATACGACCGGACGGCGGACGGCGTTGTCCGTCACCCGGTCACGGTGACGGTTCCGGTCATGTACCGGTGGACCGAGCAGTGGTACTCGTAGACGCCCGGCGTCGTGAAGGTGTGTTCGAAGCTCCCGTCGGGGGTGATGCCGCTGTCGAACTCGCCCTCCGATCCGACGTGGTGCAGGACCCCGCCGTCGTCGAACGTCCACCGGACGGTGCCGCCCACCGGTACGGTCACGTCCACCGGCGCGAAGTGCACGTCGCGCACGACGATCTCCGCGTCCGGCCCGGTGGGGAAGCCGGCACACGAGGTCGCGGCCAGCATCGCGAACGCGGCCACGCCCCACCGGATCCGCATCACTGGACGATGATCGTGCCGACCATCGCGGGGTGCGGCGTGCAGTGGTAGGTGAACGTGCCGGCCTCGTCGAAGGTGTACTCGTAGGTGCCCTCGGTGAGCAGTTCGCTCTTCAGGTCACCTTCGAGCGGTCCGTCGCCCGCCACGTCGTGCGGCAGTCCCGAGTCGTCGAAGTGCCACTGCACGGTCTGGCCCTTCTCGATGGTGACCGATGCCGGGCTGTACGACATGTTGGAGACCTCGATGACGACCGCGGGTTCGTCGGCGTCCGCACTGCCGCATCCGGTCAGCAGTCCCATCGCGAGTGCCGTGCCCGCGATCGCGGAAAGAAGCTTCTTCATCGTATCGTCCTCACCGGATGTACCGCAGATTCGCGGTCATTCCTGCCTCGAAGTGATAGGCGTTGTGACAGTGGAACATCCACTCGCCCGGATTGTCCGCGTCGAACTCGATGGCGAGTTCGGTCCCCGGAAGCACGTTGACGGTGTCGCGTCGCAGACCGCCGTAGCTCGGTACGGCGAAGGTGTGGCCGTGGGTGTGCATGGGATGCCACATCGGCGACGAGTTGACCATCGTGATCCGGATCCGTTCACCCTCCTTCATCACCAGACGGCCGGCGTCGGGGCCGGCCATGCCCCACACGTAGCGGTCGCCGGCCTGGATCAGCTCGACGCGGTAGTCGCGATCGACGTCCCGCTTCTCGAGCAGCACCGACTCGGCGGGCCGCAGTTCGCTCTCGGGTACGAGCCGCCCGTTCAGTTCCGGGATGTTTCCTCCCACATCGGGGTTCGACATCGGAACCGCATCGAGGGATCGCAGCACGGTCGACGCGTAACCGTCGCGACCCTCGACCTTCGCCACGATCGGCCACGCGCCGGAGCGGACCGTGACGAGCACGTCCACCCGCTGCGCCATGCCGAGGATCACGGTGTCGGCGGTCGTCGGCTGCACGTCGAAGCCGTCCACGGCGACGACGGTCAGTTCGTGACCGGCCACGGCGAAACGGTAGGGCGTCTCCGCGGCCGCGTTGATGATCCGAAGCCGTAAGCGTTGCCCCGCAGCGGCTTCCACCACGGCAGGATCGTTCGGCGGGCGGCCGTTGATCAGGTGCAACGGGTACGCGATGTGCTGGGTCATGCCACCGAGCGCGACGGAATCCCCGTGCCCCGCCGACGTGATCTGTTGCGCCACCGAGGCATCGGCATCCGAGTACTCGGCCGGTCCCGCACCGTGCCCGGCGTGACCGTGCCCGGCGACCTGCGGGTTGAGCGCGGCGATCACCGCGTCGGGGGTGGTGCCCATACCGTCGACCCAGTCGTCGAGCACGAGCACCGCGTCGGCGTCCGCGCCGGTCGCGTCGTTCGGGTCCTCGATGATCATGGCCCCGAACAGGCCGCGGTCGGCCTGCAGTCCGCTGTGCGAGTGGTACCAGTACGTACCTGGATCGGGTGCGACGAAGTCGTACTCGAATCGGCCACCGTCGGCGCCGATCGGGTCCTGCGTGACCGGAGCCGCACCGTCCATGTCGTTGCGGATCCGGATGCCGTGCCAGTGCAGCGTGGTCTCCTGCGGAAGCCCGTTGTCCACCGACACCCGCACGCGATCGCCCTTCGACAACCGCAGTTCGGGTGCGACGGCGGCCCCGCCGTAGGTCCACGTGTTCACGATCCGCCCACCGAGGTCCACGGCGCCCACACCCGCAGCGAGTGCGAAGGCGGCCGTCGCCCCCGAGGTGGCGCGGGCCGCTTCGGCCGCGGCCACCTCGGGGTCGGTGGGACGGATGTAGTCGAGCTCGGCGGCCACCGCCTGCTGCCCGGACGTGCCGGAGCTGCAGGCGGTGGCACCGAACCCGAGGGCGCCGAGCCCCACCGCCCCGGCACCGAGGGTGCCCAGGCGGAGGAAGCGTCGGCGGTCGAGCACGAGCCCGGTACCGGGTCGTGTCATCGGATCACCTGCGGTGTCAGGAGGGAACGGATGTCGTCGACGGTGCCCGTGACGTCGGCGGCACTGACCTCGGTGCCGTCGCTCGCCGAGACACCGACGATGCGCTGGACCGACTCGCCGTCGACCTCGGGGCCCGAACCGACCACGTACAGGATCGATCCGTCCACGGAGAAGGCCATGGACGCGATGTCCGTCAGCCCCAGTGCCTCGAGATCCAGGGTGCGGATCGGTGCGAGGCCGGCCGCGTCGAAGAGCTCGACCTTGACGATGTCGCCACCGCGCGCGGAGTGCGGATGGATCTCGCTGTCGGTGTACTCGATCGCGATCCGGTCGCCGGTGTTGTTGATGGCGTTCTCCGCGAAGCGGCCACCGTCCTGACCCGCATTCCCGATGGGAGCGACGGGATCCTCCGGCAGACCGTTCGAGAAGTCGAAGACGAAGACGTCGCCGGTCGCGCCGACGAGCAGTGCCTTCTTCGCGTCTGCGGCCCAGGTCACCTTGCGGTTGCTGACGAAGTCGTCGGGCAGCACCTTCGTGCGCGCGGTCTCCGTGGGGACACCGGCATCGTCGATCGAGATCTGGATCAGCTCGCGGGTGTCCTCGCACACGCTGTAGAGCTCATGACCGTCGAGCCAGGTGAACGGACCGCACCCGATGATCTGCAGCGCGCCGCTCTCCTTGCCGGCCTCGAGGTCGACGACGCGGACACCGTACAGGCCGTCGTCCCACGTCACGAAGTACTTCCCGTCCGAGGTGACGGCACTGGATCCGGGACGCGAGTGCGCGCGGGCGTAGTCGGGCAGTTCGATCTCGTCCGGCTCGAGCAGGTCGCCCGAGTAGGTGGTGACGGTGAAGTCGGCCTGGCCGCGCGAACCGCGGGGACGCCACACCTCGGCGGCGAGAACCGCGGGGTCCGAGGAACTCTCGCCGACGAACCCGTGGATGACGGGATCCCAGATGCCGGGGCCCACGACGATGCGACTGCCCGCGACACCGGTGACCGGGTCGAGGACGTTCACACCGATCTCGAGCCCACCCGGAGTCCGGAGGACCGCGAGCAGGTCGTTCTCGCTCGCGGGCTGGATCTCCGAGACGTGCACGGGTTCCGGGATGGTGTCGCCGATCTCCTGGTCGTCGTGACCGAGGGAGATGCCCTCACCGGGAGTGGTGTAGGGGACGGTCGGGTAGCTGACCTCGCCCGCAGCGGTGGACGAGGAGTCGTCGTCGCTCGAGCACGCCGCGAGGGACAGTGCGAGAGCGAGCGGGACGGTCGCGGCGACCGCCCGTTGGGTGCGCTTCATGATCCGGCGCCCACCTTCGGTCGTGCGGCGGGACGGGTCTGGCAGTCCTCACCGATGATCGGTGCCATCGTGCAGGTGTACGACTGGGATTCGTCGGACACGCACCAGATGATCTCCTGGTCGAAGCTGCCCGAGACCGGGTTGTACATGATGGCCTGCATGTCGGGCTCACCGCAGAACGCGTTCGAGCACGACGGTGCCCCACAGCAGTCGTAGTAGGCGATCAGGTAGGTCTTACCGGTATCGGGATGCGTGCAGCACCCCACCCAGAACTCCGCTCCGGGACGGCTTCCCGGCGCACACGTGGTGACACCGCCGCCGTTGCAGGCCGCGCACGAGGTGCCGTCCATGTTGCACCAGCGCCAGTACTCGCACTCGGCGGGATCCTTGCCGTCGTAGACCGGAACGAACGGTTCGGGCTCGGCGGGGGCGGGCGCCGGCGGCTCCTGCGCCAGGGCCGTGCGGGTGACGGGCAGCGAACTGATCAGTGCCACACCGGAGACACCCATCGTCCACCGGCCGATCTTGCTGATCACCGAACGGCGGGAGACCCGCTCGGACATCTTGCGTCCGGTGCGGCCGATGAAGGACCCGCCGCGGCCGGCCATCCATTCGGCCTGTTCCTTGACGGTGGCTTCGTCCACCGGATATCGGTTCTCGTGCATCTCCGGTTCACCGGATGAGGGTCTGAGGTCCAACGACGTACTCCGATCTCGAGAAGGGGATGAGATTCCGCCCGTACCGACGGCGCGGTCCGCGCTCGCAGATCACAGTCCAGCTGCGGCGCGAGTCTTGGCTGCCTCGTGCAGGTGCTGCAGCGACGGCGTACCGGATTCGAGTGCGTTGAGGAGGGATTCGACCTGCGCCATGTGGTTGCACAGGCCCTTGGCCTGGATCTTGCCGTGCTCGTCGAGGATCACGCCGTACGGAGTGGTGCCCACCTGGTAGGCGATGCCCACATCGCGGGCGTCGACGTAGCTGAGCTCGGCACCGATACCCGAACCGGCGAGGAAGTTCTGGTGCTCCTCCGGCGTGCCGTCCGAGATGATGACGACCTCGAGGTCCTTCTCCGCCTTCGCCATCGCCTTGACGCCGGGAAGCAGGCTCTTGCAGGTCGAGCACGACGGCGCGGTGAACAGCAGCAGCTGTGCCTTGTCGCGGTGGCCACCGACGCCGATCTCGCGGCCGAGGTGGTCCTTCAGGCCGCGGAAGCTCGGACCGACCTGGGCGATCTTCGGGCCGGTGTCCATCATCCGGGCGCCGAGGGGGCCGAGACGCACCTGCACGCGCCCGATCTCACGGGCGAGGGCGAGCAGCATGAGGAACAGCGCCGCGACGGCGACGGCCAGCACGATGACCGCGATCAGCAGGAAGGTGTTCACAGATTTCTCCGTTCGGATTTGTCAGTACCGCGAGAGGGTCGAGGCGGCGCGGAGTTCGATCGAGGCCTTCGTCAGGTGGTCGTCGACCGGGCGCCGGCCCGGATGCACGATCGACCGCAACTGCACCGCGGTGACGACCACGACCAGCACCAGCGCGGCGAGCGCGACGGCGAGGAGGTGCTCGGCGAGCGACGGTGTGCCGGCGGGAACGAAGGCCAGGGCTGCGGAGACGAGCACGAACGCGCCGGCCCGCACCGCGTGGAACCACCCGATCCGCGGGACGTCGTGCGAACCGAATGCGAAGCAGCCGCAGTCGAGGTCACGACGGCCTCGGAGGAGGTTGATCGTCAGGCCACCGAAGAAGCACAGGAACAGCAGCGCGGCGCCTGCGGCCGCCCACCGTCCGGCGATGCCCGTGACGAGCGCGACACCGAGGACGATCTCGGCCCACGGCAGCACGAACGACGCCGCTTCCTCGAGCGGGGCGGGCAGCAGCTTGTACCCGCGCACCGTGCGCAACAGACCCTGGCGGTCCCGGGTCTTGGGGATGCCGGCGAGCAACAGCGTGCCTCCGACGATCGATGCGATCAGCACCCACAGCATGTGTGCGACCACTCCTTCCGTTTCGCTGCGGGACCTTCTCGAGGTCCCGGCGGATCCCTCGCAGGTGGGGATGGACACATCGTGCTGTGGTCTCGAGTCGGGCATGCGACGCCGGAGAAACGAACGGGGACACCCCGAACGAGAACGCGAGCCGCGGAAATCGGTGGGGTGGAGGATCGGTGACGTGGGCTTTTGCGTTTGCGCAGGTCCGTGCGGGAGCCGACGGCGTGATGTACCTCGCATCGAGATCCCGAGCGAATTCTCATTCGGGACCCATACGGAGTTCGCGCAGGTAATGCAGCTGTAACAGAACGGGGTTAGCGTCCGGACAAATTCGGTGAAAGGACCACGGTCGTGACGTCAGCACTCCGGGCGGCGATCGACCGCGCGCAGGACGCGGAACCCGCCGGGGCTCACGTGCGCTCACCCCTGCACGCGCTCGGGCGTAGACAACTGTCCCAACTCGACCTGATCGGACAGTCGCTGTCGACGATCGCCCCCGCCACCGGCATGGTGTTCATCGCCCTGTGGATGACCGTGAGCGCTCCGGGACTCGGCGGTGTACTCACCATCGCCGCGACGACCGGCGTCGTCGTACTGGTCGCATGGTGCATCACACAGTTCACTCGACGCCTGGCCGCGGCGGGTTCGCTCTACAGCTTCGTCTTCCAGGGGCTCGGCACGCGCGCGGCCCTCGTGACGGGTACGGCGCTCATCGTCGGATATCTCGGTATCTCGATCTCCGTGCTCGCCCAGGGAGCACGCACGGTACTGGACATCGGCGAGCTTGCCGGACTGCATCTTCCGGGGACGGGACCGTGGCTGGTGACGACGGCAGTGCTCGGCGGGGCCGTCGCCCTGATCGCGATCCGCGGCGTGCGGTTCGCGACCCGCGCGATCCTGCTCGTCGAAACATGTTCGCTGGTACTGATCGTCGCGACGATGCTGGTCGCGCCGGCGGGCGGAACGACGACGAGCGAACTGCCGGTCTCACCGCTGAGCCTGCTGCCCTTCCTCGCACTGATGACCGTCCTGTCCATGGCGGGCTTCGAGAGCGCGGCGTTCTTCGGTCCCGAGGCCCGTCGGCCGCTCGTCACGGTGAGCCGGACGGTGCTGATCACCCCTCTCGTCGTCGGGGCGCTGTTCGTCTTCGCGGCCGTCGCATCGCTGACCGGCCGCGGATCGCTCATCATCGGAGCGTATTTCGACGGTGTCGACTCCGGCGCGTCGTGGGCGGTCGTGCTCGCCGTGAAGACGGGCATGGCGTGCTCGTGGTTCGCGTCGACACTCGGCTGCGCACAGGCAGGCTCGAGGCTCCTGTACTCGATGGGTGTCGAACGGGTGCTGCCGTCCGCTCTGGCCCGCGTACACGGCACCCTGCGCACCCCCTACCTCGCGGTGACGGCGTTCGTCGCGGTGAGTGTCGCCGGTGCCGTTCTGTACACCCTGGCGGCGGACGCGGATTCGTCCGTCTTCGACGGGGTCGTCGAGGTCGCGCTGGTCGCGGCGTACACGCTGGTCGCGGTGGCGTCGCTGCGGTTCCTGCACCGCATCGGTGAGGACACCGCGTGGACGCGGGTCGCGGCGGTGTTCGTCACGTTGCTCGGTGGCGGCCTGCTGGTGGGCACGGCCGTCGACGGGATCACGCACTCGCTGCTCGTCGTGCCGTCGGCGCTCGTCGCGCTCCTGGTGTCGGGACCGATCTGGCGCGCGGTGCTGCGCCTGCTACGCCCGCAGAGTCTCGCGACGATCGGAGCCTTCGACACCGTCGAGACCACGGATCTGCTGCCGGGGGCGGGGACACTGGTCCTCGACGAGCATGGGCGACCGCAGATCGTCACGGGGGGCACACAGGGGGAGCGAATGTGACCGCCCACGTGCCGATCCGGTCCGCCGAGACACCTTTCGGGGGACGACAACCCCACGCCGTGCAGAAGGCGCTGGGGATGCTCGAGGCCGTCGCGCAGCTCGGTCCCGGCACCACCGCCAAGGAGATCGCCGCGTTCGCCGGAGTGCCTCCGGCCACGGCCTACCGGATGCTGAACCTGCTCGTCGCGGACGGTTATCTCGTGCGTGTTCCCGACCTGTCGGGCTTCGCGCTCGGTCGTCGCACCGCCGAACTCGCCCAGGCCGCAGCGGAATCCACTCCGTCCGAGTCGCTCCACGACGTGATGGAGGACCTGCGGGGCTGCACGCGTTTCGGGTTGCACGTCGCGTCCTTCGCCGGGAGCCGGCTCCGGTTCGTCGACCAGGATCCGGACCACGAGATCGTCGCCATCACGACTCTGTCGAAATCGTTGCACGCCAATGCCATCGGAAAGCTGATGCTGGCCCACGTGCCGGGAGTGGGTCCGGATGCCGAGTTGCGCCGGCTCACCGAGTTCACGATGTGCGAGCGCGAGTCGCTGGCGCGGGAGCTGCGCGAGATCGTCTCGTTCGGTTACGCGAAGGAGTGCCAGGAGACACGGCTGGGCAGGGCGGCGCTGGCCGTCCCGATCCGCGACTCGTCGTCGTTCGTCGTCGGCGGCCTGTACCTGCACGGGTCGGCCGCGAAGGTGCAACCCGATCCCGATCTGGTGAGATTCCTCGTCGACGGGTCCGCGAGGCTCACAGGCCTGCTCTGAGCCGGATCAATGCGTCCACCACGGGCGCGCCGAACATCGGTGGATCGTTGTGTTCGAGACCGGCGAGCTCGACCCGCTCGTGCAGCTGCCGGGCTGCATCGGCGACGACCGTGCTCTGGGCGGGCGGAACGATGCTGTCGGCGGTGCCGTAGACGACCGTGATCGGCACGTCGATGCGGCCGACGAGTTCGGCGACGGGGAACTCGTCCTTCAACAGTGCGGCGGGGACGAACGGATAGTGGTGCCGGGCCACGGCGGCGAGATCGGTGAACGGCGAGCGCAGCAACATTCCGGCGGGCGGTTCGTCGACGGCGAGCGCGGCGACCACGGCGCAGCCGAGGCTCTCCCCGAAGTACAGCACCCGGGTGGGGTCGACGTCGTCGCGCGAACGGAGATGCTCGAGGGCCGCGCGGGCGTCGGCGGCGAGACCCTCCTCGGAGGGGGAGCCGGGATTACCGCCGTACCCGCGGTAGTCGAGAAGCAGCGTCGAGAAACCCGCCGCGGCGAGGTCGGCGGCGGTGTCGACGCGGCCGAGGCGGTTGCCGCCGTTACCGGGAGCGAGGAGAACCGTGAAACCGGCTCCGGGACCGTCGGGAGCGCGACCGGGCACGAACCAGGCGTCGAGCTCCAGACCGTCCGCGGTGGTGAGGACGACGTCCTCCGCACCGGGCAGGACGGTCGCGGCGGACGGGGGAGTGGAGCTGTCGGGCAGGTAGATCAGGCGTCGCTGCAGCGACCGGCCGGCGACGCCGGCGAGCGCGACGGCGAGCACCACGGCGAGAACGATCCGCATGGGTCCGGTCTAACGCACGTGCGCGTTTCCGGCAGCCGGAACTGCCGGAAACGCGCACGGAAGAGGCGTGGTTACCGAAGGCGTGATTACCGCGGTGCCATGCGCAGCGCGCCGTCCATGCGGATGGTCTCGCCGTTGAGGTAGTCGTGCTCGACGATCATCTGCGCGAGCTGCGCGTACTCGGCGGGCTGAGCCAGGCGCGACGGGAACGGCACACCGGCCTCGAGGCCCTTGCGGTACTCCTCGGTGACACCGGCGAGCATCGGGGTGTCGACGATGCCGGGGGCGATGGTGTTGACACGGATGCCGAACTGCGCGAGGTCGCGTGCGGCGGGGACGGTCATGCCGTGCACGCCACCCTTCGACGCGGAGTACGCGATCTGGCCGATCTGGCCCTCGAACGCGGCCACCGAGGCGGTGTTGATGATGACGCCGCGCTGACCCGACTCGTCGACCGTCTCGGTCTTGGAGATCGCGTCGGCCGCGAGGCGCATGACGTTGAACGTGCCGAGCAGGTTGACGGTGATGACCGTGCGGAACAGCTCGAGGTCGTGCGGGCCGTTCTTCGACAGGATGCGACCGGCCCAGCCGACACCGGCGCAGTTGACGACGACGCGCAGCGGAACACCCGACTCGACGATGCGGTCGACGGCGGCCTGCACCTCGTCGCCGCTGGTCACGTCGGTGGCGAGGAGCGTGACACCCGCGGGTGCGGCATCGCCGACGCGGTCGATGGACTGCTGCAGGTCGAGGCCGAAGACGGTGGCTCCGGCGTCGGCGAGGCGGCGTGCGGTTGCGGCGCCGAGACCGGATGCGGCACCGGTCACCAGTGCGGCGGATCCCTGAATCTCCACTGTTCGTATCTCCTGTCCCGAGCCGAGGGCTGCGTGGACCCGACGGGTTCGGGCTCGTTGGCACCGAGTCCGACTCCGTCAGGTCCTCTCACAGAGCCCTACGGCGTGTGAGTGTCGTTCGTCACGAACCCTAACCGGTCACGCCCGCGGCTTCCGCAGGGGTCGTGGCCCGGCGGCGAAGTGCGACGACTCCCATCGCCGCGGCGACGAGACATGCGACGGCACCGAGCAGCAGTCCGGCCCGGCCACCCCACTGCTCGCAGACCCAGCCGGCGATGGGGCCGCCGATGGCCGTGGAGCCGAGGAAGGCGACCGACCACAGCGCCATCACCCGTCCGCGCATCATCGGCGCGGCGGCGAGCTGCAGCGAACTGTTGGTGGTGGACGTGAACGTCACGCTCAGCGCGCCCACGATCACCATGAGCACGATGAGCGTGGTCAGGTTCGGGGCCGCAGCGGCGACCGCCATGGCGATACCGAACGCGAGGGAGGTGAGAATCAGCGGCCGGGTCCCGGTGCGGCCCCAGGTGGCGACGGCGAGCCCGCCCACCACCGATCCGGCGCCCATCGCGGCAGTGAGGAAACCGTAGGCCCCGGCACCGGCGGCGAAGGTGTGGTCCGCCAGGACCGGCAGGACCACCTGGAACTCGAAGGCCAGACATCCGACGAGCGCCATCATCAGCAGCGGGACGGCCAGATCGGACGTGCTGCGGACGTAGGCGAAGCCCTCGCGCAGCTGCCCCTTGGCGCGGGCGGCGGCGGGGGAGCGCTGGAGCCGGGAGACGTCGAGTCGCAGCAGGGAGGTGACGACGGCGACGAAGCTCGCGGCGTTGAGCAGGAAGCACACGCCGAGTCCGCCCGCGGCGATGACCAGGCCTGCGACGGCCGGACCGATCATGCGGGAGCACGAGGCGAGGACCGACTGCAGGCTCACGGCGTTGCGCAGATCCTCCGGACCGACGAGTTCGAGCATGAACGACTGTCGCGCGGGATTCTCGAAACACTGG
>Ga0182738_1000655_pt1 | contig 46254 bp, 46 predicted proteins | sample eDN5th30CBELigMG_FD_128876 | JGI IMG/M metagenome (GOLD analysis project Ga0182738, IMG submission 128876) | Enriched Miracle-Growth compost microbial communities from Emeryville, California, USA - eDNA 5th pass 30_C BE-Lig MG (version 2)... ... | reverse complement strand
GTCTCGGTGGCGGCTCGATGTAGCGCGCTCGCCTTTGCTAGTGAATCGCACCTCCTTTGTCCTTGCGCAGGTGCTCAAGCAGAGGCCGATCGGCATTGCCTGCGACGGGCAACCCCCGCGCCGCCTCGTATTTCTTGATGGCGGACGTTGTCAGCGGCCCCAGGAGCCCGTCGATTGGTCCAGCATCTAGGCCGAATGCCTTCAACCACGTTTGAAGCTCACGAATCTCGTCGCCAGTCAAAGGGGCGATGCTGGGCGCGGGTGCCAACGGGGTTGCCGAGTTGACGACCGGCGGGGCGGCCTGTTCTCGAGCCTCTGGGCCAACAGCCATCGCTGGCGGCACTGCAGGCACTGTAGATGCCGTCGATGAGATCGGCGCTTTGAGCTTGTTGTTGGCCAGGCCAAGTATCGCGGCCAAAATCGTCACCAGCGCGAACGCCCCTACGAATCGTAGAAATCCGCTGTACTGCCGATCACGTCCGGTGGCGGCCGGCGGCGTAGCTTCAGGTACCGCGGGTGGCAACGACGGCGGCGGCGATCGCCACTTTGTAAAAGTCTGGTACGACAGGCCAGTCCCTGGGAGCCCAACGGTCTGGCGCACGCCCCGGCGACTGAGGTTGACGTTGGCGCCCCTCGGGCCCAGCCCAAGGCTGACGCCGGACCCACTAAAGTTAAGTCTTACAAGGCGTCCTAACCGTACCGTCTTTCTGAACCTAAAGCCCATTCACCCCCCGAGGCGATGCTTCGCTTTACAACCCCCGCGAAAGCATCAAAATTGTATCAATATGCGGCTCAGGGGGAAACGACTATGGAGAGCGGCCCGCAGAACCGGAGCGTGAGTCGTCTTGTCGACCTGTCGCTTGTCGGATTGCCGGCGGTGCAACGAGCCGGGTATGCGCTGGCCGAGCACTATGACGTCGTGCTCGACCGCCGGGCCGGTGGCTTCGTCGAGTTGTCGGTTGCCCAGCAGGCAGGCGGTCCGGCGCCGCCTGCTGCGCCCGAACTCGACAGGCTGCTGTTAGACTTTGCCCTCAGGGTCGACATTGAAGAGCGTACGCGAGAGGTACGCAGCGCAATCGTAAGTGCGGCTCTTCGAAATGGGCGCTGACGCTGAACCACGCGCTCGCCGGAACGAATTTCTGCCACCGACCGCATTCTCAGACGCACGCCGGTACGTATTGCTACCGTTCCGCTTCCGACATCTAAAGAGCGAGTCGGACTATACCCTAGTCACGAGCGAGACAGGCGAGTTCACCTGTGTGCCGCGCGACTTGCTCGTACCGCTCGTCGCGGGCCAACTCGCGCCAGACAGTCCATATCGCCTAGATCTAGAAGCCAAGAGCATAATCACCAGCGATGCTGGTCTGGCAATTACGGTACGCAGGCTCGCCTCTCAGTATCGCGCCAGAAAGTCGTTCATCTTCGAGGGCCCTAGCCTGGTGTTGTTCGTCGTGACTTTGCGCTGTGATCACTCATGCCACTATTGTCAGGTTTCGCGACGCTCGGAGTTTGCGCCTGACTTTGACATGAGCGAGGTGGATGCCCTGGCAGCCGTCGACAGGCTGTTCGAAATGCCCGCTAAAAACATCACGGTAGAGTTTCAGGGCGGCGAGCCACTCCTGGCATTTGAACGAGTGAGGCAAATCGTTCTCGAAATCTCACGCCGGCAAGCATCCTCTGCCAAGCGGATCACATTCTCGATGGCGACAACGCTTCATCACGCAACGCCCGAGATTCTAGAGTTCCTCAAGCAATATGATTTCTCAGTGTCAACATCGCTCGACGGCCCCCCCGAAATCCACGATCGCCATCGCCCGACTCCGAAGCGCGATTCGCACGCAAGAACGATGGCGGCAATCGATCGCGCACGTCTCGCGCTGGGAGCCTGTTCGGTCAGCGCCCTCACGACCATAACGCGCGAGGCGTTGAAGCACCCTGAAGCCATCGTCGACAGCTATGTAGCTGCTGGTTTCAACTCGATCTTTCTCCGCCCCCTCTCGCCCTTCGGTTTTGCTACCCGCACAGAGGGCAAGATCGGGTACCCGATGAAAGACTTCTTGGCGTTCTATGCACGGGCGCTGGCGTACATGCTCGAGCTCAATGCTAAAGACACCTCGATCTCGGAGGCCTACGCCGCCATTCTGCTCACGCATATATTCACGTCACAGTCATCAGGCTATGTCGACTTGAGGTCGCCTCAAGGCGCCGGAAGCGGTACTTTGGTCTTCAACTACGATGGCGGGGTGTACCCCTCAGACGAGGCGCGAATGCTCGCTGAAACGGGCAATGCCAGTCTGCGCCTGGGTAACGTGCATACGCCTTTCGACGAATTGATGGCAGCACCTGCTCTCCGCCTTCTGCTCGAAGCGGGCATCGCTGAGATTCAGCCAGGATGCTCCGATTGCGCATACTTGCCCTATTGCGGCGCCGACCCTGTCGCTACGATCGCCCGTACCGGTGCCCCGATCGGCCATACGCTTAGCTCAGCACATTGCCAGCGGCACATGGGGCTCTTCGACCTCCTTTTTGACTATTTGATCGCAGGCGAGGCGCGGACGGTCGAAACCTTGCGGTCGTGGGTTCCCAGCCATAGGTAGCGCCAAGTGCTTGCACTTCACACCCACGCCAAGGTAGCTGGCCGTTTCCCCGCTTACCCCTTGAAGATTCTAGACCTGACCGAGGCTTTGGCAACCACTCTCGCTCGTACGAGGGTGGCCGCAAAGCTGCCCTCGGGCTACTCCGTCGACCTCGGCGCCTTGGCGATGTTGGGCTTTGCGGGCGTCGTTGCCGAGACGGCACCCGGCTCTGAACCACCGCTGCCAGTACTGCATTCAGCGGGCGACCCAGCCGTTGTCGACACCGGCGACGTCATACAGATCAGGTCCGGCGGCAGCCAGGTAAGGGTTCTTTTTCGTCGCCGTTCCTCGTCGAACTCTCTGTTTGTGACCGAGCGCTGCAACAGCCTCTGCCTCATGTGCAGCCAGCCGCCTCGAGAAACAGACGACAATTGGCGCATCGATGAACTCAAGGACATCGTCGATCTGATCGATCCAACTGTCTCCACGATTGGCATAACCGGCGGCGAACCGACGTTGCTAGGACATCGACTTGCCGAACTACTCTCGCACATGCACCATTCCTTGCCCAATACTCAGATACATGTGCTTACGAACGGCAGGTTGTTCGCCGATCGCGCATTGGTCGAGCTGTTCGAGGGACTGCAGGGCTATGTTACCTGGGGTATACCGGTCTATGCTGATGTACCTGCCGTTCACGACTACGTCGTTCAAGCCCACGGCGCATTCTTCGAGACACTTGAGGGCATATACAACCTCGCGGGCTCGCGCCACGCGATCGAAATTCGCTACGTCCTCCACAAACAGACCATGGCACGCATCCGCCAGTTTGCCGAGTTCGTGAGCCGCAATATGCCGTTCTCGAGCCATGTTGCCTTCATGGGGCTCGAGCCGATGGGCTTCGCTAAGATGAACCGCGCTCTGCTCTGGGTCGACCCCGTCGAGTACGTCCAAGATCTGAGGTTCGCCGTCAACTGGCTCGACCGCGCCGGCGTGCCGACATCGATCTTCAACCTGCCGCTCTGCATCTTGCAACACGATTTATGGCGCTTCGCACGTAAGAGCATTTCGGATTGGAAGCGAATGTATCTGCCCGCCTGCGAGAGGTGCGAAGTGCGCAACCAGTGCGGTGGGTTTTTTCGTTCGAGCGGATCAAACTGGCAGAGCCTGGCCATATCGCCGGTTACCACTTGCGATAGAGGTAACTCATGAAATTGTCGTGGCGACGGTATCTTGAGAGAGTGCTCGGCGTACTTCTACCCACTTCTGCCGCCGGCCTTGCGGTTGCAGGCGATGCCGCGGCAAGTGAAAGTACTGGCCCGCAACCGGGCTCGACGTCTCGCTTGCGCGACCTCGACCCCATACCCTTCAGCAGACCTATGCAGCTCAATGGCCTAGACCAATTCGCCGGGCACCGCAGTCATTCGAGTCATCGCAGCCACCGATCGCATTACTCGGGCTCCACCGGTACCTATGGCACTTCGCCGCCGGCGACACCGCCCGCCTCTTCACCCTCGGCGCCACCAGCTGTTGGCAATTCGCCACAACAAGCCGTGCCATTGGATGGGAATGCCCTACCGCAAAAGTCAGCGCCTTCACCCGCCACAGCGCCCAGCGGAGCTGCCACCAATCAGGGCTTGCTTGTTGCGATGCGCGCGCAGCTCGAACTCAAGCGTCTGGGGCACTACAATGGCACGATTGATGGCGTTGTCGGCCCCGAGACCCAGGCCGCGTTACGTCGCTTTCAGCAGTCTCAGAATCTCGCGCAGAGCGGCGTTCTCGACAACGCAACATTGGGCAAGCTCGGCATTCAACCCTAAGCTCGCCCCCGCTCGCATTGGTCTCTTGCCTGACTTAGAGCATAACCTCCTTCCCTGCTGAGTCAGCCACCTCAGCTCCGCGAGGCCTTTCTCAACCCACGTTACAGGTGGCCGTGCCGGATGATCACGTCACGCTCGGCTCGGCACCATCAAGGATGAAGACCATTGCGAAATCACGCACCGGTGGCAGTATTTCGAAAGTTAGTAGTGCTGGCGCTCGCGCCACCAACGGCGAGCCGCCAATTGAGGTAGATGATGGGAAACGGCGACGACTATGAGAGACCGCGATGGCTACGCGACCTGCTGCGGTTCCTGCCTCTGAAGGCTCAGTTCGTTCTTTCCGGGAATGTACGCGACCTTCAGTTGAGTGAAGTAGCTCTAGGAACAGTCGCCGCTCAGCCGCTTGCGGCTGTAGTCGGTACCGAATTGACCCGTGCGGGCTATTCGGGAGTTATGCTCTACGAGCCCTTGGCTGGTTTCCGACAGCTGTCAATCCCAGGCGCAGCACCGTCCTCTTCTAGCCTTCTCGAGCGATTCGGCCTACAACCCGGCGCGAATGGCACCGCGCCCGCCGGCGTCGAGCTATTTGGGGCAACTTTTGAGCGACTGGCCGCGCCGGCGCCTGCCGACCCGCCAGTAGCATTGATCGTCGACTTTGCTTCGCGGCTGACCGTTCGCAACGAAGCACTTTCACCAGTTGAACACCAGATGTTTACCAGGGCTCTCGTGCTTTCGCACATTGCCAAGGCACGCCCTTCCGGAACACCACCTCGACCTTTTTTCAATCCCGTTTTCTGGATCGTCGACAAAGAGGGCGACCTGCCAGACTGGCTGCTGATCGATAATCCGCGAATCCGGCACATCCCGATAGCAAAGCCGGAACATCGTGCTCGGAGAATTTTGGCCAGCAGCCTCTTAAGGGGACTCAAGAACGGCAAGACCGCCGACTCAAGAGCCATGCAGGCCGCCACGACGTCCTTCGTGGAGCAAACAGAGGGGTTGCTGTTGGTCGACCTAACGGCTATCGCTCAACTTGGCCGGTCCGAAGACCTTGAAATTTCACAGATTGGCGAGGCGGTTCGCCGATACAAGGTGGGCGTTACCGAGGACCCTTGGGCCAAGATTGATCGAGGCAAGATCCGCAACGGCTTTCACTTCATCCAAGAACGCGTAAAAGGCCAAGACCACGCCGTCACTCATATACTAGACATTGTGAAACGGGCCGTAACTGGTGTGGGCGCGTCACGCCGTGGCAATCGTCCACGCGGGGTAGCGTTCCTGGCAGGTCCTACGGGTGTCGGAAAAACGGAACTTGCCAAGACTTTGACAAGCCTGCTCTTCGGCGACGAAGGCGCCTACATTCGTTTCGACATGTCCGAGTTCTCAGCGGAACACTCGGATCAACGCTTGATCGGCGCGCCACCGGGATATGTCGGATACGACGTGGGCGGCGAACTCACGAACGCAGTGCGCGAGAAGCCGTTCTCAGTCGTGCTCTTCGACGAAATCGAGAAGGCGCACCCGCGCATTCTCGACAAGTTCCTCCAAGTGCTCGACGACGGGGTCCTGACGTCAGGCCGAGGGGACCGCGTCTATTTTTCGGAAACCTTCATCATCTTCACGTCAAACCTCGGCATCTTCAAGGTAGGGCAAGATGGAACCCGAACCGCGAACGTCACGTCCGAGGATCCGCTGGTGCAAGTTCAGGAGCGGGTCAGGGCGGAGATCGAACGCCACTTCAAGCTCACCCTTAATCGCCCTGAAATCCTGAACCGCATCGGCGAGAATGTTCTGGTCTTCGACTTCATCCGGCCGGCGATCGCAGAACAGATTTTCAGGACAATGGTACAGGACATCCTCGACGGCGTGCGCTCGTCGCACAGCATCGACGTCTCCCTAGACGACGCCGCGCGACTCCAGCTCGCGGCGCTCTGTCTCGCCGATCTCTCCAACGGCGGCCGTGGAATCCGCAACAAGGTTGAAGCTCACCTGGTCAACCCGCTCGCCCGCGCCTTATTCGACTCCGAGGTATTACTCAGTCAGCCGATCGCGATCACGGAGGTCGCATCGTCGTCAGATGGAACGACAACGCTGAAGCTCGGCGCAGTCCAGGCCGCTGCGAGAGTGGCGTGACCGGGACGCCTCTATTTTTGTCGCGCGTCCACTATCCTGTCACCACCCTCGGTCCGGGTCGCCGCGTGTGCATCTGGTTCCAGGGCTGCTCGATCCGCTGCCCAGGCTGCGTCTCCCTCGACACCTGGGCGCCCTGGCGCAACGGCACCACAACCGACCGCGTGATGAGCGCGATTGCCCCCTGGCTCGGGGAAGCCGAGGGCGTCACGATTTCCGGCGGCGAGCCGTTTGACCAGCCCGCGGCGCTCAAGGCCTTGGTGACCGACCTTCGCGCCTGCTCTTCCGCCGACATCCTTGTCTATTCCGGCTACGCGCTGGAAGCGCTCGATCTGGCTGCGTTTTCCGGTCTGATCGATGCGTTGATCGCGGACCCCTATCGCTGGGACCAGCCCCAGACCCTGGCGCTGCGCGGAAGCGATAATCAGCGCCTGACCTGCCTGACCCCTCTCGGAGAGGCGCGGTTCGCGCCGCTGCAGACGCGGACTGTCAGCGACGGGAAGACGCTCGACATCATGTTCGATGGGCCGAACGGCGACATCTTCCTCGCAGGCATTCCCAGGCGAGGAGATCTCAAACGGCTCACCGCTCTCCTTGAGAGCCAGGGGCACAGCATGCATACGACCGAAGACACGCGTGAGGCCAATGAGCCCTGACGATATCGCTCTCGTTCGCCGGTGCCCCGGTTGTTCGACCGAACGCCCCGCCGCAGAGCTGACCTGCGAGCATCAGTTCCCAAATGGAACGAGCTGTCACTGGGATCTCACAGGAGAGCCGATCTATCCTTGCGGATCGAACCCAGCGGCAAGCCCTCCGGCTGTGCCGCCTCCGCCGGCACTCCAATGCCCCAACGGCCACGCCATGGATGTTGGGGACGAACTTTGCATCGTGTGCGGCGCGGACCGCGGAGGGATCACACCGCCCGGCGATGTGCCTGCCCCCACGCCTCTGCCGTCATCGGAGACCATCATCGACGGCTGGCGGCTAATCCGCAGGCAAGCCGCGCTTGTGGCGGATGCGCGATTTGAAGGGTTCCTCGCTCAGCACGAAAGCGGCGGTCCCGAAGTCTCGCTCTTTCTCTATCAGCACGGCGCCGAGCCAGACCCGGCCGTCTATGATGTGCTGCGCAAGCTCCCGTCGGAGCACATGCCAACCCTCATCGCGACCGGGCGGTATCAGGACAGCACCTACGAAGTCTCCGAGCTGATCGATGGGAAAACGCTTCAGGAGGCGGGCTACCTTGCCGCCGGCCGCCCTGAACTGCTGCGAACCCTTATCACAGAACTGGCGGAGGCTCTCGCAAGCCTGTCGCAGTGGGGATTGCGCCATCGCGACCTTCACCCGGGCAACATTCGGCTCCGCTCGCTCGAGCCGCTGGACTTCGTCATTACCGGCTTCGGCTCGGCGCGACTTTCCGATTTCGACCTCGAAGCAGTAGCTCCCCTCGAGCTCACCCGTTATTCGGCGCCCGAGGCGATCGTCGGCGCGGTGAGTGCCGCGTCAGACTGGTGGTCGCTGGGCATGATCCTGCTTGAGCAGGCGACCGAGGGCCGTTGCTTTCGCGATGTCAATGACCAGGCGTTCCGTCTGCATGTCGTGACGCGCGGCATTTCTCTGCCGGAAGACCTCCCAACCGACCTTCGCTTGCTCCTGCGAGGCCTGCTGGCCAGAGATCCGCTCGCTCGCTGGTCGTCGGCCGAAGTTCGTGCGTGGCTGGCCGGGGAAGCCGTTGAGGCTCCGCTGGAGCATGGCAGGGACGGCGACGAAGCGGATGTTCCGCCGCTCACGTTCGCGGGCAAGCGCTATACGCGGCCAGCTGTACTCGCCTTGGCGGCGGCGGAAGCTGGGCACTGGGACGAAGGCAGGGATCTGGTGCTGCGCGGCAGCGTCGCGACGTGGCTCGATGACATTCACGCGGATGGACGTATCGCGGCCGACCTGCGGCGCGTGACGGCGGATGGCAGCGTCGCTGAGGATTTCCGGTACGCCCTCGCGCTGATGGTACTGAACGACGCGTTGCCTCTGACCCTCCACGGCGAGATCGTCACCCCGAGCTGGCTCCTCAATCACCCCGCTGAGGGGTACAGCCTGATCACCAGCGAGATCATCGACCATCTCGAGCGCATGGGACGGGAGAACTGGCTCGTTCGAATGGGGTTGCGTGTCACGGCTGTGCGGGAACGGGCGGGTTTGCTCGAGATCGCGCTCGACGAGGACCATCTCCGCGTCGCGCTGCTCGCAAGCTCCCGAGCGTCGCTCGAGGCCGAGCGCGATACCCTGCGGCGCGTCTACCCCGATTCCGATCATGCCGGGCTGGCCACCATTCTTGACCGGTCCAAGCTTTCCGACGAGGACCTCATCATTCTGGTGAGCGCATCGAGAGACCAGTATGTGGCGCTGGCCTCGATCGTGGATGAAGCGCTACAACTCGCCGCGCAGGTCGGCGCGCCCCTCGATGTGGCGACGGCCAGCACCCTCCTTTCCACGTCGCGCCGCGAGATCTTTGCGCTTGTTGATGAGCGTATCGAGAACTTCGCGCGATGCCGCATCGAGCGAGTCGACGACTGGGCGGATGCATTCCGTGTAGAGCGTCGCATGCCGCTGCCGCGTGCGGCAGCCCTGCTTGGCGTTCCTCAGGAGCAATGGCAGCAGCCGGAAAAGCAGCAATATGTAAGGACGCTTCTGGAGCATTTCGAGAAGCGGGTCTCCGGATCCGTTGCCCGCGGGCCGCTTGTGAAGTTTGTGATCGGCAAAACGACGCCGCGCGTCGACCTCTTCGAACTCGGAACTGCGACCACCACAGCCGAAGCGCTGCTCAATCACGTTCTGGCGGGTGACGAGGCGCCGCGGATGCTCGATCCAAGCACCTACAGCACGAATGCTGCGCTTGATAGCCGTCTTCGCCGGTTGGTGAGCCATGCCTCGACCTTTCGTCGCGATACTGGCCTTGACGGGCGTACGCTGGGCTTTCCATTTCTGATGATCGCGGAGCCACGAGCCGCGTCGTCGCGATCCGGCTCGTCGATGAAGCTGGCACCGGTTCTTCTGTGGCCAGTTGCCATCGACCTTCAGGCTGGCGCCGGCCGGCGAGCGGCCACTCTCGCCTTTGACGGCGAACGTAAGGAGGTGCGCCTGAATCCGGCGCTCGAGGGTCTTCTCGGTCCTGCCCGCCTTGTCCAATGGCACAAGGCGCACCGAGACCTTCTGGCCCGTTCCTCGATTAAGATCAGCGATGTGATCGACGTCTTTGGCGCGCTGGCCACGCCGCACGGGCGCGCCCTTGTGCGGCTGCCGACCAGCGCGCCGACGCGCGGCACGCCGGTCTTCGATCTGATCCCGGCAGCAACGCTCTTCAATGCCGAGTTCACCGGACAATCCGTATCCGCCGACTTGCGCGATATTGGCAGGCGGACCGTGGCGGACACCGCGCTCGACGTCATGATCCGGGTCTCCGAGACGTCACCGGTCCCGCCTGATCTAGAAGCCGGGTCAGAGCGCCACAACTATGCAGTCGTCGCGAGCGATCCGTCACAAGAGACTGCCGTTCGCCGATCGCGGGTCGCTCCGGGCCTCCTCGTTGAGGGGCCGCCGGGCACTGGCAAGAGCCAGACCATTGTGAATGTCGTGAGTGACGCGATCGGGCGCGGCGAGACTGTGCTTGTCGTCTGCCAAAAGCAGGCGGCTCTCAAAGTGGTGAAGAAGCGTCTCGACGCCGAAGACCTCGCTGATCGAAGCTTCCTAGTCGTCGACACGACCAAAGACCGGGAGATGGTCATACGCGCGCTTCGTGACCAGCTGACTGCTGTAAGGAACCAGCAGAATCAGCGGGCCGCGACGCTCCGGCAGCAGCGCGACGAGACGGCAACGCGCATCGAAGGGCTGGAGCGCGATGTCGACCAACACCATAGCGCGCTGCATGCCACGGAACAGTCGACAGGCCTCAGCTATCGGCAGCTTCTTGGCCGCCTGATGCAATTGAAAGCCGAAGGCCCGCTGCTGGACATCGCCGCGCTTCGCGGCCTTCTGGGAAGCCTCGACCCGACGACCTTATCGACCGTCGAGGATTCTTGCGCACCGCTCGCCGCCTTGTGGCTGTCGGCGGAGTATGAGAACAGCCCTCTGGCCGCACTGAGACCGTTTGCCACCGACGAAACTGTGGCACGCGACGTCGCGGAATGCTTTGCAGTCTTCACGACCACCGAAGAGAACCGGGCCGCTGCGCTTGCCGCGCATCCAGATGCCTTCGACACTGACACGCCTCAGCCGTGCCTCGACTGGCTCAGCGCACACCGGCAGAAATTCGCGTCGATGGCCGAGGCAGACAGGCAGACGCTGGCAAAGTGGCTTCCCCTTTTCAGGCAAAGCGGCGCTGGCACCAGCACTGCGAATGACGCGACCACCACAGCCCGCGACTGCCTCGCGACGCTCGATGCCCTTCCAAGCAAGGCCCACGATACTGCCTTGTTTGCCTCGATCAGCGCGCTTCCGCCGATCTTGTTGAGGCAACGCCTCGACGCCGCCTGCGAAGCCGCGGAAACGCCCGGCTTCCTGGGCCGAATCAATCCCTTTCGATGGCGGCGCGTCCGCCAGATCCGTTCCTTTCTGGGCTCGCTCGGCGAAGCCACTGACGAGAAGCGTTTGCTCGAGCTGCGCAACGCGCTCGCTCTCGAAGCGGCCATGCGTCCGCTACGCCAGCGTGTCGATCAATTGCGCACGCTGCTCGGCATCCCTGGTCCGGCGGCACCGCCGTCGGTCGACCTCCTGAAAGGCGAGCTGCGCGGTCATCTGGCTCAGCTTGAGGCCGCGGCCGCGGCCACCGCCGCGGTCTTCGCCTGTCCCCGTGCGGCCGATGCGGAACGTATGGTGGCAGACGCAACGCCTGACGCATTCGAGCGCCTCGAGGCTCGCTTTCGTGGCGCCATGGCGCGGCACGCCGCACGTCAGGCAAGCCTTGCGGCCCTGAAAGCATTGTCGGAGTGGTTTCCAGGCGGTCGCCGTGGAAAACGATTGTAGGAACCGTCGTTCTGGTGGGGGCAGATGATGCGTCGGTGCGCGATCTTCGGGTCTTCAACAAGAAATACGGGTGCCGCTTCACGCTCACTCCTGTGCAGTAGGTGATTGCCGTTCTTCCCGCAGATGCTCTCGCAATTACGGGGTGATGCCTTCTACACTTTGCCAACCAAACCGTGCGAGTCGTTAGCAGGCAACGGCCACGCCGCCACCCCGTTAAACCAGCGCACCCCTTCACCTCAAGATTATCAGGAGAGTTCCCGTGGCCAAACAAGACGCTATCGCCCTGCTCAAAGCCGACCACCGCAAGGTCGAGGAGCTATTTTCCAAGTTCGAGAACGCCAAGGGCGTCAAAGCCAAGCAGACGCTCGCTACGGAAATCTGCACCGAGCTGAGCATTCACGCGACGATCGAGGAGGAGATCTTCTATCCAGCGGTGAAGGAAGTCACCAAGGAAGAGGACAAGCTCTATGAGGCCTATGTCGAGCATGACGGCGCTAAGGTGATGATTGCTGAGCTACTCGCGGGCTCACCCGACGACGAGTTCTACGACGCCAAGATGAAAGTGCTGTCAGAGGAGATCAAGCATCACGTCAAGGAAGAGGAAAAGGCGGGCGAGGGCATATTCGCGCAAGCGCGTGACGGCGAGCTCGACCTAAACCGGCTCGGCGAACAGCTCCTGGCGGAGAAAGAAGCCCTTCTCGCCAAGTTTAAGGCCGAGGGCGTGCCGCCGCCGGTCACGCGCACTTTTACCGGTCATAAGTTAAAGCAAGGCAAGACTGTAGTGGTTACAGCCGCTTGACGCACCGCGCCTTTTAACGGCAAAAGGAGAGCCCGCTGTCCTCGACAGCGGGTTTTTTCGGCCAATACTGGATCAGCGCCGCCCGTTTCCTTTGTTCACGTTCTCCTGCGCGGGTTCTAGGAGCCTGCGTTCATGCCGGCAGCGCGGTGCGGGCACCAAAGACGCGCAGGGCGTCAGCGACTACCGCGGCCGTGAGTTCTGCAGGATCAATTTCGACGACCTGCCTCACGCGACCGGCGCGGTAATTCGCCGGAAGGTAAAGCAACGTCCTCACACGCTGGTAAGCCGTGAAAGACAGCCCCTCCAGCGGTCCTAAATCCGTTATCAGCTAAGCCTCACGACAGGCTGCCGCTGCCTCAGTTGTCGCATCTTCTGAGAAACCCTATGTCGCCCGCTACCGCTCAACAGGCGACATCGGCGGTTGCCCGGAAGCCGCTTCCTGCTCCAATGCAACCGCTTGCCTTTCCAATTCCTGAGCGCGCTGAAGGAGTCGTAACCGGTCGCCGGATGCCAGCAGCCCGTATGCCAAGTAGCGGGCTCTTTCGGCAGCCTGGCGAGCCGCCCTAATAGGGCCGGTGACAGCGGGCACTTCGATCATTGAGCTCCACCTCTTGTCGTGTTCGCCGTTACCCCGCCAGCGAAGTCTCGCCGCAAAACACCGTACGCGCGACCAATGTCAGGTCCATGAGGCGCGTGCGGTTGTCCGCCTACCCAGTGATAAGCTCTTTGCCGTTGTCCGGCGACCGCACTTGCCTTGCGTCGGTGGCTTATGGCGCGAGTTCGGCGAGGGCATCGTCGAGTTCCAAAAAGGTCCGACACCTGTATCCGGACTTCATCGGGCTCCATCTCCCCTGACCGGCGAGTACGAGAATGCCCCCGCAGCCTGACACAGCGCGGACGAGGATACGCTGAAGGGCTCGGAGGGCCTGCGGTGAGGCGTCGAAGGACCCCGCGACGATGCAAAGTTCGGGCGCCAACCCGGCCACCATCGCGGGGATCTCCTCTACCGGCGGGCCTTCACCGATCCAGATGCTGCGCCAGCCATTCTCAGCAAGCACGAGTTCGGCCAGTGACAGGCCGAGCGTATGCCGTTGTCCCGGCGCCGTGGTTAACAAGGCGCGACGTACGGGGCGGTGTAGCGGGATTTCTGACGCGCAGGCGGCCGTCGCCCGGCGTAAGGCTTCCGTTGCCATGTGCTCCTCGAAGACCGAACAGTCGCCCGCCTGCCAGAGTTCACCCAGCTCCACGACAACCTGCGCAACCTCGTCCGCGACGCTTGCCCATCCGCCACCACGCTCCCGGGCAAGCCGCAGCAACCGCGAGACCTCACTGCTTTCGCCTGACAAGAGCCCATCGAGCCAGGCCGTCAGGCGTTGACGTTCGGCGGCCGAACGCAACGTCACAAGCCTCTTCCTGACCTCCGCTACGGGAATGCGGCGATGCCCGCCGGAGGTCGTACGCGCGCGCATCGAGCCCTCGTCGACCCAACGCTGGATGGTGATCGGCGCGACTCCGAGCCGCCGTGCCGCCTCTCCGGCTGTCACGAGGCCACTCGATCTCGAGGGCCAGAGGGTTCTCATGGAAATTACGACCCGAAGTCCCCATGTGCGAAATTGATGTCAAAACATCGCACGCACCCCCTACCTCGCGCAAGCGTATAGGGGCCAGTCCTGTTCGGCTGCCAGGGCCCAACTTTTCGCAGCAGTCTCAAGATCTTGGAAGGGTAGTGGAATGATGAAGCCTGGAGTGCTCGCGTTTCTCATCGGACTCGCGTTCCTGCCGGCCGGCACTGCCTTTGCCCAGCCCAGTTCGATCGGAAGCGAGCCATCCGGCCCGCCGCCGCGCGACTGGACCTTCGACATCGGGCCGGGCGTTGTCGTCGGACCTTGGTTCGAGGGCGGTGCCTCGTATCGGGTTCTGCCGGTCCCCAACCTCGATCTGCGCTACCGGCGAGACAAGGTCTTCGTCTCCGCGCGCGACGGCATCGGCGCGACTCTCCTCGACTTCTCGGGCTTCAAGGCCGGACCGATCTTCCGCTACCGCTTCCCGCGCAACGAATGGAATGGGCCCGGCCTCTACGGCACCGGCACTGTACCCTTCACCGTCGAGGGCGGCGGCTTTCTGCGCTACGACCAGTCGTGGTTCGCTGCCAAGCTCGAGGTGCGGCGCGGCCTCGGTGGCAGCAACGGACTGGTGCTGGACGCATTGGTCGACGGCAAGCTGCGTCTCAGCGACAGCGTTTTCCTGTCGGGCGGGCCGCGCCTTTCCGTCACTGACGCGACCTTCAACCAGGCCTACTTCGGGATCGACGCGATACAATCTTTCAACTCTGGTTACGCGCAGTACTATCCCGGCGCGGGCCTGCGCAGCGTCGGCGTCGGTGCGAGCGCCGTCTGGCGCATCAATGACCAGCTGACCTTCGTTGTCTTCGGCAGCTACAATTATCTGGGCGACGTTGCGGGCAATTCGCCGCTCGTGCAGGGACCTTCAGGATCGCGCAACCAGCTTGTCGCCGGTACGGCGCTATCGTGGCGGTTCCAATGGTAACGAACGCGCCAATGGGACGGCCGCGCGATCGTAGCACCCGCCATGCTGCAACTCATTCTTCCCCACCAATGCTGCCCGCGCACTGGAAGTCGCTGCCGGCGTTCCTGCTGCTCGTGGTCGGTGGCGGATTGCTGATCGGCGCTCTGACAGGACCGGACGTATGGTTCGCATCACTCCGCAAGCCGTCGTTCAATCCACCAGGTTGGCTTTTCGGACCGGTATGGACGGCGCTTTATGTTCTCATCGCAATAGCGGGCTGGCGGGTATGGTCGAAGCGAACCGGCACGCGCGCGGATGCAAGCGCGCTGCGTCTATGGTGGGTGCAGCTGGGCCTCAATTTCCTGTGGAGCCCCGTTTTCTTCGCCGCCCGCCGCATCGACATCGCCCTGGCGGTGATTGCCCTTCTGCTTGTCTCGATCATTGGATTCATCGCGACGGCATGGCCGCGCGACCGAGTTGCTGCACTGCTGTTTTCCCCCTATGCGCTGTGGGTCGCCTTTGCCACGGCTCTAAATGCGGCCTTCTATTGGTTGAACGACGCGGGCTAGGAGAGGATCAGCGAAAATGCAGCGTTTCTAGGCTCGCCACATTGAATGGTAATTGTGTCGCGCACCCAACGGATGGGACGAGGCAAGCCCGAATCGACGGCGTCGGCAACGTTTTCATAACTCCGCCGCAGTCGGTTCTTGTGTTGGTGAGCTGTCGCGGACGGCTAAGAACGACTGGCGGGCATCCGCTAGATCAATCGGTGTGGGCAGTCCCGTCCTGAGCCGATCGAGCGCGTGCAACCCCGGGATGCCACTTCCGTTAGCGAGCGCACTGTTGTTCTCTCGTGTGGTCCACCCCAGCGGAAAGTAGGGCCGCCGTATACCGTCGCCCCCGGCTGCTCAGCTCGACTGAGGTGCCAGGGTGGCTCTGAATTGAAATCGCGGAATAATGAACACTAATACGACCTAAAGCCGGGATAAGTTGTGGCCGGCGGCCGCGGGGATGTCAGAGCAATTTCAGCAACTTTAAGGCAGCGGTTACGTTCGAATGCAGGGAGCGTCTCGGCGACGCACCCTCTTCCCGGAGGCCGTATGCCCAGCACTCGCTCCAAGGCGCGAAAGCCGTCGACCAAGCGCGCCGGACGCGCTGGCAAGGCCCATCGCCCTCCCCCGCACCCCGAAAGATCAGAGGATTCCATGGCCAAGCCCGTTCCGATTCCAGCGACCCCACCGCCACCTCCGGCACGCACCGCTGGCCAAGTCACGTCGAGCGACAAGCCTCCCATGCCACGCCAGGAAACCGACAAGACGCTGGAGCTGACCCCCGACAAAATGGCGCCCGGCAGCATGCTCACGACCAACCAGGGAGTGGGCGTCAGCGACGACCAGAATTCCCTGAAGGCCCACGTCCGCGGCCCGACACTGCTCGAAGACATCCTGATGCGCGAGAAGATCACGCATTTTGATCACGAGCGCATCCCTGAACGGGTTGTCCATGCCCGCGGTGCCGCTGCGCATGGCTTCTTCCAGCCCTACGAGAGCCAGGCGGCCCTCACTATGGCGGCGCCTTTCCAGGATCCGAAAGTGGCGACGCCGGTCTTCGTGAGGTTCTCGACCGTGGCGGGCTCGCGCGGCTCGACCGATACGCCGCGCGACGTGCGCGGCTTCGCCGTGAAGTTCTATACAACAGACGGCGTTTGGGATCTCGTCGGCAATAACATGCCGGTGTTCTTCATCCAGGACGCCAACAAGTTTCCCGATCTCGTCCATGCGGTGAAGCCCGAGCCCGACAACGAAATCCCCCAGGCGCAGTCGGCCCACGACACGTTCTGGGACTTCGTGTCGCTCACGCCCGAGAGCGCCCACATGTTGATGTGGCTCATGAGCGACCGTGCTATCCCGCAGCGCTATGCGTCGATGGAAGGTTTTGGCGTGCACACCTTCCGGCTGATAAACGCCGAGGGCGTCTCCCGCTTCGTGAAGTTCCATTGGAAGCCGCTGAAGGGCGTCTGCTCGCTGGTGTGGGAGGAAGCGACCCTGATCTCGGGCAAGGACCCGGATTTCAATCGGCGCGACCTCTGGGAGTCGATCGAGCGGGGCGACTTCCCCGAATGGGAGCTGGGCTTCCAGATCGTCGAGGAGAAGGACGAACTCAAGTTCGGCTTCGACCTGCTCGACGCGACCAAGATCATCCCCGAGGAACTCGTGCCGGTCGTGAAGGTCGGCAAGATGACGCTGAACCGTAACCCCGACAACTACTTCGCCGAGACAGAGCAGGTTGCCTTCCATACCGGCCACGTCGTGCCGGGGATCGATTTCACCAACGATCCGCTGCTGCAGGGACGTTTGTTCTCCTACATCGACACCCAATTACGACGGGTCGGGCCCAACTTCCACGAGCTGCCGATCAACCGCTCCCTCAAGCCGGCCGACAACAACCAGCGCGACGGCTTTGCTCGCATGACTATCAACAAGGGCAAGGTGGCGTATTTCCCCAACAGCCTAGCGGGCGGCTGTCCCATGCACTCGCCCGCAGCCGCAGCAGCGTTCCGCTCCGTAGCGGTCAAGGAAGCCCCTGGCCTGAAAGTCCGGGAGCGGAGCCCCACCTTCTCCGATCATTTCAGCCAAGCCACGCAGTTCTGGAACAGCATGAGCGACTGGGAGAAGGACCACATCGCGGCCGCGTTCGCCTTCGAGCTTAACCAGGTAGTCAACGAAGCTGTGCGCGATCGGACGATGAATGAGATTCTCGTCAATATTGATGCGACCCTTGCGAACCTGGTGTCCGAAGCCACCGGCATCCCGGTCAATCCCGCCGGTACGCCTGAAGCGCCAACTCCCTCCGCGCCAACCCCGTCGGGCCCCTTGCACAAAGACGCCGCAAAGCTCCGCTCGCCGGCACTGAGCCAGGACAAGCAACCGCCGCCGGCGACGCTCCTTGGCCGCAAGGTCGCGGTCCTGCTCGGCAATGGCGTCAATGCTCGCGAAGTCGGGGCAATCCTTGCAAGCTTGGCTAACGCTGGGCTTGTGGCCGAGACGATCGGACCGACAGCTGGGGCCGTCGAGGCCTCGGGCAAGCCGCTGAAGGTCAATCGCGCCGCGCCGAATGCGCCCTCGGTGGTCTATGACGCTGTGCTTGTGCCCTCGGGCGCCGGACCGGCCTTGGCCGGTTGGCCTCTGGCGCAACGTTTCCTCCATGAAGCCTATCGCCACGGCAAGCCCATCGCCGTAACGCCGGACGCAGACGGGTTCCTGAAGGCGGCCGGTGTGCCGGCCGATGCGGAAGGACTCTCCATTGGCCAGGGCTCGCCGCTGGTAACCGAGTTCGTGAAGAACATCGGTCAGCACCGATTCCCCCGCCGAGTGTCTGTGCTCAAGCCGATCTAGAGGAATGGGCGCTGCTCCGGCAGCGCCCGTCTTCATGCGCTTCTTCATTCGTGCTGCCAATGCCCTCGAGCTCACTTGCGTAGGGGCCGGCGTGGGCGATCATTTTGAAGAGAGCGCGCCCAACGCGCGGGGGTGCATGAGCGTCTTGCCCATGCGTGGAACTGAACCGCCAGGTCTGGCTCGCGGCAGATTGGCAAGATGTACCGGCCGCCTTGTTCGGCGCGGCACCGTTGGAAAACGAGACGTCGACTGGTCAGCTCTGGACTCTGTACCTAGCCGCTTTCGAGATGGACCAGGAAGACGGCCGCGTCGGTCGCCGAGAAGTCCCGGCGACCGCCCGATTGACCTAACGCCAGTCCTGAATGCGTTACATCAATTCGCGGCGCGCCTGCTTTGCGCGGGCCGCACCAATCGCGGTCTTGACATCCTTCTGCTCCTCCGGGGACGGGAGAACCGCCTTCAAGCCCAGCGAGGCGATTGCCAGTTCCCGGCACCATCCCTTGCTGTGATAGAGGTGCTCGTCCTCCTCGTCTTCGATGTCCGCCAATGCCCTGTCGATGGCTTTCTTTTCATCCCCTTTGGCCGACTGCGCATAGGTGCCGAGCAGCTCCCAGTTCGCGTGATCTTTGGTCTCGGCGTGGACCACGCACTCGCACGCAACGATTTCCGCGGCCTCCGGCGGGGCCGTTCTTTTAGCGAGTTTCATCGCGGCGACGAGCGAGACCCCGATGTGCCTGACCACCAGACGGCTAGGCGTTTCCAGGGGAACCACCCCCAAGGCGTCCATCAGGCCCAGGACAACCTCGACATGACGCTTCGTCTGGTCGAGATATTTGTGCCATTCCTCTTTCAGGTCATCGTTCAGCGCGCACGTGAGCGCTGTTTCGTAGATCTTCACGCCGCCCAGCTCTGTTTCGTGCATCTGCTGCAAAAGGTCGTTGCATTGTTCGTTCTTCACGTTAATTCCTCGTTATCGGAACGCCCCTCGACGCAACGCACGAACGCTACACGGGCTGCATGGCTTGCCGGAACGCTATCGTGCGAGACGTTGGTTTGCGGGCGAGGCGTCCGGATCGACAAACAGTACTTGTCCGCCTAGAGAGGATCCCACTGCCCCAGCCGAAGCGGCAACTTGCCAACCGGACGTCGCGTTCCCTGTGCCAGGATTGAAAAATGGATTCGGAAAGCCCCGATTTCGACGCGCAACTCGACCTTCTTGTCGATGTCGTGGTCGATTATGCGATCTGCATGCTCGATTCCACTGGCGTGGTTCTGAGTTGGGACGCAGGGGCCGGGCGGCTCATGGGTTATCAGCGCGAAGAGATCATAGGTCAGCACTTCTCGCGCTTCTATCCGCCTGAGGACAGGCTGGCGGAGCTGCCACAGCAGGCTCTTGAAGCTGCGCGAGAGGGACGTTTCGCCGACGAGGGATGGCGCGTCCGCAACGACGGTAGCCGCTTCTGGGCGGAGGTGGTCATGGACCCAATCAGCGATCCGGAAGGAAAGTTGATCGGATTTGCGAACATGACCCGCAATGTCACCGCGCGGCGCGAGGCGAAAGCGACCCTCCTGGCAAGCGAGCGGCGTTACCGGCTGCTAGTCGAGGCGGTGGTAGATTATGCAATATTTCAACTGGCGGTAGATGGTAGGATCGCGACTTGGAACCGAGGTGCCGAGCGGGTGAAGGGTTATACCCGCGATGAAGCGATCGGCCGTCATTTCTCGATTTTTTATACGGAGGAGGACCGCGCCGCAGGCCTGCCCGACCGCGCACTAGCGACCGCCGCGTCAGAGGGGCGGTTCGAGGCCGAGGGGTGGCGCGTCCGCAAGGACGGCACCAGGTTCTGGGCCATGGTGGTGATCGACGCGATCTATGACGAAAATGGCAAGCTCAGCGGCTTCGCCAAGGTGACGCGCGATATCACGGAGCGGCAGGACGCGCAGCAGAAGCTGCGCGAGGCCCAGCAACAGCTGCTGGCCTCGCAGAAGATGGAAGCGGTGGGCCAACTCAGCGGCGGCATCGCCCACGATTTCAACAACCTCCTGATGATCGTCCTGGGCAACCTCGAGAGCGCGGCTCGGCAGGCGCGCCAAGTTCCAGAGTCGACAAATCTTCAGCGCTCACTGGCCAATGCCATGCGCGGCGCTCAACGCGCAGCAGCTTTGACCAGCCGATTGCTCGCTTTCTCCCGACGCCAGGCCCTCGACCCCAAGCCGATCGATGCCGGCAAATTCATCCATGGCTCGGTCGACTTTCTCCAGCGTTCCCTCGGCGAGACCATCGAAATCGAAGCCGTCGGAAACGCTGGGATCTGGACGATCGAAGCCGATCCCAATCAGCTCGAATCCGCGTTGGTCAACCTTGCCATCAACGCGCGCGATGCCATGCCGACAGGGGGCAAGCTGACCATTGAAGCCGCCAATGTGTTCGCTGACTCCGACTACGTCCGGATGAATCCGGAGCTGAGTGAGGGCCAGTATGTGGCGATTTGCATCACCGACACGGGCGCCGGAATGACGAGCGACGTTCTCGCGCGCGTTTTCGAGCCTTTTTTCACCACGAAAGAGGCGGGACATGGCACGGGCCTTGGCCTCAGCCAAGTCTACGGGTTCGTGAAGCAGTCCGGCGGGAACGTGAAAATCTACAGCGAGGTCGGCCAGGGCACGACGGTAAAAATGTACTTTCCGCGCTTTGTGCAGCCGCAGGCCGAGAGCGAAGAGGTCGAGCTGATTCCGATCGCGCAGGCCGAAACGAGCGAAACCGTCCTGCTGGTCGAAGACGACCCCGATCTGCGCACTTATCTTGGCGAGATGCTGCGCGAACTGAAATATAGGGTGATCGTCACCCCGAATGCGCAGGCCGCATTGCATGTCCTGGTGGACGATCAGAAGCAGATCGACCTCTTGCTGACGGACGTCATCATGCCGGGCATGAACGGACGCGAACTCGCCCGGCGCGCCGAGGCCCTGCGGCCTGGGCTAGCCGTCTTGCACATGACAGGGTATTCCCGCAATGCGGTGGTCCACCAAGGCCGGCTCGACGAAGGTGTGGAGCTTGTGCAGAAGCCGGTAAGCCAGACACAGCTTGCCAATCGCATCCGCGAAATTCTTGATCGTCAACTGCGTCGCCCTAATCGGAAATAGTGTGTGCATCGGTTTTCCGATTCTCGGTGGACTTCGACGCAGTGGCTTCTTCGCTCGCGCGCGTTGGCGGAGCAACCGACGTTTGATGCGCCTCCGAAACTATAGAAGGATTATGGGGAGGAGCGTTGGGCGTTAATTCCTTGGCTGCCAGTCGCTCCCATGTTTCAGCCACTTCCAGCATGGTCCTGCGCGAAAAGCTCTCGGTCATTCCGTCGGCCTTGGACCGGGTTTCTCCAGCACGCTTGCGGTAACGGGCGGCACGATCCACCTGTGACTGCTTCATCGCGGGGCTCCTGCTTCTCCTTACTCCCGATAACCAGTAGTGACTTTGTCTCTGCCCATCCCAAACCTCAAGGGTATGGCGGGGCGCCAAACGGCGTAGATGCCGCTGGACGTGGCACCCGGCCCCTCGTGCCAGCACGATTGACAGCCGAATGCGACCGGCTTTCCTGCGCTCGAAGGCGGCGTGGTTATTGCCATTCCCCGCCGCCCGTAACCGGCGAGCCGGTCACAGCCGCGACAACAACACGAGCTGGAGTGTCATAGTCGCAGCTATCGCGGCCATGACGGCACCGAGCGCCAATCCCCAGGATCCCTGATCTTCACCCGGCGCGCTGCGGTCCGCGCCGTTGAGCGATGTGCGATCAATTCGCGTGGCGTGCCGCCATGCCAATGAGGCGGCCCCCAACGCCATAGCCATCGGCAGGATCGTTACGAGCCACATGCCTGTCCCCTTCCAATACTGGCGCGTTACAACTGGGGAAAAACCCGCGGCCAGACCGCCTGCGGGGGCGGCGTGACGTAGAGTCGGCGCCTTGCCACCTGCGTGGACGCGCGCTCGATGGCGTCGCGCAGTTCCTCGGGAGCGAACGAGTGGCACAGCACGGGCTCATCTCTTCGATCCCATGAATAAGCATCGCTCGCAGAGGCAATCCAGACCACGGGGATTCCGCGCCCCAGAAGATCATCGGCCGCGGCGGCAGCGTTGGGCATGCAGGCGGCCAGGAGCGCGCAATGTATCGGACGGCGGCCAAGGGCGACAAGGCGCTGCGCCTCGTCCGGAGAGGCAGCAGGACCGACGACGCGATAGCCACACTCGCGCAGCCTTTGCTGGATTTCCAAGGCGGCCGACGCGTCGTCGTCGACGACGAGAACATGAGGCCCCGGCGGATCCCCGGCGGCCTTCTGGAGTGACACGGTGCGCGGTGGCGCAGCGTCGCCAAATTCGGGTTGCACCACCCTTATCCCGGGGGTGCGAAAGAGGGAAAGCGGCCCCTGCGGCATGGCGGCGAGGGATGCAGCTGACCCGATCGTCATAGGTCACCTCCTTGATCGTCCTGTGGTTGATCGGCGAGAAGGAGCGCGCCATGCGCGATGGCGCGCTCCGGTAAATTACTGCTGGGTGAGCGTCCGTGGCGCCGAGGTCGCCTCGATTGGAATGGCTCGCGCCTTCTTCTCCTCCGGTACGTGCCGCTGCAGCTCAATGGTGAGCATGCCATTGGACAGACGGGCGCCGACGACTTTCACATGATCGGCAAGCTGAAAGCGCCGCTCGAAGTCGCGCCCGGCGATCCCGCGGTAGAGATACTCCGTCTGGGACGCGGCGGGCTGCCCCTTGCCGCTGATCAGGAGTTCGTTCTCCTTCTGCGTGATGTTGAGCTCGGCCTCGGTGAAGCCCGCGACAGCCATGACGATGCGGTAACTGTCGTCACCAGCCTTTTCGATATTGTACGGCGGGTAGCCCGTAGCCCCGCCCTGGCCGGCCACGGAATCGAGCAAGTCGAATACCCGGTCGAAGCCGACAGTTGCGCGGTAGTAGGGGGAAAAATCGAAGTCGGTACGCATGTGCATCCTCCTTTGAGCGATGGTGAGAACCGGTGGCCCCCCGTGGGGCGGCCGCCGATTCGCAAGCGATTTAGGCGTGGCCTTCGAGGCGTCAAGATTGTGGCAATAAAAAAAGTTTGGGGGCGGCGAGTACCTTCGGCAACGGCGAGCCGCCATGGCATGCTAGGCGTCCATCGGCGGCTTCCGACGCTTAGTTCAAATGCTGCTGATGCCGCCGTTGACCGCGGTGCCGTGGCAAGGGGGCGGAGCCCTTGCGATAGGCTTTACCGGCCGCTGCCACCAAGTCAGACCGCCTGTGCAAACGGCCGACGTCCACTTGCCGTAGAATTTTCGCTTAGTAAACGAACGGGATAAGTCGTCGGGTTGAGGCGGCGTAGCTGGCGTAGCGATCACCCAGGGCAGCCAGCAGCATCTGCTCCTCCTCGCAGATCCTGTAGACGTAGCCTGCGACGGCAGCAGGACCGACAACGGTCGCGACGAGCCAGCTTCCCCCCGTCAGGGCAAAGGCAGTGAAGAGGATGATCTGGGCTAGGTAAGCCGGATGCCGGACCCACCGATAGGGTCCGCTCCGGTTTACGGCCTGATGGGCCGCGGATTGAAGAGCGAGAGTAAAGCTGGGACCGAGGGCGCGCTGAGACCATTGCTGCAAAGCGGCGGCCACGACCATCACCCCGACCGCGGCCCACGACGTCCCCGAGGACGTGAGCGGCTCGGTTTGGCGGAGCGCGGCCGCAAGCGGGAGGATCAGCGCCAGCGCATGCACGAACGCGAGCACGATGGAGGTACGACGCGTGCGCGCCCTGTCGGTCGCGAGTGCGGGATTGACCCGGTGCGACCAGGGCAGGCTGAGGAAGAACACCGATACCAGCCCATAGCCGGTCAACAGGGAGGCCATCCGCCATCTTACCCGCCGTCTGCCGATCCCGGAATTCACTGCGTTGCCGGGAAGCCGGTTGGCAATTCGCGCGAGTGCTCCCAACTCCTATAGACCTCGGACTGAGGATGTTGGCACCACGCTTGAGAAGGTCACGCTACAGATGCTCGGCCGTGCCAAGAAGGTGATGATCGACAAGGACAATACCACCATCGGCGAGGGCGCCGGGGCCAAGACCGACATCCAGTCGCCACCAGCCAGCGTAGATCGAGTAGACCACCTCAGACTACGAGCAAAGGTCCGGGAGCGCCTGGCCAAGTTGGCGGGCGGCGGAGCGGTGATCCGGGTTGGCGGCTCTACCGAGGTAGGTCAAGGAGAAGACGGAGCGGGCCAACGACGCTCTGCATGCCAACCCGGGCGCCGTCGAGGAAGGCATTCTGCCGGCGGGCGGCGTGGCGCTGCCGCGCTTGACCAGGGTGCTCGCCAAGGTGCAGCACGACCAACGACGACCAGCGCGCCGGCGTTGAGATTGTGCGCCGCATCCGGCGTGGACGGTTCGCTGATCGTAGGCCGCCTGCTGGAGAGGGACGAGTGATGCTTCAGCGCGCAGACCTGTGAAACCCAGCATTTGGTGTCGGCCGATGCCATCGGTCCGGCCAAGGTGCGGCTTTGCAGGATGCGGTTTCCGTCGCCTCGCGCTGATCACGACTTACGCGCTGCTCGCCGACGCGCCCATGCCGGAAGGAAAAGGCCGGCGGCGCAGCACTTTCCGCGTTCTAGGTCGGCGTGGGTGGGCAGGGAGCCGCGCCGCTCCTCCTGTGCCGGACGACATACCATGTCTTCGTGTCTCCGGTGATCGCCTCTCTCGCGAGCGGGAGCCTGGACTACCTCCCCTCCGTACTCCTGCAGGCGTACCGGACCAGTGCAGTGTTGCGTCGTGCCACCTCACATGAACTGGACAATCCTTGCTGCTGCGGCGATGAGATCGTCACAGACAATGACGGGGTGGACGTAGTGGGGCAGGCCAGCCATTAGCGTTTTGGCACCAAGTCCCGTGGTTACAAGGATACGCCGGCAGCGGGCATGGAAAGCGGCCCGAAGATCGTCTGCCTGGTCACCGACAAAGGGTTTTCCTTCGGGATTGGCCCCATAAAAGGCAAGCGCTTCTCGCAACATGCCGCCCGCCGGCTTGCGGTAGGGACATTTCCGAAAGCTCGTGCAGCTGAATATCCGATCGATAACGGCGCCGCGCGCCTTCAAGAGCGCGACCAGCGCCGTGTGTACCTTTTGAAGTTCCCGCGGTGTCATTGCCCCGCGCGCCACTTCGGGTTGGTTCGTGCAGATGGCTACGGTAAAGCCTGCGGCGTTTAGCCTGCCGATCCCCTCGGCAGCGCCATCGATAAAGGTAATATCTTCCGGCCTTTTGATATTGGTCGCGCGATTGACCACGACCATGCCGTCCCGATCAAGAAGTGCCAGCCTCATGTTCCCCGCCCTCCCCTCGAGGCGCGACGCGACAAAAAAGGAAGTCCGAACCACATGGCCGCCAACGCACCGGCCAAGCCGATCCCAGCGGCCAGCGATACGGTCGCATCATGGCTCACCAACAGGACCAGGACGTATGAATTCATGGCGAGACCGATCAGCAAAGGCAGGAGGGCGAATGCGATCAGTCCGGAAGCAAGGTTGACGAATCGCTTGGTGACGCTGCCGCGCTCGGCGAGACGGTGATACGCCGCCGGCGTCATGAGCAGGCCCATTGCCAATGTAATGAGGAAGAACGCGGCCAGGTGTACCGCCTGGTCCCCGGCGTCGAGCGTCTCGAAGCGCTGGTTGAAGACGGCGATCAGCTGAAACCCCATGATTGCCTGGACGCCGGGCAGGATCATGCGCGCTTCATCCGTCGTGTGCGTCGCCGCCTCTTCGAGTTTTTCCACGTGGATGTCTTCCATCACACACCCCTCATCGTCACCCGCAATTCCAGCGGCCCACGATGTCCCCGACCGTGGTCGTTTCGATCTGCAGGGAGAACCGTTCGCGATAAAGCGTAAGCAGCGCGTCGTGCATCTTGTCGCTGACACTACACAACGCGTCCGTGGGCAGGACCACGCGAAAGCCCGCGTCAACTGCATCCATAACAGTGGAGAGTACACAGACGTCGGTCTCCCCACCTGTCACGATGACAGTGCTGACGCCATCTAGCCTCAGCTGATTGCATACCGCGGGCTGGCCGAGGGCGGAGTAGACGGCCTTGTCTATGATGCGTGCGGGGGGCACGAGGGCAGCCAGCGGAGGGAGGAGATCGAGCAGCCGGCTGTCGAGATGCTCGCGGGTCACCGCCTGCCACTCGCTGTAGTAATCACGGCCAAGCCCCCTGCGCCTCTTCCGGTGTGGCGGGCGGAATGAAGCGGGTGAAGATCGTCCGCGCCGGGCACCTCTCAGCCAGCAACATGATCTGGGGCAATATCCGGGGCATCCATGGCACGTGCCATGGCGAGGCCTCGGCAAAGAGCCTCTGCATATCGATGCACAAATGAACGGCGCGATGATCCAGCGGAAATGACATTGCAGGCCTTCTTAAGCACTAACGCTTGAGCAGGGGCCGCGGCCACCAGCTGTTCGAAATCGCGCCAATATCGGACCTACCTGCCCTTGCAGTGACCGACCAGAGCTTGCATCTCTTGAAGCGCGCGAGGCACCGTTGTCGGTACGTCCCGGCAGTGCATTCTGAATCGTGCTTTTCGTTTTGAACCGGCCTCCTGAAAGCAGCCCGACTGCCGTTTGTGACCTAAGTGGTGAACCGTTGCCCTCCTTCCCCATCCTGATCGTAGAAGATGAACCATTGGTGGGGCAGGTCCTCCATGCCCTTCTGACAGATAATGGATATCTGCCCATTGGCCCGGCCCCAACATTGATGGCGGCCAAGGAAGCGATCGCCGAGCACAGAATGAGCGCAGCGCTCCTCGACATTCGGCTCGGGGGAGATGACAGGTCCTTCGAGATCGCGGAAATCCTATCCGCCCTTCGCATCCCGTTCGCGTTCTTGTCGTCCTATTCCGCAGCTCTCATTCCTCCGAAGTATCGCACTGTTCCTCTATTGCCTAAACCCTACGCCACCGCGGACGTGCTGGCTGTGTTGGATCGCCTCTCGGGCAACGGCGGGTCCCGCTTGATGGGCAACGGTTGAAGCAGGATCAGCCTTTCGCAGCCGGCCGTCCCAGCGGCTTCCAAAATCGCGCAACATTTCGAAGGGAGTAGCAACGGCACCACGATCCCGGGCGTTGAATGCGCAGCGCGTCAGATGCGCGAACGCTTGGGAGAAAGAATGGCTACACGGAAAACGGGCGACGCTATTGCCCTCTTAAAGTCCGACCATCGCAAGGTTGAGGACTTGTTCGCGAAGGTTCAGAAGACCCGCGACTCGGCCCGAAAGCAGGCGCTGGTTACGCAGATCTGCACCGAGCTCACTATTCACGCCATGGTCGAGGAGGAGATCTTCTATCCTGCTTCAACCGGGCAGGCCAAGGACGACGTTATCGACGAGGCGTATGTCGAGCATGACGGCGCTAAAGTTCTAATTTCAGAGCTTCTCAACAGCGATCCGTCGAATGAGTTCTACGACGCGAAGATCAAGGTGCTCTCCGAGGACATCAAGCACCACGTGAAAGAGGAGGAGAAGCCTCGGTCGGGTCTCTTCGCCCAAGCCCGGGCTGCTGGCCTCGACCTCCAGGAGCTGGGCGAGCGGATCATGGCCCGCAAACAGGAACTTCTCACGCAGTTTGAAGGCGGCAATCTGCCTCCTCCAGAGACGCGCTCCTTCACCGGCCACAAGATGCGACAGGGCAGACCGGTTGACGGCGGTACGCAGGCCTCCAAATAGAGGCATGTCATGAAGATCTCTTACTCGTTAGCGTAGCCGCTTTTCGCCTCGGCTCTTCGCATTTCACTACGAGTGGATCTTTGTGTGAGCCCTGCTTCAGTCAGCCCGCGCAGCGGTAGTGTGCAAACAGAGGAGGGGTCCTAAGACCTCCCCCTCCTCTTTCAAAGCGCTACACTACAATGGCTGGTTGCGCCGCATGCGTTCGATCTCGGTTTCGCTCGGCCGGTACGGTGGCGCCGCCGGATCAAAGGTCTTCCACCCGCTCTTGCGGTACTCAGCCCCGCGGGCAACGGGATCTATGGGTTCGTAGCTGTCGAGAATGCTCTGCACGCGTGCGGCGTTCTTTTCGTCGACCCGGGCACTCACCAAGGTTCCACCACGCCGAACGGATTCCGAATAGACATGCGCATGCTCGTCCGACGTGCCGGCGCTAACTAGAGCTCCGACCAAGCCGCCAGCTGCAGCGCCCGCAGCCGCGCCGACAGCGAGGGAAGCAAGCCAGCCTGCGGCCACGACCGGCCCGAGCCCAGGGATCGCAAGGAGCCCTAGCCCCGCTAGCAGCCCCGCGCCGCCACCTAGGGCGCCACCGATACCGGCGCCTGCACCTGCCTTGGATACGTCATCGACATCCGCATATTTGTCACTGACATACTTATTGGCGACGAGGCTCACCTCTGAGGCGGGGACGCCCGCCCCTTCTATCGCCGTTACTGCCGCCTGTGCCTGGGAATAGGTGTCGTAAACTCGACTAACGGTTTGCATGACTTTGACCTCTGAGAATTCGTTAGGGGGTGGCAACAACGTTGCCCTTGTAATCAACGGCGACCTTCACGGTCTTGCCGTCCTGCATCGCGCTACCGCGCCAGATCCCATCTCCGTCCTTCTTGAGGTCGGCAACGCTCGTCAATCCATAAGCAATGGCTCGGTCCTTCGCTTGGCCCTCGGTAAAGCTGTTGGCACCCTTCAAGGGAGCGCCTTCGTCGTTCTTGCGCGCGGTGTAGACATCCGCCTTGCAAGCGTCGACGAACGTGGCCTGATCGAGCCTCCCGTCAGCCGTCATTTTCTTGTCATGAACGCGCATTGCCGCGGAATAGCGAGCGGCTTCCGCATCGGTGAGCACGCCGTCCTTGTTCACGTCGGCCTTGGTCCACATCGCCTGACATTCGGCCTCTGTGGCTGCATAGGCGGGTAGCGCCGCACAGGCCGCCAGAGCCGTAGCGATCAGAAGTGCTTTCTTCATCGAGGTCATCCCTTGTTGAGGTGGCGACAGCCGCAAAACTCGCGAAGGCAACGCGCAGATGCACAGCTGGTTCCTGTGGAACGCCGACCGGGGGGCTATCGCGATCGGGGGACCATGCAAACGGAGGACGCGCGATGAAAGAAAAGGCCACACGTCGCTAAGGGACGATCTCGATCTCAATCTTCAATTGCCCACCACCGGGCTCTAACGCAGTGTGCGCCGCCGGCGATGACCAGCCGGCGTGACCGTTGATTGCCACGCGCGTGAACCAGAGCCGCCGGACTTCGTCACCCGGATCGCATAGACGGTATCTCCAGAGTGAGGGTCGCCGCCTAACCCGGCCACGACTTGGGCAGGCAAGGCGCCACCACGAGGTGATCGCCTCGCCATCGGATACCGATCACTCGATGACACTCCACCGAGGGGAAGGCTTGAGATGAGCGAGGTCGTCGTTCCACCGATGCAGTACAGTAGCGGCTCGGGTTTGTCCGGATCTCCCATTGAATGCGCGGTCCGGATCAGTTGACGGCCACATAGCCGGGCGCGGACGAGATCACGGTGCGCCTGCCGCACCTTTGGTATCTTGAGCTAGTTCACCGAATAGTTCGCACAATCCCTCACGGCTCCATCCGTCACGCCAGCCCAACGCAACACGCAGGAATGTCTTGCCTTGCTCGGGCTCGATCAGCTCGAAGCGATGGCCCCGGAATCCGAACGAGCCACCCTTCACTGCGAGTAGGCCGCGGCGCTCGCATTCTTGTGCGACACGCACCTCGAGCGCGCGATACTTCTCTGGAGAAGGCGCGTTGAGAGTCACCGCGCAGAACGGCGCGTCAGCAGCAGGCTCGGCGAGCGAGGGATGGCAACGCGCGCCGAAGACGGGCGAGCGAGTGCCGATCGCCTGGGCGAGAGCTCGGTTGTTGGCAAAGATCGCCGCCGTGTAGTGGTCGGCATAGACCCGATCCATGAACCACGGCGCGGATAGCGCTGAAAGTTCGTCGAGGGTAAGGCCGGCTCCCGTGAGTGCGCGTAGCTGGCGCAGTTCTTCGCTTGTTGCATCGGCGTCCTTGCGTGCCAGCACTCGCACAATACCGGCGTTGGCCAGTTCGAGGCCCGCCTGATCAAGCTTTAGCCCGGAGCTGTAGGCGATCACGAGGGGACAGTCCTCTAGATGGGGCGCGAGATCATACGCGGGTCCGGCCATCGTAATATCGAGGATGAGGGCATGTCGCGCCCGCGGCAAAACACGGGCGCAGCCGAACTCCCCGTCGCACCAGACAGGCTCGCCAAGGACGATATCTGCCGACGATACGTGGTGAACTTGGCGGATCATGCGCTGCGGCCACGACGCCAGCAGCGAGGCTGTTTCAAAATAAGCACCTGCATGTGCGACGGTCAGAGGTCCCGTCACTCCCCATCGGGCGGCCGCGAAGTGGATCAGGCATGCGAGGGCGGCCTGCCCGCTGCGGAACAGAACAAGGTCGGAATTCCATCCCGACGGCGCCTGGACGTAGTCTTTTCGCTGTTCGAGCAACGCGACATCGATGTCACGCTCGTAACCGAAGCGCACCTTCGAGCCGCAGGCGACTTGGGCCACGTCACCCGCACGCGGGCTCTTGAGCGTAGCATCGCCCGGACGATGAGCCACGCCGAGCCAGGCGCTGCGAAGGGTCATGGCGGCGGCGTCAAGCTCCCGCTCTTGGCGCAGCCAGTCGTTCCCGCCGGTGAGACGCCAGGGCAGGAATTCACCCTGCCCGGACGACTCCGCGGCGCGCTCGGCGAGTAGATGTAAGTCCTGCGCGTCGGTTTCTATGGCGTCACGGAATCCCATACCGCGTCAACGCGGCGTCGCGCGTGCTGTTGCAGGCCGTGGGAGCGGTTGCTCCAGGGTCGAACACCCTTGCATGAATGGAGGGAGACTGCATCAGGACGACCCGCTCCGCTGTTCGATGTCCCGTGTGTGCCCGTCGGTGTCCTAAGCGAGCCGAGGGCCCCGCTCTGTCAGGCAGAAAGGGCGAGTGGATGGTGGGACGTGGATTGGTAGCGCCCGTCGAAGATATGCGCCTCCAGCGGGTCGACCAAATCTAGCGGACGGAACCGCCCGCGATCCTTAACTGTCGTCGCTGACGCTGTCGCGCGGAGGACGGCACCTCGATCGTTTCGGGCAAAAGCCGTTGAATGCCCCTGGCGGCGCAAACCCGCTTAGGGCAGCAACGTGGGTGGTCGGCCAACGTTTACCCGGCGAAGAAGGGGTACGCGTTTAACCTTTTTTAGCTCACGGAGCGAGGACCTATTGGGCAACCGTCGACCACGCTTATCCCGCCTTTCCGAAGGTTTGCCCTACCCACTCGGTGCGACCTGGGACGGCCTAGGCGTCAACTTCGCGCTGTTCTCAGCGAATGCCACAAAGGTCGAACTCTGCCTGTTCGATGCCGCGGGTAAACGCGAGACTGAACGGATCGGGCTGCCCGAATATACTGATGAAGTCTGGCACGGCTATCTGCCGGATGCCCGGCCCGGCACGATCTATGGATTCCGCGTCCACGGACCCTACGAACCAAGGGCCGGCCATCGCTTCAATCCCAACAAGCTCCTGCTCGACCCTTATGCCAAGCAGATCATCGGGAAGCTGCAGTGGAACCCCGCCCTGTTCGGCTACCAGATGGAAACCGGCGACGACCTCACCTACGACGAGCGTGACAGTGCGCCTTTCACCTTCAGAAGCTGCGTCATCGACCCGGCCTTCAGTTGGGGACGGTCGCCGCAGCGGCGCACCTCGTGGGAGAACACGATAATCTACGAGGCGCATGTGCGAGGCTTCACCCAGCGGCATCCCGCCGTTCCCGCCGCGCTGCGCGGCACCTATGCCGGGCTCGCGACGGCGGAAATCACGGGTTACTTGTCGTCGCTGGGCGTCAGCGCTGTCGAACTGTTGCCGGTCCACACTTTCGTCGACGACAGCAACCTTCTCGAGAAGGGGCTAAAGAACTACTGGGGCTACAATACGATCGGTTTCTTCGCGCCGGCACGCCGCTACGCCGCCAATCCCGACTTCGCGTTCGCCGAGTTCAAGGAGATGGTGGCGCACCTGCACGCAGCCGGTCTCGAGGTGATCCTCGACGTTGTTTACAACCATACTGCCGAAGGCAATCAGCTGGGGCCAACCCTGTGCTTCAAAGGCATCGACAACGCGTCCTATTATCGGCTGGCGCCGGAGCCGCGCTACTACATCAATGACACCGGCACCGGCAATACGGTGAACCTCAGCAATTCCCGCGTACTGCAGCTGGTTATGGACAGCCTGCGTTATTGGGCGTGCGACATGCGTATCGACGGCTTCCGCTTCGACCTCGCCACAATATTGGGCCGCGAGCCGCACGGCTTCCAGGAGGAAGGACGCTTTCTCGATGCCTGCCGGCAAGACCCCGTGCTCTCGGAAGTGAAGCTGATCGCCGAGCCGTGGGACATGGGACCGGGTGGCTATCAGGTTGGGCGCTTTGCGCCAGGCTGGGCGGAATGGAACGATGCTTTCCGCGACACGGCACGGGGCTACTGGCGAGGCGACGAAGGCAAGCTACCTCACCTCGCGGCGCGGCTCACCGCCTCCGCCGACCTGTTCGCTAAGCGTGGGCGCAAGCCATGGGCGTCCGTCAACTTCATTACGGCGCACGACGGATTCACCCTCGCGGATCTGGTCGCGTACAACGAAAAGCACAACGATGCTAACGGCGAGAACAACCAGGACGGTCATTCGCACAATCTCTCGAACAATTACGGAGTAGAGGGACCGACCGACGATGCCGAGATCAACGCCACGCGACTACGCCAAATGCGCAACATGCTGGCCACACTGATCCTCGCGCGCGGTACACCGATGCTCTTGGGTGGCGACGAGTTCGCGCGCAGCCAGAAGGGCAACAATAACAGCTACTGCCAAGACAACGAGATCTCCTGGGTCGACTGGCAAGGTATCGGACCCGAGGAGCGGGACCTGGCCGAGTTCGTGCGCAAGCTCATCATGGTCCGACATGCCCTCCCGATGTTGCGGCGGGGCCGCTTCCTCACCGGCGCTTTTGACGAGGAATTGGGCGTCAAGGACGTGAGCTGGCTGACGCCGGCCGGCGCGGAGATGACGGACGAAAACTGGAACGACGGCAATGCGCGATGCTTGGGGGTGCTCCTCGATGGCCGGGCTCAGGAGACTGGCATCCGCCGTGTCGGCTCGGATTCTACCTTACTGATGGTGATGAATTCCCATACGGACGTGGTGCCATTCACCCTGCCGGAGGCGGTCGGCGGCAGCCGTTGGGTACGCCTGATCGACACCAATGACCCCGATGGCGAGGCACTGGCGCTGCGTGACTTCGGACACCTCTACGACGTGCCCGGTCGATCCTTGCTCTTATTCGTGCTGCAACCCACCCGGACGCCGCAGCGCTCTACCGCCGCCGAGCGCTCTTTCCAACGCGTCGTCCAGGCGATGGACGAGGCGTCGACAAAATCAGTGCGGTTTGGGTTCGACTGAGGCTGACTATGTCGTCGCAGCATCATTTTTACCAACGTAACGCATTCCTTCCACCGTCTCTGGGGAGGTGCGCGGTTGTATTCGATCGCGGACGAGAGACGAAGCTGCTGCCTCAATTTCAAATCGTGACTAACAATGCGCCGACAGTTCGACACGACGGGCCTTCCCTTCGCTAGCGGGGCCAGACCATCGCCGCGCCTCAAAGGCGTTTCGTCAGGCAATGGAAGCCTGTGAAACCATCATGACATGCAGGAGCCACCATTGAACGACTTAGCGCAAGGTCATACGGCCCTTCCGGCCGGTCCGCTCGCCCATGGCGGGCGGCTGTTGCCCGCCGTTACCGTTGACACTTATAACGAGGAACTACGTGACGAAGATGGATTCGTCGGCGACCGCGCAAGCCGCCGCGCCTTTCGTGCGATCCTCGCCGACTGGCGGGAACGGCTCAAGGAGAGCGGCGCTGATCCGCTCGGCGACACGCCGACCGAAAAGCTGAGCAAGGCCCAGCTCGACAAGATGATGGGCAGCGAGGATCCAGTAGCCGCCGCGTTGGTCCACACCGTGGTCGAGGAATTCGCCGGCGAGCTGGCCACCGTCGTTCGCCGCTTCATGCGGCTCGAGTCGTGGAAGGGCACCGAACGCATCGTGCTGGGCGGCGGCCTGATCGCCAGTCACATCGGCGAGCTGTCGATGGGGCGCGCCTCGATCCTGCTCAAGACGGCAGGGGTGGATGTCGAGCTCTGCGCGATCGGAAACCACCCGGACGAAGCCGGCCTGATCGGTTCCGTGCAGCTTGCGCCAACCTGGATCCTGGCCGGGCACGACGCGATCCTGGCGATCGACATCGGCGGCACTAACGTGCGCGTCGGGGTCGTCGAGCTCAACGTCGGCAAGCGTGGCGATGTGGCGGAGGCCGATGTCTGGAAGCGCGAGCACTGGCGGCACTTCGACGACAAGCCGACTCGCGACGAGGCGATCGAGCGGATCGCCGCGATGCTCATCAAGCTGATCGAGCGCGCAGCCAAGGAAAAGATGAAGCTCGCTCCGTTCGTGGGCATCGGCTGCCCCGGCCTGATCGACGAGCAAGGCACCATCCTCAAGGGCGGCCAGAACCTGCCCGGCAACTGGGAGGGCGAAGGCTTTCACCTTCCCGCGGCGCTGCTCGGGCATCTACCGCGCATCGACGGCAACGATATCGTCATTCAGATGCACAATGATGCCGTGGTCCAGGGGCTAAGCGAGGTGCCCAATATGAAGGACGTGCGGCACTGGGGCGTGATGACGATCGGCACCGGGCTGGGCAATGCGCGATTCACCAACCGGGACGACGACTAAAGGCCGCGAGGAAGACGATGCGTTTGTTCAAGTGCCAGACGTGCGGGCAGATCGTGCATTTCGAGAATACCCTGTGCGAGAAATGCGATCATCGTCTGGCGTACCTGCCGGCGGCGACGACGATTTCGGCGATCGAGCCGGATGGCGAGGCGTGGAAGGCGCTGGCCGCGCCGGGCAAGCTGTTCCGTCTCTGCGATAACGAGCGGCATGGCTCCTGCAACTGGCTGATCGAAGCCGACGCGCCCGGCACTCTCTGCCTGTGCTGCCGTCACAACCGCACTATCCCCGACATCAGCCAAGAGGAGAACGCCCAGGCTTGGCGCAAGATCGAATGGGCAAAGCACCGCCTGTTCTATTCGCTGCTGCGATTGAAACTGCCGCTCGCGACCAGGCTTGAGCAGCCCGAAACCGGGCTCGCCTTCGATTTCCTCGCCGACTCGGCGGCTCACGGAACGAAGGTGATGACTGGTCACGACAACGGCCTGATCACAATCGCCCTCAAGGAGGCCGACGACGCCGAGCGCGAGAAGAGCCGCGTCGCCATGCACGAGCCCTATCGCACATTGCTTGGTCATTTCCGCCACGAGGTCGGCCACTATTTCTGGGACCGCCTGGTGCGCGACGGCAGCAAGCTCGAGGCCTGCCGGGCGCTGTTCGGTGACGACAAGCTCGATTACGGGCAGGCCCTGCAGCGCCATTACGAGCAGGGCGCCCCACCCGACTGGCCCTCGCACTTCGTCACGGCCTACGCGACGATGCATCCGTGGGAAGATTTCGCCGAGAGCTGGGCGCACTACCTGCATCTCGCCGACACGCTTGAGACCGCCGCCGCGTTCGGCTTGTCGACGCGGCCCCGGCTGGCGGAGGGCGACGAGCTAGATGCCTCGGTCGATTTCGATCCCTACCGCACGCAGCCGTTCGACCGGCTGATCGAGAGCTGGATGCCGCTCACCATTGCGCTCAACAGCCTCAACCGCTCGATGGGTCAGCCCGACCTCTACCCCTTCGTCCTGTCGACCCCGGCACTCGAGAAGCTGGCCTTCGTGCACGATCTGGTCCACCCGGGAGCACCGCAATGAAGTTGCCCGCGTCTTCCGATGGATTGTTGGGTGGCGATCCAAATGCCGCAATGTCGTCAATGCTGCGCCTCCGGCGTTTTCGCCGTTGGCGACGTCGTTCCGACTCGCTCAAGCGCGTCGGTGCTGCGATCGGCGAAGGGGCCGCAGTCGTCGCCTAGCTTCACAACTGACAAGCTGCAAATGGCGCGCGAGGGGCAGCACTCGTAAGCAGCCTGGCGGCGTCGCCCGCCACACGACTCATTTCGCGGGAGGGACCGTTACCCGCGAGGTCGAAGACGCCCCCGCCGCCGGCGATCAACGCGGCGGCTTCGGGAGGCCCCGCACCGGCGGCCGAGTAGAACCCGGCGGGCAACCGCCGGTGCGTCCGCAACGAATTCACCTTGGCCGCATTGAGTCCCCGTTCGTGAGGGGTCATGGAACATCAACTGAGGTTGCCCGGCGACTGGCCGGTCGGCGTGCGTCATGCCGTGAGCAAAGCACTCGACAGCGAGGATCTCGAATCCGTTCTGGTTTGGCTGCAGGAGGCCGAGGTAAACGCCTGGATTCAGACCACGCCGCCGGCGCACATCGCCGTAGGAGTCCACGATCCGTACGGCGGTGACGACATCCGGGAAGATTTCGATCCGATCAACGGCGAGTGGCCGCGCGGCGAGATTGCCCGGTGGCTGATCGACACTGTGCGCCATCACTACCCGCGAACGCGGCCATGAAGCGGCCAAGCAAGCTCCCGGCCGATCGGGCGCGCCGCTTCTGCAGCGCGCTCGCCACGGAGACCCGCGACCGGCCTAACTGGTGGGTGTCTATCCAGACGGTGGCGGACCGGCTGGGCATGGCCGGTGACGATGCCATAGAGCTGGCCGATGCCTGCGCGCGCGACGGCCTGGTGATGCACGATCAGTCGCAGCACACGAAGGCGGACAGGCGCGCCGCCGTCCGGCCGCATAGCGTTACCCTGGCGGGGCCGGGCTGGGCACTGGCGAAGGGCAAGTAGATGGGACACCATTGCCGCGCCACGGCTTCTGCGTCCAGTATTGACGCCAGGACAATGTTGCTGTGTGGATAAGCGCATGGCGGTTTGACGGGGTCCGAAAATGGCGCGGAAGCATCAGGACGGGGCTAAAAAAACCGGGTCTTGTTCCTGATGCCGGCGCGCGAGTGCCGGCCGATTTCCTCTCCGGCCGGCGTCGGCATCCATCCGTGAATTGCCTGGATGAGCCACCCTTGGCGGACGGCATGGGTAATCGCATTACGGATCGCATCCGGGGCTTCCTTGGGGAACCAACTTTCGATGAGGGAGAGAGGTAGCACCGAACCCAGGGGGCGCTGAACGCAGGCCTTCAACATCTGCCGGGCGAGCTTATCGGTTGGGGAAACGTATTTGTGGGGCACGGGGGTTGCTTCGGATATCACAGGAGAGGCAGGAGCAACGCGGACACTCATGCGTCAATGGCGGTGCGTCATTTCGAGGGCCAAAGCGCCAAACCGCCGAACTCTCAAGGGGGTAAGGTCACTCTTTCACCTTTGACTTCAACGAAGCCGAAACTTTGGAGGCGAGAAACATCCTCCAAGCGCAAGTCATCCGGGTTTTCGATGCCCTGCGCAATCAGGCAAAGCGTATTTTCTTCTTTTAAGCTGAAGGTTCGGGAGAGATTGCTGGGAATAGGCATGGCTGACGATCTGAGACTTTGGGACAGGGTCCTTAATCGATGAAACTCAGGCGGCCAAGGAAGTGGGTTTAACCACGGGTGTCGGCTTCTCGGCAGCGGACGGCACGGCAGCGGTGCGCCTCACGAAGGAGCGCATTGCACGCAGGCGCAGGGCCTGGCTCATTTTCCTGAGGCGCCGGAGTTCTGCCGAGACAAGCAGATGCTTTTCCCGATCGCCGGCAGTCCAGGGCGTCTTTTTCAAGGACATGAACTCCTCCAGGAAAGGCCACGACAAACGCTCATGTAGATGTTCATGGCAGGCTGCAACTTCGATGGGTCGGAGCGGGTGGGCGTGGCTAGCGCGAGGCTGCGCCGTGCAGCGTTGCCTTGCCCGTCCTTCTCGGTCCGCCGCTGCCACCTGCGACGCGCGCGAGAATAGCCTGGTCGAGGATAACAACATGGCGTCGGTTGCTGCGGATTGCCTTCCATCCTTCCAACTCGTGGAGCGCCACGGTCACGCCGGAGCGGCGCACGCCCAGACTGGATGGAATCATCGCATGGGTGACGGGGAGCATTTCACTGGGGTTCAAACTCCTGGCCTTGAGGAGCCAGGTGGCAACCCGCTCAACGATGACTGTCCCCTTGACCGTCACCAGGCCTTCGCTGATCTTGGCAAGCACGGTGGGGATCAACCGCGGTGGTGGGGATGGCGGCGAACCCGCACGGAGCCCACCTTGGCTGGCAGTCATAGTGCCAGTCCGGTGAGTGGAGTCCATTCCACCCACTGACGTCGAGGGCATGCCGCTGGGTCTCCAGGCGATAGGACCGTGGCTGCGTGCCCTCCCAACCAGGCGGGCGCCGGCAACACGCCACACAACGGGCTACTGGGGCAGTAGCCTGCCGGACAACACACCTGCTACCAGCGCCGGCCTCTTTCGATCGACGCCATGAAATCGGCGACTAACCGTCGCCGATCGTGTTCATCAGCGGTCCTCTCGCCGCCCGGCCACGGTTCGAAGCGGAATACTGCGATGCTGGGCCCCGGCGTCCCTGGCGTGCTGATCATTTCGACTTCGAGAAATCGAGGGCCGAGCGAATTCTGCGCATAGCGGCGAATCTGGTCGGCCAGCCAAGTACGGCGCTCGAGCTGCTTGTCGTGCGAGAGCGCTCGCACCTGATCCAGTCGATGATGGACTGTTATGGCCGTCACAATAGAAGCATGGCACGCCTGAATCGGATTACAATCCTGGGAGCCGAGGCCGCTGCTCCTCCCAAGGATCGATGCCGGCGCTTAGTTCGCGCTGAGCTTGCCGGTGCTCATCTGCTTGTTGTGCACGTCGATGAGGCGGACGGTCTCGCGATGACACGCGCTCACCTCGAGACGCCCGGTTCGTTCGACGCCATAGCCCACTAGCAGATCGCCGACGGTGGCAAACGCCGTTGGCTCAGTCGTAGCCACGGCTTCATCGCACTGGCGGAGATTGGGCGGCAGGCTGAGCGGCACGCCGACTGGCCGGGTCGGGCCGAACGTTTCCAAGCATCCCGAGAGCATCACGCTCGACAGGATCAAGAGGGCGCTTCGAGTTGGCATTGTTGCTCACCTTGGCCGCATAGGCGGCGTTGTCAGCGCGGGCCTTGCCGATGTCGATCGAAAGATGCTCGAAGCCCTGACGGACCTCGCGCTCGAAATCTTCCCGCTTGGCGTTGAGTTCGGCCCAGGTCGCATTGGCGTCCTCGAGCTGCCTGGTCTTCATGTCGACGATCGCCTGCTCGGCCTCGAGCCGGCCAAGATATTGCGAGCCACCCCAGGCACCGATCGCGAGAAGCGCGGCCATCGGTGCCAGCCAGCGCCAATTGCCCTGCAGGAAGACAAAAGCGGCTGTCATCGGAGCGCCATGAGGGTCATTGTTCCGACGATGCCGTCGACGAGGAGACCGCGATCGGTCTGGAATAAGCGAACGGCCTCCTCCGTCGCCGGTCCGAAGTCACCGTCCGCGCGGATGCCAAGAGCGGCTTGCAGGGCGACGACATCGGGACCGCGGTTGCCACGGCGCAGGACGCGAGGAGCTGTGGGTGCGCCATGGCTGCTGTAGAGGGCCGCTGCAGCTTCAAGCCTCGCGGCGTAGACGCCCCCATAGCCTCCGCCATTGTATCGCTGCTCGACGTCGAGCCAAGCGCCGATCGCCAAGCTTGCGCGGAGCGCATGATCCGCCTCCAGAAAGCGGGCGAAAGCATCCATCTGGCCGTCGTCGCCGTGGTTGCTCATGCTGTCGACAAAGATCCGGACGCTCTCGTACCCCAGCCGCTTCCAGTGGTAGCCCATGACCTGGAACGCACCCCAGCTCGTCGCTTGGTCCGCGGCATCGCGATCAAGGGCGCGGGCCCGGCTGAGCTGTTCCCACGCCCCACCGCGAGTTCTTGCGGCCAGCGCTGGATTCCATTCGACGCAGGACAGGTCGGGGTGGCTGACGTTGCAGCGATAGCCTGTCAGCTTCCCAAACCAATGGGCCTCGAACCGCACTGGCACGACAAGCTTGCCGTCCAGCAACCAGAACGTCTCGCCGGCGCTCTCCACGGCGGCCATTGCCATGATGTGCGCCAAGGGGACGTTCAGACGTGCAGCAGCACGCCGATAATCGGCTTCATCGAAGGCCATGCTCTTTCCTCTTTCTAGCGGTGGTCGTGGACGCGCGGCGCGCGTTGGCTCAGCTGCCGCGGGGCAAGGCGAGAATCGTCTCTTCCAGGGGAGTCCAGGGCTGCAAGGTCGGCGAATAATCGAAGCGCAGACGGTCGCGACGGGTTAGGACCGCCGGGGGACCGCGAACATCGCGCTAGTCATCCTTACGCGTGGGCCATGCGAAGGCGCCCGCAGTGGATGGCCCGTCAATCTCTTGTCGCGCGCGAGCGATCGATGCGCGCAGGCGATTTTCCGACACCTTGGCGTCGCGCTGCACGACTTTCACCAAGACCTCCATGGTTTCGACTCGTTGCCGCAGGATTCGCGTCGCACGGCCCTGGAGGAAGGAGAGAAGGTTCATGGCCGGCCCCTCTGAATGTCCGATCGCAAGTTGGCGAATTCTTGCCGAAGGTCGCGAGTGGCCTGCGCCTGGCCATCGATCGCCTTACCCAAGTCGTCGAACAGATCCTTGCGGCGAGTGGCGTCGGTAAACTGCGCCTCCAGCATGGCGACGAACGTGTCCATCCAGAACCTGCTCGCGGCCCTGCTCTCTCGCCATTGAGCAACGACCACCGTTCCAAGCGCGATCACGACCACGCAGAGAAGCCCGGTCACGCCAAGCTTGCTCAGGGCCTCGCCCGAAGCGACGATCTCGCCGGCACCCATCTTCCGTCCTTCCAGGTGTTGAAGATGCGCAGGTGCTAGCCGGCCGTCGGACCGATCAGCGTCCCTGTTGCCAGGACCGTCACGAGCGAATGGCCGTTGATGCTCCGGCCGGCGGCTCCGCCGATCTGCGGCCCATCGAAGTTCACATCTCCGGTGGGGGCACCCGACGGCGCGCCGCCGGCAGAGCCCCATTCGCCACCATCGCCCCCGCGGTAACCGATGCCGTAGTTGGCGCCGTCGGTCGATGCAGCACCGCCAACGCCAGCACTGCTGGGACTGCCGGCCGTTCCAGCGGCGGGAAGATTGCCAAAGCTGTCGAAGTACCCAGGGTTGCCCGCGCCGCCGCCCACCCGTCCCTTGCCGCCACCGCCACCGCCGCCAGCGAAGAAGCCAGAGAAGAAGCCGATATCCGCACTGATGAAGGCGCTCCCGCCGCCCCCTCCGGCACCACCCCCGCCGCCGCCGCGGATCGTGCCGCCCGTATTATCGAGCGTGAAGGTGAAGGCCGTGGCAGCCGAGGCATCAAGCGCCGTGCCGCCGGCCTGACCGGCGGTTGGTGCGGCCGTGCTGATCACATAGCCGTTGCCGCCCGCGCCGCCGGCGCCGCTGATAGTACCGTGATTGACCAACGTGACGTTCACACCCGCAGGCCATGATCCGGCCGTCACCGCGGGACTGCCAGCAGTCGCCGAATAGACCTCGACACCGGCCGGAATGTGGATCGTGCAGTCGCCCGACGTGTAGCCTGCGGCATTGGCGAGCGTACGGAGGTTGATGTTGGCGACATCCGCGCCGATCGAGATGCCGGGAGAGCCCCGTCGGGCGATCGCAAAGCGTGCGGGGATCATGTCGTCAGATCTCCGCCGACCGAATAGGTGTTGGTGGCGATGTAGATGATCGCGCCCTGGGCGTACTGGCCGCCGGTCTTGAGGCCAACCCGGCTGCGCAACGTTGTACCGCTGGCCACGATCGTGACCTGTCCTGCGCCCAGTTGGACGATGAAGCAGGAGAAGCCGGCCGGCAGCCCGCTCGGGACCGTCAAGGTGATCGCGGCCGCGTTGCTGAGGGTGATGGTTTTGCCATTGTCCTTCGCGAGAAGGGTGTATGCCGTGCCGGTCTGCGCATTGACGTTGTTTGCGTTGGTGCGGAAGGCATCGGCGGCGACGGGCCCGGTGTTGACGTTGGTCCGCCACTTGCCGTTGACCGTATCCCATTCAATGGTCAAAGGGACGCCGCCCGGTACGCTGAGTGTCGCGCTGTTGGCCCCGCCGTCGATGGCATCGGTGCCATTCGGGGTGACCACGATATTGTTGTCGGCCGAGCCGTAGCCATAGCCTCGCATGGCAAATCCGTGCCCGGCGCCGGCACTCGGCGGCAGGGTGAGCACGCGATCGGCCGACGTAACGTTGAACAGGTGGACCTTTCCGATGTCGGTCTTGGTCGCCGCATAGGCTGAAGCACCATGGTCGACCCACAGCCGCCGTGGGCTCGCGGCAAAGATGCCGGGCGTCAGGTAGTGCCGACCCTCCTCGCTCTCGTCGCTCTCCCCGAGATGACGCAGCTTCGCCCAGACGCCGGCATCGGTGTCATCCAGGCGACCGAAACCAGGCGGAGCCCAGTCCGGAAGCTCGTCACCCAGCCCGCCATTGACCATTGCCGACAGCACGAAGCCCAACGGCACGCTGAAAATGCGATAGACCTCCGTGCTGCCCCAATCGACCGGTCCATTGGCCTGTGTGCTGCGGACGATGTTGCGGGTGAGCTTGTCCGGCGTGCCGATCGTGAAGATGCCCCAGCCGACCTCGCGCTTGGTCGCGTCCTGGGTCGTAGCGAGGTAGCCGACGACGTCATCATTGGCGAACTCGGAACGCCACGTGACGGTCGAGCCAAAGGTGCTGCCAAGGTTATACTGGCCCGTGCCCGTCGAGGCACCGAGCTGCGCGACGAAATCACCAAACATGCGATTTGCTCCGCAAAAGCGCCTAAGCGCAGAAAGGATAAGGTATGGGGAAACAGCCCCCGGCCCGGGCTGCCTAAAGGAATTCCCGTAGCTCGAGCGAGCTGCTCCAACACTGACCGCTGTCGTCCCATAGGGGCGGCGTGGCGTAGGCGCCGCCCTTGGTGAACCGCCCCTGCATGCTGAGCAGATGGAAGTTGTCGCTGTCGCCGGGATCGAGGCAGCAGATCACGTCGCCCGCGCTACCGGCCAGGCGCTGGATCTCTTGGAGGCCTTGCAGGACCTCGATGCCTTTGGCCGCCGTGATCTGCAGGCTGAACAGCCGGGGCGCACTCCTGGTGCGACGATCGGTGAAGGTGAACCCGTAGTCGGTCTCGACGACGGCATCACGAGGATCGAAGGCGACGGGCGTGCCGCCGATGTCGAAGTTGACCGAGGGCTGCCAGAGCCTGCCGAGAATGAGGCGACCTATGTCGAGGTAGGTGACGGCGCCGCCGATATCGGTGATCTCGATCTTCCAGTGGCGCATCTCGTCGGAGTTCTCGAACCGCACCAGCAGCAGCCAGTTGGGCCAGTCCGGGGCGGCCGGCTGCGCGCCCCCGGGCCAGGGGTTCACCCATCCGGTGTCGAGATCCGGCGCTGCAACGAGGTCGGCCGAGTCGGCCGCCCCTGTGATGCGCACGCGCCGGAAACTGGTCGGATTGCCGCCAACCATGGCGAGAGCATTCGCCGCGACCGCGGACGCAAAGGTGAGCTTCAGCCATTCGTCGTTGCCCAGGGTCCGCCAGACCCGGCGCGGCTGCACGGTTTGCGCGTTGCTCGCCGGCAATGTCACGATTTCCGACGACGGCACGAGCGTGGCGGCATCGCTGTCGCGGGACGACAGCAGCAGGATGTTTCTTGACAAACGGATGACCGATGGTGGTGGATTTTCTGCGCGCAGGCCGCCGAACGGTGCGCCCGCCCAGGCGCTTCCGCCATAAGGCATACAGGATCTTTCTAGAAGGTCGTGAGCGGGATACGGCGCCAGGTGTCGTCGGCAATGCAGACGTACTGGTAGTTCGCATCGTAGGTCACCATGCCTGCCCTGCCGAAGCTCGAGCTGGTTGCCGGCGGCGCGCTCAGGCCCATCGCCAGCATGCCGCTGTCCCAGCCGAGCACCGCGCCGCTGGCGTACTTGACGTTCTTGTACTCATCAACGATGGGATTGCCGTCGAGGTTGAGCAGCCGGTTGTCGGCGTCGAACAGCGGCTTGCCGTTCGGGTAGTACGGCTCGGGATAGGCGAGGCTCACCAGCCGCCAGCCGAGGTCGAGCCCGTTGCGCGGGCCGGCATACTCGAACACGGCATGGAACGGCACGCCCGGCTTCGTCGTCAGGATGTCGTAGGGCACGGAGCCGGATGGGATCGGCCGGTCGCGGCCGCCGCCGAAGGGCTTCACGTCGTACGTCGTCACGTCGCCGGTCGGCGTTACCGTCACGCCCCAGCCGTTGGCGCTCGCGCCGTGGCCCGGCGGGACCTGGATGAAGACGTTGTTGTAGCTCGACGAGGCCTGGAAGCCGTGCGCCGGGAAGTTGTCGCGGATCGCCTCGGCGAGAAGGGACGCGGTGCGGTTGCTGTTCATCTCGAAGGCGACTGGCTCGGCCAGCAGCTCGATGGTCTCTTCGCCAGTGTCCACCGCGACGCTGGCGATGGTGCCGGAGAAGCCGCCCGGCAGGTCGCCGGTCAGGAAGAAGCTCGACGTGGCCGAGGTTTCGCCCGAGATCGTGTCGTCCGCGCCGCCGCTCATGCGCGGGATGACGCCGATGCTCAGGATCATGTCGCCCGTCGTCGTCTGCTCGACGGTGGCGTAGTTGTACTCCATCAGCGACCCGGCCGGGGCGTAGATGACCACGACATTGGTGCCGACCGCCGTCGAGGCCGTGAAGCCGCTCGTGCCGGTATAGTCGTTGATCGCCTCGACGATCAGCCCCGTCGTCTCGATGTTCGAGCCGGTCCACGGCACGGCGGCGCCCAGCAGCTCGACGCTGCCGCCGACCAGCAGGCTCGTCAGTTGTCCACCGGGACCTCCCGCGACGAACGCCGAGGTCCGCGCGTCGGTCACCGGAAATGCCGTCACCGCACCGGTGTTGCCCTGGAACACGACGGGGAAGTCACCGGACGACGACACGTCGCGGGTGATTTCCAGCCGATCGCCGATGGACGCCACGCCGTCCTGCAGCAACCACGTCCGGCTCTCGGTCAGCGGATAGATCAGCTTGTGGTGCCGCGCCCGCCCGGCCACGAAGATGTTGTCGTCGGTGTCGCCGTGAACCTCCGGGACCGGCAGGCGGGGGAACTCGCGCACGCCCCACCCGTGCGAGCCGCCGATGTGGCAATACTCGACCTTGCCGATCTGGCTGACGCCGGTGGAAATCCAGCCCTGGTCGCTGACCAGCGCGACCTGCGCGTCGCCGTCCAGGTTCTGCGTGGTCTTGACGCGGACGTTGGAGACCCAGTGGCCCTCGGCGTTGCGGATGCCGAGCGCATGGAGATGGTTGGCGTCCTGCTCGACCTCGATGTTGGTCGCGGTGATGCGCTTGCAGAACTCGTCGATGTGGACGCCGCTATTGGCTATGGGGTCGTTGAGCCGGTTCGGATAGACGATCCTGACGCCGCGCAGGGTCACATCTGCACAGCTCGATATGATGCAGGCGTTGGTCGGCGCGTTGAACGACTGGAAGTTCTCGACCACGGCGCGCTTGAGGCCCTGGAACACGACGGTCTGGCCCCGGATGTTGCGGAACGTGCAGAAGCAGTCGCGCCACATCGGGTTGCCGTCGCCGTCGAGCTGGTCGGGGTCGGCCATGTAGGGCACCGGACCCTGGAAGCTGATGAAGCTGTCGGTCTCCAGCCCATCCACCGTGCAGTTGACGGCGCCCGAGAACGTCGCGTTCGGGTTGATGTAGTTGGTGAACTTCAGGTTCTTGAACGTGAGGCCGGCGGCGGTGGGCTGCGGCGGGCCGCCGTTCTGCGGGATGCCGGCCGACGCGAAATCGAAGTACGAGCTGCCGTTCTCGCCGGTCACGCCCTCGATCAGCACGTCCTGCATCCACCACTTCGGATCGGACGCGAAGTTCACTTCCTTG
>Ga0182738_1000654_pt1 | contig 46261 bp, 18 predicted proteins | sample eDN5th30CBELigMG_FD_128876 | JGI IMG/M metagenome (GOLD analysis project Ga0182738, IMG submission 128876) | Enriched Miracle-Growth compost microbial communities from Emeryville, California, USA - eDNA 5th pass 30_C BE-Lig MG (version 2)... ... | reverse complement strand
TCAATATTATTCATCTCGATGAGTTGATTGTGAATTTAGACAGAAAGGTAATCGCTTGGTGGGTTGCTAGGAAAAAGTTTGCCATCAACTGGTCCATCAAAAGCCTATATTTTATGAGAGGGAAAACTGAAGTTTTTGTCCAAAAAAATGTTTGCTTAAGTGATTCAGTGTCACTAGATTTCTCTTTGTGAGAGGACATCCTAAATGGATTGATACTCTTTCAATTATCTCAGGATAAGTTGAGAATATAGAGAAATACAACACCATGCAGGACTTCACAGAAATCCTTATATTACCAGAAGCTGAATATTTTTTTTGAGATTCTATTTCTGCATTTTTGCAATAAATTTGGGCTGATTTATCAGTTATAGGAATTCATGAAATCAGGAGTGTTAATAATTTGATCAAAAATGTGTGAAAGTGTTGAAAATCTTTTTCTCTTTAGAAATTATCAAAATAGTTTGAAACATAAATATAAGGGAAAAATATGAGCGAATCTGATGCAAACTTTTTTCCCAGCAACCCACTAAGTGATTACCTTTCTATCTAAATTCACAATCAACTTATCAAGATAAATAATACTGAGCATCCAAAAAGAAAACCTGAGACTTCACTTTGAGGGGATATCCCGCCACCTTAAAGTTCTTACTCTTTACTTTTCTCCTAAAGAGGAAAAAAGTTGAAGAAAATTTTTTTTAATTTTTGCAAAAATTTTTTTCGAGGATTCTGATAATAAGAATTTTTGGGGACAAAGAATTTAAAAATGAGTTCCATTTCAGGATTTTCAAAATCTTGAACTGAAAGAATTTTCAAGTTTTAGAGATCAGCTATCCCTTTCTCCACTCGAAAAGTCATCAAAGAGCCGAGTAAAAAGTTGAAATTATGTCAAAGCACCAATCTATGATGAAAAAGTTTTTCAAGAATAATTTCGAAAATTTACCAAAAATTTTTTTTTCACACCAGATTCTGATTCTTTCTCAGTTTCATCATTGCATAATATATATTGTTCGAATTGAGCTTTAAACATATTCAAAACAAGGAGAACAAATTAATACAGAAATTATTCTCATCACAATTAATTTAAAGAGACATAATTAGCTTATTTGATTGATTAAGATAATTATTATGATATAATTTATTTAGATTATTATACAAGTTGTAGTATTTCGGGATCATGGTTTTAAAAAACTCGTTTTTCAGGCTCTTTTGTTGGTCATTTCTCGTCCATCTTTATGTTATTGCCAAGAAGATGACTTATACAACCTTCAAAGGCAAGAAAACACGCACTGTTCATAATTGTTTTTGAGTCAACAAACTCTTCAATAAAGATCTTTTGGACCAATAATTCTTCATCTTGAGTTTGTACAAAGCAGTACATCCAGATTGGTATTTTTACATCATATCCAAAGTTATTCACCAGTTTTTTGATTTCTTGAGAATTGCTGTTTTCGGTACACATTTTTACAAGAGAGTTTTTCATTTCAGATTCCACTTTTTGGATCAAGTGGAATTTGGTATACGGACTTCTGGCAGTCTTGAGCTTTTTCAACAAGCTTATAACATCAGCAAAAGGCTTCTGCTCATTCTGCAACCCAGCCAAGTAAAAGTCACCATGATTGTCGTCATAGGAGTAAGGGTCTTCATTCTGTCTTTGGGCCAGAGTTGCGCGAAGAGCAATTCTCTCATTTTTGTGTTTCATGTAAATTAGACTTAGGACGGCTTTTAATAAACTTGTTGATTCTGGAGCTTGAAAAAGAAGTTCATGGATGATCTCCTTGATAAAGTACTTTGGTTCTGCTTCTTCGTAAGCCAATCCATAAGTAAAGTTTTGAATTAGATCCTTATAAACCCAACACAGAAACCTTTCAAGCACTGATGTAAATCTTTGAACCACTCTTTTAATTGTATAATAGAGATTCTGATACTCTTGCGTATAAGAAGTGTGTCTAAAATCCAAGTGCGACCTGAAAGCCTTGCCAAAAGTCAACAAAAACTCTCTGATCAGCCCATGCACTATATGGTCTTGGGGGCGAAGAAGTTGCTGCAGATTCTTTTTAAACTCTTTCTGCGCAGAAATATTCCCCTTTAGATTTGAGAATAAACGGTTTCTTTTCAAAAGTTCAGGGCTTGGATTGTTTGGAGGGCTTTGAAATGGCATCTCCTTTGATGTAAAACACCACTCTGATTCTTCGTGGGACGTAATTTCTGTTTTTCCTTGCCCCAATCTTGCTTTTTCTGGACTTGCATCAGGAGAGAAAGCACCCTTTAAATTCGCTTCTATAGAGATTTTACCTTGGGCTTGAGGGCTGTCAATCCTTGATTTTGGAGTTTGATTCTGTGAGAAAAGGCTCTGGAGACTTCTTAATGATGTACAAGTATTGAGAGTCGAAAATTGGAAATTGTCAAACTGTTGGGATTGACTTTTGGAAGGAGGAGCTTTGCAAGGAATCTGTTTCACAACCTTAACAATTCGTTTCCTGAGCTTGAATTGCGTGGAATAATTTGCTGAAGTTTGCGAAACGTATTGGGCGCTAATTATCCAAGCAACTTCTTGACTATCCTCTTTTGATTGTGTATATCTTGTCAAGTCTTCTGCGAAACGTTTCCAACCAGAACTATCCTCGCTTTCTCTAAACTTGAGTCTTGCAGCCAGAAAGTCTTTCCACTCCTATTGAAGTCATCAGTAAGTATTCAAGGAACTATTAAAGAAATACATTGATGCTAGACACTTGTACACTCTTTCTCGCCTTCGCATGTTTCTGTGTGGGCTTTGAGCTCTTATTTTTGAGTGTTCCTCCTCCACTCTCACGAGACCCAGAAATCCCCATTTTGTAAATTTTACCTCGAAATAATTCAAGATTCAAACTCACTATTTAATTCTCCCGAATTGTGGGCGAAAAACCTCAAATCAGGCGGAGAATTCATGAAACCTCTCTTTAAGATGAACTATTATTAGGGTCGGTATTTCTCATTGATCTTTTAAGGATTTCCTTGCTTGCTAACAAAAATTAATCGTCATCACTATTCATTTATAACAAAAGCCTTTGGTTCTTTTTCGAATTCCTTTTAATTGGAAAAATTCTCTTTCCAGATTCGGACAACAGACTCTTAGCGAGAAAGGGAATTCAAAAGAGTTTTCAAATTCGGAAACAAACAGCAGTCATCCCAGAAAAAGCAAACACCTGAGCAAAAATAAATCCAAGAGAAAGCCAAGTCTAAAATCCCTCAGATTTGGTCCAAAAAAGGTTTAATAATCATTTAATCTCTCTGCGCTTTAGAAAAGCCAAATTAAATTTACATTTTTGCCACTCGAAGAAATTAGACTACTCTACAGGAGTGGAAGAGGAGCAGCTCAAGTTTTCTGTGTTCTTTACAATATTTCAAATGATTCAATCGAGAGTTCTCTTTTTCATTCGAAATCCAAAAAGTGTCTTTCAAAGGTATGGTTTCAGTTATTAAATTTTTTGGGGAAATAGTTAATTTACCATTGAAAGAGAGTCAAATATAATAGCTTTGAAAAAAATGGAGCTCTATCTCTCAGTTAGAATTCGCAGTCTCACCTGAAAGGATCGTTATTTGATGAAAGGCAACTTTTTTTTTCAAAAGAGATTTTCATTGAGCCAAAAAGGAACAGAAGAACGATCATTCTTTGAAATAAAACCTACAGTTTCGGTGGTATGAGGCGAATAATAAAAGAGCCAAAGTGGTTTTCATGAAAGTTACGGATAACTGATTTTCAGATTTTGATCAAATTTTTTTCCGCTTTTTCTACTTTGCAATCAAGAGCCTAAAACGAACTGTCAAGGAGACTGAGTAGAAATAAAAACACCAGAGATAGCTTTACAATCAATAAAAGAGCTTCAAAATTCTCATTCTCCTCAGGGATCTGAACAAAAACTTTTGAGAATCGATTCTTTCTGAGTTTTGATGATTTTTTTTTTAATATTTTCAAGAATTTTTTCCTGAGAAAAAACCCTAGAAATTGTGAAGTTCGAGAGAATTGAGTTATTCTTTGACTTTTAACAGGGAAACAGATATATATTTAGGCCCAATCTTTCCCATACATAACTCATTATTATTTTTCCCCTTTCTTGAATAATTTTCAGCTCCTTTATATTTTAGAGGTTTCCAATTTTGGAAAGTTGTATGTTTCAGTTTGTGAAAAACTAGAGTTATTTAATGCATATTTCTACCTTGTTGTCTATTTCTGTCGCTTTTTCTGTTAAAAAAAAAAATCTGAGAATTTTGAAAAATAATTTTTAAAATGTGTTTATTTTTCCATTAAACAGAAATTCAGATTTTTCATAGACTTCTCACGTTGACTATTGATTCTGATGTCAAAAACATTTTTCAGAAGGATAGACATGAATTCATTTGAAAAGAGACATTAAAGCCGAAATGTTATTATTCCTGTATCACATTTCTAACAGAAATGGCGTTCTTGGGATGGGGACCCCCAAAATCGGAATCCCATACAAACTTGAAATTTTTTCCATCCCTGAAAATATGAGAACTCACTCGATTGACAAAAAATTCTTCACGACATCGAGAAAAATTTTTTTCAGTTCTTTGGTTTTTAGTTTATTCATCTCATTTACCAGCAACAGCAGAAAATTCTTTTTTACACAAGCAGATTCTGATTTATTAAATTAATAAAGAATTTATTTAAATATATATTATTAAAATGGGGTTAGATACTAATACAAGACCAGTTGTGAAGGCTGTGGAGGCCTATTTCGAGTATAATACGACTCCAGAGCAGATGCATCTGATTTCAAAAATGCTCAGCACCTCAAATGATGCACCTGATAAACTTCAGCAAAAGTTTATCAATTATCTTTCATACTCCAACACCACTCGCATCAAAAAACTTTTAGACTTGCTCGAATATTTAACCATATTTAATACTGCACATGTTCCCGAGCTTATCAATAACGAAAAGTTTGTCGAAAACTTCTCATCAGCCATTATGGAATCTGATTTTCAAAAGGGAATGCTCAATTTGCTGAGACTCTGGCATGACAAGTATAAAAATGTCCAGAAAGACGTCAACAGAATTTTTGAGCTCATTGAGAATCTTGGATTCTTTGGAATTCCTTTCCCCTCAAGCTACACCTCCAAGTATGAGGGAGTCGAACCAGAAAGCTTATACGCCATCACAACATATAAAGAAAAGGAGGAAGAACAAGCAAGACCTCCAGCAATCAATTTGCAAAAGGCTGCTCCACCAACAACAGATATGAATGAACTTTTTACCAAGAGCAAGAACGTCAAGCAAAAAGCTCTTTTCCTCATCAATGACACCGAGTTCAGACACAAGCCAATGATTTACAGGGAAGAAACTGCCCAAATCATTATCGAAGATCTCTCTGACATCCTGATCGAATTTAATCACCTCCTATCTTGTGATTATTCTGTTGAAATAAAAGACAGAATTCAAGACGTCATTAAGGATCTCAACAAACTTCATGGTCAAATCCGCCAAAAATTAGATGAAGCAGAAGAAGGGGGAGCCATGGAAATCGAGGATAACGTTTACGGACCGCACCTCCCTAAAGACAAGGATTACCGCCGTAAGGACTCTGGAAATGATCATTTCCCCACTATTCTGCAATTCGACGAATTTGTCTCCTATAAAACTGAGCCTTGTCAAGAAGGAAATAGATGTAAATTCTTTTCCACGCAAAAGAAAGGTTCTGGAGCTGGAGGCCACAATAGTGAGCTCAGCTGCCCATATTGGCATGGACTTCATGACCGCAGAAGAGCTGTTTGCGGTGAAAGTGGAAATACCCTCTACAACTTTACTTTATGCACCCACAAAGAAAACTGTCCCAATGGAGATAAGTGCGAGATGTCACATAACTTTGTTGAGACATTCTTCCATCCCTTGAACTACAAAAAGAAGAGGTGCGCTACTGCTGGTGTTTGCAGAACTGGAAAGTACTGTCCATACTTCCATTCGCAGGAAGAAAAAGGCTCTTGGAGTAATTGTCTCAAACAGTGGTTTAATATAAAGGACAGCGAAGAAGATATGTCCGGCTTTTACGGAATTGATTGGGGAGATTCCGAAATTGATTGGGGAAATAATGATGATAAAGCTCATATTAGAGCCATTTCAAGTCACATCCCACCCCATCTTTTGATTTCAAATCAAGCTATCCCTCTGCCTCCAGCAGATAATTCAACAGCTCCTCCTGATAAGAAAAAGAATGAGCAGCCCAAAGACGATAGTCCTCAAGTCGCAAGTCAGTTGCCCCTCATCAAAGAACTCCATGGAAAGCTCACAGTCCGACAAGAATTTGTGAAACCCCAGGAAATTACAGGAATCTTTTATAACAATCCTTGCTTCCAGCACTTTCCATTTGTCCTCACTCAAGGCATACCAAATCAGCCAAATGCAACTCAAGAAAAATAAACAATAGGTGCTCAAAGGTTATCTAATAATGTATGCGTATGTGCTTTTGAGTAATATTTATACATGAGAAAAAAATTAAATCATCAAAGCTTCTTATTATTCCACAATTACTTTATAAAAATAAAACCAACTTTATTATCGTATTGATTCAAACCAACAACAGCACTCTGAATTTCGAGGTTTCTTTAAATTTCATCAGCAAATTTATCAAAAAATTCTAAAACGACTCGATTTATTTGAATTCCCTGTTTTCTTCAAAGTTTTCCTTTAGCTCAATAAGTTTGTTGTAACCCCATGTCATTTTTTTCCTTTTCAGTGATGCTTCTCAAAAGGATGAAGCACAGTTTTCATTCTCAAATCCCTTTTTCTTGATTTGGATTTTGTTTGCGAGTTTCATTTCAAAATCAAATCTTACTTGCGCCAAATGAACTGTTTTCCAGCAGCAAATAAAATCTAAAGAATTTCTTTCTTTGGTTTTCATCTGACGACGGTTTGCTTTCTTTCTTCAAACAAAAGATGAGTCTCATAAGCAAATTCAAAAAGAAAATTTCTCCCTTTTCAATGAAAATTAAAAAAGACTATCATTTATTTTTTGTCTCTTTTCTTCCAATCAATTTTCGTGAATTTGAATTTTTCTGATCGAGTTTTATAAAAAGCTAACTAAGGTTTAGATTTCAAAACTATCAAGTTTATTTTAGTTGGATGTCGAATACTAATAACCTTGGCGAACAATCCAATCCTCAACCTTTGGGTCCATCAGCGCTAGCTTCTTTACTGAATATGAATGTCTCATCGCAAGGGAATAATGTTCCACCAGCCCAATACAACGAGTTAATGGGGGCATTATTAGCTGCACTTTCTAAAGGAGAAGCAACTAGTATCAAGATTGGAAATCAAACCATTTCAATTAATGTGAGCAAAGAAAACAAGTCTCCGAGTCCTCCAGATGCCTCTGTTTCCCAGTCCCAATCTGAAATAATTCCAGAGACCTTGACAGAGCAAATCCCTGCTGAATCAGAGGATAAAATTGAGAAAATTTGTGAAAACTCAAATGATTCTCAAGCTCTTGAGAAAGGCGATGAATCAAATATTCAGAACCAAGAACTAATAGAAGTTCCTCCCCATCAGGAGAAAGAGAATAATAAGCAAGAATCTCTTTCTATCACACAATCTGACCAAAATGAGGAAAAAGAGAACAATCCCAATCTTTCAAATACCCCACATCAAGAGAATTCCAATTCTATGACAATTCAAGAGAGTTTTCAAAAAGAAGAAGAGCATACATGTAATACTGAAAAATCTTTTCAGCATCAAGAAGAGGAGTTGAGTTTGAATGCAGATACACATTTGGAGCAGGATTCAACTGTTGATGCAGATGAAGAGAAGGATAAAATTGATCCAAGCAGTCTTTTAAGTGAGCTGATTAAAATTGAAGGATCAAACACAAAGGATCCTCTCTATTCAAAAATGAGGAGATTTGTCAATCATCTCCAAGAAAAAGAAAGAAGCTTGGAAAAACGAGAAAAGAAAATTGAGGTATATTGAAATGTTCTCAATCTTCATCATAGTTAATTTTCATCTAGGAACAATTGCAATTTTTAGCTGAAGGGAGAAGCCAATCGTTTTCATCGACTCAGCTATCGACAGACACTTTTAGCACAGGATTGAATAGGAATTCTAAAGAAATGCAGCAGATTCTCAATGATGCAGTTAATGAACTGCAGAGCACTCAACGATCGCAAGATTTTGATAGTCCAAATGCCTCTCCATGCTCATTTTCTCCTCATGCAGAAACAAACCTGCACTTTGCATTCATGTTTTCAGAACCATTAGTTCTGTGTTATCTGGATTCTCACCAAACTGTCCAAAAGAGCCCTGTCCTTCTCCAAGTTGACCATTCATCTGAACAAGAGACAGTTAAAAAGATCTTGAGAACCTCAAAAAATGAGGTCAGATACCGCTCTTTTGTGGCAACACAAGCCGGTCTCGGCGAATGCCTCAATATGAAACCAAAAGCCATCCATTTTTGCGGACACGGAGTGAAAAATAACCAAGAAAACTTTTTGTTTATGCGAGATGATGAAGGAGACTTTTTGATCTTCGAAGACGAAGAAGGCAAAGCTGATTTCATGTCTTGTAGAGCTTTGAAAAATCTTTTGAGGGAAAAGAAACTCGAAGATACAATTGATTTTGTTTTTGTAGCTTCTTGCCACTCTTATCTGGTTGGAGAAGTGTTCAAGGAGGCTGGTGCCAAGCATGTTATTTGCGTCGGTCGAGATGAAAAAATTCTTGACAAAGCATGCCAGGAATTCACCAATCATTTCTACCAAGCCTATTTTACAGGAAACTTTACTGTATGTGAGGCCTTCCGCAATGCGAAAGAGCACCTCAAGTCAATCAGAGGCTTGCCTCCAGGAGAAGAAAACAAATTTGTCATCCTCTACGAAGAAAGTCTGTTCCAACAGCATACTTGTACCTCTTTCTTCCCAGCAAACAGCTTGAGGAACGAACCTGGAAGATCAGGTCTCAAAGACTTGACTCCTGTCCCAACATTCCACCGAATTCCATCAAGGGTCGAGCATTTCATGGGGAGACACATCGAATTACACGAAGTTATTAAACTGATCCGCAGCCAGAGATTCGTGACTATAAAAGGAATCCCTGGAATTGGAAAGTCGTCTCTTTGTAGAGAAGCAGTCAATTTTCTGATTGATAGAAACGTATTCCAAGACGGAATAATCTATCTTTCACTTGGAGGGTGTGACTCGATTGAGGGTATCATCTCAGCTTTAGACTCCAAACTTGGCTATCTCAGCAAAGATGTCAACAGCAAAAAGGAGTCAGTTGGCAACATTATCTCTCAAGTTGCCCAATATTTGGATGAAAAAATTAAAGATACTTTGATTATCCTGGATGATGTGGACCAAGTTCACCATAAAGAGAGAGGCAAGCTTCGGGATTTCATCGAAATGATTTTGTTGACCTGCTCAAAAGTGAAAATCCTCGTGACCTCTCGATCTCCGATTGGTGGCGGTTTCCAAGAAGCTGCAGAGAAACTGATAACTCTGACTCATTTGGATGTTCACAATGCCAGAGAGCTATTCTTTTCAAAAGCACCTCGCACTATACCAGACTCAGAAATTAAAGAATTGTTAGAGCATAAACTCACTTTATCAGAAGAGGCTTTCTTGCCAATAAACGGAAATTATCTCGATCATTCTCTTACTCGCTCAAAGAGCCACAATGCGACTGCGAGCCATCCGCCAAGTTCAAATTTTTTCCACAACCAGTTGTGCACACTCAAGAAAGGCTCACCTTTTGCGACTTTGGAAGGACACCATCTTCTGCAAATACTCGGTGGCCACCCACAGGCAATAAGTCTCGCTGCAGGTTTAATTGTGGAGCGCTCTTTAAAAGATCTCTATAAACTTTTACTTTCGCATTCAATACTCGATGTCTTGAAAGTCGAAGATTTGACTGAAGATGAGGCAAAAAGCATGAATTCAATGCAAGTTTCGCTGGATGTGTCTGTAAACTACCTCAAGAAAAAGCACAAAAACTCGGTGAAATTCTTCGGGTTGCTTGGGCTATTGCCAGGAGGATCACAAGAGGCAGATCTCAATGTGATCTGGGGAAAAGATTGGGAGGTTCATGTGCGGCTTTTACTGAGATATTCATTAATTATCAGGTCTGAAAGAACTAATGCCGCTCAGAACGCAAGATACCTCCTCTATCCCTTCATGATTGACTATGCCGGAAGATGCTTGAAGCAGCCAGATTTGAATGAACTTACTGAGAAAGTTTTGGTACACTTGAAAAATAAGGCCCAAAAGATCTTTAATAAAGTCGGAAGTGTTTCTCCTGACTCCCATGTGATGTTCGATGTCTTTTTACACGAGGAAACAAACTTTAAGGCATGCATCAAAAGAGAGTTGGAAAATGTCTCCAAGAAAAAAGGGAAAAGCATCCAAAATAGCAATGATGATGAGAGTGATGATAGCACTTTTGGATTAACAAAGGAGAATCTTCGACTGTTGGACAAGTTTAACACTGGTAAACAGGAGTGGATTCGAAAATCAAACCAAAGACAAAGTGGTCCGAGCGAATTGAATAAAACTCAACAAACTCAAGAAGATGAAGAAAAAGGAAAATGGAGTGACATAGAAACCGAAAAATCTGTAATTGGGACTGAATGTGTTGCTCAGTTATTAGGCTCAGGGCACCAAAATTTGCCGCAACAGAAGGATCAAAACAAAGTAGCTCCCAAGAAAAATGAGAGTAGTAGCAGTAGTCTTTCAAATGTTTGTGAAGAAAAACCAAGAGAGACGAACAAAAAGAATGACCAGAAAAAATCAATTCCTCCTGCTCAAGAAAATCAACCTCCTCTTGATATCACCAGGAAAAAGTCAAACAGTTTCCCAGGACCAACAACAACACCAGAAAGCACCGCTATTAAATCCCTTGAAGAAATTCCATCACACAATCTTCCGAAAGTCTTGGATATTACAGATCTTGAGGTGAAAGAACAAACCAAATTAGATGCTATTAAAGAAGAGGCTTGGAGTGCAAGTATTAAAGATAACCCAAAAACGAATGATACTCCAGACGACACACCCAAAACTCCTGAGATTACGATTACGACGATTCATGAGATCAAAGAAAATAAAGACGAAACGACAATATCAGGTGAAAAAAATGTGGCTTCTTCATATGCAAGCTTGAATGATGTGTCATCTGTGGCTTATAATACTTCAAGTTTGAGCCAGACTTTGCAAAGAGTCTCAAAGAGTCCAAAAACTGATCAATCTATCAATATTACGGGTGTTGAAACAATCAGTGCATACTCGGGATATGATGACGTTTCATTAGAGGATCACATCGGGTTTGATTCGACCAGAACAACTCCTCAAAAAACGAGATTTGCTGCAGATCGTGATCGTTCCAATTCTCCCATCTTGCATTTCCCAGCTAAAACTGCTGCTACAAATAATAATAATAAATCTGAGAATAACCAATATACGCCTCGTTTCACTTCTGTTGAAGGAGAAGAAGGATACTCTGAAGGAGTAACTCACCACCATTATCAAAATAAGAGTTCCCAAGAGCATGTTAGCGATCTCACATTCTTTGAAGGGAAAGACGAGCTCTGTCAGAATTCAAACTGTTCAAAATCGGAAAATATTCTTCCACATGATGATGATACATGCTCCGAGCAGGACCCAATCCAAAAAGTTGCTCTGACTATCCCAAAGGAAGATAACCCATTAAACTCTGTTGTCGTTCCAACAGATCAAGACCAAGATATTCCGAAACCAAATAGAGTGAGCAGTGATTCAAAGGCATCGTCAACAATTCCTCCAAAAATCCCTGTAAATTCTTCTTATGGTCGCCAAAAAACTCCTCTCCATATGAATTCTTCTGTTGCTCGCCGCCAAAATCAAGAAAAGTCAAATGAGTCAAAGGAACAAAAACCAGTGACTCGCCCAAATGTTCACAAACAATCAAAACAATCTGTTGAGGGAGCCATGTCTCCCAACCCAGAGAAAGAGCAATTTAAGCCCAAAGCAGAAACCAAGGCAAGAGTGCCTAGTTCAAGCAAACCTTTTGTTGCTCCGACTGGAAATTTAAAAAGAATAGGCGACAAGAAAAGCATCTTTCTTTCAGCTTCCGAAAAAAAGAAAACCATGCTTTCGGTATCTCATTTGGCTGTCCTGTATTGCTCAACTCTATTTCTATTGAGGCGGTTTAACGAGTGTGAAAAGTTTGTTTCTCAAGGAATAGATTTGTGCAAAATCAACAAGGATAAACTTGGGGAGGCCAATTTCCTAAAATTGAAAGGTTGTATCAATTGGATCAAAAAGAACTTTCAGTCATCTTTCAAGGATTTCAGTGACGCTCTCGACCTATTCAGAAAAACTGGCTGTTCATTAGGGCAAGCTATCTGTGATGCAGCAATTGGCTACTTGAAAGCTCACATGCTTCCTGAGGAATCAACATTGAATGCTGCAATTAAGAAGTTGGAAACAGCATTGGCAATTTATAAGCAATTGGATCATTGGTTCGGTATCCACTATCTGCACAGATGGCTGTCAATTGTTAAAAACAAGGTCCCCAATTACAAGATGCAAAGTAAATGGCATTCTGAAGAGGCCAGAAAAGTCTTGAATTTCACAACCCAGAGGAAAGACGTTTACGGCAGCAAACATGGAGCTGGGTATTTCGTTTTGCGCTGGATGGGCGATGCGTTCAGTATTTTCTTGGAGGTCGCAACAATTTGTGATATGGAACCTGTGCAAAAAGCTAAAGATGACTTTGAAGTCAGTGAAAATGCGATAGCAGCATTAAAGATCAGTCGAAGTAAACTCAGGCAAAAACCCACCATCCCGTTATCAGGAATGACCAGCGATAACACTTCAGAATCAGGTCGTAACTCTTTGTTAAGCGGGAAGACAGAAGAAAGTGAAGATGGAGTTCCAATCACTAAGATCAAATTGCCAATTACTTCGAATGAAATTGCCACGAAAAACAAACCTCAAACTGAATTCAAACAACATACAATCTCAAGTCGAATGCTTATGCCTTCTCTTCGCCAAAAGAGAATCACTGTTCCAGCAAGCAAAAAGTCGGAGCAACCTCAAGAAGAAGAAAAGCTTGATAAATCGTCAGATCCAAGCCTCAAAAAGAAAACTGTTCCTGCCGCAGCAGATGATAAACTGAAGAGTGGAGTCAAAGTTTGCTTAGACTTTGAAGACATTAAAACCGCAACCACTACCAAAACTCCACAAGTTCTGCCCAAGACAAAGTCTACAAACTTAACCAAAAGCACAACTGCTTTAAAGCCATCTGGCTCTGAAAAAGCAATTATTGAAAAGAATATTGACTCAAAAGCTTCAACTTCAACGAGTACTGCGACAAGCAAAGTTGTTAAAGCTGAAAATCTTGCTGAATCGCAAGAAACAGACAGTCAAAGTGTCAAAGGATTCAAAAGTAACACTGCTGCCAAAAGAACAACAACTAATAAAAAAGATCATTCAACTTCTCAAAATAAAGTCTGGATGTGGTAAGTAAGGGACAACAAGGAAAAAAATTAATCCTCTTACCGATGTAATTATTATCAAATCTGATATTTTACTTTTCAATACTTTTTATTATTCCAGCCAGATAAACATGTAAACTTACTTTTATTCAATGTAATTTTGTGTCATTTTCTCAAGAGTCTATCCATCTATGATCTCAAATTGTCACTTTTACCAACTCTGAAAATGATTTAAAGAAGGAAACCTTTGAAATTTCCTCAGAAAAGATAAATTTGAAAGAAAAGCTTTTTTCTTTCAAAATTTAACAATATTCTTCTGTCTGACAGTCAGGGTTCGGAAAATAAAAAAAAGTTTTTTTCTTTTTTTTTCTAAAAACTTTTTTGGTTCGGATTCTTGAGGAAAATTTCGGTAAACCTCTTTCTGACAAAAATTTTTTTCTCTCTCTTTCTCTTTTCTTGAGAAAAATCGTTACAAAAATTCAAACTTTCCAGCCAGGCTACTTGACACTCTGATGGTTTCACAAACGACATTGAAACCCCATAAGTTTGTGCTTGGGTCGTTGTTTATGTTTCTTGCTTCAAGAAGGCCTCTAAAAAATCGGTATATCCTAGAGGTATTCAATTGCATCTTAGAAAACACTTGTCAAAAAATGTTTCCCAGATACTCAATCATAGAAGAATTTATGGCTCATCACTTGACAAAAAAAAATCCAAAAACCATCTCCCTGGACCTAAACTTTCCAATCAGATCAGGAATCATCAACTTTAAGTTTGAAAGAGAGATGAGGATGGAATTATCTAAAGGTTTAATGAAAAGATTTGATGATATAAGCGAAATCCGGAGAATCCGGATTTTTTTGCTAAATTTTTCCGGATTCGACCTACCCCCTCATTCCGAACCCTGCTTACAGTGTTGGGAAAAATTCATTTTTTCACGGCCCATGGCAATTTTTATCGCGGAAAGGGAAATTTTTTCTCAGGGAAAAAGTTTTGAATTTTATTTTGATCATATCATTGCGGAAATAAATCGAGTCTTTTCCTCTTCATTCAGATTCGTCAGAATGATAAAAATGAGTTGTGTTTTTTTTGGAGGACAAATATTTTTCCTTTCATCTTTTTAAATAATTGTTCATCATTCTCAAGAAAATCCTCGGATCCCGCAAAGTTTTACCGACACTAGGTCAGCAAAATGCCTGAATTTGTGGCTGCTATTTCCCAGCACTGGTGTCTGAAGAATACAAAAAGTCCATCACCTTCAAAGTCACCAAACCATTTGGTACATTTTTTGAAGGGGAAAAAATACATAAAATTCTTTGAAAAAACCATTTTCTATCTTCCGGATTCAAGTTTACTCTCTTTTATTCAGTTCAAGAGAGACATTATGATTTTTCAGAAAGAAAAATTTCAAAAATAACCACACAAAGATAAGCAACAGACAAGTTTTTTCCAACAAGAGTAAGTTTAATGAAACAATTTTTTACATTATTTTAAGGAAATAAAACGCGCTGAAGGTCGAAAAACAATCCTCTTTTGTAACGTTAAGTTTGATAATTAATTAATATCTCACTCAACAAGGTCAATCAACAATGGGAAATACGAACGGTGCCTCCAAATTCGAAAGGACAGGAGCAATTGCTGACCTTCAGCTTCTTGGCAAAAACTCATCAATCCGATGGGGAGAATTGCTAGAAATGCGCAACAACAAAAACAACCAACTGATCTTTTTGCAAGAAAGGTATGTCAGAGACTTGGAAAGCTGCAAAAAGACTATTGAAAGATGTAACAAGGCAAGCATGTCCACTCATCCAAATATTGTGAGCATATATGGCTGTGCAGGTGACGAAACCCCAGATAAATTTACAAATATGTACAAAGCTTGCATCTTCTTTGAACATGTGAGCACAAGCTTAAAGTTGGACATTAGAAACCGGATAAATGCTTCAGTATCTCCAAATTTAAAAGCCTCCCAATTTGCAATTCCCAGCTCTCATTACTTTAAAGAGGCCGAGTTCTCCAATATGATCTCTCAATTTGTTGATGGATTACATTTTCTGCAGGATAACGACATCCACATTGGCGATATCACTCCAGATGTCTGTTTTTTGAGCAATAACAACACCACTATCAAGTTACTTGATAAAACCTTAATTTATGGAGGAGTTTCATCCTTTGAAATTGCCAGGAGAGGAGGCTCCCAGGTCTTTTTAACGCCAACCGAGCTTGAAAACCTCCGAAATCAAGTTGAAGAAGAACCTTATCAAGATCGATTCAAGGCAGACGTTTTTAGACTTGGAATGACCCTTTTGGAGTGCGCAACTTTGCAAAAGAGCTCCCAACTCTATGATTTTAACAACTACAAAATTGACCTCGACCTCCTTTCAACCCGACTAGTTAAGGTTAAAGAGCGATATTCTCCCTTTATTTACGACTTGCTCCGGGAAATGCTCAGATTTGAAGAGTATAGAAGACCAGATTTTATGGATCTCCAAGCAGATATCGCTCGTCACCATAATACTGCTGGGAAAAAAGGAATAGGAACACCCAAAAAACGCAACATCATTATCAATAATACTTTAACTCCTCAAAAATCAGACGTTACTCCTACCAAAAAGGGAAGCCTTGATGTAACTCCTCCGAAATCAAGAAAACAAAAAGATCTTTCGGAGTCGTGGAAAACTCCTGATTCTGGCGTCAGAAAGTCTGTCACAAGCATGGGTCCCAAGTTGTTTATGAGCAATTCCCCAATTCCCCAGATTGATCCAACTATCAGAAAACAAAGCCCGGTCAACCTCCCAAAGAAAAATCAATTTGATCTCCCAGTCCCACTTGGTGCTGGTCATTCGAAAAAGAGATCTCGAATTCTCAATTCAGAATGTGAAATTATGGATACTGGAGCAGATCTCAGCAAAACTCACGGAATTCCTTATGTTATGGTAGTTTCTTCGCCAATTTACTCGTAATTCAATAATCCCAAAAAGGAAGGAAAAGAGTCAAATAGTCCAAGTTTCAGACCAGAAAAACAAATCGTAGAAAGCTCAATTAAATTGATTCCGAAACAAATTGAAAGCGAAGTAGATCTTTCGATTTTTTGGTTAATAATCAACACTATCTTAGAATAGTTTGGATGATGGAAAGGAAAGTGGAAATTCTGATTCTTCTCAACAATTCAGAACGCCCCTTAATCGAGAAATTAGAATCGATCACAATCCTCATGACTCTTCAACAGAATATGTAAGGATCTTGATGTATTTTCAAAATTAAAACTTTTGGTTATTAGCAAGTTACTTTTGGTAAAAACTCTGCTCCTTCAACAAGAAGACAATCCAACCAGTGGAATATCGTTCCCATTCAGGTCTCTCACCAAAAATCTCCTGACCAAAGCTTTGAAGGAGCATTTTCATTATTGCATAGTCAAGCTCAAAGTAGAAGAGACTCGGGTTACGGTCAATCAAAACCAAGACATCGAAGCCACTTGTCAATGGATGGCTCTAAAATGATGTATCATCAACCAAGCCCAGCCCGTAGTGAAACCAAGACCGAATATTACTCTGCATACAGCAATTCCATTGGCAGCAGACTCAACATTTCTCATGAATCAGGTCATCAAGATGTCTCTAGTAATAAGCCCGCTACCAATATTGACGGGCCAAATAAGAGCACAAACTCAATGTTACCTCCCAGAAAAGCTCATCTCGGCTTAGGTGATGAAACCCCTGAACAGTATAGTTCCAAACCTCCTATCTACCATGAAAAAGAACCAATTGGTCATATCTGGAAACGAGTCTTCAATTCTCAAGTCGAACCTTCCCCTTTATCTTCCTCAACAACTTTGCAGCAGTCAAAGGTTTGGCCTCCTTTAAATGGTGGTGGTGTTGTAAAGCATGAAAGACCTCAGAGAAATTCAGGTCATTTCTATCAAGGAAGTGTTGATTTTGGAAAGCTTAGTCTTTATCAACAACCTCCAACAGCGACTGCGTCTTTGGTGAATGAAAGAGAAGAAGCAAGATTTGGAAAATTTGCACCGGTCCCAACTCCTTCTTTTGGGGCAAAAAGACTGTTTATTGAAGAGCCCAATCTCCAACGTTCACTTCAGAAGAATGACAAAGATTTAAATGCCGCGGGACAAATAAAACGTCTCAAAGAAAGCACAGATCTCTCCAAATCTCCCAAACCTGACGAAGCTAGAAACTCTGCCGCCACCACTGCAACCGTATCCATTTTTTTTGTAATTTTATCTCAATTGTTGTAGGACAATAAAGACGTTGATGTAGATGCTCGTTTTAAAATGGCTATGGAACGCTCAAAAAGGTCTACCGGATATATCATGAATATCACTCAAAAAATGGGTGCGAAGAGCCATTCAAGATCAAGCTCAATCGATGCTGGGGCCCTTAATCTTCCAGTTGGCACAACTACTGCGATGCCAAAAATTGACATCTTTGGTGCAAATTCTCTTACCATATATAACTAAAAACCTGAATGAAATTTTTTGTAAAAGTTGATAATATTTTTTCCTTGCTTTGTCTTTAATTCATTATTTTTATTATTTGACTGTGTTGATATCTATTTATTTATTGTTGTAAAGTCTCTTTATTTTTATCAATGGCAAAGAATTTCTTTTTTTTTTCTCAAAATCAGAAATCAGAAAATGATTCATCCCATTATATTTGAAAGTCAATTTTGTATATTTATCAGTGAATTTTCAGAGAAAAAAATAATTTTGATGAATATAATTGATGATGCTTGCCAACTACTTGAAAGATCATTTACTCCAAGAGTAACGAAAATCTTTTCTTTGGTCGGGTTCTTGTATGTTGCTTCGAGGGCTGTGAAATCGGCTTCAACAATGATTCGATCTCTCCCTCTTCCAGGTTATGATTTAGCTCAGAGATATGGAGTTGGATCTTGGGCCCTTATTGTTGGAATAGACAGCCTCGGTTCTGCTCTTGCTTTACAGCTCGCAGAAAAGAATTTCAGCCTTGTTTTGATTGACGCTGACCCAAACCTTTTGAATCTCACAGCCACAAAAATCAATCAAAAGGTGCCTGAAATTGAGATAAAGGTTATTCAAGCTGATTTTGTCAATTCTTTACAAAATGAATTTTTCGACCAGATTTTTGCTCAACTTGGAGAGTTGGACATCTCGGTGCTTGTCAATGCAACAGGGATAAGTCGTCCTGTCGGAATGTTCCACTGGAACTCTGAAAGCGAGATTATGAATGCGCTTTCTTGTAATATTATCCCAATGACAATCTTTACAAGAAGACTAGCTTCAGCTATGCTCAGAAGATCTGAAAAATCTGCAATAATTAATTTGTCATCAGCAGCTGCAATTTATCCCGTTCCAATGCTCGGAATTTTCAGCGCTACAAAAGCATACATTGATGTTCTTTCTAGAGTCCTTGATACTGAGGCTGGCAGCAAAATTGATGTTATCACAGTTCGGCCTTGGAATGTGAAATCTGTTGTCTCCAAGAAATCACCCTTAAAGTTATTTGAGGTGAGTTCAAACACACTGGCTAAATCAATTCTCCGAAGCCTTGGCAGAGAAAGCTCGACAGCTGGCACCTTCAGACAAACTTTCCAAACTTTTATTGGAAAAGCTCCAATTATCAGAGACTATTTCACTCATTATTTCTATGAAAATGAACAAAATTCAAACCTCAGCAAACAAGAAAATATCCTCCTCATTTAAATCTATTTATGTGTTCAGTGAATAATGTGTATAGAAATCGTTTCATTTTATCGAATCTTGTGTGAAAAACATATGTTTCCTTTAAATTTATTTCTCATGAACAGACTCTGAGATCAGGCAAAATAAGGAAGCTTTATTTAAAATCTCTTCCAGTCAAGAGAGATTCAGGATACTTTATGTCTTTAGGATTCTCAAAAGGAAATATTTTCTCATCATCATTCAATCTCAAATTCCACAAATCGAATAATATTTTTCTGAAGACTTCAATGAGAAGACACTTGGATGGAGTCCTTGATTTTGGATCTCAGAATTTGGAAATTGAGAAAATGAGGAAATTCAAAGTTGCTTTTGTGTTCGTGATTTTTATGAAATTTAATTATTCTGTATTGACGAGAAATTAAACAATAGAGTTTGAAGAGCCAATTCTCAATTTTTTTTAGGAGTTGAGGCAAATTTCTTTTCAAGAGAAAATTTCAACGAAAATATCACTCTCTCTGTCCCTCAAGTTTGCAATTTTATGATCAAAACAATCTTCATGCTATCCTCCTTTTTCGTCAAAGGACACCAGCCGGCCCAACAGGACCCAAACCTTAACATATTAGATCAGACCTGATATGTTTGAGGAGAATTATGAAATTTGAATATCAAATAGATGAATTGCCGCAAATTTTCAAATTGTTTATTTTGGGAAGAAATAATAAATATTTCAAGGCGAAATTGATCAATATTGACTTTATTAATTTACTTTTCATTGAACCCAAGAAAAGAGACTGCAGAATTTCGTTCTGGTCGATATCAATGAGTATGAAAACTGACTCAAATACATTGACATGAAAATCAACTTTTTTTTCTGATTCTCAAACAGGATAAAAATCCTTTGATTTCCGCTCATTTTCCTCCCAAGTTGATAATAATTTTTCTGTTTTTAATAAATTGAGTATTTATATAATTATAACAAGCTGAAATTAAAAAAAAAGCTTCTCAAGAATTCTCATTTCATTGGAGAATAATAATTAACAGAATCCTCACACATCAATATTATAAAAGAAATGCACGAATTAAACCATTATGTACCAGAAAATTTAATTAAAAGAAATCTTTCATTAATGAAACGAATAATTCTGAGCCTCATATTAGATGCATATCAGAATTCCAATTAAAATCATGATGAACTCGATTATCTTTCTCGGAAATAAAACCGTATATGACTTGAAGAGAGACTGAACAAATCAGCACAACATATAGTTCCCTTTTTTGATTTTTAAATTGGATTATAGAAATCAAGGAGAAACTAAATTTTCTAAAATTTATTTTGGTTATTTATGTATATAAAACTCGACGGTCTGGTGAATAGTTTCTCATATCCATAAAATAAGCAATACCTTGAAGTTGTATCCACTAATAAAAGGAAATTTATAGAATCGTGTATGGATGGATATTAAGCACAATGCCCCAAAAGAGGTAACGTTTTAGAGGTACTCCAAGACGGCCTTGAAGAGTTCAGGATGGTTGAGGGAAGCATCCAAGAAGTAAAGGAAGATTCTGGAGGAGTTGTTATCGGCATCTTCGAGGTTGGCATCCTTGAATCTTTCACCTTCCTTTTCAACTCCGAGCTTCTTGGCAATATCGGCAATGAGGTTTTTATCTTGTTGGAGCTTCTTGTAAGTCAAGATGTAGGCTCTTCTGGCATAGTAGTTGATTTCAGTAAGAGGAGCGACATAGACACCCAAGTAAGTGATGTGGTTTTCGTCGTATTGACCGAAGAAACCGACAACGTAGCCGGGGAAGTTTTCACCTTCACTCTTCAAGAAGTCGAAGGTCTTGGTTTCACCGGGAGGGAGGGGTTCAGCTTGCTTTCCTTCTTCAGCATTGGCGTTGGCAGAGCCGTAAGCAAGGACCTTTCTTCCCTTGTTGGTGGTGATGAATTCGAGGGCACCGATCTTTCCGTTGGCAGAGGCTTCAGTGACATTTATGGCTTTAATATATTCACCATCGTCGAAGTGGACGATGTCGTAGTCTCTATCGGAGTTCTTGATCTTGTCATCAACACTTTCGAAGGATTCAAAGAAGTTGTCTTCGTTGAGCTTCTTGTAGCTGGAGCAGATACCTTGGAGGGCGACGTTTTGGTTATCAGTTCTCAAGAACCAGAGACTGATGGAGTCGATTCTGCATTGGGAGAGGAAGTTTCCGACAGGTTCAGCTTCTTCTCTGTGGTCGAAGGAGTTCTTGCCTTCTTGGGGTTGGCCGTAGAGAACAACCTTTCTGAGGATGGTGGGTCTGTTTCTGTGGAGGATGTTTTGTTCGATTTCCATTTTTGTTTGGGGACCTCTTGAAATTTTTTTCGACTTTATATTTATAAATCCAACAATTTTCAAATTGATTTATATTGGGCGACGTGTATTAAATTATTTTAATTTCAAGTGCAGATCTAATCATAAAGTGAAAAAACCATCAGAATTCGAAATATTGGATCTCGGGGCTACGTGATCGAGGCGTCTGGAGGTTTACCTTTTGAATGAAGCTTGTAGAGGTTGAGTTTGGCTCAGAGCTCTAAATTTTGGGTCTGACGTGACTTTAAATTTTATATTGAATCGATCGGTTGTGAATAGTACAAGACATAAATATTATTAACTTGTTTAATTTGAAAAAATATTAAGGTACAACGAAGATCTCACCTCACAGTGGTCTCAGTTTCTCTCACTTGTTTTGGAAAGGCCTGGATCCGAATATGGCGGTCTGAACAACCTTAGTTGGAAAGAAGCGATGAATCTGATTCCATAGATATCAACCAATGAATACTGTCGAATTAAAATTGATTAGACTTCAGACTTCGCAATCAGATTTTGCCTTTATAAGATTTTAGTTAAATAATTTACCGGGACTGAAACAGAACACGAAATGGCTTTCTTCAACCTCCAATTCAAGAAGTTAAATAGGTCTTTTGACAGTTGAAGTTGAACTAATCTAGATCTCATTTTCTTAAACTGCGATTTTGATATGGATTTTGGGGCTTCGTTGAATTTTCTCCCTTCTTGAATAGAATAGAGAGAATCTGAGGGAAAGTATGACAATCTGTAAACGAGTAGAAGCTTCGATTGAGGATGTTCAAATTTTGGTTTTGGATTCTTTCTCTAAAAATAGAAGAATAGACTATAACTAAAATACTTTGAATTTCATAGAATAAATAAAAAATAGTTTCAACGAGTCATTTGTTCGAACTCGTTTTGATAATAAACAGCTCTACAATTCATGCTAAGGTGATAATTTCATTCAATAATTGTTTGTTAACCCTGGCAAGGAAGAGTATTACATCCACTGTAAGCATAAATGATTCTTATCTTTCCTCTTCTGTTGATTCCTTCATTCTCATTAACTTCTTTCTCCTCAAGGAGTGCAAAGCTGAAACACTTTCGAGAGCAGAAACAACAAATTCTGGGATCCTAAACAAATAAAAAAGTATTTCTCTTTGGATTCGATGAATTAATTATTGGGATAATTTAATATCATTGAGACGATTTTCTCTTTCAAAGAGATCAAAAAAAGGTGTTACCAAAACAGATAATTCGAACGACTTTGATTTTTTATAATCTCATTAAATTGATTTATTTTCGAAAGTGATCCGATCATCCATTTAATCAGAATCTAAATAAAATGCCAAATGAAAGTCATGAGTGAAATTCAAGGCTCAATTTCAACTCAAAATTTTTTTTTTATCATGTAAAATTTTTTTTCTGATTTTGGAAAGATTGAGAATATTATTGATTCTTCCTCTTCCTTCAAAAAATTATATTTTACGGTTTTTTTTTTCAGCAAAGGCCAAACCAATGTCCTTCGAAGACGTTAATTAGGTTTAGAGGGAAAGTTTTTGTTGTAATTTTTCGTTCTGTTAAGAATGAAATCCTCTCAACCTTTGCCAAATTCAACTTAAAAAAATGAATTCATCCCGGGGATTAATTTTTCTGTCGCTTCAACTTGTCTCTCAGAATTCGCAAAATTTTTATCGTTTTTTCAAGGAGAGTTTTCCACATGAAGTTGGCATTGACTGAAATCTAATAAAAAATTTTTTGAGCCTTGATAATTTTGATTGATTGAATTTGAAGACAGCTAAATTTAGCGAAATTGAGAGTAAACATTCAGTGATTCTGAAAGGATGTCTGCAGAAAAAAATCCAGAAAGCTTGAACAAAAAGCTCAGATTTCAGTCCAGAGATCATTGAATTTTCTCAAACAAAACCTTCAGATTCAACATAAATGGTAAAAAAAATTTCTCTCAGTTTTCCTCGTGGTCAGCAACACAGGGAAGAAGATTACTTGTCAACAAGGTCATCTGAAAAAGAGTTTTTTTCTGAAAAAAGTTCTGAAGTTTTGGAGGAGCAGAAAAAACTGTGAAAAAGTCCAGAGAACCTGGAAAGATGGAAGAAATCCAAGAAAAATTTTTTAATCCCCAGGTCCCAGGAAACAATTACGAAAATGTTGAATTCTGAAGAAAAATTTTTAATTTAGAGAAAATCTAAGAAATTCGATTCCCTTTTTTTCCATTGCTCAAGATCACTTTTTCAAACAAAATTCTTTATGAGACTCCGTCAGATTCATCGCTCTCAAATTAAATTGAAGCAGCAGCATCACCAGAAATTGCCCCAGATTATCAACACCCCACTATGCTTTTTCTCCAAGAGTTTTGAAGAAAGAAAATGAAAAGTGCTGGATTGAAGTTTTGTCTTTCAGAAAATCGGCTCGTCTCGTCCCTTTCATAGAAATGAATTTTTCACCGAAATCTCCTCGCAACTGAAAGAACTATGTTTTTTTCAAATATCAATTTAAAATCATAAGGAAGAATCAGAATAATAGATAAGATAGATACATAATTTTATAGTGTTATAATTTAAATTTTTCAAACTCGATCAATGAATGAATGAATCAATCACATAACTTACGAACTCGCTAACTAATTTTTCTTATTTTTTCCTTTTCCTTCCTTCTTTTTCTGGGTTTCCTGGTTAGTGTCCTCTTCGTTTTGTTCAACCACCTTGGATTCTGATTCAGTTTCAACTTCGTGGTTTTCTCCATTTGGAATATCTCTCACATTCAAATCTTCGTGAATATCTTCTTGTCTCAAGGTACTGTCTTCAGTGGAAGCTTGCTCAACCTCGCCCTTTGGCTCTTCTTCTTCTTCAGGCTTGACTTCAGCTTGGATTTCTTCTTTTCTTTCTTCGAATTCAACTTGATGAATAATTTCAGTTTGTTCAATACTCTTATATTTATTTAAGAGCCACTTATAGTATTGAGTTCCGGTAGCTTTGAGTTTTTCAACTTCGAGGTCTTTAAGGTTTTGGTATATTTCAAGCACTTGGGCTTTCAAATTGGATCCAAACTCTCTCATGGCGTTTTTGTCAAACACTAATCTAGTCACATTCTCCCCAATTGCCAATCTTGCTCTGTTCAAAACTTCATATTGCTTTGAGAGTCTTCTAATATTTTTCTTGACAACGGTTTTATTTAATCCTTGAAGAGTGGCTGTGACGGAGGTTCTGGCTCTGTTGACTTTTAATGTCACGTAGTCATAAGCTGGGCAAACGGCCTTGGTTTTCAAAATATCATAACTCCACATGCTATAGTAGATTGCGTTTTCAAGCTTCTCAGTCAAATTAAGGTATTGATCAGCAACAATGTAAGGCTTGGTCTCCTTGAATCCAAGAGCTATTTCGCTAGAGTACTTTACGGGAAGGAGACTCAAAACGAGAAGCTTTCTGAGGATACGTTCACCTCTTTGGAAGACATTAGAAGCCTCCTTTGGTCCTGGATAGCCGGTATTGGCAAATCTCATTAATTTATCGAGGCCTTGCTCCACGAAATTCAGTGGTAATTCTCTGCAAGCAAGAGCTTTATCCTGCAAAAATCCTCTCAAGAGAACCAAAATATTTCTCTCGCTGATTCTAGAGGGATGGTTGATAAGGATAAATCGCTTCGCAGAGTTGAAATATTCTTTTGTCGCTTCTTGGATGAGTTCCTGACCCTTGCTTCTGTGGGCTTCATCCAGTTGCTCCCAAACATTGTTGATAAAGCATTTTTGGTTTGAAAATTCAACCACGTCTTCAATAAGCAATTGGAGGTTTCCATACAAAGCTTGAGAAAAGACTTGATCCTCAAATCCCAATTGCTTATTCATAACATTTGCAACAGCTTTCAGAAGTGAGTTGAACAACTCTTGAACAGTTGGAGTTTGCAAGGACAACCACTCTGCTGAAGCCATATCATAGAATGATTGGATAATAGCATTGTCAACCTCATTTTTACCTTTCTTGTTGAGGGTATTGAATGCTGAAGCGAAATTTTCAAAAGGCTTGGCTCTTGAAACAAAAGGCAAGTTTTGAAGCAACCAGAGTTCCATAAGCTGATTGTAGACGGTTGGGGAAAAAGCCCATCTGGAAATTTTCTTGTAAACTTGGATTCGACTCATTTCAAAAGTTTGCAAAAGAGCTTCGAAGATTAACTCGAATTTTTGAAGGTTCATCTATTTATAAAGGTTTAGATCACTCTTGAAAGAAATGAGAGATTTATTACCTTGACAAAACCAATTTGGGTTAATCTGGAATAGATCTTGGCGATTAATTTTGAGAGTTCATCGGTCGCTTTCTCTCCCAATAGAGAGATGGGGTTTGAGGAAGAGTGAGTGCGGATTTCTTGAGTTGAAAGTTGTGCCATTACGGAAAAATGCAAAAGAAGATTTTTTCGACTTTTTTGGGGTGTTTATTTATTTTTTGGCTCCGGCATGGTTATATAGAGACACGCAACCATCACCTCTGACGTCATCTCTCAAAAAGCGATTGAGCTGATAAAAAATTTTATACACGTCAATATATTACGTCATTCGATCAAATGACGAATCGGTATGATAAGACTTCGTCTTATAAACAAACCTTTTTAGTTCCCATGGGTTCATTTAATGATCCCTCCTCTGATTTAGAGTTGCATAGATTCTTAGAAAATACAAAAAAAGTTGGAGAGTTTTCTCTCTCTTGAAATTGTTTTTGTGGTTTATTAAGGAGTTTATTAATATTTTTAAAGAGAAAAACTAGAGATCGAGAAATAGGTGATAAATAGTATTTGCTAGGGATTCGTCATCTAAATCCGAATCATCTTTTTTGATTTTATTACGTGTTTTCACTTGCTCTTCTCATGACTTGAATTCCTCTATGAATTTTTTCTCTTGATAATCGTATTTGCCTCTAGCAATTGACTTTTGAGGAAATGAAACCAAGAGACTGAGAAAAAGCAATATTTTATGAATCAAGAGGTTTAAAATAAAACTATATTCTTTCTAGATTTCGGATACGTTCCAAAAGTTCTTTCTGATCCTGTTTTTTTAATCATTAAAAGACTATTGAATAAGAATCTTGAACTTTCGAAAATTAATTCGAGCAATTTTGTCTGCTTTAAATGGATTAAGGCTCGGTGATTCTTAATCTATTGACAACCCTGCTTGTTTTATTAATCAAAAAGACCACGAGAGAATATTTCTTCCTTATAGAATTCCCAACTAATCAATATAAATAAATTACTTTATCTTGGCTGAATCCAGAAATTCTAATTCCAAAATTCTCCGTCCATCAGCCTTGTCTGATCCCTGATTCTAGAAAAAATAAGATTTCGAAACTTAACAATGTGAGGTTTATTATTTGTTTGGCGGTTTATTTTAGTTTGGCTGAATCGAATTATTTTGGCTCTGGAACCTTTTAAATACAATTCATTGAAATTCTGGCAGAGAGACTTTCTTGATTCTGAAAGGCGATAAAATATGTTATCTTTAACTTCTTTTTCCAATTAAAAAAATTCACCAAACCAGAAAATGCTTGTTAAAATTCTTTGGATGATGATGAAAGGAGATGAATTTAATAATTTATCCGTGAATTAATTATAGCAGCCAACCGGCTTTTTCGCGCTTCTCAATCCAAGTTTATTCTTCCAAAAGAACCCAATTACGCGAAATTGCCAATATCACAGCTTTTTCAGTTGATTGAAAAGTTTATTATTTAGGCGAAATTCATTCCAAACCACTTTTTAGCAAGTCTGACTTTTAAGTTTATAATACTAAAAGTATTTTCTATTAATGGAAAACAGGCTTGATAATAGTCAAGAGTCATACCCTGGTCAACTCAGAATTGAGCTGACGAATCCAGAGACCAAACAAGAACAGATTTTTCAAGAAGTCTTTTTGAATGTCAACGACAGCTACACACAAAACATTAGTCAATTGTCCTCAAACGATCAAAAAAAAGTCTTGATGATTTACACAGGGGGAGTGATTGCTGCTGTCAGAAATAAGCAAAACCACAGAAGCAGCGACAAGCTTGGGGATCTGAAAGCAGTAATCAGGGGCATCCCAAATCTCTGCGACCCAAGCTACACATTCTTCAACAGTGAAGATGGTTTCCTCATAACTCCAACTACTCTCTACGGAAAAAGAATTTTCTACAAAATTGAACAATTCGAAGAACACTGCAGCTCTTGCTGCGAAAATGAGGTGCAAAGCTGGGTCAAAATAGCCGAAATAATCGAACGAAACTATAATGATTATGACGCTTTTGTCATTTTGCATGATACAGATACGATGGCCTATACAGCGTCCGCTCTCTCATTTATGTTGGAGAATCTCTCCAAAACTGTAATTATCACTGGCTCTCAGGTTCCACTCAGTGAAATGAGAAATGATGCTTTTGAAAATTTGCTAGGAGCCCTGACAATAGCAGGACACTTTACAATCCCTGAAGTGGCAATATATTTTTACAATAAACTCTTTCGAGGAAATCGAACAACCAAAATTGACTCTTTTGAACGCGAGAGCTTTGACTCCCCAAATATGAAGCCTCTTGTGGTGTTCGGAGTCGGCCCCAAAATTGAATGGGAGCAAATTATCAAGGTTAAAAATGAAAGTTTTTCAGTCGAGAAAAACTTGAGCGAAAAGGTTGGAGTTTTGAAATTTTATCCTTCAATTCCCTTGAATCTCGTCAAAAATGTCCTTGAAAGCGATATTCAAGCTTGCGTCATTGAAGCTTATGCTGTTGGCGAACTCCCGCTTAGAAGAAAGGGAGTAAGTGAGCTTTTGAAAAAGGCAACTGAGCAGGGAAAAATCCTGGTCATTGTTACACAATGCTTAAAGGGATCGGTAAATGCTCCCGATGGTATCGGAAAGCTTTATGAGGACCTTGGCTTAATTCCAGGTTTGGATATGACAGTAGAGTGTGCTGTTGCTAAATTAACCTATCTGCTCGGCAAAAATCTGTCTCTTGAGGAAATAAAACAACTTATGAGACAAAGCTTGAGAGGTGAGATCACTGAGCAAGTGGCGATCAACTTTGAAATCAAGGAACATTCGATCCTTGAAACTATGGCATGCTCTTTCCATAAAGGAATTGAGCAAGAAGTTTTGAAAGATGGACTGCTCCCAACTTTGAGTTCTTATGCAGCCCATTTTGGCTATGTACATATATTAGAATATTTAAAATCCTTTGGAACTAAATTCGAGTCTGGTGACTATGAAGGAAGAACCCCATTGCACGTTGCAGCCAAATGTGGTCAGATTGACGTGATAAAGCATGTAACTGAGCAGAAAATGGATTTAGATATCACTGATAAAAGAGGAAGGAGCGCAATGTTCGAAGCAATATTGAGCAACCAATATACTGTGGCCGATTTTCTTCAAAAGAACCAAGCGAGAGTGTTTGCTTCCACAGAAGATTTGAGACGACTCCTGTTCAAACTTGCTGCAAAATCTGACCTTGAAGGAATCAAGTTGTTGTTTTATGGTGGAGTTGTCAATCTCAAAGATTATAAAAATATTGATGGCAGAACGATTGCCCATATTGCTTGTGTTGAAAATAAAGAAAAAATAGTTGAATTTTTAAAAACAGAGGCTAAATTTGATTTCACGGTCAAGGACAGATGGAATCAAACTCCTTTGGATGACGCCATCCGAGCCAATAATCGAAATATTGTTCGAATTTTAAATGGGGGCGATCTCAAATATCCAAATAAGCGTTCCAGCTTCGAATTTAGCCAACTCATCATTCAAGGACAAATCTTTAGTGAAAGACAAGAATAAATAATAATATTTTTTGTATGCTGTTGGATTACAAATTTTAAAAAATAAGAATGATGATGACTTTATTTGTAAACAAAGTCTTCTTTATTTCTTTCATTCATTCATGTTGAATACTACACTTTCAAGTACTATACTTTAAATACGATATTTCTCTCTTTTAAATGCTCAAATAATGCTGCTGAATTTTGCCTTTTTAAATGTGGAAAGAAAAGTTTTTCCTTAGAATTATCAGAATCTATATTTGAAACTTGGAAAAATCTCCAAAAAATTCCAGAGAAGAAATTGTTCAACTTTCCAAGTGAAAAAAATTTCACAAGATAATCATTTCAAATTTGATTTTCCCCTCTGTTTTATGAAGCAAGAATTCATATTGTGAAAAGCAATAAAAAAGGAGGGATCCTCTTGCATTTCTAGGGTTGAAATTTTATTTATTCATAAAATAGAGCTAAGTTTTCTTTGTTTTAATTTAATCATTTTAAAAATCTTGTTCATTCTTTCAGCAAATTTTAATTGGAAAATTTATTCGGATTTGTTTTGAAAGCTCAGAAGTTTTTTGATTTTCAGATGAAAATTTATTTTTCGAAAGTTGTGCAAATTATTAATTAAAGTTTTGATTGAAACCAAAATTTAATTTTATTTTGGAAAAAAAAAAATAAAAAGAGATTAATTTAATTTAACATTTTTTAAATCAAAATCATTGATTCATTTGTTTTTATTTGAGTCAACCCAATCCAACCCAAAAGTATTTTATGCTATTTTTCTTTTCAATAAAAACTCAGATTGAACTTTTGAAATATTTTCAACAGCTGATTGCTAAATAAAGGAAGCTTTCTCTCTTTAAATCATCACTTCTATCATTGATCTTGAATTCACTAATGAGATCGTTCAATCTTTTCCTACATCAAAGAGTCAATGAAGAAGACTTAATCAAAAGATTCTTGCTTATTTAGCGACAATAAAATAAACCCATTTCATTTTGATAAAATCAATCTCTCGATAATCTTTCAATTTCTTTATATTTTTTTAAATTATAAATCAATCAAAATTAATTCAGATTATTGAGATTTCCAATTCAAAAGAATCGGGTTGTATTATGAATGTGAACGAATAGATATATCATAAAATTATGTATGAACGTCTCTTCTGAGAAATGTTTTATCAAAGATTAGTTCATCATGATCTGAGATGGTCTAATTTCTTCCATCTGTTGAGATTGAGATTGAGCTTGAGCTTGTTGTAAAGCTAATTTATCTTTTTGTAGTTGAATTTCTCTATCTTTTAGATCTGATAAACTCAACAAGGCAGCTGGATCCTACAAAAAAAGAATTAGAATAACCAAGAATAACAATTGAAATTACAATTTTATAGTCTTCACCCATATCTTTAAAGAAACCTCTTCCTTTGTATAAAGCTTGTTCACTGTTTATACCAATATTGTGGGTATCGATGAAGGTTCGAATCCACTTTGGCAATTTTTCTCTTTTATCAGCGTGTGCATATCTTTTGTCAGCAAACACCATCAACCCGTAATCATTCTTTTTTCTAATGACACGACCGACGCATTGTGCACATTGTCTCATTGCGTCGAAAATCAAATAGTCACTTTCTTTGATTTGGAAGTTATCTCTCAAGTAGTCAAGTTTTGCCAGTAAAACTCTACTCTTTGTGTATTGGAAGGGCACACCAAACATGATGACACACCGTCCATAATGTTCATCAAAATCGATTCCTTCAGCGACTTTTCCTCTTGCAACTGATAAAAATACTGCTCCTCTACCATTCTCACATGCCTTCTTGAAACTTGCGAGACTCTAATAATCGGATGATTAACAAAACAAAGACTCTTTCTTATAGAGAGTGTACCAAGGAGGTTTCAGCAACGTCTTTAGATTCGATAAATACTAATTTATGTTTTAAAACACCATCAAGGACTCCAAGTTCATTCCATTGCAAAACCACATCTTCCATATATCTAAATTAACTTAGCAATCGGTAACCCATTTCAATTCTTACCTGTAACTTGGGAAGAAGCAAATGATACCATCAGGAGTGATGGCAGAAAATTCAATCAAAAGCCTTCCGTAATTTCTCATCACTTCATTGTCGTTTCTGGTAGCGAATTGAGAAGATAATTCTCCGTGATCATGGCCTCTTGTGATGATGAGAGGGCTAATACAGTTTCTCAAAGTAATATCGAAACTCTTCATGAACATTGGCTGGAAATCGAGGATTTTTGTGTACATTTCCATGGGTGACATGGTTCCGGAGGTCAGAATGACAGATTTGAACTTTTTCAAAACTTCCTTAAAACCAATAGAAGCATCATTACAAGCAAAAGTTAGCCAAGGATCGTAAAAATCGGGGGAACTGTCATCATAAGGCTCAATGATAACAGTGAAGCCTTTGATATATTCAGCAATAAACGTTCCAAACTTTGCGATTGTCGCAAGTGCCATCAACCTAAATGGTGATTATGAGGAGATTTTAAATCCTGTTTTACTCATGGGTGTCTGCCAATTCCAAGGTGGTGAGGAGAATGTTTAATCTTTCTTTGAACAGTTTGAGAGTGGTTGGTTCAATGTGAATCATTTTGCTCATTTCATCCAGGAAGGAAGTTGGACTCATGATTTTCACTTCTCTGATACTGATCATCGCCTTGACAAACCCGACAAATCTTCGGAGATTGGTCAAGAAAGTCTCGGATTGTCGAATTGCTCCAGGAACAACTTCCTTGGCAAGATCTTTAATCATAACAGACGCAGTGTCTTCAATTCGCATGTCTTCGGTGATTACACCTTTGGCGGTCATTCCCTTGAGAAGTTTATTGTACTCTTCTTCGAGACGATTTTTGTCGATTTCTTTCATATCCTCCATTCTGTGCTTCAAGGTGTCGATATTTCTAAAAGCAGAGTCGAGCAAAGGTCTATTAATTTCAATCTTGTAGGCTTCCACGCACTGATCATCGATATTATGGGCCTCATCGAAAACAACGACACACTCAGGCTCTTGTTCTCTGGGAATCTGATTCCACATATCCGGATCAATAATGTATGAGTAACTGTAAACAACAATATCTGCTTGAGCAACCATATGCTTAGCCAAGAAATAAGGACAAAGGGTTTCATCCTGACCATGCTTTCTTAAATCTTCCAAGTTATACACACCCTCTTCATACAACAAATTTTCTTGTCTATCTTGGAATCCCTAGAGAGGGAGTCAGATGATGATGTTTATTCAGACATACTTCATAGAATTGGCAAAGATGATCTTCTTCGTTACCATGTCCTTTATAAGCTTGTCTAATCCAAGGAGAAATCATCTTTTTGCATTCTGCATCAGTTTTCTCTCGAATAGCAGCTAAAAAGGGTTAGTTTTGCCTCTAATCACTTGATAATACTATGTTGAGCGACTTTAGGATGTACACAGAGATTTTTTCTTGCTGAAAGGCCAATTGCAAGGAGCTAGAGATATATTAAAAATACATTTGGTTTCGAGGTACTTTTGGTTTGGCGCCTTCTTCTTTGAGCATGGACTCAAAGACAAATCGCACTTCATTAAGAGTTTTTTCCATCTGAGGAACTGTACGTGTACAATAGATCAACTTGGAAAGATTAGAAATTCTTATTTTTCGATTACGGAGTACTTTTTTGAAACTTTCAGGATAGGCGATCAAGTATGAAGTAATGAGAGAAAGCAGTGAGACTGTTTTTCCTGTCCCTGTTGGCATTTCAAGGATGACTGTTCCCTTTGAGAATGAGTTAGAAAAATATTCTTTTCGGAAATGCGGCTACTCTTGCATCGAGAGTTTTTTTCAGTTCAGACATGTACTCATATTGCTCCTGGTACACAGCTGGATAGGGGAAGAAAACACTTAGACCATCAATATCAAACCTAGTCGACGTGTTCAAAAAGTTGCTTGAATGAAAATAGATTTACCTCATGAAAAATGCGCAAAAATTTTATTCAAAATTACAATGAGAGTTTGCCAAATATAAAAAGATAAATAGATTTATTTTATGCATCATTTGAGATTACGTTGAAATTTTGTAAACTTTTAAATGCTACCAAAAAGAATTTTCTTGATTGTGAAATCGAACAGGAGAAAGCCTTTATCTGATGGTCATTAAATTCAATGCCGAGTTTGCATATATTTCATACAGAATTTAATCATCACAGTCTAATTCAAGAGGAAATGAAAAAAAATTCCTATTTTTTCTCGAATCTCAATTTTCGAGTGAATAAATACTTTTAACAATTACTCTCTCATAATGTCTATTGATAATTCTTGAAGTTATAATTATTCAGGGATATCGACTATGTTGTTGATGAAAAACATCAAAGAATTTTCATGGAAATGATAAAGAAAGTACAAGTACAATTTTTTCATTTTAGGAACAGAAAAAAATGAATATAACAGCTCCGACTCCAACTCTAACTCAACTCTACTAAGTACCATCGCTACTTAATTTTTGGACGGCAAAATAACTCTTTTTCTTGGGAGACCAATCGAGAGGCTTTTTCATTTCAGGTTTCGCAAAAAGACCCATTTTTTTCCCACTAGGTGATTTTGAGAGAACTTTGCCCATGCTTTCGTCTCTTTCGATAGCCCTGAAGCATCTTTGGAGATGAATTCTCAATCTTTCAGTTTCTTCTAATTTGATGATAGTAGGTCTTCTTTTTCTGGTTATCAGATCAAGAAGTTTACTCAAGTTGTTGTGGGGGAAATAGATTTCAAAATTTGCAGCTTTATCAAATTCAAAATCTGCCTCGTCTTCAAACTCTATGAAAGGAGATCCTTTGTCCAAGTTCAATCTCGTTCTCGATTCCAACTCAGCTCTAGTTTTGGTATCCAAGTCTTTGAAGCTTTCGCGGATGACTTCAAGCTCTCCAAGTTTGGCATTATACAAATTCACAAGCATCTCTCTGGTTTCTCTGGAGATATTCTTGTCAATTGAGAGCTTTTTAATGGTTCGACGAGCCTCTCCATGGAGATTCGAAGATTTTATGCTCTGTCTGAAAAATCCTTTTCCTTCTTCATTCTCAGGCTCATCAAGAAAACTCTTTGGACAGTACTCTTTATTTTTCTCTGTGATCTCTTGGATTTCTTTGAGATACATTTGCGCAGCAACTAAAGCCCTTTCTCTGAGCAAGCTCAGGCTTTTTCCAATATTGCTCTTTGCTCTATTGTTTCTTCTAAACTCTGCGGCAAAGACTCTTTCCTCTTCAAGATAATCTTTAATGATCACAGCTTTATCTGGGACATACCTGATTTTTGGACACATTTCAACGATATGAGCTGCACTCCTGCATACTATGCATTTTAAATCTAATGAGGAATGATTCTGATAAATCGATATTTTGTCTTTGATGGAGCAAAACGATTCTCGGTCGATAGGAAAATCTTTGAGGATTTCAATGAAATTATCCCGCTTCAAATTCAAGAGTGAGCTAAAACCAACGCTCATGGCCCTCTTATTTCGAGTCATTCCTGTGAAAAATGCAACTTCGCCAAAATTCGCTCCCTTTCTCAATTTGATAGCAGGGTTCTGGCCTCTAGGGAAATATAATTCTATTTCTCCCTTTGATATAAAATATACACTGAAGTCAATATCTGTCACATCAAAAACACATTCACCAGGGACATAGGTTTTTTCTTCAATTTTGGTAGAGATGTGATGTAGGATTTTTTTTGAAAAGTTTTCCGTGAGAACCTTGCTTTGATAAAACAGCCGTCCATTGATCTGGTCGTAGACTCTTCCTCTGAGGTCTTCAGATAAAAGAGCAATCATTTCCTTGTCATTCTGTTTCATAGTATTCTCCCCTTCAATCAAAAATTCAAGGTACTTCTTGACGTCATTTTGTACTTCTTTGTCAAGTCCTTTCTTTTGCATGTAGCTCGAGAGAGAAGAGATTTTCTTTCTGATTTTGGATTTTTCTCCCTCTAAAGACTGTAGAATTGTTGCAATGCTATTCATCGTGTAACCAAACAAACCTCCACCAAGCAACATGATAAATATTGTGTATGCCCTTCCGACGGTTGAAAGCGGTGTGATATCTCCGAAACCGACTGTCAACATTGTCGTCAAGGAGAAGTACAAAGCCGCTATGTATTGGTCAATGACGCCGCCTTCTTGTGGATTGAATCTGAGCATCCAGTTTTCTGCCTCAAAATTTATGGCAATCAGATTCCAACCGCAGGCGCACCAATGAGCTAGCAATGAAACAATAATGCAAAGCTTGATTAAACTTAGTGTTCCATTCAGAACTGGCTTGTTTTCAATGTAGTCACAAAGTCTTCCGAGAGTGCTCCTCAATTTGACAACTCTCAGAATTCTCAAGAGTTTCAAGAATCTGAGCATCTTCATAATCTTCACGACAGAACTGTGTCCACTTTGAGAATCATCTGAGCCTTCACTATTTAGAAACAAATTGTATGGAAAAGAAGCAATCACGTCAATCCAAAACCAGCCCATCAAATAATTCTTGATAATCTTCCTGCGTCCTAATACCAACATGCCATCAGAGTAAAAACCAGTGTGAAAATTGAGAAGAATGTCAATAATAAAGAAAAAGTTGAAAACTATGTCCATGATATTGAAGTAGTGCTCAACTCGCTGTAATTGATCCTCGAAAGCTAAGCGATAGGGCGAAACGATTAAATCACTCATTATAAGCACAATAATTAATATATCCCATGAGACTCTCAGAAAATGGTCTGGTCGAAAAGGCTTCATTGCTAATTTAGCCCAGTGGAGCGTTTCCTTAATGCCTTTTTTCAGTCCATGAAGCCAACAATGAATCCGGTTCAGCACTCTTTGCGATAATTTTAGACGTTTTCTTCTCAAGGCTTGGATGAAGTTGAATATCTTATTGTTGTTCTTTGGATCTTTTGCCAAACTTGCATGTTTCTTCAAAATTGTTGTCAGCTTTGGTATTGAATTTCGTCGTGTGGGAGCAGAATAATGATTGTTTGAAGCCTTGGAATTTTTTTCATCAAAGTAAGCTTTATCTTCAATCAATTCAAGAGCCTTGTCAGATACCTCATCAAATTGTGGTACCTGCCCCAAAAGATGAGCTATACTTTGCCTAATTCCTGCTCGCCGAGCTGTCGGTTGCGGGTCCCCCAAAACTGGAGGCTTTAACTCCGAAAAACTTCCTTCAACGCTCAAGTACCTTGGGAAAGACATGGTCTTTCGAGGTTTTTCGCTATTTTTCCTTGAAGAGTCTATGGAGTTTTTTGCAGAAATTATTTGTTCAGATTGCATCTTGGGAAGATTCAATTTCACAACCTCTTTTGGCTTTTCCAGCTCATTTTCATCCGAAACACTTTCAAGAGTCTTTGGTCTTGGGGAAAGGCTTTTGCAATGTGAGAACTGAAGATCGAAGGATTGTTTTCGATAATCTGAAAGTGGTGGTGGTAGGGCTAAGTTCAATGAGCATCTCACTTTGCCAGAATCATGAAGAGTGTCCAAATCTCTTGACACAATCGTAGATTTCATCAGGTTGCTTTCTTGAGCCATCAACATATTCTCAAAATTTCGATTGGGGGCATTTGAAATCAGGGTGTTTGGCAGTTTGATGATTGAAACATTGCTAATTTCAAGATTGGAATCTAGCTTTTTTGATAAGGGAGAGGTGTTGGAGAGCTGGTGGTAGCGGCCAATTGAAGGTATGTGAAACCGAACTTCTTGTGGGTAGGTTAGCAAATTCTCGGTCGTACTCTGCCTGTAATAATCATTTTCACGGGCTTGGCTGCTTGGGGAGTCATTATCACGCGTTCTGGGTTCTTGTCTCTCAAGATTTATAAGACCCATGCTTTGCTCCGTCATACTAAGTAGTAACTGGTCTCTTTTCTTGGGAAATAATATCTAATTTTATTGAGTTTATTTGTTTAAACTCAGGGGTTTTTAATACAAGTTAATAAAATTCCGGATGAGTTGAATAAAAGCTTCGGCCCGAGGATTAATTCTCTCTCCTTTATAAAACTAGTTGCGTTCTTAAAATTCCCTTTTCATCTTTTTCAAAAAAATAAATATCAATGAGTTTTCATTCGAGAGATCTTCAAGCATTTGAGAGAGTTTGAAATTTGAGAAAAAAATTCAAGTTTTTTTTTACTGATTAAAAGTACTGACTCATACTGACACAAAGAGAGATGATTTGTCAAACAATATCTTTCAATAGGGGAGTGAAACAAACTTTCTAATTCCTTTTTTAAAGAGTGATTGGTGATGGGAAACTTCAAAGAGGGGGGAATTTTCAAGTGTTTTTGAAGGAATGACGAGATCTGGAAACAGCCTCTTTATGCTAAACCAGTTACAAAAATACTGACTGGTGGATTTAATTAATCCCAAGTGAATGTAGCACAAGGCCAATTCACAATTGGTAGTAAAAATCGCATCTACCTCTGCAAACGGATTTCTTTTTCCTCATAAAAATCTTGCAATGAAAACTACTTTCTGCATTTAAATTCAGCCAGAATAATCTTGTGTCTAATTTCGAGATTTTAAAGTACCCTCCATCAGTGTATGGAAGAAAGCTCAAGAATTTTATGGTTATTTTTTTTTTTTTTAATAGATTACGAAACTTTCTTGGCTCAGAAGGCAAATTCTAAAAAAAATAGATTTCTTCTAAATTTTCTCGCACTCTCTATCAGTAGAGACTGAATATTAATAATTTCTAAAAAGAATCTCCTCAGGATTGATTCAAAAAAAATTTTGTTTGAATGATTTGAAATTGTTGGAAAAAAATAGGATTCTTAAAGATGTTGGCTTTGACCTCGTCAGTTGCTTTGTGAAAATCAAAATGAGGGAAAAATGATTTTGATTTCAATGTATGGTTTTGAATGATTTCCAGCAGTCTTTTTGAAATGCCCTGACACGTTTTTTTCAAAAGAGGCTGAGAAATTTCTTGGAAAATTTTCAACTCTCAAGAAAAAAATGAAAAAAAAAAATTTCGAATTTTTTCTGAAATTTTATTTGCTCTCATTGATCGATTTCCAAAAAAATCTTCAGCATCAGATTTCATAAAGCTCAAAGTGGAATGAAGAATTTCTTCGGAAACGGAAAGTTTTCATCTTCCAAATCCAAATGCAATTCCTCTTGGATTTATTTTTGACTCGAAAACGCTGCTATCTAATTTATCCTGAGAATGTAAAAAAAGTTCTCCAAAAAGTTTTTTGTTCAAAACTTAAGCCTGAATCTTTTTTTTCGACATTTTTGAAATTGAAAGAAAACTTCTGAAGACTTTTTGAAATCACTTGATTCTTTTTCAACTTTTCTTTCCAAAAAGTCTAACAATCTCAGAATGTCTTCTGAAATGTTTGAATTCAAAAATTCTTCACTTCACTTCACTTGCTTTTTCTCTCAATTCTGATTTTTGGCCACTTGATTTCGATATTTTTCGCTCTCTTTTCATATCTAGAGAAATTGCAGAGCGAATAATAAAAGAGCGCAACTTCACAAACTACCCACAGAGGATAGATCTATCGATTTTCTCAACAAAATTTCTCCTAAAATGATGTTTATTATTAATTTATCCTCAATCAAATATCGAAATTCTTAAAAATCCCTCGACAGCACTGTTTCCAAGAAATAACAACAAAAAGTCTTTCGAGGTCAACTGAAAAATCAGCAATCTCATCATCAGACTGATTCAAAATTTTTCTCGAATTCAAAAGGTAGAAAAAATAATTTAACACTATGTATAATCTCACAAAAAATTATTGCAACCAAAGCAAAAATTACTCATTTCGACACAAAGTTTCAGAAATATACTCTATTACATCTTACATCAACTCATCCAATTGTTATTTCATTTTAATTGCAGGTGAATAATCCCAAGCTTCGATTCCAGGATCAGTCGGCTTTCGATTTCCTTTTTCTCTCTTATCCTTAAGGAGTTTGTCGATTCTTCCCATTGATAGAGCATTCTCCTTGGGATTAACTCGGTCTTTTGGTAAATTTACATTTGAATAGCTTGTTGGCACAAGCTTTTGCTTTGGGAGCGTAAGGAGGCTGCTTTTCTCGCTTTCTTCAGTTTCGTGGAATTTCAAATGGAAATCAGTTGAGAATATTTTTGGATCGCTCATTCTGGTTTGATTATTGCCCTTATTCCGGGATAGATTGTATTCTCCAGCTTGCTTCAACATAATCATGCTGCCTTCAAGTGACTGGAGACATTCCTTAGACTTGAACTGATTGATTTCAATTTCTTGTTTTGCCTGGGTGTTTGGAGAAAGATTCACATTCGCTTGATGAACCGATTTTCTAGAGTTGCTGATAAAGAGAGCTGAGTTTGACTGATGAATTCCTTCATATACATTCGAGGTTCTTTTATTCTTCAAATAAGGCGAATTTTTCACTCTTTCAATTTTGTATGGCTTCAGTTTAGGACCCCTTGCTACCCTTACATAAGGTTGCTGTTCGGGCTCTTTTTGTCTGTTTGAGGCCAGAGGAGAAGAAGGCTGTCTCTCTGACTCTAAAGTTACAGGGAGAGACTGAGTTCCAGCAACTGGAAGCCAAAAGTTATTCCCTGCGACGATATGGTTTTCAGGGGGTGCTATTTTCTCACCATTATTCATTCCAGGATAGTATTTCTGAAAATCAACAATTTCCCCATCCAAAATTTTTCTCCTCAATCTAACCATCTGGTTCGTTTGTCTTTCCAAGAAAGCTGCTTTTTGTCTTGTATTGACGTAAACCTGAGATAATATTTTATCCACTTCTTCCTGATTGTTCTGAATTTCTGCAACAGGCTGGATAATGCTATCTGCCCTATTGGTAATCTCAGCCAGGCTGTTGAATCTCCCAATATGTCGGAGATAGGTTCGGTGTTGCGTTCTCTTGAAATGAACGTATTTTTTGTCAAATTTTTCTCTATCTAGAGGTTTAGCTAGAGTGCCTGATTTTCTGAATTTTGTCTGATCATTCATTGAGATCACCTTCACATCTGATGGATTTTTATTTAATGGATTCTCGCCATTAAAGAGATTAAATGTTGTTCTTTGACTCGTTTTTGATTGAATGATGGAATTATTTCTGTTTGTCAGCATTTGGGTAAAATCCAATGGCTTTATAATATTGTTCAGGTTCGGATATTGGCCTCTTTGATTCATTTGGCTCTTTATTTGCCTCTTACGGAGTGAAGGACTAGAATTATGACTGGTTTGAGGTGTCCTCACTCTTGCGAAAGGATCATGATGAGGTTTTAAAATTGGTGATAAACTCGCTGTCGCAGCTCTAGTTGGTCGAGGACGGCTTCCAGAGTTTCCAGAATGCGGTGGACCCTCATAAACAGCTGAACCTATGTTGCAGATCGGGAAGTTATAACTCGCTAGGTCAAGTTTGGCTATTAAGGATTGCATGAAAAAAACTCAGATTTTCGACTTCTCTTGGAAATTTAATCCAATTTCAAAGAATCCCTGCTCAATTTGCTGAGAATGGGAGAACGAAATTAGATCAAATCAAATCATCCTATAAATCCCTTTCACAAAAAAACTGATCACTTTACTGGTTATTTGAGAGAATTCTTGTGCAAAGAATTGAATCAAGCATGTATGTATGAAATTAGATTGAATGAGTCATGCATGGCAAATTTCTCAAAGTATCTCTTTTCGTATTGAATTTTAATAAACTGGATCAAATTTAATTAGTCCTCCCTTTAAAATAGTTATTTTCCTGAATAATAATTTTCACAAGGATTTTTTTTTTGAAGTCCAAATTGATCATCCAAACTGGAAAACTTGAAGAAAGATTTTTCCAACTTTGACGTTGGATTTAACTGACATATTTTTTTGCATGAAGAATCTTGGACTTTTGTGAGGATTGTATTTAACTGACTCTCTGAAAATTTTTCAAAAAATTCATTTTCTTGATGTCGAAAAGAAAAAGACTTCAGAAGACTCCGAATTAAAGCTCTCTCTCCATTTGAAAGAAAGACATAGTTTCAAACTATTTTTTTCAATAATTAGTTTTTCTCAAAAATAGTTTCAAAAAATTCTCAACTAAATTGATTATCTACAAAAGCTTTGAGAAACACAAGAAATCAGTAAAAAACTGATATGGTTGGTGATTTTCGTAGAATTAAGCGATCTAATGTCATGAAGAAAATCAAATTTCAAATTTAAATTTGGATGCTGCATGAGTTAATAATATCAACATAAAGTTTAATCCAAAAGAAAAAGAGCCTCTGATTTCTCCATGCCCCACTTCCCAGACGAGATTGAGTATTCAGACAAGTACTACGATGATATCTATGAATATCGTCATGTGATCCTCCCAAAGCACGTTTACAAAAAGATGACAAGGGGCAAGCTTTTGTCTGAATTGGAATGGAGAAGCCTTGGCGTTCAACAAAGCAGAGGCTGGGTCCACTATGAAATCCACAGACCTGAACCTTACATCCTTTTGTTCAGAAGAGCCAGAGGAACTGACCCTAATACTGGACTTCCTCCTGCAGGTTTCAGCGCAAGTTCCATGATTGGACAAAATTAGAAAGTTTGAAAGATTGTTAATTCAATTTGAAAAGCAACACTTGTAAAAACGTGCCTCGTCGAAGAAGAAGAAGGAATTACTGAGCATTGAACCATATTTTGATAAATACCTATTATTATTTTGTGAAATTGCATATTATTATCACTATTATTTATGTCTCATCGTTTCAAAGCCTTATTTGCATTCCGCCCTCATTAAAAAAGTGTTTCTCCTTCTCCTGCTTGAAAACTGAAAATCATCAAAAATATTCTGAATTCTGAATTCTGAATTCTAAAGAAATTTTTATCAGTCTCAACGTCCTATATATTCACTGATAATTTATTTACTTCAAATAAAAATCCTTTCAGATTTTTTATATGCCTTGATAAAAATACCTTTATGGAAAAGTTGTCCAGGTATCTAGGAGCCATTTCGCTTTCAAATTCATAATTTGATTTTTCTTTGAATAAAAAAGAAACTTTCCGTAGATTCTCAACATATTTGGGTTCGTCAAAATCCTCACAAAAATCGAAACTTCTATTTCCGTTGTTTCTCAAATTAAGCTGAAACGATTAAAATTAAAGCTTGAAATCAACAAGAAAAAGTGACTTCAAGTCTTCTGTTACGAATATTATCATGCTTGAGTAATCTATTTCTTTTCTAACTCAAGGCAGAGTGTAATCTTTATCAAAGAGCTTTTCGATCTCAATAAAACAAGTGTGTCAGACACAAAAGCTTATCTCCTGCAGTCCAACTCCCAAAAGCCTTTTCAAGAATCTTTCAAACTGATCAAAATTTACGCATTTTCAACACGCATCTTCTTTGGAAGCAAAATCTTCCTTTCATCAAGACGAAACAAGGGAGAAATGCGTTACTGCCATTTTTTTTTGAAGAACAAAAAGCTACAAAAACTTATTAGCATTATTTTTAACAGTTCATACATAATTAAATTAAGCCTGAAAATCCACTTTATCCAACAATCCCAAGTTAGCTTGATCATAAAAAGTCTTTCGAATGGAAAAGAATCCAGCGGCTATCATGCCTCAAACAGCTGATAGCAAAATTCAATACACAACAGAAGATGGTTTTCTGATGACAATTCCTCAAGACCTTGAATACAATAAAACTGAATGCACAGATGTTTCAATCATCAGTACAACCGAAGCGCAACCAAAAATGCCCCTCGTATCCCTTTACTCCAACTTATCTTCAACTATGCCAGTTTTACGAAAAGTCCAAACCCAAAAACTCTTTTTGAAGACTCAAGGATCAAGAATTCCCAGTATTCCATCTCCGCAATTTTTCCAAGTGCAAGAAGGGAAGGATAGCGAAGAAGACTCGGTGCCAACAAACTTTGTTTTTCCAAAGGAAACTTCAAGTTACCTTGGCCCTGTAAAGCCAAAAACCCTTTTCAAGTCCCTTCGTTCTGAAGTAACGAAATCTTCTGATTTATCAAAAAATGCTGCTATTGATGTCAAGTTTACATCCAAGCAAATTGTTCATACAAACTCAAGCAGTATTTCTTCGGGATCAGGATCGTCTCCAGGATCGCCTGCAGCTGAATTTTCGAATAGAAGCCCGTCAAAACGGCATTCAAGTCAATATAATCCATGGAATCAGACAAGATTGAGCCATCTACCCCCATCAAATTTACCAAATAGCCAGAGAACGTTAGGAAACTTTAGCTGGCACCTCAAAAAATTGACAAATGAGAATAGCACCAACTCCAAAGCTGAGAGTAGCCAACAGCATTTTACAAAGAGGACCTCTTTTGCAAACTTTGCAAGGACAACCTCCTTGTTCAAGTTTTTTACAGGAAGCCGAGAGCCTTCAAGCCAAGCTCTTGGGATGATCAACGACAAATCCTATGTTCAAACCGACCCAAGGACCCCAAATTTCAAGTCCGTCAGAAGACAATCAACACCGAAGCTGACAAGACTCTTAAAAAAGCACGCAATATCAGGGGGGATTACTCATTCCGGCACCCAGCTCTTTAATCTAATCGCTGTTCTGAAAAAAAAGAGAATGGGGTTTTTTGAAAAATTAGGAATGAACCTTAGAGAAACTTGCGTCAAGTTCAAGCAAAATATGCGAACCACTTTGAATAGTCTGAGATACTTTCTGAAGCCTCTCCGGCCAGAGAGCCTCCTCAGATGGATCTGGGACGGAATAATTCTCATTTTTATCATCGTTAGTCTCGTTACAGTGCCATTCAGCCTTTGCTTCCGATTTAGCAATTCTGTGATAGCGGATGACCAAACAAACCTTCTGGAAACCTCCAACATAATCATGTTTCTCTTGGATATACTGGTGAACTTTCATACAGCTTACTACTTTGATGGAAATATAGTCTTTGAATCAAAAAGCATCGCCTTGAATTATCTCAGAACATGGTTTTTCTTTGATCTGCTTGCATCATTTCCTTACCAACTTGTTGCAGGCCTTATGGAGGAACCTGTCTTCAGCCCAGATGGGGACATTATCAACCCCTTCAAGAGCCCAAAGTTTTTGATTAAATTTATGGGCATTTTGCAGTTGATAAGAGTCTTTAAGCTTCGAATTCTTCTCGCCAAATTTGAAACCCATCTTGAACTCAATCGTTTGCTCAATGGAATTTTTCGTCTTGTGAAGCTTTTCACGATGGTCTCTTTTATTGCGCATTGGTGTGCCTGTGGCTGGCATTTCCTAGCAGTTGATCTAGAAAATGGGGATTGGCTGACCAGAGTCGGATTAGAGGGGGCTACAATAGAAGATCGATACATTGTCTCACTTTACTTTTGTTTAACGACTCTCTTGACAGTCGGATTCGGAGATATTCTGCCACAGACTTCTATGGAGAGAGTGTACACGATATTGATCATGTTGATCGGCGGGTGTGTTTTCGGTTACGTCATGAACAGTATTGCTGTTATTATTTATTCTCTTGAAGACGAAAAAACCAAGGTTCGCAACAAAATCACTTCGCTGTGCAAATACATGCAAAAAGAGGGCCTTGCCAAAGATGTCCAACACGATATAAAAAAATACTTGGAGTTTCTAGTTGAAGGAAGTCATGCGATGAAACAGAGCGATAAGGAAATGCTAGACATGCTCTCTCAGGATCTCAGAGGCAGGTTCTATGAGCAAATGAATGGAAAGCTTTTGTATGGAAGCAAACTTTTGGCAAATAATTTTACCAAGCGTTTCTTATATACGATCTCAGCAGCTATTGGAGAGCGAACTTACACTCCACACGAAAAAGTTTTTGATCATCTGGATACAGAGTATTCAGTATTCTATATTTTGCGAGGTTGTATTGAGTTCTTTCATGTCACGGGAGTTTCTCCTGCCCTCATTTTGAAATCGGGGCACACTTTTGGTGAGATTGCATTTTTTTCAAATATGCCGAGGATTTTATCTGCAAAAAGTGTTGAGTTCAGTCGATTGCTGTTTATCAAAAGAGAGAAATTTCTTGAAACTCTTGACGATTTTCCGCATGATAAAGAGATGTTTTGTATGATCAGAGACAGAATTGTAAATTATCAAGAGTATGAAATCCTCGACCTCAAATGCGCAGTCTGCCAAGAGAGCGACCATTTGCTTGAAAAGTGCCCACAGGTTCGGTATGTTCCAGATGCGCAAGAAATTGTGAAAAATCATTTGGAGGAAGTTGCCAGGTTTCGAAAAAGTTTCCAGAGAATAGAAAGAAAAAGATTCCATGCTTTGATCAGCTTAAAACCGATTGAAATCGCTTGTTTCAATATGTGCAGAAATCACTTTGATAAACTCATGGAAATAAGAGGGCCAGACGTCCCCTCTCTCTGTTTAGACGAAACTGAGGAGCAAAGATCAAAAAGTATTGGAAGACCATCTTTCAGTCTTCCCTTGCATAACAACACAAATCATAAATCTCATGTCCTTTCAGAGAGTGCACCCAAAAATTTGAGGTTCTCGACATTAATAGTCAAAGATGCATCAAGGGACACAAAAACCATATTGGCTGCTTTAAATAGTCGGAAACTGGAAGATATGAAACTCCACCCAGAAACGGTTTATAATGCCCAAATGACCTTCAAAATTAAGGATGGGGAGCTGATCCCAGTGGATGACGATTTCGAAGATCTCGAAAATTTTGTGTTTGACAGAGTCATGACTTACCCAGTTTATTTTCCTCACAATAATATCAACAAAATTGTCGATAGAATGGAGAAAAAAGAGAAAGGTACTGCGGGCCAATCCTCCGAAGAGATCAAGAAATTAAAGCATCATCTCAGGAGATTTTTCAAAGCACTCGAAAAGCAAAGGGCAAGAGAGAAACTTACAAGTCTCCCCCTCCGAAAGACAAGGTCTCGATCTATTCTCAGAATCTTTTCAAAATAGCCAACTCTCCAACAATTCTCAGAAGATTTATTGATTTATTTTATAAGATGCTGTAGCAATTTTTATTTTGTATGTCTTTCTCGTGTATCTATCTAACCAAGATCATGCTTATTTTTGTACTCAACCAATATTAATTAATGTTTTCATTATTTCTCTGAAATTTTTTCTTTTTCCTGAAAAACTTTTTT
>Ga0182738_1000653_pt1 | contig 46279 bp, 39 predicted proteins | sample eDN5th30CBELigMG_FD_128876 | JGI IMG/M metagenome (GOLD analysis project Ga0182738, IMG submission 128876) | Enriched Miracle-Growth compost microbial communities from Emeryville, California, USA - eDNA 5th pass 30_C BE-Lig MG (version 2)... ... | reverse complement strand
GGATCGTCTTCCGGGTTGATGAGGCCGAAATCGACGCCCGGGCGGATACGCAGGCCGTGGCGCTTGAGGCGGACTTCGATGACGTGTGGGCGGCCGATCAGGATCGGCTCGGCGATGCCTTCCTCCAGAACCACCTGGGCGGCGCGCAACACTCGCTCGTCCTCGCCGTCGGCATAGATGACGCGTTTCAGGCTCGCCGTCTTCGCCGCCGAGAAGACCGGCTTCATGACCAGGCCGGAGCGGAAGACGAAGCGGTTCAGCTTGTCGATATAGGCGGCGAAATCCTCGATGGGCCGTGTCGCCACGCCGGTTTCGCAGGCAGCCTTGGCGACGGCTGGGGCGATGCGCAGGATGAGGCGCGGATCGAACGGCGAGGGGATGAGGAAGTCCGGGCCGAACATCGGCGTCTCGCCCGAATAGGCGCGCGCGGCGACGTCCGACGGCTCCTCGCGGGCGAGGCCGGCGATGGCGCGCACGGCGGCCATCTTCATCTCCTCGTTGATGGCGCTGGCGCCGCAGTCCAGCGCGCCACGGAAGATGTAAGGAAAGCACAGGACGTTGTTGACCTGATTGGGGAAATCGGAACGGCCGGTGCAGATCATCGCGTCCGGGCGAGCGGCACGGGCCACCTCCGGCATGATCTCCGGCGTCGGATTGGCGAGCGCCAGGATCAGCGGCTTTTCCGCCATGTCGGCGAGCAGTTCGGGCTTCAGCACGCCGGCCGCGGACAGGCCGAGGAAGATGTCGGCGCCGCCGATGACGTCGGCCAGGGTGCGCGCGTCGGTGACCTTGACGTAGGGATCCTTCCAGCGGTCCATTTCCTCGACGCGGCCTTTATAGGCGACGCCGTGGCGGTCGGTGACCCAGATGTTGTCGATGCTGGCGCCGAGCGAAACCAGAAGATTGAGGCAGGCAAGCGCGGCCGCGCCCGCGCCGGAGGTGACGATCTTGACCTTATCGATCTCCTTGCCGGCCAGTTCCAGCGCATTCAGCACCGCCGACGCCACGATAATGGCGGTGCCATGCTGGTCGTCATGGAACACAGGGATGCTCATGCGCGCCTTCAGCCGTTCCTCCACCTCGAAGCATTCGGGGGCCTTGATGTCCTCCAGGTTGATGCCGCCGAAAGTGGGTTCGAGCGCCGAAATGGTCTCGACCATGCGATCGATCCCGGGCGCGTCGATCTCGATGTCGAAGACGTCGATGCCGGCGAACTTCTTGAACAGCACGGCCTTGCCTTCCATTACCGGCTTGGAGGCGAGCGGACCGATGTTGCCGAGGCCGAGCACGGCCGTGCCGTTCGACACCACGCCGACGAGGTTGGCGCGGCTGGTGTAGTCTGCCGCGAGCGCCGGGTCGTCCTGGATGGCGAGGCAAGGGGCGGCGACGCCTGGCGAATAGGCCAGCGCCAGGTCGCGCTGGTTGCCGAGCGGCTTGGTGGCCTGAATTTCCAGCTTTCCGGGGGTCGGGTGCTTGTGGAAGAAAAGCGCCGCCTCGTCGAGGTCGGAACGCGCCGGTTTCTTGTTTTCACCCTTCATCTCGGTCCCCGCGCTATCAGCCTTTTGTTCCTTTTAGCACGCAGCGGGGCGTTTTCGAGGCGGCAAATGCGCGATCGGCGTGAAAGGCGAAAAAGTGAAAGTGTTTCAATATTTTCAGCCGGAAAGTTCGTGCTGACGCCGACCTCAGAAGGCGCTCACGTAGAGCCCGCCGTCGACGGGGATGTTCTGTCCGGTGAGGTAGCCGGCATGCACAGAGCAGAGGAAGGCGCAGATCTGGCCGAATTCCTCCGGCGTGCCCAGCCTCTTTGCCGGAATGTCCGCCGAAATGCGCGCCTTGCGCGCCGCTGCCGCTGCCGGGTCCTCGACCGAACCCGGTTCGTGCGGCCCACGCAGCCGGTCGGTGTCCAGCTTGCCGGGCAGGAGGTTGTTGATGGTGACGTTCTTGTCGGCGACGGTGCGGGCAACGCCGGCAAGGAACGAGGTCAGCCCGGCGCGCGCGCCCGACGACAGGTCGAGGCCGGCAAGCGGGGTGTAGACCGACAGCGAGGTGATGTTGACGATGCGGCCGAAGCCGCGCGCCGCCATGCCGTCGATGACAGCCTGCACCAGTTCGATAGGCGTGACCATGTTGTTGGTGACGCCGGCGAGGATCTTTTCGCGGTCGAGTTCGCGGAAATCGCGGAAGGGCGGGCCGCCGTTGTTGTTGACGAGGATGTCGGGTTCGAAGCCGGCGTCGAGCAGCGCCTTCTGCACCTTCGGGTCGGATACGTCGCCGGCCACCTCGGTGACGGTCACCTTGTAGCGCTCGCGGATTTCGGCGGCCGTCTTCGCCAACAGCGCGGCGTCACGCCCGTTGACGACGAGGTCGCAGCCCGCTTCCGCAAGCGCCATGGCGCAGCCTCGGCCAAGCCCCTTGCTGGACGCGCAGACGATGGCGTTGCGGCCGCGTATACCGAGATCCATGGCGAACGTTCTCCCTTTTGGCGGCGCCAAGCTACCCTTGGCGCTGGACCAAGCGCAACTGCCGAGCACTGTTGCATGAGCCGGTGTGAGCCAAGACGATGCGAAGCGAACAATGGGTCTGAATCGAATCAAAAACTGCCTGATCGCCCATTCCGCGCGATTTTCGGGCATGATATGGGGCGAACTGGTGCCGGCCATGCGGCTTGAGTCGCCACGGAAATTCCCGGATGTCGCTGCCGCCGCTTTCGCCCGAACAGAAGGTCAAGCCTCGCTATTTCGAGCTGAGGCTGGCGGCGATGTTCTTCACGCTGCTCATTCCCGGCGGCATCTACGTTCCCTATTTTCCGCTCTGGCTGGAGCGCCACGGCTTCGGCCCGCAGGAGATCGCCGTCATCCTGTCGGCGCCCATGTTCCTGCGCGTGGCGACGACGCCGGTCTTCACCGCGCTCGCCGACAGGGCGCGCGACAGGGCCAATGTCTATAACCTGCTGGTCGCGGCCTCGGCGGTCGTCTCTGCCGGCTATTTCCTGAAGCCCACTTACGCCGTGGTTCTTGCCGTCTCGCTGCTTTTGGCGGCGGTGTGGACGCCGCATTCGCCGATCGCCGATTCGCTGGCGCTTTCGGGCGTGCGCCGTTTCGGTGCCAATTACACGGCGATGCGCATCTGGGGCTCGATCTCCTTCCTGCTGGCAAATCTCGTCGGCGGCTTCATCCTCGCCGCCACCGGCGCCGACGCTGTGCCTGTGCTGGTTTTCGGCGCCTTTTGCCTGACGCTCGTCGTCGGTCTTGCAGCACCCCGTCTCGGTCCGCCGCGCCTTGCCTCGCCGCTGTCGGCGACCGGGATGCAGGAGGCGGCGCCGCGCCTGCTCAACGGCTATTTCCTCTATTTCGTGCTCGGCGCCGGCGTCGTCATCGCCAGCCATTCCTTCATCAACAGCTTCGCCTCGATCTACTGGCGCTCGATCGGCATCAGCGACTCCGTCATCGGCATGCTGTGGGCCTTCGCGGTGGTGGCCGAGGTCGGAATGTTCTTCGGATTCAACCGCCTGTTCGGCAAGGTTCCGGTGGCCACGCTCATCCTGGCGGCAGCCGTGGGGGCGGCGCTGCGCTGGGCGCTGTTCCCGCTGATCTGGCCGTTCGGCCTCGGCGTGCCGGGCTTCTTCGCCGTGCAGGCGCTGCATGCGGTTTCCACCGCGCTGGTGCTGATCGGCCTGCAGAAGATGATCGGCGAGACCGTCGCCGACAGGCAAACGGGTGCGGCGCAAGGCATCGCCTATTTCTCGAACTATTTCTTCACCGCCGTGGCGACGCTGGCCTCCGGACCGCTCTATGCGCGCTTCGGCTTCGACGGCGGCTACGCCATGGTGCCGGTGGCGCTGGCCGGCTTCGTGCTCATCCGTCTTGCCGTCCGTTCAACCCCACAGGCCGCGCTCGGGCGGTGAAACCAGCGAGCCCTGATAGGTCAGGCCAGGGACGCGGTCGCGCGCCAGGAGCAGCGGGCCGTCGAGATCGACGAAATCGGCGTCCTGGGCCAGCAGCACGGCCGGCGCCATGGCAAGCGAGGTGCCGACCATGCATCCGACCATGACGCCGAAGCCCAACCGGCGCGCCTCGTCGCGCAATCTCAGTGCCTCCGTCAGGCCGCCGGCCTTGTCCAGCTTGATGTTGACGGCGTCGTAAAGGCCGGTGAGCCCCGGCAGGTCCTTTGCCGCGTGCACGCTTTCGTCGGCGCAGATCGGCACCGGATGGGCGATCGTGGCGAGAATGCCGTCACGGCCGGCGGGCAGGGGCTGCTCGACCAGCGCAACGCCGAGTTCGGCGGCAGCGGCGAGGTTGGCTGTCACGGTTTCGTCCGTCCAGCCTTCGTTGGCGTCGAGGATGAGGCGGCTTGCCGGGGCGGCCTGCCTGACCGCGCGGATGCGCTCGATGTCGCTGTCGCCACTGCCGATCTTGACCTTGAGCAGCGGCCGCGCCGCGTTTTCGCGCGCCTGTGCGGCCATCGACTCGGGCGTGCCGAGGGAGAGCGTATAGGCGGTTTCCAGCGCCCTTGGCGCAAGGCGCAGCCGTTCGGAGACGGCCACGCCGGTCCTCTTGGCCTCCAGGTCCCACAAGGCGCAGTCGATGGCGTTGCGGGCCGCGCCCGCCGGCATGGCGCCGAGCAGTTCGGAACGGCCGATGCCGTCCTCGACGGCGCTTCGCATCGCCTCGATTGCCGCGACCACGCCTTCCAGCGTCTCGCCATAGCGGCGGTAGGGCACGCATTCGCCGCGGCCGGCGTGGCCGTCCTCGCTGATCATGCAGGTCACCACCTCGGCCTCGGTCTTGGAGCCGCGCGAGATGGTGAAGGTTCCGGCGATGGGGAAGCTTTCCTTGTCGACCGAAATGCCACGCACCATGTTTTTCTTCCTCCGCTGCCCCCGTCGGGGCCGGGGCGCAAATCGACAGGCGGGGCCTGTCAGGCTAAACAGGTGCCATGTTGACGATCGGCAAGTCGGATGCAAGCGGGGAGACGCCAATCGGCCGGCGGGCGCGCCTCGCCGTCGGCGAGGACGGCGACGTGCTCGGCTGCGCGCTGGCCGGCACCTGGACAACGCGTACAGTCGCCGATGTCGACGCCGATATGCGCGCGATCGAAAAGCGAAGCGGATTCAAGACGCTGGCGCTCGACCTTTCGGGAATAGAAAAGATCGACACGGCCGGCGCATGGCTGATCGACCGGCTGACGGAAGCCAACCGCAAGCGCGGTGTCGAGGTCCAGGTGCAGGGCCAGAGCAAGATCACGTCGATCCTGCTCGACGCCGTTGGCGAGGCGGCGCGGCGCAACGACGACACGCCGCCGGAGCGGCCGCCCAATATCGTAATCCGCGCGCTGGAGGCGATCGGACGCCGCGTCTACGAGATGCTGGACGATTTCATCGCCGCCATGAACATCCTCGGCGCCACCATCCGGGGCGCGCAGATGAAGCTCGGCCGCGGCCACGCGGTCAACCCGGCGGCGATCTTCAACCAGATCGACCGCATGGGCGTCGGCGCCATTCCCGTCGTTGTGCTGATGTCGGCCATCGTCGGCGCCATCGTCGCCCAGCAGGGCGCCTATCAGCTGCGCTATTTCGGCGCCGACATCTTCGTGGTCGACCTCGTCGGCGTGCTGGTGCTGCGCGAACTCGGCGTCCTGATGACGGCTATCATGATCGCCGGCCGCTCGGGCAGCGCGATCACCGCCGAGATCGGCTCTATGAAGATGCGCGAGGAGGTCGACGCGCTGAAGGTCATCGGCCTCAACCCCATCGGCGTCCTGGTGTTTCCACGGTTGGTGGCGCTGGTCATCGGCGTGCCGTGCCTGACCATTTTGGCCAATTTCGCCGCCCTCGGCGGCGGCATGATGGCAGCCTGGCTCTATTCCGACATTCCGCCGGCCGCCTTCATCGATCGGCTGCGCGCCGCCATCGACCTCAGCACCATCTTCGCCGGCCTCATTAAAGCGCCGTTCATGGCCATGATCATCGGCACGATCGCTTCGGTGGAGGGCATGAAAGTGGGGGGCAGCGCCGAATCGCTTGGCCTGCATGTGACGGCTTCGGTGGTGAAGTCGATCTTCATCGTCATCATCCTCGATGGCCTGTTCGCCATCTTCTACGCAGCCATCGAGTTCTGACATGGCCATTGCAGAAGAAAAGGCTGGCCTGAATGGCGCCGAGAGTGACGGGATCGTCATCTCGGCGCGCGACATCACCGTCGCCTTCGGCGACAAGGTCATCCTCGACAAGCTTTCGCTCGATATCCACCGTGGCGAGATCCTCGGCTTCGTCGGCGCCTCGGGCGCCGGCAAGTCGGTGCTCCTGCGCACCATTCTCGGCCTCAACAAGAAGCAGGCCGGCACGATCGAGCTGTTCGGCGTCGACGTCGACAAGGCAAGCGATGTCGAGCGGCTGCGCATCGACATGAGGATGGGCGTGCTGTTCCAGCACGGCGCGCTGTTTTCCGCCCTGACGGTGCTGGAGAACGTGCAGGTGCCGATGCGTGAATATCTCGACCTGCCGAAGGCGCTGATGGATGAACTGGCGCTGCTCAAGATCGAACTGGTCGGCCTGCCGCCGGATGCGGCGCGGAAATTCCCGTCCGAGCTTTCCGGCGGCATGGTCAAGCGCGCGGCGCTGGCACGCGCGCTGGCACTGGACCCCGATGTCGTCTTCCTCGACGAGCCGACCTCCGGCCTCGACCCGATCGGCGCTTCCGAGTTCGACGAACTCGTCGTCAAGTTACGCGACACGATGGACCTCACCGTCTACATGGTCACGCACGACCTCGATTCGCTGTTCACCGCCTGCGACCGCGTGGCCGTGCTCGGCAACAAGAAAATCCTGGTCGAAGGCACGATCGAGGACATGCTGAAAAGCGAGGAACCATGGGTGAAATCGTATTTCCGCGGAAAACGGGCGCGGCAGCTTGATCTTGCGGCGCGGGCATAGAAGCTAGGGCGCAATGGAAACCAGGGCCAACTACGTCATCGTCGGCATCTTCACGCTGGTCGCGATCCTGGCGGCGTTCGGCTTCGTCTACTGGACGGCGGCGATCGGCGACAAGGGCGAGACGGTGCTTTTGCGCGTGCGCATACCGGGGTCCGCCTCCGGCCTCGGACGCGGCAGCTTCGTCATGTTCAACGGCGTCAAGGTGGGCGACGTGCGCCGCGTCTACATCGATGTCAGCAACCCGACAGTCGCCATCGCCGACACCGAGGTCGACCGGATGACGCCGATCACCAAGTCGACGCAGGCCGATATCGGGCTGGCCGGGCTGACCGGGCAGGCCAATATCGAATTGAAGGGCGCCGATCCCAAGGAGCCCAAGTTGCTCGACGAGGCCGAAGAGGAAGGCAAGGTGGCCGAGATCGTCGCCAATCCTTCCGCCGTCACCAATCTCCTGCAGACCGCGCAGGACATCTTCACGCGCGCCGACAAGGTGATCTCGGAACTTGAGGGCTTTGCGACCGACGTGCGTGGCCCGCTGACCCAGACCGTGCAGAACGCGCAGAAATTCTCCGACGCGCTGGCGCGCAATTCCGACGGCGTCGACAAGTTCCTTGCCAGCGTCTCCTCGCTTTCGGAAACGCTGCAGGGCGTTTCGGGCAAGCTCGACGGCACGCTGTCGGCTGCGCAGGATCTCTTGACCGCCGTGGACCGCGACAAGGTCAAGGAGATCGTCGCCAACATCGACGGCACGACAAAGAACCTGAAGGCGACCAGCGACCGCTTCGACGCTGTGCTCGGCAAGGTCGATACCGCCGTCGGCTCGATCAACGCTTTCGCCCAGAAGACGCAAGGCACGCTGGCCAAGGTGGACGGCGTGCTCGACAGCATCGACCCGCAGGACGTGAGGCAGGCGCTGGCCAATATCAACAAGGCCAGCGACAACGCCAACCAGGCGGCGGCCGACATCGCCGAGGTGACGCACAAGTTCGCCAACCGCGCGGACGATATCGACCAGACGATCAGCGATGCCAAGCAGCTTGCCGAACGCCTCAACAATGCCTCCGTGCGGGTCGACGGCATTCTGGTCAAGGTGGACAACCTGCTGGGCTCGGGCGAGGCCAACGGGGTTATGGCCGATGCGCGCGAGACGCTGAAATCTTTCAAGCAGGTGGCCGATACGCTGAATGCGCGTCTCGGCACCATTACCGACAACCTGGCGCGCTTCTCGGGCGAGGGCCTGCGCAACGTCAACGCGTTGGTGCAGGACAGCCGCCGTTCGATCAACCGCATCGAGCAGGCGGTGACGGACCTGCAACGCAACCCGCAGCGCATCCTTTCGGGCGGCGACGGCGAGGTGCGCCAGTACGACGGCAGGGCGCGGCGTTGACTTTGCTGCGCGCCACGGCCAAGAACATGAGCCGCCGGGAGGGGCCGGCCGAGACTTGCGGCAACGGGGATCGCGCGTGAAGTCCAAGACCTTTCCAACGATCGCACTTGCGCTGGCCTTGGGGCTCGGCGGATGCGCGGCCCTGCCGGGAGGCGGCCCCGCGCCGCTCGACACGTTCGAACTGTCGGCGCCGCAGGTCGCGGCGCAGCGCCACAGCCGCCGCCAGATCCTCATCGCCGAGCCCGCGGCGCTGAAGGCGCTGGACGGCCAGAACATCGTCATCAAGACCGGCGCACGCGCGATCCAGTACCTGAAGGGCGCACAATGGGCCGACCGGCTGCCGGCGATCGTGCAGGCGCGGCTGGCGCAGACCTTCCAGAACGCCGGCAGCTTCGCCGGCGTCGGTAAGCCCGGCGAGGGACTGGCGATCGACTACCAGGTCATCAGCGAAATCCGCTCCTTCGAGATCCGTGCCGACCAGGGCGAGCGCGCCGAGGTGGAGATCTTCGTGCGCCTGCTCAACGACCGCAACGGCGAAGTCCGCGCCGCCAGGAGCTTCAGCGCAAACGCGCCCGTGGCAGGCTCCGGCAACAAGGCTTATGTCGATGCGCTGGACGCCGCCTTCGGCAAGGCGGCCGCCGACATCGTGCGCTGGACGGATTCGGTCATCTGACGCATCTGCGCGACCTGTAGGGAAAAGAAAAAGGCGGGAATTTTTCCCGCCTTTTTGGTCTCGGTCTTTCTGCCGATGCGTCTACCGCAACCGGCCGCCGGCATGCGCCAGCATGGTGTAGACCTTGCCCGTATCGGAGGTGAGATAGGTCTGCGTCATCATGTTGTCGCGGTCGTTGCGCGAGACGTCCTTCAGCAGCTTCTCGAAGTCGTCGCAGTACCGGTCGACGGCGGCGCGGAATTCCGGCTCGCTCTGGTACTTGCGGCGAATCTCGTCGAACGTCTGCTGGCCCTTCAGCGTGTATAGCCGGCGGGTGAAGACATCGCGCTCGCCCTTGCGGTAACGGTTCCACAGCTCGATCGAGGCTTCATGGTCGATGGCCCGGGCGATGTCGACCGACAGCGAGTTCAGCGATTCGACCACATGCAGCGGCGAACGCTGGGCGGGAGCCGGGCGCGGCGCTTCGGTGCGCGGCGTCGCCGCCGGCCTTGCGGCATCGTCCTGCGAGGCGCCGGCGAGCAGGTCCTGCACCCAGCCGCCTTGCTGCGGACGAGCCGTCTCGCGCTGCCGCTCGAGTTCGAGCGTACCGCGCATGCCGTCGCCGGCCGGAGCCTGCGGGGCCGGGCGCACCGGCTGGGCGGGCGGGGCCGCCGGGCGGCGCTGCTGTTCGGCGGCGCCGCGCAACGTCTGCGGGGCAGGGCGCTGGCCACGCGGCGGCGAAACGTCGACGCTGCGGCCCGACTTGGCGACGATCTCCGACAGTTCCTTCAAGGCATTGATCTGCTCGGAAACGGCGCGACGGATGGCCGTGGTGGATTCCTTGGCCTCTTCCGGCATCTCGATGACGCCCTTGCGCAATTCGGCGCGGGTGAGATCGAGCTCGCTCTTGATGGACTTGGCGGTTTGGCGCATCTCCTCGGTGGCGCTGGCGAAGCGTTGCGTCGCGGACTCGATCGCCTCGCCGATGGCGGTGCGGATCTTTTCGGCCGACTCCAGCGTCCTGCCCTCGGCATTCTCCAGCGTCTTGCCGACGAGGCCCTCGAAGGAGCGCATGACCTTTTCCAGGTCTTCCGACTTCTTGACCAGGCCGACGGCGAGGTCTTCCAGCGAGGACTGCCGCTCCAGCGTGTGCTCCAGATTGCTCTGGGCGGAGGAGAGCAGGTCCGATGCGCTGGCCAAAAGCCGGCTGTGCTCGTCGAAGCGGGTGGCGATGGAGGCCACCTCGCGCAAGGTCGCAGACGACAGTTCGGTAAGCCTGGTCGTGTTGGAATCGACCAGACGCGCCGAGCTGGCGAACGTCTGCGCGGCCTTTTCGGTGGTCGCCGCGAAGCTCTGCGTCGAGCCGGTAAGCTGCGATTCGACCTGGCCGAGATTGGTGGCGGCCTTCTCGATCAGCGCGCCCAACTGGCTGGAAGAGGCCGTCATGCGCTCGATCAGGTCGGTCACGTTGTCGGCCAGCGTCGAGCGCGCGCCATCGACCGCCGAGAGCGTCTCGGCGGTGCGGGACGCGATGGCGTCGACCAGCGCCGCATTCTCGCGGCGCAGCTTCTCGGTCGCCTGTTCGGTCGCTTCCTCCATGGAGCGTTGCAGTTCGGAGCCGCCCGCCGCGAAGCGCTCGACCAGCGGCCGTGCCGTCTCGTCGAGGATCTTGGAGAGTTCGGCCGAACGCGAGGCCAGCATGGAATTCAGCTCGCGCGTGTTGGCGCCGATGGTCTTTGCCGCGTCGTTCGTGCTCTGGCCGATGTGCTGGCCGACCGCGGTGAAGGTTTCGGCGATCACGTTGGCGCGCGACACAAGCCGGCCTTCGGCCTCGGCGATCTGCTCGCCGAGCTTCTGGCCCATGGTCTCGGCCGAGCGGGCCAGCCGGCTCTCGGCATTGGAGACATGCTCTTCGACGCGGGCGGCCGTCGTCTCGGCGCTCGCGGCCAGCCGCTCATCGGCGCCGGTGAGCGCCTGTTCGATGTCGCGGGCATGGCCAGCGAGCTGGGCGCCGGTCTGGCGCACATGCTCGGCGACGCGCTGCTCGGTCTCGGAGAAGGCGCCGACGATATGGTCGGCCTGCCGGCCGATGGTGGACGCCGTCTCGGCGATGCGCGAGGCGAGCCTGCCGTCGGCGTCGTCGAACACCTGGCCGATCTCGGCGACGCGCGCCGAAAGCGCCTGCGAGCCCTCGGCGATGCGCTGCGACAGCTGCTCGTCGGCGCCGTCGAAGATGCGGCCGAGATCGGTCGCACGCGAGGCCAGCGCCTCGGCCGATTCGCTGATGCGCCGGGCGAGCTTCTGGTCGGCGTCCTCGAAGTTGCGCAGGATGTCGCCGGCGCGGGCGGCCAGCGACTGCGCCGTCTCGACGGCACGCGCCACCAGCCTCTGGTCGGCGCTGTCGAAGGTGGCGGCGATTGCCTCGGCCCGGGCGGCGAGTTCCGCCGCCGTTTCCTCGTTGCGGGCGATGAGCGCGCTGGACGTGTCCTGCGCGCGCGCCGCCATGCGACCGTCCGCCTCCTCGAAGGTACGGGCGATGTCCTCGGCACGGGCGAGTAGAGCGGCAGAGGTCTGCTCGGCGCGTTCGGCTATCTTGCGGTCGGCATCGTTGAAGGCGATCCCGGCCTGCTCGTGCAGGGCGTTGGTCACTTCCATGACCTTTTCGCGCAGCGCGCCGGCGACGAACACCGCACTCTGCTCCAGCACGCCGCGGATGTTGTCCACGCCGGACGACAGCGCCCGCTGCATGGTGCCGGCGCGTTCCTCAATGATGCCGGTCTGGCGGTTGAAGGCGTCCTCCATCTTCTCGATGTCGGCGCCGATGGCATCGGAGATGCGGGCGCTGCGCGCCGCGATCTGGTCGATGTGGCCGGTGACGGCGCGGTCGATGTCGCCGCGCACCTCGGCAAGCTTGCCGAGGTCTTCGTCGAGCGCCCGGGCCAGGATATCGCGGCCTTCGGCGATCTTGCCGACGTGGCCGGCGATGATGTCGTCGATGCCGCCGCGGCTTTCCGCGATCTTGGCAAGGTCGGCTTCAAGGGCGCGCTTGAGGATATCGCGGCCTTCGGCGAGCTTCTCGACCTGACCGGCGACCAGCCCGTCGATGCTTGCACGGCTCTCCGCCAGCTTGGCGAGATCGTCTTCCAGCGCGCGGGACAGGGTGGAACGATCGGCGGCGAGGCGGTCCTGGTGGCTGTTCACCAGTTCGTTGACGGTCCGCAGATCGTCTTCGAGGCTGCTGGCGAACCTGGCGCGACCGTCGAGGAGCTTCTGCACCTGCTCCTCCATGGCGCCGCCGATGGTGTGGAGATCGTTCTCCAGCGCGCGCCTGAGGATGTCGCGGCCTTCGGCGAGCTTCTCGACCTGACCGGCGACCAGCCCGTCGATGCTGGAACGGCTTTCGGCCAGCTTGGCGAGGTCGTCTTCCATGGCCTTCGACAGCGCAGCGCGCCCGACGGTCAGCCTGTCCATATGCTCCTGCACGAGGCCGTCGACGTTCTTGAAGTCGGCTTCGAGCGCCTGCGAAAGGGTGGCGCGTTCAGCCGCGATGCGCGCCTTGTGTTCTTCGGCGCTGCGGTTGAGGGCGCCGAGGTCGTCTTCGAGCACCTTGGAGAACTGCGCGCGGTCTTCGACGAGCTTCTGCGACTGTTCGCCGATGACGCTCCGGATGGTGTTGAGATCGGAGTCCAGCGCGCGCTTGAGGATGTCGCGGCCTTCGGCCAGCTTCTCGACCTGGCCGGCAACCAGCCCGTCGATGCTGGAGCGGCTTTCCGCCAGCTTGGCGAGATCGGATTCCAGCGTCTGCGACAGGGCGGCGCGCTCGGCGGCGAGCCGTTCCATATGGCCATGGACGATTTCGTTGACCTTCTGGAGATCGCTTTCCAGCACCTGGGCGAACTGCGAGCGGTCTTCGGAGAGTTTTTGCGACTGCTCGCCGATGACGCCACGGATGGTGTTGAGATCGGATTCCATGGCGCGCTTGAGGATGTCGCGGCCCTCGGCCAGCTTCTCGACCTGGCCGGCGACCAGCCCATCGATGCTGGAGCGGCTTTCGGCCAGCTTGGCGAGATCGGATTCCAGCGTCTGCGACAGCAGCGAGCGTTCCTGCGCCAGCTTGTCGGAATGGTCGGCGACCAGCGCCCTGATGTTGGAGAGGTCGTTTTCGAGCGACCGCCCCAGTTCGCCGCGGTCCTCGGCCAGCTTGACGGAATGGCTTTCCATCAGGCTCTTCAGCCTCTCTGCGTCGGCCTCGAGCGCCCTGGCCAGCACCGCGCGGCCTTCGGCGATCTTCTCGACCTGGCCGGCGACGAGGCTGTCGATGCCGGCGCGGCTTTCCGCCAGCTTGGCGAGGTCGGCTTCCATGGCGCGCGACAGGATGTTGCGGCCCTCGGCCAGCTTTCCGACGTGACCGGCGACCATTTCATCAATGATCGTACGAGCTTGCGTCAGTTTGTCGGCATCCTGGTTCAAGGCGGCGGCAAGCCTGCCGCGACCTTCTTCGAGGCGCTCCAGGTGGCTGCCCAGCGAGGCATCCATGGCGGCGCGGGCTTCGTTGACCTTGCGCAGGTCTTCCTCCAGCGCGCGTGCGATCAGGTTGCGGCCCTCGGCGAGCTTCTGCACCTGCGCGGTGACGGTGGCGTCGATCTCGGCGCGGCCCTCGGCGAACTTGCTGAGGTCGGCATGCATGGCGGCGGCCATGCGTTCGCTGCTTTCGGCGAGGTTGCGGGTGTGGTTCTCGACGGCTTCCTCTATGCCGGCGCGGGCCTCGGCAAGCCGCGCGATGTCGGCGTCGAAGGTGCGCGAGACGGTGTGGCGCGCGGCCTCCATGCGGCCGGCGAAGTCGCTGGCGCGCGCCTCCAGCATGGCGGAGGTGGAGTTGACGATGTCGGCCATGTCGGCGCCGATGCGCGTCTTGCCGTCGTCGATCATGGCCGACAGGGTCTGCTGGCCGGTGGTGAAGGCGTTGTTGATCTCCTTGGCGCGCTCGACCAGCGTCTCGTTGATCTGGCGGGCGCGGGCCTCCAGCGCCGCGTTGAGCTTCTGCGTGCCGGTGTCGAGCGCCTCGGCGCGGGTCTGGAACTCGCCGATCAGGGCCTGACCGCGCTCGGCGAGCGTACGTTCGATGCCGTTCAGGCTGGCTTCGAACTCGGCGCTGAGGTTGCGGGCGGCGCCGCCGAGCAGCGAGACCATGCCGGAGGTGCGGTCGTCGAGCAGGTCGGTCAGCGAGCGGGTCAGGCCGTCGGTGGTGTCGGTCAGCTTGGCGATGCGGGTGTCGAGCAGGGAAGCGAAGGCCTCGCCGGAGGTCGACAGGCGCTCAGTGATCGTATCCAGCCGGGTCTCGACCGAATCGAAGATCGACATCGAGCTTTCGTTGATGCGGTCGATCAGCGTGTCGCCGGAATTGGTGATCGTCATCGACAGGTTGGTCGAGGCGCCCATGATGGATTCGCGGATGCGATCGGAGGCGGCGCCGATCTCGTCGCGCAACGTCTCGTGCGCGCCGGCGATGGAGGCGCGCACGCGCTCGGCATGGTTGACCACCGCCTCGCGCTCGCTGCCCAGCCCGTCGACCAGCTGGCGGATGCGGGCCTCATTCTCAGAGTAGGAGCGTTCGATCTGGCTGACCTCGCTGTGGACGAGGGTTTCCAGCTCGACGGCGCGCGCCAGCGTGCGCTCGATGCCTTCGCCCATGGCGGCCACTTCGCGGCGCACGGCCTGGCCGATCATCATGACGCGGTCCTGGGCGAGATTCTCCGGCTCGGCGAGGCGGAAGGCCACCTCGGTCATCGACTGCGCGGCAAGCCGCATGTCCTGCGCGCGCCGCACCATGGCGGCGAAGGCCCAGAACAGCACCACCGGCACGATTGCCGCGACGGCGACGCCGATCAGCTCGGGACGGGCGAGCAGCTGGTCGAGGGTACGGATGTTCCAGATGAACGGGCCGAACAGCAGGTGGGCAAGGGCAGCCGCGCCCGCGATCCAGACCACCGAGATCAGCGCGACGATCCAATAGATGGTGTTGGAGGCGCGGCGGTTGAGGCCGTGCAGCAGAGACTTGTAATCCTTCTGGCGGTCGTCGTTGGCAGGCGCGAAGGCCGCTGCCGGCTGGGTGCCGTTGGAACGCGGCTCGACGGGACGCAGGTCCGCAGGCCTGGATTGGTTGGCGGCGGGCCGGGCAGGCTCGGCCTCGGCGGGAGCCGGCTTGGCGGCAGCGGGCTTCTCCGCGCGGCCGGCGCGTGCGAGCTCCTCGGCGGCCTGCGAAATCTGAGCTTCCAGGTCCTCCATCGATGCGGCGATGTCCAGATCGCCGCTGTCGGAAGCGAGATCGATGTCCAGCGCAGCCTCGAGTTCCTTGGCCACTTCGTTGTCGAGGGATTTTGTTGTCGTTGTTTTCTTCGCCATGCCTTCGCTACCCTGTACTAGCTGCTGCGGGACCTATTATTGTCGTTTTTTGCCCCCGCGCATGAGGCTGATATGGACCCTGCGTATCGTAGTGACACAGGTGGGTAAAGAAAACATGCATTCGGCGACATACGTAAAACTTTAAATATAAGGTTAACGGAAGCGTGAGCTGAAGGCCTGTCGCCCAACATTTTTCACCTTCTGCCGTTAACCCGCCGTCCACCGGATCGAACTAGCCTCAAGCCCTTGTTTTCGATGGTCCGGCAGGAGCAGACGATGGTGCGTAAGCAAGCGGACGTGGCGTTCTCGATGCCTGGCGGCGAAGCCTGCGGCCAGTCGCCAGGCCGGCCCGTGGACCTCGTCCACCTTGCCCGCCAGACGATGGGCGACCGCGACCTCGAGCGCGAGGTGCTCGGCCTGTTCGTCCAGCAGGCGCTGTCGGTGCGCGACGAAATCGCGGCAGCGGATGCCAAGCGGCGTCTTTTTTTGGCACATGGGCTGAAGGGGGCCGCGCGCGGCATCGGGGCCTTCGCCGTCGCCGACTGCGCGGCCGAGATCGAGCGCGATCCGCAGGACGGCCGCGCGCTCAAGCGGCTCGGCGGGCTGATCGACAGCGTCCGCGATTTCGTCGCAGCCATCAGCCGTTAGCGCCCGATCCTGCAAGGCCAGTGCATCGCCGCTTCGTGGCCGATTGAACCGCTTTCCGCAAATGCGTCATCACAGGGCGGTTTTGCGCCGCAGTTGACTTGTCGCGCGGAGCCATTATCTCGGCTGCAATTCCCCTTCAGGTGACGCATGACCAAGCTGACTTATATCGCCTTCGACGGCACGTGCTTCGATGTCGAGGCTGAAAACGGCTCGACCGTGATGGAAAACGCCATCCGCAACGCGGTGCCCGGCATCGAGGCGGAATGCGGCGGCGCCTGCGCCTGCGCGACCTGCCATGTCTATGTCGATCCGGAATGGACCGACGTCGTGGGCGAGCCGGAAGCGATGGAAGAGGACATGCTGGACTTCGCCTACGAGGTGCAGCCCAATTCGCGCCTGTCGTGCCAGATCAAGGTGCGCGACGAACTCGACGGTCTCGTCGTCAGGGTGCCCGAGCGGCAGGGCTAAGACCTATTCCACCATCGGGGCTTCGACCGGGGCGCCGCTGCGCAACGGCTTTTCCGGCATCAGGCACAGGATCAGGAACGAGCCGGCCAGCATCGCCGCCGCGGACAGGAAGATCACGCCGAAGGCGTTTCCTTCCGTGACCTGAGCGGCGCCGGTGGCCATGCCTTCGCCTGCCAGCGGCAGGTGGCGGCTGAGCGCGATGGTGCCGAGGGCGGCGACGCCGAGCGCTCCGCCCAGCGAACGCAGGAAGGTCAGCACGCCGGTGGCGACGCCCAGATGCGCGTGGTCGACGGCGTTCTGCACGGAGACGGTGGCGACCGGGAACGACGTGCCGATGCCGAAGCCGATCAGCGTGGTCAGCACCTCCACCATCGTCAGCGACGCACTGCCGGCAAGCCGGGCGAACAGGCCGAGGCAAATTACGCCGAAGGCGATGCCGATCAGGGCGATGCGCTTGTAATGGACGAACCGCGGGACCAGCTTGCCGCTTGTCGTCGCGCCGGCCACGGTGCCCAGCAGCAATCCCAGCATCGCCATGCCGGACTCGCCCGCCGTCAGGCCGAGGACCGCCTGCAGGTAGACGGGCAGGTAGACGGAAAGACCGATGCTGGCCGCCTGCAGCAGGAACATGGAAAGCGTGCCGGCGAGCACGATACGGTTCGACAGCACCTCCAGCGAGATCAGCGGCTCGGCCGCGTGCAGGAGGCGGGCGGCGAAAAGCGCCCATGACAACGCCGAGGCCGCCAGCAGGCCGAGAATCTGCGGCGACGACCACGGGTAGGTGCTGCCGCCCCAGTTGAGCGCGAGCAGCAGCAAGGCGGTCGCCACGACGAGCACGGTCGCCCCCCAGCCGTCGATGCTGTGGTCCCTGGCTGCCACCGGCAGCTTCTTCAGCGGATTGTTGATGATGAGCATGGCGAGCGCGCCGAGCGGCAGGTTGATCCAGAAGATCAGCGACCAGTGGAGGTGTTCGGCGAAGATGCCGCCGAGCAGGGGGCCGGCGATCGAGGCGACCGCCCAGGTGCCGGAGATCCACGCCGCATAGCGCGCGCGCTCTTTCGGCGGCACGAGGTCACCGATGACGGTCTGCGTCAGCGCGAACAGCCCGCCGCCGCCGATGCCTTGCACCGCGCGGCCGACGACGAGGACCAGCATGTTGGTGGCGAGCGCGCTGACGAGCGAGCCGGCGAGGAAGATCAGGATCGCCGCATACATGGTCGGCCGGCGGCCGTAGACGTCCGAGATGCGGCCGTAGAGCGGCGCCATCGCCGTCGCGGTCAGGAGATAGCCGGTGACGATCCACGGCAGGTAGCTGGCGTGACCGAGCGCGGCACCGATGGTCGGCATGGCGGGCGCCACGATGGCCTGGTCGAGCGCGGCGAGCAGCATCGACAAAAGCACGCCGGCGATGATGATGTTCTTTTCGCCCTCGCTCAGCGGCGTTCGGCCGGGGGCGGTATTCTGGTCCTGTACGATCCGGTCCATGGCTGCTTCCTACATGCTTCCATCTGGAACGACGTCGCGCGAACCGGCCGCGAATCGACAGGGCGCATTCGTTCCAACCCGGCTGTGGGCCGCGCACCGTGGCGGGCTTCGGATCCCGCAGGCGGGATTGCCGGACTACCAACCGGCGTGCGTTTCCTGAAAACAGCGGGCGCGACCTAGCAGAAACGCGGGGCCGGTGTCGAGACGCGACGGCGGAGCCTGCCGAAATTGTTACCGGTTTCGGCCGGGATCAACCCGGCAGCTTGCCGGCGTCGATGCGCTCCATGCGGTAGTGCAGCAGCCGCAGGATGCGGCTTTCGAAGTTGATGCCCTCGACCTTGTCGAACTGCACCTGCGCCCGGTCATGGCTGGCGAGGATGCGGGCGGTGACGTCCTTCGCCTTCGCCGCAGCATCCTTGCAGTTGTCCTGCCGGTCGATGGCCAGCAACGCCTGCTCCAGCTGGCGCCCATGGTTCTTGGCGATCTCGACATGGCGCTCCTCGTGGCGCTTGATGTCGGCGGCCAGCGTGTCCCAGAAGATGCGGACGTCGCGGTCGGTGCGGCCGCGCTGGCGCCAGCGCGGCAGGATGACACGCGCCTTGACGGTCACCACCGCCGAGACGATGCGGCAGGAGTTGGCCTGCTCGGCGTAGCCGATGCGGGTGTTGAAGGCCATGCGCGTGGCGCCGGGATGGCGCAGGCCGGTGGTCTTCACCGTCGGGCCGCGTCGCGACAGTTCATGCTGGATGTCGTCCAGCGTGCGGCCGTGAATGGTGTAATAGGCGTATGTCTTGACCAGATTCGCCGCGCCGGCCGGAACGGCCATGCAGGCGCATATCAGGGCGCAAACCAGGAAACGCATCATCATGTTGCCGCTAAATCGCCATTACGACCTGGACGCACCTTGCGTTACGGCCGTCGCCGGTGCAACGCAAATCGGTCACCACGAGACTGACCGGCAATCACGATGAGACGATGGCAACTGGCGCATGGGCGCCATCTCGACCTCGGCGCCAAGGCTGTCGTCATGGGTATCCTCAACGTCACGCCGGACAGCTTTTCCGACGGCGGCCTGTTCGACGCGCCGCAGAAGGCGATCGAGCAGGCGCGGCGCATGATCGACGAGGGCGCGGCGATCGTCGACGTCGGCGGCGAATCGACGAGGCCCGGCGCCCAGCCGATCACCGCCGGCGAGGAGCAGCGGCGCGTGCTGCCGGTCATCGAGCGGTTGGCCAGCGAGGGCAGGGCGCTGATTTCGGTCGACACGTTCAGGGCCGAGACGGCGCGGCTGGCGGTGGCGGCCGGCGCCCATATCGTCAACGACGTCTGGGGCCTGCATCGCGAGCCCGGCATCGCCGAGGTCGCCGCCGAAAACGGCGCCGGGCTGGTCATCATGCACACGGGGCGGGAACGCAACGTGCTGGCCGACGTCATCGCCGACCAGACGATGTTTCTCGGCAAATCGCTGGAAATCGCCCGGCAGGCCGGCGTGCCTGACGACCGCATCGTCCTCGACGCCGGATTCGGCTTCGCCAAGGAGACGGCCGAAATCAATCTCGAGCTGATGGCCCGCTTCGGCGAGTTGCTGAGCCTCGGCTTCCCGCTCATGGCCGGTACATCGAGGAAGCGCTTCATCGGCACCGTCACTGGCCGCGAGGCGGCGGACCGTGCGGCGGGCACGGCCGCTACCAGCGTCATCCTGCGGCTCAAGGGGGCGCATCTGTTTCGCGTCCACGATGTCGCAATCAACGTGGACGCGCTGGCCGTCGCCGATGCTATGCTCGCCCTGGAGGCCGCCCGCCGGAACACACCATGACCACCTACACGATCCGCATGAAGAACTGCGCCTTCTTTGCCCGGCACGGCGTGCTGGACGAGGAGGAGGCGCTTGGTCAGCGCTTCTACGTCGATGCCGAACTGACGGTCGAGCCGGCTGCGTCGCTGGAAGCCGATTCGATCGACAGCACCGTCGACTACGGCGTCGCCTTCGGCGTCATCGAGGCGATCGTCACCGGCAAGCGCCGCTTCCTCATCGAGGCGCTGGCGCTGGAAGTCGCCAAGGCGCTCGCGGCGCGCTTTCCAGAGGTCAGGAAGGCGTCGATCACCGTCCGCAAGCCGAACGCGCCCGTGCGCGGCGTGCTCGACTACGTCGAGGTGAACGTTGTCTGGCCGCAATAGCACCGTCTATCTCAGCCTCGGCGGCAATCTGGGCGACCCGGCGGCTTCGATGGGAGCGGCGCTGCGCATGCTCGACGCCGACGCGGCCACCGAGGTGGTCGCGGTCTCCTCGCTCTACCGCACGCCGCCATGGGGCAAGACCGACCAGCCGGATTTCCTCAATGCGGCGGCCAGGCTTTCGACCGGTCGAGACCCGCGCGGGCTGCTGGACCTTTGCCTGGAGGCCGAGCGCCGGCTCAAGCGCGTGCGGGCCGAGCGCTGGGGGCCGCGGCTGATCGACATCGACATCCTGATGTTCGGCGACCGCGAAATCCATGAATCCGGGCTGGAAATCCCGCATCCGCGCATGACCGAGCGCGCCTTCGTGCTGGCGCCGCTGGCCGAGATCGCCCCTGGCCTGACGGTGAAGGGCGCCCCCGCCGCAGACCGCCTCGCCGCCCTGGACGCCGCCGGCATCGAGCGATTGCCTTCGGGGCGCGATTGGTGGCAGCTTGGAGTTGAAGGGGAGGGGGCAAAGGCATGACCACCATACTCGGCGCGCGCGAAGACCTGAGCCGCAAGCGGTTGCCCGGCAGCGAGGCGAAAGTCGAGTTCGTCGAGCTGTTCTTCGACCTCGTCTTCGTCTTTGCCGTGACCCAGATCTCGCACGGGCTGCTCAACAACCTGACGCTGCTCGGCGCGTTCCAGGCGGCTTTCCTGCTGATGGCGGTCTGGTGGGTGTGGGTCTACACCGCCTGGGTCACCAATTGGATGGACCCGCAGCGCGGACCGGTCAAGTTCATGCTGTTCGTGCTGATGCTGGCGGGCCTGGTCCTGTCCACCTCCATCCCCGAGGCGTTCACCGAACGCGGCCTGATGTTCGCGGGCGCCTATGTATTCATGCAGGTGGGACGCACCGCCTTCACCGCCTGGGCGTTCCGGCACCACGATCGGGCGAACTACCACAACATGTGCCGTATCCTAACCTGGCTGGTGCTTTCGGGCGTTTTCTGGATCGCCGGCGCGCTGGCCGAAGGCGGGGCGCGCTTCGCCTTGTGGATCGTTGCCCTTGTGCTGGAATACATTTCGCCGTCGCTGCGTTTCTGGACGCCCTGGCTCGGCGCTACGCCGACCACCGACTGGGACATCGACGGCGGCCACATGGCCGAAAGAAGTGCCGCCTTCATCATCATCGCGCTCGGCGAATCCGTGGTGGTGATGGGCGCTACGCTCGCCGAAGTCGAACTCGACACCGGCGTCGTGCTGGCATTCCTCGCCTCGTTCGGCGCCTCGGTCGCCATGTGGTGGCTCTATTTCAACGTCGGCGCCGAGACCGGACGCCATCGCATCGAGGCCTCCGACGATCCCGGCCGTATCGCGCGCATCGCCTATACCTACCTGCCGGTGCTGCTGATCGCCGGCATCATCGTCACCGCCGTTGCGGACGAACTGACGGTGGCGCATCCGGACGGCCACCATGCAGACCTTGCGACCATTCTCACCCTGGTCGGCGGCCCGGCGCTCTACGTCTTCGGCAATCTCATGTTCAAGAAGGTCACGTCGCGCATGGTGCCGCTGTCGCACCTCGTCGGACTGGTGCTGCTGCTGCTCGTCGGGCTGGTCGGCCCCTACGCCGAGCCCTTGCCGCTCAGCATCGCCACGACCGTCATCCTGTTCGGCATCGCCTATTGGGAGCAGCGCCTGGGCGAGAGCCGCGCCGCGCACAAGGCCTGAGTTCGGCCGGTCCCGAATGCCGGATCAACCGGCAAAGCCGCCATCCTCGAGGAAAGCCCGTTCCTCTGCCGTCGTTTCGCGCCCGAGCGCCGCATTGCGGTGGGGGAAGCGGCCGAAGCGGGCGATGATGTCGCGATGCTCGATGGCGTAAGGCATATAGCTCTGCGGCGCCCTTTCGGAGAACAGCGCAACCGAGCGTTCCTGGTCGGCCATCGCTTCGGAATGCTCGAAGGGCAGGTAGATGAAGGCGCGCAGGGCGTCCTCCAGCGCCATGTCATGGCCGGCGCCGACCACCTTTTCGGCAAGGTGGCGGGCGAGCGGGTCGGTGGCGAACATATGGCCGCTGCCGCGAAAGCAGTTGCGGGGGAACTGGTCGAGCAGGATCATCAGCGCCAGCGCGCCTTCGGGATGATCGCCCCAGTCATCCAGTTCGCGCCGTGCCGCCGCGTAGTGCAGGTCGAGGAACCGGGCGCGGAAATCGGCGTCGAAGGCGTCGTCCTTGCGGAACCACGCGTCCGGCCCCGCCTCCCGCCAGAAGCGGGTGACGGCAAGGGCGCGGGCGTCGATCGTGGTTGTCATGTTCCAGGCTCCGTCTGTTGTCTGCCGAGCACGCCGGCGGTTTCCTCGTTGAGCGCGCGGCCCGGCTGCCGGGGCGTCGTGACGGGCGCGGGCACGGGCGTCGCGATGTTGCCTTTCAGGAAGTTGCGGCCGTCGCGGATGTCGCCGGCGAGCTGGACCTCGAAGCGGGCGGCGTCGCGGCGGCGCACGTCTTCTATCACGTCGACGATCTCGTCGGGATCGACGCCGAGCGCCTCCAGCGTCGAGCCGCCGAACACCAGCGCCGACTCGAACGTCTCGCGCAACTGGTAGTCGACGCCGGCATGGACGAGCTGCAGCGCGGTGCCGCGGTCGAAGGCGCGCGCCAGCACCGTCGCCAGCGGGAACTCCGACTTGACCAGTTCGGCGATGCGTACGGCCGTCTCGGCCTTGTCGACGCAGATCAGCACGGCGCGCGCGCCGCCTGCGCCGGCGGCATGCAGGATGTCGAGGCGGGTACCGTCTCCATAATAGACCTTGAAGCCGAAATTGGCGGCGGCCTGAATCATCTCGACGTCGTTGTCGATGATCGAGACGTCGACGCCGCGCAGGATGAGCGGCTGGCTTGCGATCTGGCCGAAGCGGCCGAAGCCGATGATGAGCACCGATCCGGTCAGGCCGTCGGCGACATCGACGCCTTCCAGCGAAAGCTGGTCGCGCGGGGCGTACCAGCGCAGGCCGATGATGGCCAGCGGCGTCAGCACCATGGAGATGATGACGATGGCGGTGAGCTGGGCGTTGGCGGCGCCGTCGATGAGGCCGACGGCCATGGCCGAGGAATAGAGCACGAAGGCGAATTCGCCGCCCTGCGCCATATAGACGGCGCGTTCCAGCGCCTCCCGGTGCGGCGCCTTCAAAAAACGCGCCACGGCATAGATGCCGACCGCCTTGGCGAGCATGTAGGCGACGACGTAGACGGCGATCAGCCGCCAGTTGGCCGCGACGATGGAAAGGTCGAGCGACATGCCGACAGCGAGGAAGAACAGGCCGAGCAGAATGCCGCGGAAGGGTTCGATGTCGGCTTCCAGCTGGTGCCGGAATGTCGATTCGGAGAGCAGGACACCGGCGAGGAAGGCGCCCATGGCCATCGACAGGCCGGAAAGCTGCATGGCGAGCGCCGATCCCAGCACGACCAGCAGGGCGGCGGCCGTCATCACCTCGCGGGCCTGCGAATCGGCGAGGATGCGGAACAGCGGGTTGAGCAGATAGCGCCCGGCGAAGACAAGGCCGACGATGGCGGCGATGCCGATGCCGACCTCCTGCAACCGTTCTGCCAGCGTGGTTTCGCCGCCGCCCGGCGCCAGGAAGGCGACGAGCGCGAGCAGCGGCACGATCATCAGGTCCTCGAACAAAAGGATCGAGACGATCTTCTGCCCCTTCGGCACGGCGATCTCTCCGCGCTCCTCCAGCAACTGCATGACGATGGCGGTCGAGGTGAGCACGAAGCCGGCCCCGGCGACGAAGGCCTGGGCGACCGGAAAGCCGCCGATGAACCCGGCACCGGTGAGGAGCAGGGCGCAGATCGCCACCTGCAAGGTGCCGAGGCCGAAGATTTCGCGCCGCAGGCCCCACAGCCGCGACGGCTGCATTTCCAGCCCGATGATGAACAGGAACATGACGACGCCGAGTTCGGCAACGTGCAGGATCGCCTCCGGGTCGGAGAAGACGCGCAGGCCGAACGGGCCGATCACCAGTCCGGCGGCCAGATAGCCGAGGATCGAACCGAGGCCTATGCGCTTGAAGATGGGAACGGCGACGACGCCGGCGGCCAGAAGCGCCACCACCTGGACGAGATCGCTGCTGGAAGCCTCTACGGCCATAGGTCAGTTCCGGGCTGGAAGGGTGGAGGTCGCGCCTGAACATAGGGCCATCGCCCCCGCCATAACAAGGCGCGCGGCGAGCGAGCGGCCGATGTCATCAGGATGTAACGCGTGTAACCGTTAAATCTCGCGTGTGAGTTGCAGGCGGCCGGGTCCGCCGATAGAGGCTCGGTTGCCGGTGGCGGGGGATTCCATCGCGATGTTGATCGCATTCCACCGTAAAGGATGATTTTGATGAAGAAATTTCTGTTGATCGCCGTGGGGCTGGCCGCTCTCGCTGGCTCGGCCTGTTCCAAGGCCCCCGAATGCACGACGGAGGAATTGACCAAGAAGGCGCAGGAATTGACGGCCGCATTGCAGGAAGCGGTGAGCAAGGATCCGGCCAAGGCGGCGGAATTGACCGCGAAGGTGCAGGACGTCACGTCCAAATATCAGGGCGCCACGACCGCTGCCGAGGCCTGCAAGGCTTATGACGAGGTGATCGCGGCGGTGAAGGGATGATCCGCTTGCCGTAAACCCGAAACGGCAAAGGCGACTGCCCCACGGCGGTCGCCTTTTTCATCCGCGGATGGCAGAGCCTTGCGATGCAGTCAGTTCTTGGCGATCGCGCCGACTTCCGAGGCATCGACGCGCTTCAGGTTCATGCCGATCACCGGCACCATCTGCTTGTCGACGCGGACCGAGACGGTGACGATCATCGAATTGCCGTCCGGCACGCGCGCCTGCATGACGCCGTTGAGCTGCTTGCGGTTGATGGCGAAGACGACCTTGCGGCCGTCGACGACGTTGCCCGAAACGATATCCAGGCCTGAGCCCTTGGAGCCGCCCATGAAGGAGCCGCGATAGCCGTTGCGGCCCTTGCGCTCGACAGTGGCCGACATCGGCTGGGTGAAGACGCCGACGCGGCAGCCGCCGTCCAGCGTCATGCCGACCTTGCCGTCAGGCGTCGAGCCGGTGAAGTTGCAGGTGAATTTGGTGCCCTTGTACTTGCCGGCGACGATCTCGCCGGGGCCGACCCATTTGCCTTCAACGGACTGGAAGAAGGACTGATCCTTCTCGGCGGCGAACGCTGTCGTGGCAATGCCGGCCGAAGCGACGATCGCGGCAGGCAACAGGGCGGACAGAACCACTCTTTTCATAAACGACACCCGACAATGGCAACGCTGGAGGACACTGGCCCGACCATGAAGAATATTGGTTAATGCTTCGTCACCTCGGCCTCTGCAATGCCGGGAATTCGCGTTGCCGTCAATCGGCGGCGGCGCTTTTGCCGGAAGCCCTGGCCGAGGCGAATTTGGTTAGCGGCGACAGGAAATCGCCCATGCCGGGCCGCCTCAGCGCGGAAAAAGGCAGGGGACGCGCCGTCTCCATCGCCGCGATACCGATGCGCGCCGTCATCATCCCGTTGACGACGCCCTCGCCGAGCTTGGCCGAGAGCCGGGCGGCGAGACCGTGGCCGACGATCTGCTGGACGAAGCTGTCGCCGACGGCGATCGAGCCGGTGACGGCCAGATGAGCCAGCACGCTGCGCGCCAGCCGGAAGAAGCCCAGCGTGCCGGGGCGGCCGCCGTAGAGTTCCGACAGGCGGCGGATCAGCCTGCCGGCCTCGAACACCACATAGGCGACGTCGACCAGCGCGCGCGGGCTGACGGCGGTGACAAGCGACACGCGCTTGGCTGCGTCCAGCACCATCTGTTTGGCCTCGGCATCGAGGGGGCCGAGGATTTCCGTCTCAGCCAGCCGCACGAGGTCGCCGCCATCGATGATCTCGCCGCGCAGGTCTGCCAGCGCGCGACGGCCGGCGGCAGTCTGCGGCTTGGCCGCGACGAAGGCGGACAGTTCGTCGACCACGGCGCGCGCGGCCTTGGGATCGTCGCGGGCAATCGCATCCAGCGCCCTGCCTTGCAGCTTCTCCACCTTGGCCAGCCGCCCGATGGCGATGAATTCGCGCAGCAGGATGACCGCCAGCGCCAGCGCCGCGATACCGGCGACCGCGGCGGCGAACCAGCCGAGCCACGCCTCGCGCTCGAACAGGTCGCGGATGAGACGGTCCATCCACAGGCCGACGGCGAGCGATACCAGGATGCCGAGGGCGCCGAAGAAGATCGAGCCCAGCCACGATCGCCGGCGCGGCGCGGCGGCCGGCGGCGGTTCGGCGGCGACAAGGTCCGGCTCGTCGAACACGTCGATCTCGGCGGGCACCACGACGGCGCTCGCAACGGAGCGGGGCCTGCGCGGAGCGGCCGGCGTCGCGCCCTTCGGCTCCGGCCGGTCGTCGGTTTCGGGCTCGATGCGGAAGGCGGCAGGCTTGCGGGTCATGCCAGGCGATCTCCGATCAGGAATTGCAGCGCCCGGTCGAGCCTGATGTGCGGCAGCGACAGCGTCACCCCCTCGGCGGTGCGCTCGAGCTTCGGCGGCCGGAAGCGCACGAAGCGCACCGGCGCATCCGTCGCGGCGGGCTTCGAAGCCTGTTCCGGCTGTTCGAAAACCGCATTGATGTCCTCCGGCAAGTCACCGGGAAATATGGCTGTTTCCGTCTTGCCGTCGAAGGTTTCGCCGTCGATCGTCTCGCCCGCCAGCGGCGTCCCGATGATGACGGGCAGCGTATCCTTGCCCTGCTTGACGGTGCCTTCGCGGGTCGCCCGCACCGCCGCCATGGCCACCACATCGACGGCCGCGCCGGAGAAATTGGCGCGCGCGATGGCGCGGTCGGCCAGCCGCCGCACGATGGCCTGCAGGCGGTCGTGGCTTTCGTGATGGAGATGGTCGGCCTTGGTGGCGGCGACGAGGATGCGGTCGATGCGGCGCGAGAAAAGGTCGGTCAGCACGTTCCCGCGGCCGGGTCGGAAGCAGGCGAGGATCTCGGTGACGGACCGCTCCAGGTCGGCCATCGCCGCCGGCCCGGCGTTCAGCGCCTGCAAGGCGTCGATGAGCACGATCTGGCGGTCGAGCCGGGCGATGTGGTCGCGAAAAAAGGGTTTCACGACATGCGTCTTGTAGGCTTCGTAACGGCGCTCCATCATCGCCGCCAGCGAACCCGTGCGGGGCCGCTCTCCGGTCAGGCCCGGCAGCGGCGCGAAGGTCAGCGCCGGCGAGCCGTCCAGATCGCCCGGCATCAGGAAACGGCCGGGCGGCAGCGTCGACAGCGCCCGCTCGTCGGCCTTGCAGGCCTTGAGATAGGCGGAAAAGCTCTCGGCGAGGCGGCGCGCCGTCATTTCGTCAGCGTCGGCGTCCGGCGCGGCTTCCGCCGCCAGCGCGCACCACTCGCGCGACAGGTCGGCGCGTACCGGCAGTTCGGCCATCTCGAAGGCCTCGCGCGAGAAATCGGCGAAGGATTTGCCGAGCAGAGGCAGGTCGAGCAGCCATTCGCCGGGATAGTCGACGATGTCCACCGACAGTTTTCCCGCCGAGAACATGCGGTTCCAGGCCGATGCCGATTCGTATTCGATGGTGAGGCGCAGTTCCGAGATGGCGCGGGTGGAGTCCGGCCAGATGCGGTCCTTGACCAGGGCGGCGATGTGGTCTTCGTACTGGAAGCGTGGCACGGCGTCGTCCGGCTGGTGCTCCAGCACTGCGCGCGCGATGCGTCCCGATTTCTGCGCCTCGAACAGCGGCAGGCGCCCGCCGTGGACGAGGTTGTGGACGAGGACCGAGATGAACACCGTCTTGCCGGCGCGCGACAGGCCGGTAACGCCGAGCCGCACCGAAGGGGCGGAAAACAGGCCGGCGGCGCGGCCCGACAGCGTGTCAAGCGCAATGCGCGCCTCGTCGGTGATGGTGGTCAGCGATGATGCCAAGTCTGGGCCTTTCGCGCGGGACCTCCGGGATGAAGGCCTCCCGATATAGGGACTGCGCGACGGCTTTGGAACAGTTCAGTCGGTGGCCGGGGTCAGGAAGGCTTCCAGGTAGCCGGCGCCGGTCGTGGCTTCGTCGAGGCCGTCCTCGAAACGGACCACGGCGAGGCCGGAAGTCGGGAAGCCGCTGGCCAGGGCGTCGCGCGCTTCCTGTTCGCCGTCGCCGGCGACGGCCATGGCAAGATCCTCCATCATCGGGTTATGGCCGATAACCAGCACCGAGCCGAAGCTGCCGTGTTCGCGGATGAGGGCGAGATAGCCGGTCGCGTCTTCGGTGTAGAGCTGGTCGAAGAACAGCACGCGGCCGATATCGGCGTTGCCGGCAATTCCCTCGAGCGTTTCGCGCGCCCTGAGAGCATTGGAACAGAGCGTCAGGTCGGGCACATAGCCGGCCGCGGCCATCGCCATCCCGGTCGCTTCCGCATCGGCGCGCCCGACTTCGTCCAGCGGGCGGTCGAAGTCGCGTATGCCGGGCATCGCCCATCCGGCCTTGGCATGCCTGAGCAAATACAGCCTTTTCACCCGGCCTCCTTCCGACAGTCGGGCGCTCGCCCCGCGCCGGCAGAATTAGCGGGCGGGGAGGCTTTGCGCAATGTCGGCCGTGCATGGCTGGCCTGCTCGAAACGACCGCCGGCGAGAGGCGGAATCCCGTTGCCGGGGTTCCCGACAAATGCGTGGACCTGTTGCCGTTTGCGCTTGTGCCAACGATTGACGACGAATATATAGGCGCCAAATTTTGGGGTTGTCGGGTGAGTCGAATGAGCGAAGTCATAGCTTCCGATTACGTACCCTCAGAAGACGAGCCGTTCATGAACGAGCGGCAGAAATCCTACTTCAGGCAGAAGCTGGTCGTCTGGAAGACAGACATCCTGCGAGAGGCGCGCGAGACGCTCGAAATCCTCCAGCAGGAAAACGCGAACCATCCCGATCTTGCAGACAGGGCGTCGTCGGAAACCGACCGCGCCATCGAACTGCGGGCGCGGGATCGGCAGCGCAAGCTGATCTCCAAGATCGATTCGGCACTGCAGAGGCTGGATGAGGGCACCTACGGTTATTGCGAGGAAACGGGCGAGCCGATTTCGCTGAAACGGCTCGACGCGCGTCCGATCGCGACGCTGTCCATCGAGGCGCAGGAGCGCCACGAGCGCCGCGAAAAGGTCTATCGCGACGACTGAGCACGCGAGTAGGCGATAACAGGTAGCGCACAGGGGAATTCCCTTGCGCGGCCGGTGCGTGGGTCGCTCTCTCGGTTGCTATTCGCTCAGCGCTTGTGGCTGGCAAGCTCGCCGAGCAACTTGGTCATCTCGTCGTCAAGCGAATCCTGCTTGCCGGCGGCGGGCTTGGCTGCTGCGGCGTGTGCCTCGTCGAGAGACACTTCGAGTTCGCTCATCAGCGCATCGTCGATATCGTCCTGGGGCGCCGGTTTCGCGTGCGCGGCAGCGCCGTGAGGCGGCGTATGGGCGGGCGGTGCGGGGACCGGGCGCAGCGGCGCGGGCCGCGGCATCGCCTCGCGGATCGGCGTGACGGAAGCATGCGGAGGGGAAGCGTGCGGCGGGGAAGGCGGCTGCTGGCGCGGTGCCTGCCGGACAGGTTGCGGCGGCGGCGCCGGTTGCGGTCTTGGCGCGGGGGCGGGCTGCTGCGCGTGAGCGTCGCCCGACAGCGATGGGCGGCGCGACGCAGACAGGCGGATATCGCGCTCGACCACCACGTCCGTCGGCCCGCCGATCAAAAGAAGATGCTCGATGTCGTCGCGCCGTATCAGAACCAGCCTGCGGTGGCTGTCGACGGCCGTGGCGTCCATTACCGCCAGCCGCGTCTTGCGGTTGCGGCCGCCGGCGACGAAGGTGCCGAAGGTCAGGCCGCGAATCAGGCGGATGACGACGAGCACGCAGATCAGCAGAAGGAGGGCGGCGAAGGTCCACAGGATCGCCGGCGCGTAATTCGGGCCCGCTACGTCGTTCAACCAGTTCAGCATCGCCTTCCCCCAACCCGCCATCGAACCCGCGGGCAGACTAGACCGCACAAAGCTGATATCGCAAGTTGCCTTTGCCCGGTGCGGGCATATGTCCACCGCTGGAGGCCGCTTTTCGGCGGACAAACGCCGGCTGGGCCTTTTCCCGGTCGGGAGAATATGATTCAACCGCTGCCGGCGGGACAGTGGAATCGTGAGCAGGGGGCAGATGGCCAGGGAAACGCGCGGCGATTTCTACCCGGTGCCGATCGTCGATCACAATACGCGGCCCGGCGCGGTGACCAGGCTGGTGATCTTCATCGTCGTCCTCACCGTTGCGGCGATCGTGTTCGGCATCTTCCGCGAGCGCTTCGGCGACCCGTTCCTGCTTGGCATGCTGGGCGTGCTGGCGATGATCGGCGTCGGCTTCCTGTTCGCCACGGCGATCGGATTCCTGCAATTCTCGCCACGTTCGTCGGGTGACGAGCTGTCCAAGGCGTTCGTCGATTCCATGGCGCAGGGATTGCTGGTCACCGACGCCAAGGGCCGGGTGGTCTACGCCAACCGCGCCTATGCCGAGATGACGGGCGCGGCCTCCGCCGCCGACCTGAGGACCGTCGAGGGTCTGCTGTCGGACGTGCCGGAAGCGGCGGCGACCATCGACAGGCTGGCTTCCGGCCTGCGCGACGGCCAGCCCGGCGACGGCGAATTCCGCCTCGCGCATTCGATCCGCCCCGGCGCCGAGTCCGGTGCGCGCTGGTACCGGACGCGGGCACGCACCTTCAAGGTGCCCGGCCAGCGCCAGCCGCTGCTGGCATGGCAGCTCGCCGACATTTCCGACGAGCGGGCCGAGCAGGAGCGCTTCTTCCTCGACCTGCAGAAGGCTATCGACCATCTCGACCACGCGCCGGCGGGGTTCTTCTCGGCCGACCAGGAGGGGCGCATCACCTATATCAATGCGACGCTGGCGGAATGGTTGGGCATCGACCTCGCCTCCTTCACGCCGGGCGCCGTCACGCTTTCCGAAATCGTCGCCGGCGACGGGATGGCGCTGGTCCGTTCGGTGAAGGCCGATCCCGGTACGACGCGCAACGCCGTCATCGACCTCGACCTCACCACGACTTCCGGCAAGATGCTGCCGGTGCGCTTCATGCACCGGCTGACGGCGAGCCGCGAGGGATCGAGCGGGCCGACGCGCACCATCGTGCTCAACCGCACGCAGGGCGAGGACGCCTCGGCCGACCTGCGCGCCTCTGAGGTGCGCTTCACGCGCTTCTTCAACTCGACGCCGATGGCGATCGCCGGCGTCGACCACGACGGCCGCATCCTGCGCACCAACGCGCCGTTCCTGTCGCTGTTCGGGCCGGTGGTGGACCGTGACGCGGTGGACCGCAAGGTCCGCTTCGACACCGTCATCCACGAGCGCGACCGCCCGGCTTTCGCGGCGGCGCTCGAAAAGGCCAGCCAGCGGCAGGCCGACATCGCGCCCATCGATACCGTCCTGCCCGACAACGAGGAGCGGCACATCCGCTTCTATGTCAACGCCATCGCCGACGGCACCGGCGGGGAGGGGGCGGAAGAGGCAGCCATCGTCTACGCGGTGGACACCACCGAGCAGAAGGCGCTGGAAGGCCAGATGGCGCAGAGCCAGAAGATGCAGGCGGTGGGGCAACTCGCCGGCGGCATTGCCCACGACTTCAACAACGTGCTGACGGCCATCATCATGGCGTCCGATCTGTTGCTGACCAATCACCGGCCGTCCGATCCGTCCTTCCCGGACATCATGAACATCAAGCAGAACGCCAATCGTGCGGCCTCGCTCGTGCGGCAGTTGCTGGCCTTCTCGCGCAAGCAGACGCTGCGGCCGGAAGTGCTGACCCTGACCGACGTTCTGGCGGACCTGCGCATGCTGCTGGCGCGGCTCGTCGGCAGCGACATCAAGCTCAGGATCGACCACGGACGCGATCTGTGGCCGGTCAAGGTCGATATCGGCCAGTTCGAGCAGGTGGTGGTGAACCTGGCGGTCAATGCGCGCGACGCCATGCCCTCGGGCGGCGACCTGACGGTGCGCACGCGCAACGTGCCCGGCGACGAGAGCAGCACCTTCGCGGCCTATCGCGAACTGACGCCGGGAGACTATGTGCTGGTCGAGGTGGAAGACAGCGGCAGCGGCATCGCGCCGGACGTGCTGAAGAAGATCTTCGAGCCGTTCTTCACCACCAAGGAAGTGGGCAAGGGCACCGGCCTCGGCCTGTCGATGGTCTACGGCATCATCAAGCAGACGGGTGGCTTCATCTTCTGCGATTCCGAGGTCGGCAAGGGAACGACGTTCCGCATCTTCCTGCCGCGCCACATCGCCGAAGCGAAGAAGGCGGCGGAGACGGGATCGGTGGCGAGCGACGGCGAGCGGCCCGCCGAGGCGGCGCCCGCGCCCAAGCCGGCCGAGGCCCGGGACCTCTCCGGTTCGGCCACCGTGCTTCTGGTCGAGGACGAGGACGCGGTGCGCATGGGCGGCATGCGCGCGCTGACCTCGCGCGGCTACACGGTGCATGAGGCGTCGTCCGGCGTCGAGGCGCTGGAGGTGTTCGATTCGCTCGACGGCAAGATCGATATCGTCGTTTCCGACGTCGTCATGCCCGAGATGGACGGACCGACGCTGCTCGGTGAGCTGCGCAAGCGCCAGCCGCACATCAAGTTCGTCTTCGTTTCCGGTTATGCCGAGGACGCGTTCGCCAAGAACCTGCCGGAAGACGCGCAGTTTGGATTCCTGCCGAAACCCTTCTCGCTCAAGCAGCTCGCCACCGTCGTCAAGGAAGTGCTGGAGGCCTGACGGCGCACGACACCCCGCGAAAAGCCCGAAAATCGGGCCTTTCGTCATGGCGCACGGTTGTTGGCGCGCGTCGGTGATGTCATGATGGCATCGTGGGGGTGCGATGACGCCGCACAACGAGGCCGAGAGGGACGACTATGCAGGGACGGTGCTGCTGGCGGGAGACCCGCAGCGCACCCGATGGATTGCGGAGACGTTTCTGGAAGCGCCGCGATGCGTCAACCGGCGGCGCGAGGCACTCGGGTTCACCGGCACTTTCCGCGGCTCTCCGATCAGCGTGCAGACGACCGGCATCGGGGTGTCCTCTTTCCTGATCTACACGCACGAATTGCTGGACCACTTCGGCCCGCGAACGCTGATCCGCATCGGCACATGCGGCGGGCTGACCGGCGCGGCCGCTCTGCGCAGCCTGGTGATCTCGAGTGAGGTGCGGGGCGAGAATTCGGTGAGCGGCCAGGTCTTCGGCCTCTACGATGCGCGGGATTGCCGGCCCGATCCGGGCCTTCTGCGCCGGGCGCTCGAAAAGGCCGGGGAACTCGGCATCGCGTGCCGGGCCGGCCTGACCGTTTGCAGCGACATATTCTATCATCCGGCCGGCGGCGGCATCGGCCGCTTCGCCGCGGCGCAGGCAGCCGGCGCCATCGCCGTCGACATGGAGACCAGCGCGCTCTACCGCATCGCCGGTCATTTCGGGGCGCGGGCGCTGTCGATCTGCACGGTGGTCGACAACATCGCCACCGGCGAGGAAACCGACTATGCCGAGCGGCAGGCGCTTTTCACGGACATGACGAGGCTTGCCCTCGAGGTCGCCTGCACGTCCTGATTTGCGGCCACGGGCGCTGGCGGCAGCCAGGAGCGCGGGCGGGTTGCCTTTTGCACCGCAGCAGACTATATCCGCGCCCATTCCACACACGGACTTTGGTGTCTGTCCGGGAGAAATCCGGCGGAAACCTCCGGTGGCGGTGAGATCAGACCATCTGGACAGCTCTGCTTTCAGGCCGGTTTGCTGAAACCGTCAAGTGTCCGTGGAGGTCAACCGGAAAGGAAATGATAATGGCTCTGCCCGACTTCAGCATGCGCCAGCTTCTGGAAGCTGGCGTTCACTTCGGCCACCAGACGCATCGCTGGAACCCGAAGATGGCGCCCTACATCTATGGCGCCCGCAACAACATCCACATCATCGACCTGTCGCAGACGGTGCCGCTGCTGCACCAGGCGCTCAAGCAGGTTTCCGACGTCGTCGCCCGCGGCGGCCGCGTGCTGTTCGTCGGCACGAAGCGCCAGGCTTCCGACATCGTGGCGGACGCCGCGCAGCGTTCGGCGCAGTACTACGTCAATTCGCGCTGGCTCGGCGGCATGCTGACCAACTGGAAGACGATCTCCAATTCGATCCAGCGCCTGCGCAAGCTCGATGAACTGCTTTCCGGCGGCGAAGCCCAGGGCTTCACCAAGAAGGAGCGCCTGAACCTCGACCGCGAGCGCGAGAAGCTCGACAAGGCGCTGGGCGGCATCAAGGACATGGGCTCGACGCCCGACCTGATGTTCGTCATCGACACCAACAAGGAGGCCATCGCCATCCTCGAGGCCAAGCGCCTCGGCATTCCGGTGGTGGCGATCGTCGATTCTAACTGCGATCCGGACAAGGTCGATTTCCCGATCCCCGGCAACGATGACGCCGCGCGCGCCATCCAGCTCTACTGCGACCTGATCGCCAAGGCCGCCATCGACGGCATCGCCCGCCAGCAGGGCGCGCTGGGCATCGACATCGGCGCTTCCGCCGAAGCCCCGGCCGAGCCGGCGCTGGATGAAGCTCCGGTCGCCGAGACCCCGGCCACTGAGGCGCCGGAAGCCTGAGAAGGCGAAGGCCGGTCCCGGCCTTCACATTCCTGAAATCACGGCGGGCTACCCCGCCTGAATCAACGGCGCATCATCGAGCTTTCGATGATGCGCCCGCGCATTGAACCCCTGCCGGGGAAAATGCGCGTTTCGAGACAAAGAGGCATTCAATGAGTATTTCAGCAGCACAGGTCAAAGAACTGCGCGACCTGACGGGCGCCGGCATGATGGACTGCAAGGCGGCGCTGGCCGAGACCAACGGCGACATGGAGGCGGCCGTCGACTGGCTGCGCGCCAAGGGCATCGCCAAGGCCGACAAGAAGGCCGGACGCGTCGCGGCCGAAGGCCTGATCGGCGTCGAGGCGGGCGTGCGCGAGGCGGCCATCGTCGAGGTCAACTCCGAGACCGACTTCGTCGCCCGCAACGATGCCTTCCAGGCGATCGTCGCCAACGTCGCCAAGGTGGCGCTCGCCTACGGTTCGACCGAGGCGGTGGCCAACGCCAAGTATCCCGGTTCCGACAAGACCGTCACCGAGACGATCAAGGACGCCGTCGGCACCATCGGCGAGAACCTCGGCTTCCGTCGTTCCGAGAAGCTGACGGTCTCGCAGGGCGCGGTCGCCACCTACATCCACAACGCCGTCGCCGACAACCTCGGCAAGCTCGGCGTGCTGGTCGCCATCGAGACGGCTGGCGACGCGCACAAGGCCAGCGCCTTCGCCCGCCAGGTCGCCATGCACGTCGCGGCGACCAACCCGCTGTCGCTGGACGTCGATACGCTGGACCCCGCCGCCGTCGAGCGCGAGAAGGCGATCTTCTCCGAGCAAGCCCGCCAGTCCGGCAAGCCTGAGAACATCATCGAAAAGATGGTCGAAGGCCGCCTGCGCAAGTTCTACGAGGAAGTCGTGCTCCTGAAGCAGGCCTTTGTGCTCAACCCCGACCTGACGGTCGAGAAGGCGCTGAAGGAAGCCGAGAAGGACATCGGCGCCCCGGCCAAGATCACCGCCTACCTGCGTTTCGCGCTGGGCGAGGGCATCGAGAAGGAAGAGACCGACTTCGCGGCCGAGGTCGCGGCGGCGGTCAAGAAGTAAGCCCTGCCGCAGGCAGTTTCACCGGGGGCGCCGCGTGACATCGCGGCGCCCTTCGTGTATCGGGTCGACCCATCATTGAGACGCGCCGTGCGGCGTCGGACGATTTGTCCGGCCGCCTTCGCCACGATCCCGAGGACCAGATGACGGCCAAGTCCCTCTACCGACGCGTACTTCTCAAGGCGTCGGGCGAAGCCCTGATGGGCGAACAGCATTTCGGCATCGACGTTTCCGTCGTCGACCGCATCGCAGCCGACATCGCCGAGGCGAGGGCGCTCGGTGTCGAGGTCGGCGTCGTCATCGGCGGCGGCAACATCTTCCGCGGCGTGGCCGTCGCCTCCAAGGGCGGCGACCGGGTGACCGGCGACCACATGGGCATGCTTGCCACCGTCATCAATTCGCTGGCGCTGCGCACCTCGCTCAACAAGATCGGCGTCGAGTCCGTCGTCCTCTCCGCCATCGCCATGCCCGAGATTTGCGAAAGCTTCTCGCAGCGCCAGGCCACCGCCTACATGGACCAGGGCAAGGTGGTGATCTTCGCGGGCGGCACCGGCAACCCCTTCTTCACCACCGATTCGGCGGCGGCGCTGCGCGCGGCCGAGATCGGCGCGGACGCCCTGTTCAAGGGCACGCAGGTGGACGGGGTCTATTCCGCCGATCCCAAGAAGGACCCGAATGCGACCCGCTTCGAGCGCATCAGCCATGCCGAAGTCATCACCAGGGGCCTTTCCATCATGGATACGGCGGCGATTGCCCTTGCGCGCGAAAACAACATCCCGATAATCGTCTATTCGATCCACGAAAAAGGCGGTTTCGGCGAAATATTGAAAGGCGGTGGCCGCTGCACGGTGGTCGCGGACGATTGATCCGAAGCGGATTCGGACAAAATACAGCAAGGCCGACCGACAGGCCGGGAGACGGGAATGACTGGTGACTACGACGATCTCAAGCGGCGCATGGACGGGGCGATTGCCGCCTTCAAGCATGATCTGGCCTCGCTGCGTACCGGCCGCGCATCCTCCAACCTGCTCGATGCCGTCCAGGTGCAGGCCTACGGCTCGGTTATGCCGATCAACCAGGTGGCCAACGTCACCGTGCCGGAGCCGCGCATGCTTTCGGTTTCGGTTTGGGACAAATCGATGGTCGGCGCCGTCGACCGCGCCATCCGCGAATCCAATCTCGGCTTCAACCCGATCGTCGACGGCACGACGCTGCGCATTCCGCTGCCGGAGCTCAACGAGCAGCGGCGCAAGGAACTGGTGAAGATCTCGCACACCTATGCCGAGAACGCCCGCGTCGCCGCGCGCCATGTGCGCCGCGACGGCATGGATTTCCTGAAGAAGGCGGAGAAGGACGGCGATATCAGCGAGGACGAACACCGCAAGCAGGCGGACCGCGTCCAGAAGCTGACCGACGAGATCATCAGCACGATCGACAGCCTTCTGACCGAGAAAGAAGCGGAGATCATGCAGGTCTGAGCGGACCTGCCGAAGGCGGAACGATGGCAACTCCCGCGCATGTCGCGATCATCATGGACGGAAACGGGCGCTGGGCGAAGGCCCGTGGCCTGCCGCGCCTCGCCGGCCATCGCGCCGGCGTCGAGGCGTTGCGCAAGACCGTCCGCGCCGCGCCCGGCCTCGGCATTTCGCACCTGACCGTCTACGCCTTCTCCTCCGAGAACTGGTCGCGGCCGAAGTCGGAAGTCAGCGACCTGATGGGCCTGCTCAAGCTGTTCATCCGCCGCGATCTCGCCGACTTGCACCAGAGTGGCGTCAGGGTGCGCGTCATCGGCGACCGCGACGGCCTGCAGCCCGACATCCGCGCGCTGCTGGAAGAAGCCGAATCGCTGACCGCCCGCAACGGCGCGCTGAACCTCATTATCGCCTTCAACTATGGTGGCCGCGACGAGATCGTGCGTGCCGCGCGCAAGCTTGCCGAAGCTGCCGCTGCCGGCGCCATCGCGGCCGACGCCATCACCGCCGACAGTTTCGCCGGCGCGCTCGACACCGCCGGCCTGCCAGACCCGGAACTCGTCATCCGCACCAGCGGCGAGTTGCGGCTTTCCAATTTCCTGCTGTGGCAGGCGGCCTACAGCGAACTCGTCTTCCTGCCCTGCTACTGGCCGGATTTTGGTCCCGAGCAGCTCGCCGAGGCGCTGCATGCCTTCGGCCGCCGCGAACGCCGCTTCGGCGGGCTGGCCCCGCAGGACATCGCCCTGTGAGCGCATCATCATGAGCAACCTTCAGGTGAGGGTCATCTCGGCGGTCGTGCTGATCGCCCTGATCCTGGTGCCGACCTGGTATGGCGGATTGCCGTTCCGCCTCGTCGCGGTGCTCATAGCCGGCGCGGTCTTCTACGAATGGACGCGCATGGCGCGGCCGCCCACGCTAGGCAATCCGACTGATTTTCTCTCGGAAGCGCTGATGCTGGTCTTCCTGGGGGGGCTGATCTCGGGCTTGGGCGCGTCCATCCTGCTCGTCCTCCTGGCCCTCCTGGTAGCGATCGCCGCGATCACGGCTGCGATGCGCCGGGACGGGGCAGGGCGCTGGGATGCGCCTGGCATAGCCTATGCCGGTCTGTCCGGTCTCTCGCTCGCCCTGCTGCGCGGCGACGACCGTTCAGGCCTGCTGGCGATCCTGTTCCTGTTCGCGGTGGTGTGGGCGACCGACATTCTGGCCTATTTCGTCGGCCGGGCCGTCGGCGGGCCAAAGCTGGCGCCGTCCATCTCGCCCGGCAAGACGCAGAGCGGCGCGCTCGGCGGCGCCGTCGGCGGCGTGGTCGCCGGCGTCGTTCTGGCGGCGATCGCGGGGGCTGGCAACCTTGCCTGGCTGGGCTTCGTAGCGCTCATCCTGTCCGTCGTCTCGCAGGCGGGCGACCTGTTCGAATCGTGGGTCAAGCGCCGCCACGGCCGCAAGGATTCCAGCCAGCTCATCCCCGGTCACGGTGGCGTGATGGACCGGGTGGACGGGCTTGTCGCGGCCGCTTTCGCGCTGTACCTCATTGGCTGGGCGGCAGCTTCGGCGGATCATCCGGCGCACGGCCTGTTCGCGGGCTGAGACCAGATGCGGCGGGCAGGCAACGTCACGGATTCGCCCGCATTTGCGGCACATTCAGGCAGGCGGACGACAGGCATCCGGGCAATCGAGGGCGACAGGTGAACGAACTTTTGCATGCCCTCACGAGCACTGAGGGAATCCTGATCGGCACGCTGGTGCCGTTCCTGTTCGTGCTGACGGTGGTCGTGTTCGTCCACGAGATGGGCCACTATCTCGTCGGCCGGGCCTGCGGCATCGGCGTCAACGCCTTCTCCATCGGCTTCGGCCCCGAGCTGATCGGCTTCAACGACCGGCGCGGCACGCGCTGGAAGCTGTGCGCCATCCCGCTCGGCGGCTACGTGAAGTTCGTCGGCGACATGAACGCCACGTCGAGCCCGACCAGTCCGGAAACCGCAACGCTCAGCGAGGCTGAGCGCAAGGTGGCTTTCCACACCCAGCCGGTCTGGAAGCGCGCGGCCACGGTGTTCGCCGGCCCGCTGTTCAACTTCCTGCTCACCATCGCCGTCTTCGCCGTCCTGTTCGCCGCCTATGGCCGCTACGTGGCGGAACCGATGGTGGCGTCGGTCACCGCCGGCAGCCCGGCCGCAGAGGCCGGCATCATGCCCGGCGACCGGTTCGTCAGCGTCGATGGCGAAAAGGTGGAAACCTTCGCCGACGTGCAGCGTCTCGTTTCAGGCCGTGCGGGCGACGCCATCACCTTCGTCATGCTGCGCGACGGCAAGGAAGTCACGGTCGTCGCCACACCCCGGCTGATGGAGCAAGAGGACGCGCTCGGCAACAAGGTGCAGGTGGCGATCATCGGCGTCGTCAACAACCAGGAATTCGGCCAGCCGCGCCTCGTCACCTATACGCCCGTCCAGGCGCTCGGCGCGGCGGTCGAGGAAACCGGCCATATCATCGAGCGCACCGGCCAGTTCCTGAAACGCTTCGCCGTCGGCCGCGAGGACAAATGCCAGCTCGGCGGGCCGGTGAAGATCGCCGGCATGGCCGGCCAGGCCGCCAAGCTCGGTTTCGAGTGGCTGGTGCAGCTCGTCGCGCTGCTGTCGGTCGGCATCGGCATCCTCAACCTGCTGCCGATTCCACCGCTGGATGGGGGGCACCTGCTGTTCTACGCGGTGGAAGCCGTCATCCGGCGTCCGGTGTCGGAAAGGATGATGGAGGCGATGTATCGCACCGGTTTCCTGTTGGTGCTCGGCTTCATGGGGTTCGTTTTCTGGAACGATCTGTTTGGGTGCTGAAATCATGAAGAAATTCGACTTCAGACCGATATCTGTTCAGCGCGCGTTTACCATGCCGGGGGATAGGCGTGACGCGAAAGCCACGCCGAACGGTGAAGTAAATACAAATTAACCAGAAGCCTTGCGTGTAGGGAAAATCCGGTTATTACGGTACGGGAAATAGACCGCACGTCCGGTTTTCTCGCCGTGGGGACTACGAGAAAAAGGTTCTTAAGCCCGATGAAGGCAGTATCCAAGCTTCTGAGCGCCGCGTCCGCGGCGGCCTTGTCCGCCGCTTTGGTCGTGCCGGGCGCTGTGGTTGTTCAGTTCGCCACCGTTTCCTCTGCCGAAGCCGCGGTGGTCAGCCGGGTCGAGGTGCGCGGCAACACGCGCGTCGAGGCCGAGACGATTCGCAACTACATCCAGATCAAGCCGGGCAAGTCCTTCTCCAGCGGTGACGTCGACCAGGCCGTGAAGGCGCTGTTCGGCACCGGCCTGTTTTCCGACGTGCAGATCAACCAGGTCGGTTCGACGCTGGTGGTCACCGTTTCGGAGTACAAGGTCGTCAACCAGGTCCTGTTCCAGGGTAACAAGAAGATCAAGGACGCGCAGCTCGCCAACACGGTGCAGCTGAAGCCGCGCGGTTCCTTCTCGCAGGCGACGCTCGATGCGGACGTCGAGGCGGTGAAGGCTGCCTATGCGCATATCGGCCGTGACGACGCCAACGTGACGACCCAGATCATGGATCTGGGCGATAATCGCGTGAACGTCGTCTTCAACATCACCGAAGGCGGCCGCACCAAGATCGCCGCCGTCAACTTCGTCGGCAACCACGCCTATTCCGCGCGCCGGCTGGCCGACATCATCAACACCAAGCGCAGCAGCATCCTGTCCTTCGTGCTGCGCGACGACGTTTTCGACGAGAACAAGCTGAAGGCGGACGAAGAGCTGCTGCGGCGCTTCTACTACAACCACGGCTACGCCGACTTCCAGGTCGTCTCGGCCTTCGGCGAGCTGAACGACCAGACCAACGAATACACCGTGACGATCACGGTCAACGAAGGCGATCGCTACACGTTCGGCGACATCAGCGTCGACAGCACGATTCCCGAGCTCGATTCGAAGGCGCTCGAGTCGGTGGTCGAATCCCGCAAGGGCAGCGTCTACAGCGCCAAGGACGTCGAGAACTCGATCGTCGCGCTGACCGAGAAGGTGGCGGGGCAGGGCTATGCCTTCGCCCAGGTGACGCCGCGCGGCGATCGCAACTTCGAAAACCACACCATTTCGGTCGTCTACACGGTCGACCAGGGCACCAAGGCCTATGTCGAGCGCATCGAGATCCGTGGCAACTCGCGCACGCGCGACTACGTGATTCGCCGCGAATTCGACGTCAGCGAAGGCGATGCCTTCAACCAGGTTCTCATTCAGCGCGCGAAGAAGCGGCTGGAAGCCCTCGATTTCTTTGAAAAGGTCGACATTTCCACGGCACCCGGCTCCGAGCCGGATCAGGTGGTGCTGGTGGTCGACGTGGTCGAGAAGTCCACGGGCGAGTTCTCCATCGGTGCCGGTTATTCGACCGGCGGCGACACGCCCGGCGCATCGATCCAGGGCTCGATCACCGAGCGTAACTTCCTCGGTCGCGGCCAGTTCATCCGCTTGTCGGCCGGCGGCGGCAGGCATTCGCGCGACTACGGCTTCTCCTTTACCGAGCCGTATTTCCTCGGACAGCGCATCGCGGCCGGCTTCGACGTGTTCCGTTCGACGCGCGAATACGACGACTACGACGTCCAGACGACCGGCGGCACGGTCCGCTTCGGCCTGCCGATCACCACCAACATCACCACGCAGGTTGCGTACAATATCTCGGAGGAGAAATACTCCTACGATGACAATTGTGTGGATGTGAACGGGAACTACGATCCGTCCAAGTGCAGTATTTCACAGGCCATTAGAGACGGTGTCGACAATAGCCCGTGGCTGAAGTCCTCGGTCAGCGCCAACCTGATCTACAACACCATCGACGATACCAAGAACCCGCACTACGGCATCTACGCCAACCTGGGCGCGGAGTTCGCTGGCCTCGGCGGCGACGCCAAGTACTACAAGCTCACCGCCCGCGCCTCGGTCTACCAGACGCTGTCGGAAGAGATGGATATCGTCGGCCTCGTGTCGGGCGGCGCCGGCTATATCGCTGGCTACGGCGACAACGAGCTGCGCGTGTTCGACCATTTCCAGAGCACCGACCGCATCATCCGTGGCTTCGATTTCAACGGCATCGGCCCCGTTGCCTACAAGAACGGCTTCGATGGCGCGGCCGGGTACGACCACCTCGGCGGTACGACCTACTTCAATGCCTCGGCCGAAGCGCAGTTCCCGCTGCCGATCGTGCCCGAAAGCCTCGGTCTGCGCGGCGCCGTCTTTGCCGATGCCGCGACGCTTTACGGCAGCAAGGTCAACGGCGTCGTCCCATCGTCCACCGGGATGGAATGGCGTGCCTCGGCCGGCGTCAGCTTGATCTGGGCGTCGCCCTTCGGCCCGCTGCGTGTCGACTACGCGGTCCCGCTCGCCAAGCAAGACACCGACGACGTGCAGGAATTCAACTTCGGCATATCGACCCGCTTCTGATCGCCGCAAGGCGATGCCTCCGGACCTTTCCGGCCCGGAGGCGAGCGACTAGCTGGACATTGCTCGCGAATGAAGGATCCGGTGTTCTTTGTGCCTTCACGCCACTATACGGTGGCTGAGGTCGCGAACCTGACCGGCTCGGAACTGTCCAATTCCGCCTATTCCGAAACCGTCATCGAAACCATCGCCTCCGCCGGCGACGGCGGTGGTTCGGCACTCGTTTTCGTCGAGGGCAAGCGCAATATTGGGATGATGGCGACGCTGCACGCCGCCGCCGTTCTGTGCCCACGGGAATTCGCCGACAAGGCTCCCACCGGCGTCGCCGTCCTCGTCAACCCGCGTCCGCAGCAGGCTTTCGCCATGATCGGGCGGCTGATGTTTCCGGCCGCCGCCACGCCCGACACGCTGACGTCGGAAACGGGCGTTTCGCCGCGTGCCCATGTCGACGCCAGCGCTCACATCGAGCCCGGCGCGATCATCGAGGCCGGTGCCGTCGTCGGGCCGGACGCGGCCATCGGCAGCGGCACCATCGTCGCGCCGAATGCGGTGGTGGGGCATTCCTGCCGCATCGGCCGCGACAGCTATATCGGGCCGAACGTCAGCGTCCGCTACGCCTTGATCGGCAACCGCGTCGTCATCCATGGCGGCGCCCAGATCGGCCAGGACGGCTTCGGTTTCGTCGGCGGCGCCAAGGGGCCGGAGCGGATTCCGCAGATCGGCCGCGTCATCATCCAGGACGATGTCGAGATCGGCTCCAACACCACCGTCGATCGCGGCGCCATGGCCGACACGATCATCGGCGAGGGCACCAAGATCGACAACCTCGTGCAGATCGCCCACAACGTGCGCATCGGCCGCGGCTGCCTCATCGCCGGCCATTGCGGCATTTCCGGCTCGGTCACCATCGGCGACTTCGTCATGCTGGGCGGGCGGGTCGGCATTGCCGACCACCTGACGATCGGCGACCGGGTGCAGGTGGCGGCGTCGGCCGGCCTGATGTACGACATTCCGGCCGGCGAGCGCTGGGCGGGCCTGCCGGCCCAGCCGATGCGGGATTTCTTCCGCGAGCTGTCGGCGATCCGCAACTTCACCAAGCATGGAAAGGGAGACAAGCATGGTTGAAGCGGCCGGCTCGACGCTCGAAGCGGTCGACATCGTGGGGCTGATGAAGCTTCTGCCTCACCGCTATCCGTTCCTGATGATCGATCGCATCGTCGACATCGACGGCGACAATTCCGCCGTCGGCATCAAGAGCGTGACGATGAACGAACAGTATTTCCAGGGCCATTTCCCCGGCCTGCCGGTGATGCCGGGCGTGCTCATCGTCGAGGCGATGGCGCAGACGGCCGGCGCCATCTGCATCCGTGCCGCCGGTGTCGCCAAGCCCTCGCTGGTCTATTTCCTCACCATCGACGGCGCCAAGTTCCGCAAGCCGGTGGTGCCGGGCGACCAGTTGCGCATTCAGGTAAAAAAGCTCAAGAAGCGCGGCAACCTCCTGAAGTTCGCCTGCGAAGCGATGGTGGACGGCGGCAAGGTCGCCGAAGCCGAAATTCAGGCGATGATGGTCGTCGACGAGTAGAGAACGGGTATCCATGCAGGATCAGACAGTCATCCATCCCTCGTCCGTCATCGAGCCGGGCGCGCGGATCGGCAGCGGCGTGCGCATCGGCCCGTTCTGCCACGTCAGCGCCGATGCGGTGATCGGCGACCGGGTCGAACTGATCGGGCATGTCTCGGTGCTGAACGCCACCACCATCGGCGAGGGCGGCAAGGTCTATCCGATGGCGACGCTCGGCGCTCCGCCGCAGAACAACAAGCATACGGGCGGGCGCACGACGCTCGTCATCGGCGCCAACTGCATCATCCGCGAAGGCGTGACCATGCACGTTGGCACCGATACCAGCCGCGGCGAGACGATCGTCGGCGATAACGGCAATTTCCTCGCCTATACGCACATCGCGCATGACTGCGTGGTGGGCAGGAACGCCACCTTCGCCAACGGCGCCACGCTGGGTGGCCACTGCGAAATCGGCGACAACGTCAACATTGGCGGCCTGACCGCGGTGCACCAGTTCGTGCGCGTCGGCGACAACGCCTTCCTCGCCGGTTGTTCGGCCATCGTCGGCGACGTCATCCCCTACGGTCTGGCGTCCGGCAACCGGGCCAAGCTGCGCGGTTTCAACATCATCGGCCTGAAGCGCTCGGGCATGCCGCACAGCGAACTTCATGCCATGCGCCGCGCCTACAAGATGATCTTCGACCATGCTCATCCCATGGCCGAGAACGTCGAAAAGGCGAGAGCTGAATTCTCCGGTTCACCGAACATCATGAAGATCGTCGATTTCCTCTCCACCCGCGAAAAGCGCTATTTCATTGTGCCACCGCTGAAGGTGGGTGGCAGCGACGGCAATGACGAGGACTGAGGCGCAGCAAGGCCTGCAACTCGCATCCGGGGCAAGGCCCGGCATCGTCGCCGGTGGCGGCGCGCTTCCGCAGGCGGTGGCGCGGGCGCTGAAGGCCCTGGGCAGCGATCCTTTCGTGCTGATCCTGGAAGGTGAGGCAGAGCCCGGCACGGTGCTGGAGACGTGCGAGCACGAGACCCGCCCGCTGGAAGATATCGGCAAGCTCGTCAGCATATTGAAGCGCCATCGCGTCACGCATCTGGTGATGGCGGGCGAAATACGACGCCGTCCGAAATTGTCGGCGATACACCCCAGTCTCGGCCTCGTCACCTTGCTGCCCAGCGTCATCGCGGGCCTCGGCAAGGGCGACGACGGATTGCTCAGGCTGATCATGCGATGGCTGGAAGCCAGCGGCATCCATGTCGTCGGCGCCCATCAGATCGTGCCGGAACTGCTGGCCATGGAAGGGCCCTGGACCAAGGCCAGGCCGAACGCGGCGGACTGGCGCGACATCGAGGCCGGGCGCGCGGCCGCCGAGGCGATCGGCGCGCTCGACATCGGGCAGGGCGCCGTCGCCATCGGCGGCCGGGCCATCGCGCTGGAAGGCATAGAGGGCACGAACGGTCTCCTGGAGCGTGTGCGCGACCTGCGCGGCCACGGAAGGCTAGCGGGCAAGACGGGCGGCGTGCTGGTCAAATGCCTGAAGCCCGGACAGGAATTGCGCGCCGATCTGCCGACGGTCGGGCCGACCACCATCGAGCTGGCGCATGCGGCGGGCCTGTCCGGCATCGCCGTGGAAGCGGGCCGCTCGCTGGTCATCGACGGGCCGGAGCTCGTCGCCCGCGCCGATGCGCTCGGCCTGTTCGCGCTCGGCTTTTCCGCGCGGGAGGACCGTCATGGCGGCTGAGCCGTTGAAGATCGCCATCGTCGCCGGTGAGGAATCGGGCGACCTGCTCGGCGCCGATCTGGTGCGCGCCTTGCACAAGGCCACCGGGCGCGAGGTGCGGCTGGTCGGTGTCGGCGGTCGGCACCTCGCCGAACTCGGCCTGCAATCGGCCTTCGACGCGGGCGAGATCGCGTTGATCGGAGTGAGTGCCATCATCCGCGACTTGCCGCGGCTGATGCGCCGCATCGGCCAG